>Ga0302320_10017409_pt1 | contig 14589 bp, 12 predicted proteins | sample Bog_T0_3_FD_202130 | JGI IMG/M metagenome (GOLD analysis project Ga0302320, IMG submission 202130) | Peat permafrost microbial communities from Stordalen Mire near Abisko, Sweden - Bog_T0_3 | ecosystem: Environmental > Terrestrial > Soil > Wetlands > Peat | place: Sweden: Abisko, Stordalen Mire...
CACTCGGACCTTACAATAATTCAACTGGCTCTAGTGACGTTGGTTTGGCTCATTCCAGCAGGACCGCTGGCTCCGGCTTTTGTTCGCGCGTGGTCAGCGTCACGGCGGCTGCCAGAATCAGTCCGCCGCCCACCCAGGCGTAGGGGCCGAGCTGCTCGCCCAGCAGTTTTACGCCGAGCCAGGAGCCGAGGGCCGGTTCGATGTTCAAAAAGACTCCGGCACGCGAGGCCGGCACCTGGTTGATGCCCCAGTTCCAGAGAAGCGTGGTGGTGGCCGTGCATAGCAGGCCGCTGATAATCAGCGCCATCCAGGCCGTCGCGCTGATATGGGCAAAGGGTGGCGGGGCGACGCGCGCGTGGGTCAGCGGAGAGAGCAGCCAGGGGCCAAGCACCCAGGGAACCAGCATGATAAAGCCTACGAGGATGGTATAAGCCGAAACCACCGACGGAGAGTGCGTTTGCATCAGCTTCTTGCTCAGCAGAATCCAGGCCAGGGCAGTGACCAGCGAGGCCAGCACCATCAGGTCGCCAATCAATGTCGGCTGGCCGTGCGCCGTCCCGCCCCGGCTTCCGCCCAGGGTTACCAGCGCCGCGCCCGCCGTGGAGGCGGCCAGAGCCAGCCAGCCGATGCGGTCGAGCCGCTCGTGGGCAAAGAGCGTGGCGGCCACGCCCAGCAGCACCGGCATCGCGCCCACCATCAGCGATGCGTGGCTGACCGTGGTGCGCGCCAGTCCATGAAACTGAAGAATGAATCCGATGGGAATGCCGAAGGCCGCCGAGAGCAGCAGCGTACGCAGTTCAGCGCCGGTCAACCGTATCCGGCTGAGCAGCGCCACTGGCAGCACTCCCAGGGCCGCAAAGAAGATGCGATAAAAGACCAGGTACTCCACGCTCATCTCGTTGAGCGCAATGCGGCCGAAGTAAAAGCCCGTGCCCCACAGGCAGCCGGCCACGAAGCAGGCGCCGTAGCCCAAAAACGCCAGCCGTCGATTGATGATTGAGTTCTTTTTCATCCCTCTCTTACTCTCGCACACGCACCCCGCGAGAGCAGGCGAAAGGCGCAGTCAAATGCTCCTAGTTCTTTGGCCGTATGAAAATGTTCCTTTGGAAAATGTAGCGCCGGATTGAAATGTAGCGCCTGATTAAAATATAGCGCCGGATTGAAATGTAGCGCCTGATTAAAATATAGCGCCTGATTGAAATGTAGCGCCTGATTGAAATGTAGCGCCGGATTGAAATGTAGCGCCGGCCTCCTGGCCGGCTGTAACGTGGGCCTCCTGGCCCACGTTCGCTCATGCGATAGAACATCTTCACGCGATTATGCTCCTAGCGCGCGGCGCGCGGTTCCGGCCGCTTGATCCAGCTTGCCAGGAACAATCCTGCGATACACAATAACGGAAGCGCGATGGTCGCTACCCAGCTAGGGTGCTGAGGCAGAACCCTGATCGTGTAAAGCACAGCGGCAGCGGCAAACAATGCGGCGCCGACCCACTCCCATCGCCATGCGACGATGAGTACTGCCACCAGAAGCGCAGTCGGCAGCATGTGGATCAGCAGAGCCAGCGCCGTTTGCCAAAAGCCATAATTCTCGTTGAAGACATCCAGTGCAAAGATACTGAGAAAAATCGCAAAGGCAATGCAGAGGATTCTTGGCGACCAGAACAAAAGCCGCCCTTGATTACGACTCATACGATTCACCTCCGTACCTGGCAGCGAACGCCGTAGTTGTTATAACCCCGATCAATGCCGCCGTCAATACTGACTGCTATGGAGAAGTGGGGTTTCCTGCCGATGCCGCACTCGGATTGGAAGGTTTCTTCTGATCCACCTCTCTGCTTCTCAAGGCTCAGATGATAGATTGATGAGTGGGCCGCGCCCTGTTCGCTTGAGCTCATTCAGAGCTGCGAAAAGCGGCCTCCCGTTCAATGCCGGCGCAGTGCGGCATGGGGGTAAATGTACCGATGACGGAAAGAAACGATTCAATCGCGCCCTGTTCCCGGCGCAGCGTTCTGAAGGCTGGAACCCTGCTCGCCTTGCAGCAAGCCATTCCGCGGGCGGCGTTTTTCGCAGGCGGCGCGCAGCCTCTCCCGGCCAAGCACCGCGTGGTTGCGGTCCCGCCGGCTTCTCCGGCCTGGATGAAGGATCTCATCATCTATGAGATCGCCACCAAGGGATTCACGTCTCCGAATGGTCCGGAGAGTGGAACATTTAATAGCTTGCGAACCAGGTTGAGTTATCTCGAGGAGCTGGGCATCACCGGCATCTGGCTGACCGGCTACTCCCTCTGCGATTCTCGCCATTTTTATAACATCTGGACGCAATATGCGGTGATTGAGCCGGATAAGTTCGATCCCACGCTGGGCACGGCCGCCGAGTTCAAAAAGCTGATCGATGAAGCTCACCGGCGCGGCATCAAAGTATTTCTTGATGTCATCACCCACGGCGTCATGCAAGGCAGCCCTGTAATCAAAGCGCATCCATCCTGGTTTCGCGGCGGCAGTTGGGGCATGACCGACTATGACTGGAACGGCGGGCATGCCGATCTGGATGACTGGTGGGTCAAGATGTACACGGAGTTCGTCACCGTCTATGGCGTGGATGGTTATCGGCTCGATGTCAGCATCTTTCGCCCCGACCTCTGGGAGCGCATCCGGCGCAACGCCGCCGCTGCCGGCCATCCCATCGTGATCTGGGAAGAGATGAACGCGGTGATTCCGGGAGTGACCGATTTCTCGCAGCGAGAGAATCTGATCGCCGAACCCGGCACCGGCGTGGTGAATGAGGTCCTGCTCAACGACCTGTCCGGCTTTTATGACCGCAAATTTGGCCGTACCGGCGAATACTCCGTCGAGATCGCCTATCAGGACGGAAGCAGCCTCAAAGGCAGCACCAAGGGAGTTGGCCCGCTCGTCGTCCGCCTGCGGGGCCTGGCCGCTGACCGGGTAAGCAGAAGAATGGGGGATTCCCAGCCGGACGGGTTGCCCGATGTGAAAATCACGCTGGGGGCCGTCTCCCGGCGGCCCATGGCAAACATTACCGTGCGTAGCGACATGGGCGAGGTGTGGCAGCTTCGCGGCGAAAACTGGGACAGCAGGCCGCTGGTCGTCGATGCGCCCGAAACCTCTGGGCTGCTCACGGCAGGGTCAAACGTCGATCTCTATATGGCTACGCTTTCCTGGGGATCGTCGCTGCAACTGAGCTGTCATGACAACGGCTGGGCGGGATTTCCGCTGGACAAGAATCCTTATGTTGCCCAGGGAAGCCGGTCAACCTTCGGATACTCGTTCCTGTTTGCACCGATGATTCCCATCTTCTTCGCGGGCGAGGAGTTCGACGCCACCTTTCATGCTCTGCCGGGGCTTTCTCCGAATCTCTACGGAGACAAGGATGCGGGCAAGGGACGCTGGCTCTATGGCGCCATGCTTGACTGGAGCGAGGTGAAAGAAGCTGGCCACAGAGAACTCTTGGCCGACGTCAAAAAAATGATGGCGATCCGCAAACAATACTCCAAGGTTCTTGCCATGTGGCCGGGCGGAAGCATGCCCAATCTCAAGGCGGTGCGGCACGAAGCGAACTTCGACGTGCCGGTTCCCTATCTGCGGTGGGATGACAACAGCATCATCCTGATCGCCGCCAACCGGCACCGGGATGAAGATGCAACCCTTAAGCTGAATGTGGACCTCGCCGCCACCGGGTTAGGCGGCCGCAAGAGTTATCTCGTCACCGACCTCTGGTCCAATTCCGCACCCATGAGATTGACGGAGGCGGAGTTGGCCGACTTCCGCTGTCTCGTCAAGCGGGATGGCGCCGCCGGTGGCGGGATTGCGGTTTTCAGAATTCATCCGGTCTGAAACCAGCGGCGCAAGCCGTCGCCTGACTGCGAAGCCATCCCCGTGCATTCATGCAATTGGTTTAGCCAGATCGCAGGCCCGCCACAGATACCAACTGGCCACGGAACGATACGGCGCCCAGCGCTCTCCTCTTTTCAGCAGCACCTCCGGCTGGGGCAGGTCTTCGGCGGCCAGGGGACGGGTTTTGGGCAGGCGCAGGAAGGTGAGCGCAAAGCCCTTGCGCACCCCATAGTCGGTCACCGGCAGCACATCGGGCCGTCCCAGGCGGAAGATCAGCAGCATCTCCACCGTCCAGGGACCGATGCCGCGCACTTGAGTGAGCCGCTCGATGATCTCCGCGTCGCTCATCTTGCGGATGGCCGCGTGGGTGGGAACGGTGCCGTCCAGGGTTTTGGCGGCAAGATCTTTGAATGCGCGGATTTTGTTCGTCGAAACCCCCGCCGTCCGCAGGAGTTGATCAGGCGTATCGAGCAGGGCCTGCGGGGCCGGTTCGCCGCCATAATACGCGCGTACGCGGGCGTGGATGGTGGCCGCGGCCTTGCCGTGCAACTGCTGGTGGAGAATCGACTCGACCAGCGAAGCGAAGGGCGAAGGCGCCGGATCGAGGCGCAGCGTAAAGGCGCCGGCCCGGTCGATCAGCGCGCCCAGTTTGGCGTCGTTCGCGCGCAGATGCTTGAGCGCCTCGTCCGGGTCAAAGGGAAGTTTGCGGCTGCGGCCATCATGAATCATAGCAAGAGTCTACCGCGTTTTAGCGGCACTGCTTCCGCTCTGCGTTTTATCGCCTGATTCTCGCGCGCAAGAGGCCAAGCCCGGTGTGCCTCAATGTGCAGCTTGAACTCTGGTCGCATTTGTAATGGATGCTGACAGGATAATCCTGCCACCTGGAGTCAGCCGCTTCTGCGCTTGCCTTGTCGAAGAGAAATGTCTTTCGCGCGCTGGTTTCGATCACTCCGCGAGTTACATCAAAGTCGACGATTGCATCGTCTCCCTCGATGGAAAATAACAGCAGATTTGCGGCGGGTTTCGCTGTGATCCTCTTGCGTCCATCGGTGTTTTGCGTAAATGGACGTTCCGTGTCAGCCTGCAACTCCGTCTGCCGCTTCAGCCATGCAGCCTGCTCGGCCAGGGATGGAAAATCAGGCAGAAAGCTCCAGCTCGTCGCCTTGGCATAGGCTTCCTTCGAGCATGAAAGAGCTCCCTGGGCGCTGATGGAAGTTATCTGTCCATCGCCCCCGATCTGATTCTGAAAAACGTCCTTGCCCGACTCCCACTTGGCTTCCTGCTCATCCAGCAGCTTGTCATTTGCCTGCGCCAGGGCGCTCAACGGTGTCTTGCCCGCCTCCGTCCTGCCTGGCTCGTACTTCAAAGCGATCGTGCGGGCGCATAAGACAAAGCCGCGCGTATCCTGCAAGCGAATCTCGATGGAAAGAGGGCGCAGAGGATAAGCGGCAGTCTGCGCAAAACCAGCCCTCTGGTCCGCGTAGATCGGTTCCACTGTCAGGCGATAGAGCGGCTTCTTCTCCCATTGCGTATACAAATGCCCGCTCAATCCCGCCCCGCTTGAAATATACACCCCTAAATCATACTGTCCCTCAAAGTTATCCGATTGCCATAAAAAAGAAATCAGAATGACTGCAAAGAACACTCCCAGGCCTACGCCGATTGCGGCATAAACCCTGATTGGATTCTCGGCGAACTTCCGCACCCGCGCAATCCACATATCGGCAAATCGCGGCTCTAGAATGAGCGGCTCACTCACAGGCATGGCCGCTTCCACCGGCGCGGCCTTGAAGGCAGGAATGAATATCTCCGGCTCGGCGGGACTTTCCACGGCACGTTTCGAATCCGGATCAATTATCTTGTAGCTGCTGAAATGCAGCGGCTCTTCCGCGGTCTTCTCGCCGCTGAGATACGGCGCGTCCAATGCAGGGGTCTCGTTGTCGTGACGCGGCTCTTCCGCCTTCTTTTTCTTGCGGTTGGGAAATCTCGGATCCTCGTCAATCATCACGCGCCTCACTCCCGGGTTGCCCGCAATCCCGGCCACTGGCCGATTTCATTGAACCACAGATTGCATTCTTTTGGAAATAGTTTACTGCCGCAACAAAGATCTCATGCCGCTGGCTTTGTCAGCCGCCAGCCGATTCCTCCAGCACGTCCCTGAGCGCAAAGCCGGTCTCCAACCTCGTAACCCCGGGCAGGCGAGATAACTCCTTCTGGTGCAGGCGCCCATAGTCGTCGATGTCAGCCACGCGAACCACTAACATATAGTCATAATGGCCAGCCATCAGGTGGCATCCAGCGATATTTTTCGAGCGCCGCACCGCGGCCTCGAATGCGCTCAGCACGGCGGCGGACTGCCGCTCCAGCGTCACGCGAATGTAGACGGTCATGCGCTTGCCGAGCAATCGGTCGTCGATCTGGGCGCGGTAGCCGCGAATAGCCCCCGATGCCTCCAGGGCCTGTATGCGCCGCGAGGTCGCCGAGGCTGACAGCCCGACTTGCTCGCCCACCTCGTAGTTTGTCGCGCGCCCATGGCGCTCCAGATAGCGCAGTATTGCCGCGTCAAGATCGTCTAGTCCGCTCCCGGCGTCCGCTGCCTCGCCAGGTCCGATTTGCATCCCATCCGCACTAGATTCTTGCGCTGAAGGGTCATTGTTCTCACGTTTCGTTCCCATAGAATACCTTTATCACAATCTATGCATACATTGGAAGCGGGCCTCGCCGTAGAATCTCAGACGTTGGTAGAAATCGGTTGCCGGCGCTGAAAAGGCGCCGGCGTTTTTTACAATCCATCTTCAACCTATTCCGTACAGGAGGGTCAGCCGTGATGATAGGCGTTCCCAAAGAGGTCAAGGACAATGAAGCGCGCGTGGGTGTAACTCCAGCGGGCGTCAAGGCGCTTGTCGAGGCCGGCCACACGGTATTGGTCGAAACCCTGGCAGGCGCGCTCTCCGGTTTTCCCGACGAAGAGTACCGGAAGGCCGGCGCGCAGATAGCAGACGAGGCCGGCGATCTTTGGAATAACACTGAAATCGTGGTCAAGGTCAAGGAACCTATCGAGAAAGAGTACAGGTTCTTTCGCGAAGGCATGATGCTTTTTACTTATCTTCACCTTGCTCCTCTGCCTTTGCTGACTGACAAGCTGCTGGAATCGAAGGTCATTGCCATCGCCTATGAAACCGTTCGCGATCGTCAGGGCACGCTTCCGCTGCTCACTCCCATGAGTGAAGTGGCAGGCCGCATGAGTGTGCAGGTGGGGGCCGCGTGCCTTGAAATGGAGCACGGGGGGCGCGGGGTTTTGCTGGGCGGCGTGCCGGGCGTTTCTCCGGCGCACGTTACCATCCTGGGCGGCGGGGTTGTGGGGACTAATGCAGCCCGGATCGCGCTGGGCTTTGGCGCCAAGGTTACTATCATGGACGTGAACCTGAATCGCCTGCGCGAGCTTGATGATATCTTCGGCGGACGGGTTTATACGCTGGCCTCGAACAGCTATAACATCGCCCAGGCTACGCGCGAGGCCGACTTGGTGATTGGCGGGGTTCTGATTCCTGGCGCAACCGCTCCCCGGCTGGTAACTCGCACCATGGTGGCTGAGATGAAAAAGGGCGCGGTGATTGTGGATGTGGCGATTGACCAGGGCGGCTGCGTGGAAACGGCGCGGCCTACGTCGCACTCCGATCCAAGTTATCTGGTGGACGGCGTGGTGCATTACTGCGTAACCAATATGCCGGGCGCGGTGCCGCATACCTCCACGCTTGCGCTGACTAACTCCACCTTTCCCTATCTTCTGCGCATTGCCAACCTGGGCGCGCGCGAGGCGCTCAGGCAGGACGCGGGCCTGGCCGCGGGGCTGAACACTTGGCTGGGACAGCTTACCTGCCGCGGCGTGGCCGAGAGCCAGCAACGGCCATGGACGCCCGCGGCGAGCGTGATTGCGTAGGAGTGAGGCGGCTTACTTCGATGCTGTCCAATACTCCTCCACTTCCTCCAGCCGCTTGTTCTTGGTCTCCGGCACGTATAGCAATGTGAATATCCCCTGGCTTAGCGACATCAGCGCAAGAAAACCAAAGGTAAACGACTTGCCGATAACATGAAACGCAAAGGGAAAGAGCAGTACGACGAAGGCATTGGCGACCCACTGAATCAGCACTGGAACAGTCATGGCCATGCCGCGCACATCGTTGGGGAATATCTCTGGAACGAGCGTCCAGAAGACCGGCCCGATGCAGGCAGAAAAAAATGCAAGATAGGTCAGAATGAGCGTGAGAACAATAGGCCCGTGAAAATGGCCGGTCAATACAGTTACCACTAATCCCAGAAGCGAAAGCGCCATGCCGAGTGAACCAGTGATATAGAGCGGCTTTCGCCCGTACCGGTCAATCACCCAAAAGGAGACGAGTGTGAAAAGAAACTCGGTAACTCCGACAATAATTGTTGAAGCCAGAGCGCCGCTCACCTTCCACCCGGCCGACTGAAAGATGGCGGGAGCATAGTCGATGATGGTATTGACGCCGGAAACGTGAATGAGAATCGCGAGGCCCGCGCTGACCACAAGAGCGCGGCGCACACCGGGCCGCAGCAATCCGCGCCAAGAGGTTTTCTCCTTGTGCATGGTGGCCACGATCTCGGAGATCTGAGCGTGGGCGCTCTCGGCGCCGCCGATGCGTTCCAGCACGGCAAAGGCTTCCTTCATCTTGCCGGTCATAGCCAAAAAGCGCGGCGTTTCGGGAGCGAGCAGAATAAAGACGAAAAAGACCGCTGACGGAATTACTCCGGTCGAGAACATCCATCTCCAGTTATTCACGCCAACATCGCGCAGTAGATAATTGATGCCATAGGATACGATGATGCCGGTGACGATGGAGATTTGGTAGAGAGTGCCCATGCGGCCGCGAATGGAAGGCGGTGAAACCTCGGCCACATACATGGGAGAGAGCAGAGAGACGCCGCCAACGGCCAAGCCTCCCAGAAAACGCGCGGTAATAAATGCGGTAAAACTGGGCGCCAGCGCAGTGGCAAGCGATGTTATGGCAAAGAGCACTGCGACGACGAGAAGCAGCTTCTTGCGTCCATAGCGGTCAGCAAGTCTTCCAGCTATAAAGCAACCCAGCACACAGCCAAAAAGCAAGGAGCTGAAGGCCCATCCGAGGCCAATGTCGCCCAGGGAAAAATACCGGGTAATAAACGGGCCTGCGCCGGTAATGATAGCTATGTCGAAGCCAAACAGCAGGCCGCCCAGCGCGGCAGTAATGCCCAGAAAAGCGACATAGCGCATATTGATAGTCTTGGTCACGCGTTGCTGCTCCTTTGAAAGAAGGCGGCGTCTCCGCTCCGGTTTATTTCAATTCAGTTGACGGCGCTTGTTATTTCGCTCCATTGAATTCATGCACGGCATCAATCATGGCGACGATATTTTCGACAGGAGTAGCCGCCTGCACGTTGTGAATGGAGTTGAAAACAAAGCCGCCGCCCGGCGCAAATATCTCACACCGGCGCAGAACCTGTTCGCGGACTTCGGCGGGTGTTCCGAAGGGAAGGATATGTTGCGTGTCCACTCCTCCGCCCCAGAAAACCAGTTTGTCGCCATAATTCGCCTTCAGTTGCTCCGGGTCCATGCCAGTCGCGGAGCACTGCACCGGATTGAGGATGTCGAAGCCTGCCTCGATGAAGGACGGCAGAAACTTGTAGACCGCGCCGCAGGAGTGTTTGAAGGTCTTCCATTGGGTGTGCGCATGGATCCAATCATTGACTTGTTTGTAATAGGGAAAGTATAAGTCGCGGAAGGTCTTTACGGAACAGAAGGCGGAGGTCTGCGTTCCGAAGTCCGTGCCACAGATGAAGACCGCCTGAATGCTGTTGCCAATTGCGGCGTAGATTGTATCGAGATTCTGGAGGGCAATCTCGCATTGACGCGCGAATATCTTATGCACATAGTCTTGACGGCTGCTCGTGGACACGTACCATTCTGTAATGTCGCGAATGCCCTTGGGGTGCTTGAGGAACGGCCCAGGAACAAGCGCAATATCGCCAAACGCGGTTCCGCCAAAGCCGGCAATCACGCCTCGCCCCGTGGCGGTCGCGGCTTGGGTGACGCGAACAATGTGGTCAAGGTCGGCTTGCGAGATGGGGCCGAACTCCTCCAGATTGTCTTCGGGATTCAGCTTCTCTTCATCGAATGGCTCCTGGCGGACAATGCTATCGAAGAAGTAGCCGCCGCTTGGCATGCGCCCGCTGGGCGGAACCGTGGTGTCGCCTTCCGGGTAGATCAAGGTGTTGCCGTCGACATCGACCGTGGTGTTGAAATCCCTGGGGACAAGGACCTCCAGCCCGTTGAAGAGCCAGCTCTTCCATTCATCCGCCGGAAAACCGAACATGGTGCTGCGCGCAAAGGCGCCGGTCACATCCAGCCCCATCGCACTCTGCAGATCATCGTCCAGCAGCCCCAGCATCTGGAATGGCTCGTGCACACGCACCGGCCGTCTTTCCAGTCCATAATGGTCGCGCAGCGCCGCCACGCAACTGACGTGAATGCCGGTAACGGAGGTTCCGCCGAAGTCGATCGGAATGCGATCCGGTTGCTGATGGTTGAGCGTGGCGATGAGCCGCTGCTGGCTTGGTGTCATCTTCACTGAAGCCGCCATGTTATCTCCCTTGATTGAATCCATGGTAATTTTACCGCATTCATTCACAGGCCGTTCTGGCCGGGCATCATTGCTGCCTTCCTAGAAGCCAACTCATACATATCTTCAGTCCCTACAAAGCGTCCCTCAGGGGTTAAAACAGTTCTCCTATTTGTGTAGGGTGCTGCGTGGACCGGGAGGTCCACGCAACAGCCGGCCAGGAGGCCGGCGCTACCCCGACCCGGGAAAGGTCATGCAGTTGGCAAACTCATCCTGAAAACCGGGGTCAGCGGCCAGACTTATATGCTCAACAGGCGGCATTGCAGGCTCGGTTGCCGCCAGAAGCAGAATCTTGGCTCCGCGCAGAGCCGTGTTGCCCGCCGCGTGAATCAGGCTCCGTGGCGCCTCAATCAGGCCAATTGCGAGGGCGCTCTCGATATGAACATAATTGCCGAAGGCGCCGGCGAAGTAAATGCTTTGCAAGTGATCGGCGCTCGCGCCCTGGCGCTTGAGCAGAAGCCGGAAGCCGGAAGCTATGGCCGCCTTGGCCAACTGCAGTTCACGAATGTCCGCCTGGCAGAGAACCACCGGAGCTTTTACCGGAAAAACCTTTGTGCCATCGGCGATGCGCCCGGAAGGGAGAATCTTCCCGCACACCAAGCCCGCCGCAACCGCATCCACCAGACCGCTGCCGCAGATGCCGCGCGGCTCCACGTCTCCCACCACGGTGGCGAGCATCTCTCCGTCTAGCAGCGAGACGCGTGCAATGGCGCCGGTGGCCGCCCTCATTCCCATGCGAATGGAGCCGGCTTCAAAGGCAGGCCCGGCCGCGGTGGAGGCGCAAACAATTCCGTGACGGTTGCCGATGGCAATCTCGCCGTTGGTGCCCAGGTCCACTAATGCAACTAAACCATCGGTAGACGCCATTCCAACAGCGAGAATTCCGGCGAGAATATCCGAGCCGACAAAGCCGCCGAGGCAACGCTCAAAGCGAATCCGGCAGGCAGCGGGCAGTGGCCAGCCCAGCTCTTCCGGCGCAAAATACCGTGCTTCCTGATGAGAGGATTGGAAGGGCACATGGGAGAGCGGCTCCACATCAAGCCCGGCGAAGAGATGGTGCATGACGGTGTTGCCGACCAGCACCACCTCGGCTACTTCCTGCTCACGCCTGTGGGCGAGTTGCGCGATCATCTGCCCCAGGGCAAAGTGCACCTCGGAGGTCAGATCGGCGCCTGCCAAGGCCGCGCGGATTCTGTTCATTACGTCGGACCCATGCGGCGCCTGCGGATTGAGACTGGTCTCAACCGCGAGCACACTGCTCGTAGCCAAATCGATCATCTGCGCCGCGATGGTGGTGGTGCCCAGATCGATGGCAATCCCCAGGCCATGCTTGCCGGCGGCGGATAATCCAGAGTTGTCCGTGAGGACATCCATCTGCCATTGCCCACATTCGAGAACCAGAGGCGACAGGGCGCGCGCCTGGCAGGCCAGCCGCCATCCAGCGGCAAGCTCCGCGGCGGAGAAGACTGCGAGGTCCGCGCCGGTGGCCGGAAGCGAACCGGCCAGTACGCGCACGCCGCAGCCGCCGCACAGGCCCGTTCCGCCGCAGGGAAATTCGAAGCCCAACTGGGCAAGCGCGGTCACAATCGAAGCGCCGCGAGGCACCTCGGCCACGGCCGACAAAGGCTCGATTTGAATACGCACGGTTTCCATGCTCATTCAGCTTCGCTCATTCCGCTTCCATGATCGACTCGCCCAGTGTGCCGCGCACCAATGCACCCGCGGGCACGACTAGAAAATCCGCCGCATCCCACTCGCCGTTCACCAGGCGTTCCAGCAGCGTGAGTGAGCCGGCGACCTCGTCGAAGGTCCATCCAGCTTTGCTTGCTTCCGCTTTGGCCTGGCAGCGGAAATCGTCTTCGCCTTCCACCCCGGTGGAGATATACGTCAGCCCGGAGTAGTGGCTGCGAAATGCGGCGAACTGCTCGAAGAGAAACTTTCCGTTCTCCTCGCCATACTGGTCGATCAGTTCTTCCAGGCTGCGCCGCTCGCCGAGCTTGCTCTTAGCCGAGGCAAAGGCCGGCTCGATCATCAACTCCGGCGTCTGGAACTCGACCCATCCAGGAGAACGGTAATAGGTGCCCGAATGTTCCTCGAAGTAGGCCATATATCTGGCGCGGCTACCCATCAGCAAACCAATGCAATCGTGCGCGCGGGGAATCACGAGCGGAGTCTTTCCGGCGCGCAGGCCCTCGGTTCCCCTGCCGCAGAGCGCGTATCCCAGCAGGATGGCGTCATAGCCGTCTTTGTCCGCCGCATCGATCCGCTCCTGTAGATGCGGGCGCATGGCTACGCCCAGGTCATGCAGCCCCATCGGCAATATCTCCGTCTCAATCGTGTGGGGCGAGCGCGAGATGGCGCTGTTCATCTCACGCGTAAGAACCTGGCAGGCGATTAGTTTGAGGCGCATGGCTTCACCCGTTGGGATGGTCTCTCAGACAGGCTAACATCGCGCGAACATTCTCCGGGGGAGTATCGGCGGGAAGCGCACAGCCGCTATTGAGCCAGAATCGCGGGCTATCCGCAAAGATATTCAGAAGTTCTTCCGTGCGAAGCTTGACCAGAGCGGGAGTTCCGCGAGCCAGGACTTCGGATGGGTCGATGTTGCCAACGAAGGTAATCTTGTCCTTGAAGAGATCGTGCGCCAGTTGCGGGTTGGTCTTGAAGTCAATCTCCAGGGCGTCGGCTCCAATCTCCACCATCTGCTCGAGAATCCGGTCGGTTTTACCGCAGATATGCAGCAGATAGGGCAGCCCCTCGGCATGAGAGCAGGCGGCGACCCGTTGTTCATAGGGCAAGGCATAGATGCGATAGAGGCGCGGCGATAACATATCCGGCCCGGCTGGACTATCGCCGTTGGAAAGCATATGGGCGCCGGTTTTTGCCATGAGCTTGAGAAACTGACAGGTGATTCCCATGCAATACTCCAGCAGGGCGTGGACGAGCTCATCGTCTTGCCCTGCGGCGACATCCATCAGCCACTGATCCAGACCGCGCATCGACCCCGCCAGCGAGAAAGGAGATTGGTCGGAGTTGCCGCGAATGTGAATCTCCCGCCCATAATCGCGCGCCAGGATGGCAACGGCTTCCGTCCAGATTTGCACTCTTGGATTTCGCGAAATGTCGATTGGCGCGAGATCCCGCACCGCTTCCAGCGCCGGCAGGCACGAGCCGTGGGTGCGGGCCGGATTGTCCTCCGGGAAGTCAACGGGAACACCCACCGCGCCGGCGAGAGTTGCGGTATCGACATCGATCAGGATGCCGTCAAGCTGATAGCGCTCAGCCGCCTCCCCGAAGCATCGGGCCATTATCCGCGGATCTTCACGAAACTGGCGCATGGTGACACCGGCCTCGCGCGCCGCCATCATGAAGTTATGCAGCGTAACCGGTGTGCGGTCGGGCCAATTGCCCCCGAGCGCTGCTTCAACTCTTTGCCGTCCATTCATAGCGCCGCCTTTGCCGTGCTATTGTTCTCTTTGATCGGGAAGGTGACCCGCCGCAACCGGGCGTTCTTTGCGCCCATGGGGACAAGCGTGACCGATGCAGGCGCGCCATTTTTTCCAAGCAGTTTTCCCTCCAGCACGATGCGCGGGCGGTCGAGCGGGTAATCCGGGTTCGCGCCCAGGTCGGCCTTCGGCGAAAAACCAAAGCCGGCGGCGCGCTGGGCGGCGGGCAGCGCGAGATCGGTATCCACGCCCGCCGATTCGGTGACGTAGTAATCCTTGAGTGGCGACTGGGGGTAGGTTTTGATAATTTGCTCTTCGCCCTTCACCGGCAGAACATACAGCAGAGGGCCATACTGCAACGCAAATTCATTGCCGAACGCGGGAACCTCGCGAATGGCCTGATCGAAATGAAGGACGACGGTGTCTCCGTCCTGCCACTCCTTGCGTACCTGCCAAAAAGCGCCCGCCTGGGTAATCTTTGCGCCGGGGCAGGTGATCTTCGTTCCCTGCGACCATTCGGGATTGCGCAGCCACAGGCAAAACGAGAACGATTTTTCCGGGCGCAGGGTGATTTCCACATCGCCGGAGTATGGGTAACTCGTTTTTTCCTCGA
>Ga0302320_10017410_pt1 | contig 14589 bp, 10 predicted proteins | sample Bog_T0_3_FD_202130 | JGI IMG/M metagenome (GOLD analysis project Ga0302320, IMG submission 202130) | Peat permafrost microbial communities from Stordalen Mire near Abisko, Sweden - Bog_T0_3 | ecosystem: Environmental > Terrestrial > Soil > Wetlands > Peat | place: Sweden: Abisko, Stordalen Mire...
AAAAAGCACGCGGACCGACGATCCCCTTCCCACTTCGCTATCGACGAGAATCGCACCGTCGTGGCCGCGAACGATGCCGAGAATCGCGGACATGCCCAGCCCCCTTCCCGTGAACTTCGTCGTGAAGAATGGGTCGAAAAGCCGCTGCTGCGTGTCGGCGTTCATCCCGCAGCCCGTGTCGGAGACATCCACGTAGACAAAGCGGCCCGGCTGGGGGATTTCGCCAACCCGGCTGCGGCGCAGGGTGGCGGCGTCGCAATCCTGAAGGCCAGTTGCGAGCGTGATGACCCCGACCCGATCGCCGACGGCTTCGGAGGCGTTGGTGATCAGGTTCATGACGATCTGCTGCAGCTGGCCGGCGTCGGCCTTGATCAGGGGAACCTCGCGGCTCAATTGCAGGTTCAAAGTCACGAGCTTGGAAATGCTCGAGCGGAGCAGGTGGGCGTTCTCCTCGACGAGATCGCTCAGATCGATTTTACGCACATCGAGCCGTCCCTTGCCCGAGTAGGCGAGCATCTGGCGCGTGAGATCGGCGGCGCGGCGGGCGGCGATGACGCTTTGTTCGATGCTGTTCCTGGCGGGTGCGACCGGGGAAAGATCCATCAGCGCCAGATCCAGGTTGCCGAGGATGGCCATGAGCAGGTTGTTGAAGTCGTGGGCGATGCCGCCGGCGAGCACGCCGAGGCTTTCCAGCTTTTGCGTGTGCAGCAGGCGACGCTCGAGTTCCAGACGCTCAAACTCCGCCTTCTTCAATTCGGTCATGTCGTACGCGAATCCGGCAATGCGGTACACCCGGCCGAACTCGTTGCGGATGGGCACCAGCGTCGTGCGCCACAGGCGCCGGCCGGGTGCATACGTGAGGTCCGCCTCGTGGTGCATGACCTTGCCCGTATCGCAGCACTCGCGATAACGGGGCATGAGCAGGGCCGCATTTTCCGGAGGCAGCACGTCTTCCGGAGACCGTCCGCGGACGTCGGCGGTCTTCAGGCCCGTCATCTGCTCACAGCGCGGATTCAGGCTCTCGTAGCGGAGGCTGCCATCCTCCTCCGCATTGAGCACAAAGACCGGTCCGTCCATGGTCGCGAAGACTTCGGCCAGCCGGGCCTCGCTGGCGCGCAGCGCGTTCTCGGCCTTTTTCCGCGAACTGATGTCGGTGGCAAGCGTGATCAGGCAGGGCCTCTGGTCCATGACGATGGGAACCATCGACAGGAGCACGTCCACAAATTCACCGGACTTTTTGCGCAGCCGTGTCTCGAAATTCTGCACCCTCCCGTGCTCCCTGATCTGGTCGACCACCTTCGACCGATCGGCGGGCGTTTGCCACATGCCCATTTCGAACGAAGTATGACCGATCGCCTCATCGTGTTCGTAACCGAGCAACCGGCAACCGGTTTCGTTGACCTCGAGGAAGCGTCCCTCCTCCATGGTGCTTACACAGATGAGCTCGGGGCTCGACCTAAAGATTTCCGCCAGCTTCCGTTCGCTGATGCGCAGGGCCTCCTCCGCGCGTTTGCGCTCCTCGATATAGCGGGCCTGCTGCAGGTTCTGGTAGGCGCTTCGGGACAGCTGCTGAGCGTAGGCGAACAGCAACTGCGCCACCCGGTCGAACTGCTCGCGCGACATCGCGGGCACCTGCCGGAAGGCCGCGAGAAACGCGCCTTCGTCGGCGCCGATCTTGCGCGCGTACTCGAGCATGCCCTCCTCGGTCTGGGTGCCGTCCCGCACCTGTCCGATCAGCCAGTTGGCGATGTGCTGGCCTCCCGCGGTGATGCTGGCGCCGGCGTCCCACAGTCCGCCGCTCAGGCAGGGCTGGACGATGGGCCCATCGGGATTGTGCCTTCCGAGAGCCGCGTCGGAGCAGTAACAGTTCGCCCGGCCGGCCGGGGTCTGGCGGATGATGTCATTGCACAGATGGCAGAAATTGCTCGGCCGGGTGATCGGAGTGCCGTCGGTGTGGGTGATGATCGAGGCCACTCCGGTGGCATTCGAAAACCGGTCCTGGATGCGCTGAATCTCGTCGAGATCGAAGAGTTCCTCGAATCGCACCGTGCCGACATCGACCGCAGGTCGGGTCAGGGTTTCGAGGCGTTTTCCGGTGGCGGTTTCCTCGCGTTTGCGTTCGGTCACGTCGCGGAATATCCACACGCGCTCGACCTCCGCCCCAGCGGGGCGCACAATAGGGTACGAAATCCGTTCAAGGATCCGGCCATTCCTGAGATGTACCAGATCCTCCACGCGGCCCTCGGCCCGGTAGATTTCCGCGACCCGCCGCAGGAACGCCTCCGGATCGCGCACCCCGGAAGCGGCGAGCCGGACGCGCTCGGCGTTGCTCTCGGTTGTCGCCCATTCCTTTGGAACCGAGTGGAGCTCAATATATTGCTGGTTGTAGTACAGGACCCGGCCGCTAGCGGAGATGATTAGCAGACCATCCTCCATCTTGTCGAATGCGGCGCGCAGCACCGATTCGTCGCGACGGGAGTGCTCCGGGGCCGGTGCCTGTCCCTCTGCCAAGATCCCGTTTATATGCGACAGGCCAACGGGGTGTGCAATCGAAGGGTTGCTTTTGGGGAGGGAATCCATGCACCTGAAGACCGGCCCAGCCAACCCCGGAACGGGTTGCCCACGCCGACCATCACATCGCTATTCAGGGTTATAATCGGTCCGGCAGGGCCGAGACTGAATTGGAATAGCACCAATAATGCAGGTGTCGTCGGCGCCTAGGCGGAAGCGGCGCATGGGCATCCCGATGAAGCCGCTCCCACCGGAAATAGGTTGGTCTCCGGTCGGTCTCCCCTATAGACTGGTTGCTTCAAATGGATAAGGAACGCGTCAACCTGCCCCTCGACGAAATTCCGTCGGCTTGGTACAACGTCCTCGCCGACCTGCCGCAGCCGCTGCCGCCGCCGCTCCATCCGGGTACGGGCCAGCCCCTCAAGCCCGCCGATCTCGCGCCGATCTTTCCGATGGCGCTGATTGAGCAGGAGATGAGCGGCCAGCGCTGGATTGAAATCCCGTCCGCGGTTCGCGAACTGTACCGGATTTGGAGGCCGACGCCCCTCGTCCGAGCGGTGCGGTTAGAGAAGGCGTTGAAGACGACCTGCCGGATCTATTTCAAGAACGAGAGCGTGAGCCCGGCGGGCAGCCACAAGCTTAACACGGCGCTGGCCCAGGCCTACTACAACAAGCAGGAAGGCGTCCGGCGCCTCAGCACCGAGACGGGCGCCGGCCAGTGGGGTTCCTCGATGGCGTTTGCCTGCCAGCTCTTTGGCCTCGGGTGCACGATCTACATGGTGAAGTCCAGCTACCACCAGAAACCCTACCGCCGTTCGATGATGCACATCTGGGGCGCCGAGGTGCTGCCCTCGCCTTCGACCCGAACTCAGGCTGGGCGGGCCATCCTGGCCGAATTTCCGGACACGCCGGGCAGCCTCGGGATCGCCATTTCCGAAGCCGTCGAGGATGCCGCCACGCATGACGACACGAAGTACACCCTGGGCAGCGTGCTCAACCACGTCCTCCTGCATCAGAGCGTGATCGGTCTGGAGACCAAGAAGCAGCTCGCGATCGCCGGCGAGACCCCCGACATCCTGATCGGCTGCGTCGGTGGCGGGAGTAATTTCGGCGGATTCTGCCTTCCCTTCCTGCCCGACAAGCTCCGGCATCCAGAGAAGATGCGGCTCGTTGCGGCCGAGCCCTCCGCCTGTCCCTCCCTGACCAAGGGCGTGTATGCGTATGACTTCGGAGACACGGCCAAGCTGACTCCTCTGGTGAAGATGTTCACGCTCGGCCACGGCTTCGTCCCCGAGAGCATCCATGCCGGAGGACTGCGCTACCACGGGACGGCGCCTATCATCGCGCAACTGGTCAATCTCAAGGTGATCGAGGCGCAGGCCTATCCGCAGAGCCACGTCTTCGAAGCGGCGCTGCAGTTTGCCCGCACGGAGGGGTTCATCCCCGCGCCCGAGACATCCCACGCGATCGCCGCGGCGATTGTCGAGGCGAAGCGCAATCACAACAAGTGCATCGTCTTCAATTACAGCGGCCATGGCCACTTCGACATGTCGGCCTACGACGCGCACCTCGCGGGCGACCTCGAGGACTACGAGCATCCCGCGGAAAAGATCGCCGCGGCCCTGAAGGACCTCCCCAAGGTCGGCGCCTAGGGGGCGCCGTAGCCGAATTGGGCAAACACCTTGCGGGCCGCCGGGCTCGCCAGGAAACCCATATACCGGCGCGCGCCGGCGTTGCCCGCTCCGCGCGTAGTGAGGACGGCTCCCTGCTCGATGGGGGAATAAAGCCCGGCCGGCACCTCCAGCCAGCGGCCCTTGTCTCGCAGCTTCGGGGAGAGCACCAGCGAAAGCGCGACGAATCCGGCGTCGACATTCCCGCTGGAGACGTACTGCGCCGTCTGGGTGATGTTCTCCCCATAGACGAGCTTTGGCCCTGCGATCCCGGTCAGGCCCAGCTTTGCCAGCGCTTCCCCGGCGGCGCGGCCATAGGGCGCGGTCCTTGGGTTCGCGATGGCCAGGCGTCCCACGGACGGATTGTGCACGACGGCCTCGATCGAGCTTAGATCGATCTCCGACCTCGTCGTCCAAAGGACCAGTTTGCCGATCGCGAAAATGACAAGGCTCGAACCCACGGCCCCGCCGGACTCCACAAGCCGCTTCGGATAGTCCGCGTCCGCCGACAAGAAGACATCGTAGGGCGCGCCGGATTCGATCTGGGCAACCAGACTGCCGGAAGCGCCGATCTCGCTCGTGACGGCGACCTCGGGGCAGACCCTGGCAAATTCGGCGTTCAACGGGTCGAGCACATAGACCAGGTTAGCCGCGGCGGCGACGGACACGCGGTCCGCCGCGCCGGCGCGCGCGCCTGCCGCCACGAGGAAAAGCCCGGCGATCAACCAGGGTGCTGTGCGCATGCGCTGAGATCGCGTAACGAGGGATGGGTTGTCAAGGACACGGAAGAGCTCAATCCATCGTTCACCCCGACGACCGGGCGGCTGCGGAATCCTCCCTGTCAGAATTGCTGGCGGAAGACCCCCGCTATCGCATCGAATATCTTCCCTGGCATCGACCGGTTCTCGAAATCCGCCAGCGTCATCCGCCGGGAGACACGCTTATCGCTGTCGAAAACGCTGATTTGTTCCGCCGCGAAGACGGCGTCGTAAATATTAAGGTTGGCCTCGTCGTTCAACCGGAAGGATCGGTTGTCGAAGTTCGTCGAGCCCACCGACACCCAGACATCATCCACGATGAGCACCTTGCAATGATAGAGCGTCGGTTGGTATTCGTAGAGGAGCACGCCGGCGTCCAGCAACGCCGCCCACCGCGAGCGGCTGGCGCCCTGGACGATTTCCGAGTCCGTGTTGGGGCCGGGCACGATGATTTCGATCTTCACGCCGCGCTTCCGCGCCGCGACCAGCGTCTCGATCGCCAGGTCGTCCGGCACGAAATAGGCGGCCTGCAGACGGATGCTCTTCGCCGCCGAAGCAACGGACAGCAAATACATCAGGCGGACGCTTTCGCTGCCCTCGTCGCGGGAACTCTTGAACACCTGCGCACGCGAGCGGCCAATCTGGGCGAGTTCAGGATAATACGCGCTGCCGAACAGCACTTGGGAGCGGGTCTTCATCCAGTTGTCGCCAAAGGCCGCCTGCATCTGGGCGACGGCCGGGCCTTCGATCATGTAATGGGAGTCGCGCCAGTGATCCTTCGCGCTACCGTCTCCGGCCCAGGCGTCGGCTATGCCGACGCCGCCTGTGAATCCGATTCGGCCGTCGACCACCAGCAGTTTCCGATGGGTGCGGTTGTTCAGGCGGGACAGATTGTACCAGCGCAGCGGATGATACCGCTCCACCTCGACCCCCGCAGCCTTCATGTCCACGAGATATTTGCCATCGATCTTCTCGGCGCCTAGCCAGTCCAGCAATACATGGACCTTGACCCCGGCCAGCGCCCGCTCGCACAAGGCATCCGAAAATTGCCGGCCGATGTCCCCCGACCAATAGATGTAGGTTTCGAACGTGATTGATTCGCGGGCGCCCCGAATCGCCCCAAGCATGGCCGGAAATATCTGATCGCCGTTTTGCAGCGCCGTCACCTTGTTTCCGGGCAGGATCGCCGGGCCAAGCAGCTGGCCCATGCTGCGCAGAAACTGTGGATCTTCGACGGCAAACCGGTGCGCCAGCTCGTAACGGATCTGCCTCTCCCCCTGCCCGGGCAGCCCGCTGCAGGAAATGAGAAAGCCGAGGGCGAACCCCATGGCGAGGACTGCCAGCCCGCGTATTCGGAGTGCTCGCGTCCTGTCTCTCGCGCCATGGGAAGGTAGGCTCATGGCTTCCATGTCCGTTGATGCTATCGCACGGGGAGCCGGAGTGATATGGGGTGAACTGCTAGCGCGGAAAGAGAAAATGAGCGAACGCCGGATGCAAGCGCCGCCAGCGCGAACGGATCAATTGCAAGCTCCGGCCCCGTCAGAAGGAACCCAGCCTCTTTCAGCCACCGGTTGAATAGTGATTGGAAGACTTTCTGCGCTCCACTTCCGCAATGACCTGGGCGCCCAGCAAGATGATCACTGCGATCGCCTCAATGCTGACCAGGGCCACCACCGACGTGGCAAAGGAGCCGTAGATCAGATTCACCGATGAGACGACCGAGTAATACCAGACCAACACCCGGCGGGTGATCTCCCATAAGGCCGTCGCGACCGTTCCGCCTATCACGGCGTCCCGGAATGTGATGCGCACCGACGGCATGACCAGATAGAAGGAAGTCAGCAGCAGCACCTCGCCGAACACCCCGATGAGATACAGTGCGACGACGGAAGGGCCCTCCAGGCTGAGCGCCCATCCAAAGATAATCAACTTCCGGCTGTTATGGCTGTCGATGGCGCCCGCAATAAACGACACCAGCACGATGCCAAGGCCGATCAAAAGAATATAGACGTAGGGAGTGATGGCCGAGAGGAGAAAGTGCCGGGGCGGATTCCTGAAACGATGGGAGAAAATCACCGACATGGCGCTTTCGAGCGCGCTAAAGGCGATGGAACCGAAAAAGAGCATCGCCAAAAATACGAAAGTCCCGACCGACTTGCCGTGCTCAACAAACACCTTCGCTTCCTCTGTCAAGGTCGGGCCATATCCCGGAATGATCAGTTCCATATAGCTCGACAAGGTTTGGAACAACACGCCCTTCTCGATAAAATGGGAAAGCACGATGAGTCCGAGGATCGACAGGGGTACGATGGAAAGCAGGGTATAATAGGCGATCGCACCGGCCAGTAGGAGGCCCTGGTTGAGCCTGAAATCGCGCCATACGCTGATCACAAAACCGAAGAACCGGCCGGCGAGCCGATAAATATGTTGATGTTTCCTCATTGCGGGGGCGGGCAGTCCAAGAATCGGAATCAATCCCCTGATCCCGACAGGACGCTGATTCTTCGGTGGAGGAGCCCTGGGTGCGGGCGATGAGCCCGCGGCTCTTCCGCCTACTCGGCTGTTCTTGGCTCTTTTTCCTCCTGTCTTCGTTCCTTTGCGATTTCCACCGCGATCGCAGCGGCCTTCGCCGCCGGCTTCCGTTCGGTCCGCTGCTCGTACTCCTGCTCCTGCTGCTCGTCCTTCCGCCTCGTTGCCACATCCTTCGGTTGCTCGATTTCGCCCGGGAGATCCACGCGAAGCTCGTCGATCAGCATCACAATCGCCGCGGCCGCAGGCAGCGCCAGCAGCGCGCCGACGATGCCGCCCAGGACCGCGCCGGCGATGAGCGCCAAAAGCACGACCGACGGCGGCAGCCGCAACGCGCGGCCGTACACGAGCGGCACCAAAAAGCGGCTTTCGAATTCCTCGTACAGCAGGAGCGCCGCGAGAACGACCGCCGCGATCACCGGGCCGCTGCCATATGCGGCAAGGACCGCCGGCGCGATCGTGAGCAGCGCGCCGACATAAGGAAGCACGTCCATCACGCCGCCAAAGGCCGCGAGCGCCAGCGCGTTCGGCACGCGGCACACGAGCAGCAGCACGAGGATGAACCCGGTTATCAGCGCGCTGGTGACGATCTGGCCGCGGATGTAGCCGCCGACGATCGTCTCGAGGTTGAGCAGCACCCGGGAGAACCGGAGGTGTTGCCCCCGCGGCACGAGCGCGAAAACCGCGCCCCGCAGCCGGTCGCGATCGATCATGAAGTAGAGCGCGAGGAAGACGGACGCGCCCAGGCAGGCAAGGATTTCGAACGCGTGCTTGGTGGCCGACAGCACGGTCGTTTGCGACGATCTCAGGCGTTCGCCATAGTCCAGATTCTTCAGCTGTTCAGCCAGCGGGCTCGTGAGCTGCGAGCGCCGCAGCCACTCAACCGCATGCCCGCGGATCTCGGGCTCGCGTCCGACAAGTCCCCGCAGTTGCTCGATCAGAGGCGGGATCGTCAGAAACAACAGCAGCCCGGTGAACGTGACGGCCGCACCAAACACGATCGCGATCGCGCCCTTGCGCCCCATCCCCTTCTTTTCCAGCCAGCCGACGACGGGGTTGAGCGTGCCGACCAGCACCAGCGCCGCCACGAACATCAGCACGACAGGGAACAGCTTCACGAGCATTCCGACGGCTGCGATCAGCAGCAGCGCAATGAGCATCGTTTTCGGCGCGAGCTCGATCCGCAGCACGCGGCGCGGCGCGGGAGGGGGTGACGAAGATTCGTCCGGTGATGGGGAGTTTTTCATCCGCGTGGAAACCGGTTCTTCAGGGCGGGTTTGAATGATGGTCCGGCGGAACGGCTGGTCTTGGACGTGGGAAAACCGGGAGCGGCCCGTAAAGGAGGGTTGAAAAGCCCTTCCGATGAATTATGCACCCCGGTTCGGCCGGACGGTATGGGGTGAAGCCCCACCAGCAAGGAGCCCGCGGCGCCGGCCAATTCCTGCGATATCGATTCCATTCTTTGGCGGCCTGAGCCATCCTTTCCCCATGGCTCCCTCCTTCACCCTCCAATCGCCGCAGACCGGGACGGAATACTGGATCTTTGTCGAGGCGCCCGAACCGGCGGGTGAGCCGGGCCCCTGGCCCGCGGTGGCATTCATGGACGGAGACAACCTGTTCTCCTTTGGCTTGGACGGGTACCGCCAGGCGCGGGCGGCGTGCGCGGTGCCGCCCATCCTGATCCTGGGCATCGGTTACGGGGCGGGCTTTGGCAAGCCCCGCAACAAGCGGGTGCGCGATTACACCGCCACAGCCATGGCGACCGAGATGGAGAGCGGAGGGGCGGAGGAGTTTCACTCGTTTCTGACCGACACTCTCTGGCCGGAGTTGGCCCGGCGTTATCCATTGCGGGACGACGAGCGCGGACTGGCCGGCCATTCGCTGGGCTCGCTGCTGGTGCTGCACGCCCTTTTCCGCCCCAAGCCTTTCTTCACGCATTTCCTGGCTGGAGCGCCGTCCCTCTGGTGGGATGACCGGAACTTGCTCGCTCAGGTGGCGCACCTGCGGGAATGGCAGGATGGCTTGCCGGCCAGACTCTACCTCGGGGTCGGTGCGCAGGACACCCCCTCCATGATCGGCGATCTGGACCTCCTTGAGCGCCGGCTGACGGAACGTCCCTTTAACGGGCTCGAGGTCATCTCCGAGCGCCTTCCCGGAAAGAACCACTACGATGTCCTGCCGGATGAATTCCGCCTTGGCCTTCGGGCCCTGTTTGGATGAGGCGCCCAGGGGTTAATCTCCGCCACAGCCTTATCAATCTGACCCCGTGAATTGACTTTCGGGCGATACGATGGACGGGTGCCTGTCCCCTCTGCCTGCCGCCGGCCCGCCCACCGAAAAGCCCCATGAAAAAGATCGTCCTCCTCTCCGTCCTGTCGGCCGCGCTCGTGGCGCAGGCGGCCCCCGAAGACCTTCCGTTCGCCGGGACCCCAAAGGTCGCCGCGGGCGACACCGTGCCCCCGCCCTCCCCCGTGACGCCGGCGCCCGAGCAGCTCCAGGCCATCCAGGCCAAGCTCGCCGAATTCAAGGCCGCCATCCAGGCTCTCAAGGACGCTAAGGCCGATGACGACATGGTCGTCGATGCCGAGGCGTTTGGCTGGGTTGTGGAAAATATTGTGCGGGTTCCAGGCGGATTCATCAACGCAAACGCCATCGGGCGCTGCACATCGGTCCTGGACGACGGCCTGCACAGGGCTGCGGAAATCAAGGCCGGGACCGCCGCCTGGCCCCACTCAAAGGGTCGGGTCAATCGGGCCTACCGCTCGGCGGTCGACGGCACCGCTCAGCCCTATCACCTCAGCATTCCGGCCTCGTACGATCCGGCCAGGCCCATTCCCCTATATGTCTACCTCCACGGCCGCAGCCACGACACACCCGATCTCGGGCTCACTTGGGTGGGCGGCAACGACGCTCCCAACAGCGCCGGCGGCAACGGGGCCTATATCCGGGTCGAGGCGTTTGGCCGGGGCAACAACTCCTTCCGCTGGGCCGGCGAAACCGATGTCCACGAGGTCATCGCGTCCGTCCGCAAACGCTACAACATCGACCCGGACCGCATCCTGCTCGCAGGCTTCTCGATGGGCGGGGCGGGCTCCTGGCAGATTGGCCTGCACAACCCCGACCTGTTCTGCGGGCTGGAGGTCGACGCAGGCGTGATCGGAAGCCGCCTCAACCTGGACGATCTCGCGCCCTCGCAAAGGACCGCGAATGGCACCTATGGGATCATGATCGATCACGCGCTGAACGTCTTCAATATCCCGCTAGTGGCCTATGCCGGCGCCAACGACGCCCAGCTCGCCTCTTCCACGAGCATCCGCACCCAGCTCGGGCGCGAGGGCTTCACAGTCCGGCGAACCAGCCAGTACCAGTTCTCGGGCCAGGATATCGATGCGATCTTCCTGGCTAACCCCGGGCAGGGCCATTCGCACGCCACGGGCGAGACGGCGCGCATCATCAATGAGTTCAACGCGGCCAACTTCAACCGGGGCCGCGCCGCTATGTCGTGATCAACACCGACCTGTCCGCCCAGGGATTTCGGGGACCGGCGGGCTATGGCGACCATGCCGTCCTGAAGGTTGCCAGGCAGGCGGACGGCCCGTTGTCGACCGAGATCGTGGACGAGGGCGTGTTTGACGAATCGTGGCGGCTGCCCGCTCAACGGTGAGCGCCGCCCTCACGCCACGTAAGGAATCGTCAGCGGCCCCTCGGGCAGCACCGCGACGGGCGCCTCCGACCCGATTCGCTCGAGTTCTCCGCGCAGCGCCGCGTTGAGGTCGGGCACCGCCTGGAGATGCGCCCGGCGCAAGGCGTCGGCGGGCACTTCGCAGTAAAGGCCGACACGCGCCCTGCACTGGATGATCGCCAGCAATTGCGCCTGCCATTGATCGTACGTCGCGAAACCCGGCCGTTCGATCGCCTCCAGGAGCGCCTGCGGCGTGGCGTGCGAGAACAGCATCTCCCTGAAATTGCCGTGCTCGGGGAAGCCGTCATTGCAGCGTGCGGCGCACAGGATCAGGCCACCGGGCGCCACGATCCGCGAGGCCGCTGAGATTCCCTTGACCGCCTGGTAGACATTCTGGTCGAGCGGAAACCCGCTGTTCGTCGTGACCACGATCGGAAAGGGCCGCGTGCATGCCGTCATCGCCGTCTCCTTGGAAAAGGCGCAGCCGGCGTCGTGCGCCGCCAGCGTCTCGCCGCAGAAGAAACGAGTGATGCGCCGTTCCGCGTTGAGGGTGACGTTGATGCAGAAATCCGCCCCCAGCAGCGCCCCGCCCTCCCTCACCCGCTCCTGCGTCGGGTTGTTTTCCATCCGGCCCCACGTGCTGAGCGGATCGCCGATCACCGCCGAGCTGTGGTAGTGCATGATGGCGTCGATCCCGAGGACGCCCGGGAAGACCGCCTTGTACCCGCCCGAGAATCCCGCCATGAGGTGCGGCTCGACGAATCCCAGGATGATGCGCCGGCTGGCCGCGACCGCCTCGCGGTTGAACGCCACGTCATAGCCGAAGCGGGAGCGCCCCACGCGGCTGAGCGTCGCGGGATCGTGGGCGTTGTGATTGACCACCCGGTAGCGCCGGGCAATGGCGGGTCCGAGCATGCGGTCCAGTTCCTCCTTTGTATTGGCCCGGTGCGACCCGGTCCCGACGACAATCGTGAAATTTTCCGCAGGCACGTGGGCGAGTTCGGCGAACAGCCACGGCAGCAGCCGGTCGCTTGGCAGCGGCCGGGTGCCATCGGGAATAACCACGGCCACCGTCTCGCTCGCCGAAACGATCTCGCGCAGCGGCCGCGCGCCCAGGGGTGAACGCACCGCCTCCGCGAAAGCTGCCGCCTCGTCCGGCAGCGCGGGCAGGTACCGCGGGCGCAGCACGGTTGCGTTGACGCCGCTGAGATCGAGCTCCAGCCCGGTCGTGCCGTAGTCAAGCCGGATGCGCATGCGGGAAATCAAAGCGATTCCTTCTCGGCGCGGGCGAGCCGCCGATCGGACACCCCGGGTGAATCTCCGACCGAAAAGTCCCCGACCTTGCGCAGGACGAAAAAGGGCGCGCCGCCCGCGCGAGAGGCCTTCACGGCGTTGAATTCCGCCCCTTCAACATCTTCGAGCACTACGACCGGGCGCGTGTCATCCTTGACGAGGCTCAGCCCGACATCGCGGAAGGAGAGGTTCTTCGCATGGCGTGCATAGATGCCCCATGCGGGCAGGATGCCGAACATGGAGGGCTCGGGATAGGCCTTCTCCTGTTCGGGCGGAAGGTAAGGATCACGCGAATCGGCGAGCCCGGCGCCCCGGAGAAAGAACCGGTTCACGAGCTCGGCCGGCTGCTTGGCCGCATCGTCCAGGGAAAGCCCCCCGCGGGAGACGACGCGGATGTCGCTCAGGCGCACATCCTCGACCGGATGGCCCGGCAGGCCTGCGATCAGGATGGGGTAACGGCCGTCGACGTCCGAGGCGACGACATGGCTGATGCTCACCCGGCGGATCGCGCTGAAGGGCGTGCCCGCGGACGCGCGGGCGCGATTGCCCAGCCGGATGAAGATCGCCGAATTGCAGATGTTGCGCATCGCGATGTTGGTGATCGTGACGTCCTCGATCGTGCCGCCGTCGACCGCCTCGAGCGCGAGGCCGCGGCTGCGGTCGAAGACGCAGTTTGAGATCGTGATGTTCTTGAAGCCGCCGGCGGACTCAGTGCCGAGCTTGATGCGGCCCGTGGGGCCGTCGCGGTCCACGGCGCGCAGCTGGGTCTGCTTGAACGTTCCGTCGAAGAACGACCCGGGATCATAGCCGCTGACCTGGCAGCCGGTGATGGTGAAATTCTCGCAGGCCCGGAGAGTGCCCAGGGCGTACGTGCTCTTGAGGACGATGGCGTCGTCGTTGATGGCGTTGACCGTGCAGTTGCTGATCCGCACGTTGCGGCAGGCGTCGATGTCGAAGCCGTCGCGATTGGTGTCCACCTTGACGTTGTCGATCGTGAGATTGTCCACGCCGGTCGCGATAAGGGCGAACCAGCCTCCCTGGAGAACGGAAAAATCGCGCAGCAGCACATTGCGGCAGTTGATGAGCGCGATCGACTTGTTGCCTCCCTTTCCCCGGGCGAAGACGCCCGCGGAAGCCGGCAGCGACGGCATCCCCGCGAAATCGCCCTTGGGGACGCCGTTGACCGAAGGACCGCGGCCGAAGCCTCCGTTGGATCGCGGCAGGCCCTTGCCGTAGATCATGCCGGGACCGGTGATGGCAACCTCCTCCAGGCCGTCGCCCCAGATCAGGCTGTTGTGAAAATGGCTGTGGCCGAAGTCCTGGTATTGGAACTTGTCGCCCCAGTCGTTCGGCTCGGCCGCATCGTAGGCGCCGAAACCGGGCGCCTCCGCCGCCGCGACGATCACGCTGCCCGTGTCGAGATGAAGGGTGATGTGGCTCTTCAGCCGGATCGAAAAACTCAGATAGGTGCCGGCGGGCACCTGCACGGTTCCGCCCCCGGCCGCCGCTGCGGCCTCGATCGCCTTGTTGAAGGCGTCCGTGTCCAGCGTCTTGCCGTCGCCGGTCGCGCCGAAGGCGCGGACATCGTAGACCTGGCCCCCCGTCGCAGGCGGAACCGCCTGCCCGCGGGCAAAGCCGGCGCCCAGGGCGATGATGCAGGAAGCGAGAAGACTGCGCCGGACAGGGAGGGATGTCATGGGTAAGGTTTTTCTTTGTTTGAGCGGGGCGGCCACCGGCCATCAATCCAAATCCACGCGGCGCCCCTCCTCTGCGGAGAGGTACGCTGCGTAGATGAGTTTGACGCAGCCGACTGCCAAATCGATTCCCGCCAAAGGCTCACGCCCCTCCCGGATCGCTCCGGCAAAGTCCGCGATTTCCTGGGCGAACCCGCGAAACCAGTCCTCATTGCAGCTCGGGCGATTCCACCCCGCCTTCGTCTCCAGCTTCTCGGTGAAGTATTCCTTCTGAAACACCGACGCGTCCGGGGCATAGGTCTCGATCGCGTCGTTCCCGGTCATGTTCGCCTTGATGACCCCGTCGGTCATGAATGCGCTGACCCGGGTGTTCAATCCGCCAAGACCCGTGTCGCTCACAATCACGCTCGCGCGCGAGCCGTCCTCAAAGCGGATCGCGAGATTGGCCCAGT
>Ga0302320_10017414_pt1 | contig 14588 bp, 18 predicted proteins | sample Bog_T0_3_FD_202130 | JGI IMG/M metagenome (GOLD analysis project Ga0302320, IMG submission 202130) | Peat permafrost microbial communities from Stordalen Mire near Abisko, Sweden - Bog_T0_3 | ecosystem: Environmental > Terrestrial > Soil > Wetlands > Peat | place: Sweden: Abisko, Stordalen Mire...
GATCGTCCGGACCCGTTCTGCCACCGGAGGCTCGGCAATGAAACATCTGATTGCCTTGCTGATGATCGTTCTGGCGGTGCCCGCGTTGGCGCAGGGTAGTCCGGCGGGGTTGTGGAAAACGGTGGACGACACGACCGGGCGGGAGAAGGGGTTGGTGCGGATCGTCGCAGAAAACGGCGTTCTGACTGGCCGGATCGAAGGGAGTCTGGAGCCTGGCGAACCGCGGCGGCGGACCTGCGAGCTTTGCACGGATGACCGCAAGGACAAGCCTCTGCTGGGGATGGCGATCCTGCGCGGGGTGCGGGCGTCGGCCGACGATCCCGGGATCTGGGACGGTGGGGATATTCTCGATCCGGACAGCGGCAAGGTGTATCGGGTTCGCCTGAAGCTGCTGGGGGATGGCAGGGAATTGCAGGTGCGGGGCTATATTGGCGTTCCGATGCTGGGCCGGACTCAGGTCTGGAGGCGGGCGGAGTGACGCCGCGGTTGGCGAAATCGTGCGACATGCCTAGGCTGGGGAAAATGGAGGATCGTCATGGACGCGCTTGAGCTGATGCTGAGCCGGGAATCGGCGTTGAAGCTGGAGTCTCCTGGGCCCTCGGCCGAGGAACTGGAGCGGATTTTTGCCAGCGCGGTGCGGGCGCCGGATCACGGGCGGCTGCGGCCGTGGCATTTCGTCGTAATTGGGGAGTCGCAGCGGGCGGCGTTTGGTGCGCTGATGGCTGATGTTTTGCGGCGGCAGGACCCGACGGCCTCGGAGCCTGCCTTGCAGCGCGAGCGTGACAAGGCGTTCCGGGCGCCGGTGATCGTGGCGGTTGCGGCGAAGGTGCAGCGCGGCCACAAGATTCCGGAAATCGAGCAGATCGCCTCGGCGTCGGCGGCGGCGCAGACGATCATGCTGGCGGCGCCGGCGCTGGGCTATGGCGCGGTGTGGAAGACCGGGGCGCCGGCGTATGATCCTGTTTTCAAGACCGCGCTGGGGCTGTCGGCGGAGGACGACATTATCGGGTTCCTGTATATCGGCACGCGGGTTGGCGGGTCGGCGCCGTTCCCGCGGCCGGAGCCCAGGGATTTCGTGACGAACTGGGCGGGGTAGCTACTCGCCGCCGAGGGGCTTCATCTTGCGCTCGATCGCGCGCCGCAGCAGGGCGGCGGAGCGGTAAACGCCGTGCACCATTTTCGAGTAGGGCAGCACGACGAAGAAGGCCAGGATGAAGCCCAGGTGGATCGCCATCGCGAGACCCATCGCGCCGGTGGCGCGAACGGCCAGCAGGATCAGGCCGGTCAGCGCGATCATGGCGAGCAGCATCAGCATTGCGATGTCGCCACCGAGCAGGCGGCGGACGGCGGGCATCGGGTCGTCGACGAGTTTCATGGCGAACAGGCCGGTGGTGCCGATCAGCATCAGGATGCCGCCGATCGTGCCGAGCAGGACGGGGGTGCTGATGAACGGGTAGGGAGCGGGGTCATTGAGGAAGGTGTGGTCGATGAAGCCGGTAGTTGTGGCGGCGAAACAGAGCAGGAATCCGTAAAACATCGCGTGGTGGAGCCGGCGGCGGCGCATCGAGAACGCCTCGGAATTGTCGTTGCAGCCGTTACCACCGCCGCCCAGGTTCTTCAGCGTCAGTACGTCGTGCAGGGCGATGGTGAGTGCGATGGGGCCGGGTTTTTGCCTTGGGCCGGCGTCGCGCCAGAAGTTTCTGGCACCCATCGCCAGCGCAACGAGGGAGAAGCCGAAGGTGAGGATGCCGACGGCCTGCATCGACCATAGCGGGATGATGTCGTAGAATGATCCGTTATGGGCGCTGAAGAAATTGCCTGGGCGGTTCAGCAGCATGCTGAGGATCAGAACGATTGCGATACCGAGCGCGGCGATCAGGGAGACGATCGTGCCGTTGCGGTTGAATACTGACGCGAAAGAGCGCGGCCAGGCGTATTCGGCGTAGGATTCGGCGCGCACTTCGGCCAGTGCGGCGGGGATGTTGATGCCCCATTCGTGCGGTGGGGCGTATTGGCAGGCGTAGTAACAGCCTTTGCAGTTGTGGCACAGATTGGCGAGGTAGCTGATATCGCCGGCGGAGAACTCGCGGCGCAGTTCGATCGCGGGGAAGACGGCGCAGAAACCCTCGCAGTAGCGGCAGGCGTTGCAGACCTCGATCTCGTGCCGAGCGGTCAGGATGGCGTCAGTTTCTTGCACGACGAGCGGCCTCCTGGCCTGCGATGCGACCGAAGACGGTGCCGATGGTCATTCCGAACCCGGCCAGATAGCCCTTGCCGAGGATATTGCCTGACATGATTTCGCCGGATGCGAACAGGTTGCCGGCGGGCTGGCCGTTGTCCATCAGGACCTGGGCTTTCTCGTTCACCTTGACGCTGAGATAGGTGAAAGTGATGCCGGGGCGGAGCGGGTAGCCGTAGAAGGGCGGCTTGTCGACCGCGCGGGCCCAGTTGGTTTTGTTGGGGGTGAGGCCCTCGGTGGCGTTGCCGTCGAGTTTCAGGTTGTCGAAGGTCTGGCCGGGTTTGACTGCCGCGTTGAAGCTGTCGATTGTTTGGCGGACTTTGGTGGGGTCCAGTTTCATTTTGGTGGCGAGTTCTTCCAGCGTGTCGGCCTTGATGGCGGGGAAGACCGAGGGCATGAACAGCGGGAAGGCTTTGGAGTCGCAGATCGAATAGGCGATCTGGTCCGGTTGCTGGGCGATCAGGCGGCCCCAGATGGCATAGCGCTTGGGCCAGACATCCTCGCCTTCGTCGTAGAAACGGTCGCCGTTGCGGTTGACCACGACGCTGTAAGGGACGCTGTCGAGCCTTGTGGTGATGCCGCCGTCGAATTTAGGGGCGCGGGCGTCGAGGGCGACGGCGTGGCACTGGGTGGGGTCGCCGATCGCCGCGACGCCTTGGCCGAGCAGGTTCTTGAGGACTCGGCCTTTGTTGTAGGGCGTGCCGCGGATGACGAAATTATCGACGGCGTCGCCCCAGTATTCGCGCATCCAGTCGAGGTTGGCCTGAAAGCCGCCGGACGATGCGACGACGCACTTCGCATGGACGGTTTCGGGGAATCCTTTGTAAGTAATGTCGACGGAGCGAATGAAGCCGTCATCGAGGTTCATGCTGATGACCTCGGTGTCGTAGAGGATTTCGACGCCGAGGCGTTCGGCGGTGAGGTAGTAGGCGTTCACCAGCGCCTTGCCGCCGCCGAGGAAGAAGGCGTTGGTGCGGCCGAGGTTGAGCGTGCCGGTCAGCGAGGGCTGGAAGCGGACGCCGGCCTGCTTCATCCAGTCGAACACGCCGGACGAGGCGCGGATCGTCATGCGGGCGAGGGATTCGTCGGTGTTGCCGCCGGTGACGCGCAGCAGGTCGTCCCAGTATTCGTCCTCCTTGTAGGCCTCGGTGAGGACGGCGTTGGGTTTGTCGTGCATGGCGCGGAGGTTGCGGGTGTGGCGGCTGTTGCCGCCGCGGAACGCCTTCGGGGCCGATTCCACCAGCAGCACGCTGGCGCCGGCCTGGCGGGCGGTGATCGCAGCGCACAGGGCCGCGTTGCCGCCTCCCGCGACCAGCACGTCGTAGGTCTTTGTCCTGTCAGGCATCTTGTTCCTCCAGCGCGGTCTTTCCTACGAATGGTTGCCGGATCGTGCAAGGCGTGCGAATTCGGCGGCGTCAGGGAGGTCGCGATGACGTGGTACGAGATCGTGCGGGATGTGCTGAAGCGGCATGACGTGAGCCTGGTGACGTATGTGCCTGACAACGTGTTGCGGCCGCTGATCGAGGCGGTGCATGCCGACCCGTTCTTTGACGCGTTCGCTTGCACGCGGGAGGAGGAGGCGCTGGGGATTGTCTCGGGCGCCTGGATGGGTGGCAAGCGGGGGATCCTGCTCATGCAGACGTCGGGGTTCGCGACGCTGCCGAATGTGATCGCCTCGCTGGCGGTGCCGTTTTCGATCCCGGTGCTGATGATGGTGTCGGAGCGGGGGACGCTGGGCGAATTCAACATCGGGCAGTCGCTGGTGGCGCGGACGATGCGGCCGGTGCTGGATGCTCTGGCGGTCGAGCACCATACGATGACCCGGTTGGATGAGGTGGAGTTCATCGTGGACCGCAGCATCGTGCAGGCGGTGGCGACGATGGCGCCGGTGTGCTTCATCCTGTCGCCGCTGCTGACCGGCGGCAAAGTGTTTGCGAAGTAGGGGGCTGCGATGGCTGCGTTATCGAACCATCCGTTGAGCCGGGAGCAGGCCAAGGTGATGAACCGCTTCGATATTACGAAGCGGTTGGTGGGGTTGTTGAAGGCCGATGAGGCGGTGGTCGGGGGGATCGGGTATACCAATTTCGATCTGTGGGCGGCGTCGGGCGGGCGGCAGCCGCAGTTCTACATGCTGGGGAGCATGGGGCTGGCGGTGCCGATCGCGCTGGGCGTGGCGATTGCTCAGCCGGCGCGGCGGGTGTTTGCCCTGGAGGGCGATGGGTCTGTGTTGATGCAGCTTGGGTCGCTGTCGACGGTGGCGGCTCGGGCGGTGCGGAACCTGTGTGTGGTGATCATGGATAACGGGGCGTATCAAATCACCGGCGGGCAGCAGACGATGACGGCGCAAGGGGCGGATATCGTGGGCATCGCTCGGGCGTCGGGGATCGCGCAGAGCGCGTGGGCGGCGGATGAGGACGCGTTCGTGGAACTGGCGGGGCGGGCGTTGAAAGAGGACGGTCCGTGGCTGATCGGGGCGCGGATCGGGGCGGAGAAGCCGGTGGATACGACGGAGCGGAACCCGGCGCGGATTCGGGATGGGTTTATGCGGGGGTTGGGGGTGAGGAGGTAGGGACTTTGCTACCGAGGAAGATTGGAACGTAACGATTCGGATCACGCGGAAACGGAAACGCGGACCACGAGCCGGCCTTCCAAGGATGCCGTTGCATCGACGGCGGCTGCGCACTACATGAACGTAGTGTGAAATGCGATTACGGACCAAGCCATGGGTGTCCCCATCTCGATTCGCCTGGACGATGACGTGCGTACCGAACTGGAAGCGCAAGCTTCCGCACGCGGCATTGGTCTTTCCACGCTGTTACGGGACGTGGCCACACAGGCCGCTCGGCTAGGAAGGCGCGATCGTATCCGGCAGGCCAGTGCGGCGGTTGGTCGCCATGTCGCCGCATCGGCCGAGGGAACCGCCCTCTACCAGGAGGCCGGGACGCCCAACGTTGATGCCCCCTGAAAGCGAATGGCTTGCGCTGCGTGCCGGGCAGATCGTATTGGCGGACTGGAGAGGCGACGCGATGCCAAAAGAGCCGATCAAGCGGCGGCCGGCTGTGGTTGTCGAGGATGATGGTCTGTTTGCGTCAGCATATCCGAACGCCATCCTGGTGCCGTTGACCGAGGACGAGGCGCTCGTGATCCCGGACCTTGCTGTACGGATTGTGCCGACCGCGGAGAATGGGTGCAGCAAGCCATGCTGGGCGGTGTCGCATCTGGTTAGCACGACGTCGAAGTCACGTTTGCGGGCAACGACCGCTTATATTACGCCACAGCAACTCGTGAGCATCCGGCGGCAGATTGCCTTGTCGGTCGGGATTGAAACTAGTTCGTAAGACGGGCGGGTCGTTAGACGTAGACGCGTCAAGCCAATCTTGGCCGACGGCGCAGCATCAGCGGCAAAATCAGACCGACGCCGATCCCCCAGAAGCCGTTGATCAGAAACGACCGCACCCAGTTCAGCGGAAAACCCGCGCCGACCGGCAGGCCCTTGATCGCCGGCACCACCAGCAGCCCGACCAGCGCGGCGACGATCCCCAGCACCAGGCCGCTCAGCCAGGACGGTAGGGTCAGGCGTGGGAACACGACGCCATAGACGATCCCGTACAGGCCGCCCCAGAAACACAGGTTGGCGATCCGCGGCACGCCGAACGGCGCGATCGGATCGGTGGGATAGGGCGGGCCCATGCCAAGGCCGGGCAGTGCCAGCAGGTGCAGCGCCTCCCACATGGCCTGATGGAACACCAGCACCGAGAGCGCGGCGGCAACGAAACCGAATAAGGCCCGTATGGCGGGGGTTTGCATGGGCGTCACCCTGTTGGTCTTGCCTAGTCTGGGCCGCGGCGGCGCGTTGTCAATTTGCCGAGCGGCGCTGTGTCAGACCGCCCGCACCAGCGGCAGTTTGGTGCCAGCAACCTCCCGTTCGGCCAGCACTTCGCGGCGGAAGCGGAACATTTTGGCGGGACGGCCACCGGTTTCGGTCGTTACGTCACCGGTCTCCTCGACCAGATCCTGCTGATCGATCAGGCGGCGAAAATTCTGCTTGTGCAACAGGCGGCCGGCCAGCGCTTCGACCGTCCGCTGCAACTGCAGCAGCGTGAAGTCGGGCGGCATCAGTTCGAAAACCACGGGCCGGTATTTGATTTTGGCGCGCAGACGGGCAATCCCGGTGGCCAGGATACGACGGTGGTCGTGGCGCATGCGCTCGCCCAACGCCTCGGCCAGGGTTTCCGACAGGTCCGCGGAGGCTGGACGCCCCTCGGCGACCAGGCCGGCCTCCCACAGCAGTTCGTAGCGCTGAAGAACCAGTTCCTCGTTCCAGCGCTGACCGCGCAGGCCGAAATTGATGCTGATCCGGCGTTGGCGGTCGCGCTGGATCGCCGCATCGTCTGCCCCGCTGGCCCAGTCCTGCAAGGCAGGGGCCAGGAACGCTTCGCCCAGGGCCGCGCCGGGGCCACGGAAATCCTCCCACGGAAAGAAGCGGTACCAGGGTTGCCAGGCGGCATCCCAGCCTTTGATCACGGGCGCTTCGCGGGTCAGGCCAAGGTAACTCACGGACACGACGCGCCCGAGCGTGCCTTGCTTCCGGTCCTGGTCGGCGAAGGTGTAGAGTTGCTCGACATAGCCGAGTGGGTGGTGGGTCTGGGTTTCCACCCATGAGCGTAACCCGGCCTGCAGCGAGCGGTGGCCGGCTTCGAACGGCCCGGACGGCAGGGCTTCGCCGCGATCGATCGTCAGCACCCGAGGTTGCCCGTCGGTCACGGCCACGATCACGGCCGTCAGTTCCGCGGCCACCGCCACATTATCGGCGGTTGCGGGGCTGGCGTCCGTCACACTGGCGCTGTCGATACGATTATCCGGCATAGGCTGCTTGTCGCACGGCGGGCGCCGGTTTCGCTACGGCCAATCCGGCTCGTAACCGGGGTTTAACGGCCCTTGAACGTCGCGTTCTGGATTGCGGCCCCAGCCCCCAGCACCATGGCCTGGGTTGCAATCGTCATAATGGCCGCGCCGATCATCATACCGGCAAGCCAGGAGCCACCCGGCGGCGGGGGCGGTGGTTTGCCCGTGTTTTTGAGGCGTTGCATCTCGGATTTCCCTTGCACAATCAAATTTGTGACGAATGGCTCAATTGCAAGACTGCCTCTCCCGATGCCTGTTGCCTGCATCTTCTTTCAGTCATGTGCGCCATTCACCTCTCGGTGAGCAACAGATTCGTGCCAAATTTCCAACTGCGTGCCAGGGCGTGTATCGACACGGGCGGCGGTCCGGGCAAGTATTCCCGAATCCAAGAAAGGGAAACAGCCATGCAAACCCTGCTGCCACTGGCCGAGAAGATCGGCGCCCGGCTTAAGGAACGCGGCGAGACGATCGCCATCGCCGAATCCTCCACCGGCGGCCTGCTGTCCGCCGCGCTGCTGTCGATCGGAGGGGCATCGGCCTATTTCCGGGGCGGCGGCGTGATTTACACGGCGTATGCGCGCAAGGCGTTCCTGGAGATCGCCAACCCGCTACCGGCACCGATCGAACGGGCCTCGACAGAGCCGTATGCGCAACTGCTGGCCGACACGGTACGGGCCCGGCTGGATGCAAGCTGGGGGCTGGGCGAGACAGGGGCGACCGGCCCGACCGGCAATCGCTATGGCGACAAGGCGGGGCATACCTGCATCGCGGTGACCGGAGCGAGCTTTTCGAAGGCCATCACGCTGGAGACGGGCAGCCCCGATCGCATCGCCAACATGCGGGCCTTCAGCCTCAAAGCCCTGGAACTGCTGGCCGAAGCGCTCGGTTAGAGCGTATTTCGCGAGCAATTTCATTGGCCTGAAGATCGCTCCGCGATTCGAACCAGGCCAATATTGCTCTCGGCCGTTCAGTAGCCGACCGCAACCCGCGCGGCAGACCACGCCAGGCGGGAGGAGCGGTGGTGGGCGTGGCAGATCGCCACGGCCAGGGCGTCTGAGGCATCGGCGCGGCGGATGGTGGCACCGGGCAACAACCGGCGCACCATCATGCTGACCTGCTCCTTCTCGGCGCCGCCGGTTCCGACCACGGCCATCTTTACGGTTTTGGCGGCGTACTCGGTCACCGGAACGCCGGCCAGGGCGGGCGTCAGCAAGGCAACGCCGCGCGCATAGCCCAGCTTCAGGGTGGCTGCTCCGTTTCGGTTGACGTAGGTTTCCTCCACCGCCGCCTCATGCGGGCGATGCAGCGTGAGCAACGCCATCAGGGCATCGTGCAGGGTTTTCAGTCTGGCCGGAACGGAACTGGCGCTGTCGGTCGCGATCACCCCATCGGCAACATGCCGGAGGCGGTTGCCGTCAACGTCGATCAGCCCCCAACCGGTGAAGCGTAGTCCGGGATCGATGCCCAGCAGCCTGACCATTGGCGAATCGTGTTCCTCGGTGATCGAAGTCCATGCTTATACGGGCATCACCGGAGGCGCCATGCTATCGTGCCGAACGCGCCCACTGCCGAAAAGCAGCCGAGTATGAAAATCTGCGTCGTCACGCCTTATTTTGAGACCGAACCAGCCTGGGTGCGCCAAGGCCATGCCAGCGTGCGCGGCCAGACGATCCCGGCGCACCATATCCTGGTCTGCGACGGGTCGGCGCCCGCGCAAATCGAGGCGTTCCAGGGCACGCATATCCTGCTGCAACGCAATTACCGGGATTACGGCAATACGCCGCGGCTGATCGGTTGCTACAACGCGGTGACCCATGGCGCCGATGCGATCGCGTTTCTGGATGGCGATAACTGGTTCCAGCCGGACCATCTGGAGAGTTTGCTGCGGTTTGCCCAGGGCAACGGGTTCGATGCATGCTCATCGGGCCGCACGCTGCACCGGCCGGACGGGTCCTTCATGGCCAAGTGCCCGACGGTGAACGGCCGCCCTTATATCGATACGAGTTGCCTGCTGGTGATGAAACCGGCGTTCCAGCACCTGATCGCCTGGATTCTGATGCCGCAGGATGTCGCCGCGGAAACCGACCAGCACGTCTGGGCGCACATGCAGCGGATGGGCGTTCGGCTGGGTTTTTTGGACCGGGCGACGGTGTCATACCGGACGCGGCACGCCTCGCACTACCGGCTGATCGGTGAGGCGCCGCCCGCCGATGCGATCGACCGGCGCGATCTGCATGGCGAGCACTATCACTAGAATCCGACCGGCAAGGACAAGGCATGGCGTCGAGCGACATTTCATCCGAAAATGCGGGTTCCGGCGGGGCTTCGACGCGCGGTGGAACCGCAGCGGCGATCCGGCACCATTACGATCTCAGTAATGATTTTTACGCGCTCTGGCTTGACGAAACCATGACCTATTCGTGCGCCCTGTGGGATGAGGGCGACGACCCGGCTGACCTGGCGGCGGCGCAACGGCGCAAGCTGGATTTTCATCTGCGTTCGGCGCGAGTCGAGGCTGCGCACCACATCCTCGACATCGGCTGCGGCTGGGGCAGCCTGCTGAAACGGGCGCTGACCCATGCGCAGGTGAGGACGGCGACCGGCCTGACGTTAAGCGACGCGCAGTTCCAGTCCGTCGGTCTGTCCGCCGATGAGCGGTTGCAGGTCCGCAAAGAGAGCTGGATCGACCATCAGCCGGCGCAAAAATACGATTCGATCGTGTCGATCGGCGCACTCGAGCATTTCGCCAGTCCCGGTGACAGTTCGGAGACGAAGATCGGGCTGTATCGCGAGTTCTTCCAGACGTGCCGGTCATGGCTGCGGCCGCAGGGCGCGATGTCGTTGCAGACGATCGCTTACGGAACGATGCAGGCGCACGAAGCGCCGGTGTTTATCGGCACGCAGATATTTCCGGATTCGGAACTGCCGCAGCCGCATGAGATCGTGCAGGCGGCGAGCGGGCTGTTTGAGATCACACTGCTGCGAAACGATCGCGTGCAGTACGGCCAGACCTGCGATCTGTGGTACCAGAATCTGCGCCGGCGGCGCGCCGAGGCGGTCGCCATCGTGGGCGAGGAGAAAGTCAAGCAGTACGAGAGGTATCTGCGGCTGTCCTCGTTCGGATTTCATTCCGGGCGGATCGGGCTGCTGCGGATTGCGCTGGTACCGGTCCTCTGACGCGCCGGTCAGGCGGACAGTTGCTGCACGGGCGCGTCGGAGCGGGCTTCGCCGGAACAGGTCAGACGGTGCCGCGGTCCTGGCCGGGGCCAAGCACACGCAATACCAGCACGTCGCCGGCGGTTTCGCTGCGCCCGGTGTCGGGGATCACGCGATACGGCGCCCGGTAGCCGCCGTCGCAGGGCAGTTCCCGCACCCCCGGATGCTGGCCAACCGGATAGAGGCCCGAACCGCCATCAGCTTGCGCCGGGTCGCCGGGCCAGCGCCTGTCTGGGTCAGCAAACCACTGATCGCATCGAGGTCGGCAAGTGCCTTGTCGGTGTAGCGAAGGTTTCGCGGCACGTGGCCATCAGATCAGCGGCCAGAGTATGGCACGGGCAACTCGTGGTCGGTGCCGAGGCTGTCGATCCACGCATCCACTTCGGCCGCGTCGACCAACCGGCCGGCGGCGATGTCGGCGTCGGCCTCAGCGATCATGGTGGCCTCCCAGGCGAGCCGGCGCTGCCGGTCGGCCTCGGTTTCGGCTCGTGAGACAGGGGCGCTGCCGGCAGGGAGCGGGGCGGTGTCCATGCCGTGCGCTGTTGTCCAGGCAGCGGGCCACTGCCAGCTAACGTTCGGCACCGGCGCGTTCAGCATCGAGTAGTTCTGTGGTGAGGCCTTTCGGCGCCGCATCGCCACTGAATCGCTCCATAACCTCGACCAGAGGGTCATGATCGGGCTGAGGCCGAAGGGTACGGCTCATGATGCGGACAGTGGGCTTGCGCCTGCAACAGCGCGGGCGTGGCCGGCCTATCAGCCCACGGTGCCTCACGCAGAAAGTTTCTGCATCACCGCGTCGGGGATGTCGAAATTCGCGTAAACGTTCTGGACGTCGTCGTTTTCCTCCAGCGCGTCCAGCAGCTTCAGGACTCCGGCGGCGCGGTCCTCGTCGAGAGTGACCGAGGTGGTCGGGCGCCAGTCCAGTTTGGCGCTTTCCGGCGCCCCGAAGCGGGTTTCCAGCGCGTCCCGCACGGCGAAGAAATCCTCGATCGGGCAGGTGATTTCGTGCGCGTCGTCATCGCTTTCGGCATTTTCGGCGCCGGCTTCGATGGCGGCTTCCAGCACGTCGTCGGCGGAGGCGACCGAGGCCGGGTAGCGGATCACGCCGAGCCGATTGAACAGGAAGCTCACGGAATTGGTCTCGCCCAGCGCGCCGCCGTATTTGTTGAAGGCGGTACGCACGTCGGAGGCAGTACGGTTGCGGTTGTCGGTCAGCGCCTCGACGATCACCGCGACGCCGGCCGGTCCGTAGCCTTCATAGCGAACGTCCACATAGTCGTCGCCGCTGCCGGCGCCGGCCGCCTTCTTGATGGCTCGGTCCACGGTGTCCTTCGGCATATTGGCCTGCCGCGCGGCGGTGACGGCGGCCCGCAGCCGCGGGTTGGATGCCGGGTCGGGCAGGCCATGGCGCGCCGAGACGGTGATTTCGCGAATCAGGCGTGCGAACTGGCGGGCGCGACGCGCGTCCTGCGCACCCTTGCGGTGCATGATGTTCTTGAACTGGGAATGGCCTGCCATGGGTCGATGATCAGCTCGATGTGGATGGATCGCCGCTTCTTACAGCGCAACGCAAGCGGGGGAAACGCTCAGGTTGGTGCATGCGCGGTCCGGGTGCCGGCACAGCGATCGGTGGGCGGATTATCCAGTGCCGTAAGCATTACGCCGCGTCGATCGCACACCACCGCCTGCCGATCGGCGCGCACCTGGGCATTGCGCTGGGCGACGTTATCCGGGGTGAGCTGGGTCCCGAACTTGGGCGCGTCGGTGCCGAACATGCGCTGGATCATCACCTCGCCAAGCTGCTTTTTGAAGTGGGTTGGCTCCCAGAACCAGCTTGTCGGGGTGCGGCGATCGCCGGCCGTCGGGACCGGTTCGGTGTTGAAGGAACTGTAGTCGAGAAAGTCCCATAAGGTGACGGCGCCACCCTGGGCAGCCACCATTGCCGCCAGTTCGGCCTTCAGTTGCTCGACTCGCGGCCAAAGACCGGCGCGCCAGTAAAGCTCCAGCGCATCGACATGGTGGGGCGCGATGACCAGCGTCAGTTTGATGCCGTGCGTCCGAGCGAAGGCGATGATGCTGGCGACGGCATCCATGTCGGGCAGCGTGCCGTGCCAGCCCGCCATGATGGGTGCCAGTTTGTCCAGCCGTTTGGCCTCGAAGGAATCCTTCTGGGCGAACAGATCGTGCATACCATCGTCTCGCGCCGCGCCGATGAAGTCCGCCTCGGTCCCGGAGCCGTTGGGGGCGAGGTCCAGAACGGTGGATTGCCGTTGCAAGGCGATGGTCGTCAGGCTGTCGATCAGGGCACCCATCGTTTCCAGCGCCAGAACCATGTCGGTCGCCCGCTGCTGCCGGCTGTCCGGGTTGGGCGTGCCGTCGGGTCGGAAGCGGAACCGGCGCGCTGCCTCCTGCAGGACGGGATCGGGGTTTTCCGGGCTGAAAAAGTTCTGGAAATCCAGGAACACAATTGCGTCGGCGACGCCGCCGGTGGTGACTGCTTCCTGCAGGGTTTGCAGGCTGGTCGAGGTCTCATAGGCGCCGGGGATGCCGAAATTGTAAACCGGCCGCATGGATGCGGGCCAGACCGACGCGGCGGCGTCCACGCCGATATGCACCGGCGACGACCCGATCAGGACCGTGTGCGGATGGGCCCGATCCACCTGGAAGGTTTTCGCAAGCATCGCGTGGTTTTTGGTGGCCGGCTTGAACAGGCTGATGCCGGGCAGACGCGGTGTGCCGAACACCACATACGGATCGACCAGCAGGTTCAGCGTTGCGACCATCAGGGCGAGGACGCTCAGGCTCATCAGCCACTTCCGGAGGAAGGCGCTGGCGTCCTGCCTTCGCGAAGCCACCCTGTCGAGGTCTGCCGCGTCGAACCTGATATCCATCAGAATTGCCAATAGAGGAATTCGTGCAGACCGCCCAGAGACAACATCCCCGCCAGGGCGATGCAGGCGAGGCCGAAGGCCCAGGTCTCGTTCGGGTGCCAGCTGGCCAGTCGCAGCAAGCGGCCCGGTGCTCTGGCGGGCTTCACCCCCAGCGCCGGTTCATAGGCGGCGAGCAGTTCCAGCGTATTCGGCAAGGCCAGGGCGATGACCAGAAGGATGGCGATGCGGCTGGCTGCCATGAGCAGGAACGATCCGCTGGTCCAGGCGGGGTGGACGCCGAGTGCCACCAGCCCGCTGCCGATCGGGCCGAGACGGGACAGCACGGCCTGCGGCAAGGCTGCGCCATAAGCGCCGATCATGCCTTTCCAGAGGACGATCGCCGCCGATACGCTGGGGGCGCGGAACAGCACCATGGCGAAGACGACCGATACAAACGTCAGCAGGAAGGCAGCCGGTGCTGCCCGCCGATTGTAGATTGCCGTGTTCCGCCAGAGGCTCGGTCGCAGCAGCCGCCAGGCGTGGTTGATGCAGAGCAGGGTCCCGTGCAGCAGGCCCCACAAGACGAAGGTGTAGCCTGCGCCGTGCCAAAGTCCCGATATCAGCATCGTCACGATGGTCGGCATCGCCAGTAACGTGATGAAGGCGGAGGCATTGCGATCGCGCCCGCCAAGGGCAGGCTTTCCCGCTGCCATACGCCGGCGCATCGCCGACAGGCTCATGGGCATGTAGATATAGGCGGTCAGGAAGCGGGTCAGCGTGACATGCCAGCGCGACCAGAAATCGATGATGCTGCGCGCCTTCAGCGGTGAGTTGAAATTGACCGGCAACTTGATGCCGAAGCAGCGAGCGAGGCCCAGAGCCATGTCGCAGTAGCCGGAAAAATCGAAGTATATCTGCAGGGTGAATCCGAGCGCGGCGATCCAGGCATCGGCCATCGATTGCGGCAGTCCCGCGGCAGCGTGGTCATATAGCGGCGCGACCATGGTGCCGAGCGGGTCGGCGAGGATGAGTTTCTTGGCGAGGCCGAAGAAGAACAGACTGAGGCCGACGGCGGCGTTCTCCGCGTCGAACCGGCACGATGCGGCTCTGAACTGCGGCATCATCTCCCGGAAATGCACGATCGGACCGGCGATCAGTTGGGGAAAGAACAGCACGAACAGCGCGTATTCGCGCAGCGTGAAGCGGCCGACACGGCCGGCATGGACATCGACCAGAAGGGCGATTTTCTGGAACGTAATGAAGGAAATCCCCAGCGGCAAAACAATCTGCGTCAGGATGAAGCCGGTGCCGAACAGATCGTTCAGCGTCTGCGTCCCGAACGTGAGGTATTTGAAGTA
>Ga0302320_10017416_pt1 | contig 14588 bp, 16 predicted proteins | sample Bog_T0_3_FD_202130 | JGI IMG/M metagenome (GOLD analysis project Ga0302320, IMG submission 202130) | Peat permafrost microbial communities from Stordalen Mire near Abisko, Sweden - Bog_T0_3 | ecosystem: Environmental > Terrestrial > Soil > Wetlands > Peat | place: Sweden: Abisko, Stordalen Mire...
AAAGGAGGTCCATGGCCAGGTGGTAGCCGGGAATGCGGGCGCCCGCCACGAAGCGGCGGCAGCCCTGGCCAAGGGCGAGGGCGATGCGGGCCGCGTAGAGTTGGCGGGCCAGGCCCAGGCCGCGGAAGGCGGGTTCCACCGCGAGGTCGACCCCGTAGAAGGCGTCGCCGGCCGGATCATGGGTGGCCAGGGAACCGCCTCCGGGCCGTGGGGCGCGATGTAGACCCGTTCCATGAGCTCCACCACCGCCGGCAGGTCCTCGCGGCGGCGCGGCCGGAGCACCCAGCCGCGCGGCAGCGGTTTGAGTGTCAAAAATGATTCTTGCAAAGCCAAAGCCATGCGGGCCCTCCAGGGGGGACGATCCCGAAGCTTACGCCCGCGCCATGATATCCATGTGACGGCGGTGCTACGATATCCTAGGCAACGGCACAGGACGGGAGAGCCAAGGAAAATGGTTCTACCGTTTTTTTTCGTTCCGATTCCGGAGCGTGCTGAACAGGAGCTTTGCTGCATGGACAGGGTGCAACGACTGGAAGCTTTAAGGCAGGAGATCCGCTATGACCTGCTGGTGATAGGCGCCGGGGCGACCGGCTGCGGGATCGCCGCCGACGCGGCCAGCCGGGGCCTGAAGGTCGCCCTGATCGAGCAGCACGACATCGCCGAAGGCACCAGCAGCCGCAGCACCAAGCTGGTGCACGGGGGGGTGCGCTATCTGGAAATGGCGGTGAAGAAGCTGAACCGCGCCCAGTACCACCTGGTCAAGGAAGGTCTGTTCGAACGGGGGGTCCTGCTGCAGAACGCGCCGCACCTGGCCAACCCGCTGGCTCTGGTCACGCCGCTCTACTCCTGGATGGAGGTGCCCTACATCTACGCCGGCCTGCTCCTCTACGACGTGCTGGCGGGCAGGAAAGGCCTCGGGCACAGCTACGTGGTCGGCCGCCAGGAAGCCTTGCGGCGCTTCCCGATGCTCAAGCGGGAAGGGCTGAAGGCCGGCGTGGTCTACTACGACGCCCAGTTCAACGACGCGCGCATGGCCGTGACCCTGGCGCTGACGGCCCAGCAGCATGGCGCCGTGGTCGCCAACCACTTGGCCGCCGTCGCCCTGGAAAAGGCCGGCGGCAAGCTGTGCGGAGCCCGGGTGCGCGACGCGCTCAGCGGCGAGGAATTCAGTCTCCGGGCCAGCGGGATCATCAATGCCGCCGGTCCTTTCGTGGACAGCCTGCGACGGCTGGATGATGCCTGCGCCGCCCCGATCCTGAATGCTTCTTCCGGCGTCCACATCATCCTGCCCGAACGCTTCGTGCCCCCGGAAACCGGCCTGATGATCCCCAAGACCGAGGACGGCCGGGTGCTGTTCATCCTGCCCTGGCAGGGGCATGCCCTCATCGGCACCACCGACAACCCCGCGGAGATCGTCGACCACCCCCAGGCCCGGGAAGACGACATCGAGTACCTCCTGCAGCACGTCCGCCAGTATTTCGACATCGACGTGGACCGCGACGAGGTCACGGCGGTCTGGTCGGGCCTGCGCCCGCTGGTCAAGGCGCCGGAAACCCAGAACACCGCCCAACTGGTGCGCGAGCACCTGATCCAGGTGAGCCCTTCGGGTCTGCTGACGGTGGCCGGCGGCAAGTGGACCTCCTACCGCAGGATGGCCGAAGAGGCGGTGGACCAGGCCATCCAGCAGTTCGGCTGCCGACCTGCGCGGACCTGCCAGACCGGCAACCTGCGCCTGGTGGGCGCCGAACAGTTCGATCCGGCCAATGAAGGGAACCTGGTCAAGCACCATGGCCTCGCTGCGGATGTGGCGCGGCACCTGCACCACGCGTTCGGCGACCAGGCGGCGCGGGTGGCGGGCCTGGCCCAGTCCGGCCTGGGCGCCCGCCTGCATCCGGCGCATCCATTCATTGAAGCGGAGGTGGTCTACGCCGCCCGCCACGAGTTCGCCGAGCGCGCCGCCGACGTGCTGATCCGGCGGCTGCCCCTGGGCCTGCTGGACAACGCTGCCGCCCGGGCCGCCCTGCCGCGGGTGGTGGAGCTGATGGCGGCGGAGCGGGGTTGGGATCAGGGGCGCTGTCATGAAGAATTCTCGAACAGCATGCGGCGGCTGACGGTGGCCATCTGAGAACCGGCTCGGGGAAGGGAGCCACAACCACATGGATTTGAACGGCAAGACCTGCTTCATTTTCGACCTGGACGGGACGGTCTACCTCGGGGACCGGCCCATCCAGGGCACCGTCGACTTCATCAAGCGCAACCTGGGCCGGAAGGAGATCTTCTTCCTCACCAACAACACCTCCAGGAACCTCGCCGACTATGCCGGGAAGCTGGCGCGGCTCGGGCTGGAGGCCGGGGTGGAGCGCATCCTGTCGCCGCTGCTGCCGCTGGTGGAGCACCTGAAGGAACAGGGGATCCGCCGTCTCTATCCGGTGGGCAACGCCAGCTTCCGGGCCTTCCTGCGGGAACGGCTGCCGGGGGTGGTGTTCACCGCGGGCGGAGCATGCCAGGCGGTGGTGCTCGCCTACGACACCCAGCTGAGCTATGCCAAGCTGGCGGCCTCCTGTCTGCTGCTGCAGCGCCCCGGGGTGCGCTTCCTCTCCACCCACCCCGACCTGATATGTCCCTCGGCCAGGGGGCCGCTGCCGGACACCGGCAGCTTCGTCAAGCTCTACGAGGCGGCCACCGGGAGACTGCCGGAGCGGGTGTTCGGCAAGCCCGACCCGGCCATCCTGGCGCCTCTGCTCAGGCGCTTCCGGCCGGAGGAGATGGTGATGGTCGGGGACCGCCTCAGCACCGACAAGGTGCTGGCCGACAACGCGGGCATCGATTTCATCCTGGTGCTGAGCGGCGAGGCCCGCCGTGCCGATCTGGCCGCCCTGGAGCGGCAGCCGGCGCTGGTGGTGGAGGATCTGGGAGGGTATTAGGGCCTTTCTTCGGCCAGGGTGAGCAGGGTCCGCAGCAAGACGTCGGCGCCCAGCTGCACGTGCCGCGGGTCGGTGCGCTCGGCGGGGTTGTGGCTGACACCCCCTTGGCTGGGCACGAAGATCATGGCCGCGGGGCAGATCCGGGCCAGCATCTGGGCGTCCTGGCCGGCGCCGGAGGTCATGGGCCGGATCCGCTGGCCCAGGGACGCGGCGGCCTGTTCGATCACCCGGACCGTGCCCGGATCGAACACCACCGGCTCGGTGCGCGCCAGGCGCCGGGTCTCCACGCCCAGCCCTTGGGCCCGCAGGTCCTGGAGGAAGGCCTCCAGCCGGCGTTCCGCTGCGGCCAGGACCTGTTCGTCGGCGTGGCGCAGGTCCACGGTGGCCACGGCTTCCCGGGCGATCACGTTGATCAGGTTGGGGGCCAGCCGCAGGGACCCCACCGTGCCCACCCCGCCCAGCTCCTGGGCCAGGTCGTGCACGAAGCAGGCCAGGCGGGCGGCGCCGTGGCCCGCGTCCCGGCGCAGGCCCATGGGGGTGGTGCCGGCGTGGTTGGCGCGGCCGTGGAGGGTCACTTCCGTCCAGGAGATGCCCTGCAGGTTGGCCACCGCGCCCAGGGCCTCGCCCTCCTGGTCCAGGATCGGCCCCTGCTCGATGTGCAGTTCCACGAAGGCGTGGGGCACGATGGCGCCGGGCTCCAAGGTGCCGGCATAGCCGATCCGCTCCAGTTCGGCGCCGAAGCGGCGGCCGTCGATGCCCACCAGCGCCAGGGCCTCCGCCACCGGCAGGCCGCCGGCGTAGACCAGGGACCCGGCCATGTCCGGCTGGAACCGCACCCCTTCCTCGTTGGTGAACACCGCCACCGCCAGCGGCCGGCGGGTGGTGACCCCGTGCTCGTTCAGCACCTGGACCACCTCCAGCCCCGCCAGCACCCCCAGGCAGCCGTCGAACGGGCCGCCGGTGGCCACGGTGTCGATGTGCGAGCCGGTCATGACCGGCGGCAGATCTTCGCTCCCCCGGCGCAGGCCGATGAGGTTGCCGACCCGGTCCACCCGCACCTCCAGCCCCAGCTCGCGCATCCAGGACACCACCAGGTCCCGCCCCTGGCGGTCCTCGTCGGTGAGCGCCAGCCGGCAGCAGGAGCCGTCCTCCAGCCGGCCCACGGCGCCCAGCTGGTCAAGCCGGCCCATCAGGCGCCTTCCGTCGCAGCGCAGGGGCTCCATCAGCGCCGGACGGCCCGCGCCAGGAAGCTCCTGCAGGCCCGCCCCCACTGCATGAGCGAGGCAAACGCCAAGCCCACCAACCCGGCGCTGGCGGAGCCCACGGGGCACCCCGCCCGGCCGCAGAAGGGGCAGACCGCGCTCATGGCGTACAGCCCCGAGAAGGCCACGAACCAGGCCACGAAGCGCACGATCCCGGACATGGGACGGGCGGCCGGGGCGGGTTCATGGTGGTGGTCGCAGCAGGGTTCGGACACGGGCGATCCTTGGACGAACTCCAAGTCTATCACCCTAATATGACTGCAGGGGGACCGCGCGCTCACTCCGTTCGCTCTCCGTCCCCCCGCACCCCCACTTCATGCCCGGGCGGAGCCCGGTCATGAAGTCTAGTCCTTGAAGGCCACAATCCGGCCGCCGGTGACCTGGGCCAGCTGCGCCAGGGTGGTGCGCACACCGGTGGCGTCGTTGCCGGCGGCGGGAAACACCGTCTCGTACAGGCCCAGGTCCTGGTCCAGGAGGATCTCGATGCCCTTCAGGCCGAACGGGCAGACCCCGCCGGGCCGGAAGCCGGTGACCCGTTCGGTTTCATCGGCGTCGGTCATGGACACCTTGGAGCCGATGAGCCGCTTGAGCACGCCGGAGGGGATGCGCTTGTCCCCGGGGCACACCACCAGCACGAAGGTTCCGGCCTTGCTCTTGAAGAGAAGCGACTTGGCGATGCGGGCCACCTCCACCCCCAGGCGGCGGGCGGCCATTTCGGCCGTGGGCGTGCTGCCCGGCTCGTATTCCAGGACTTCGAGCCCGTGGGCGTCGATCACTTTCCGCACTTTTTCAGGGACCATCGGGTCAACTCCTGGAGTCATCCTGGAAGGCTAGCAGCCCTTGCGGAGCTTGCTCCACTTAGGGCTGCTTGTGCCCCGCACGGGCGCCTGGTCCGGCGGGGTCCCACGGTGCGAACAGCCACTGGGCCATGGCGCGGTCTTCCTTCTGCACATGCTCCACCAGCCACTGCTCCAGGACCCGCATCACCCGGACGGGATCGCGCCGCATGGATTCGTACTGGTCCACCATGTCCTCCACCTGGATCTTCATGAGCTGATGGGCCACCTGGTGGGTGGCCAGACCAGGATAGCCGCCCTGGCGCATGAGGTCCTCTTCCATCTGGAAATGCGCCACCACGTAGACCGAAAGGGCGGTGATCGTCCGGCTCACCTCCCGCTCGCCGCGGTCCCGGCCCACGGCCCCGTCGAGGTCGTTGAACAACTGGAACAACCGCCGGTGCTGTTCATCGATAGGGCGGTTGCCGGTGGCAAGTTCGGAGTTCCAAACCAGTGGCACGAATATCCTCGGGATCGTGAATGATCATACATTCAAAAGGCCCCGTTGGCGTTTTCTAGTTCCCGGCTACCACCTGGCCAGGTCGTTGAGCCAGGCGGCCACGGCCTTGCCCAGCTTGGCCTTGTAGTCGGCCAGGAGCAGGCTGTCGGCCTGGAATTCGTTCACCCCCACGCCCTTGGCCGCGATGGTCATGGATTCGTACTGCTGCCCCGCGCTGTCCACCAGGGTGAGGCTCAGGGAACCCTGGGCCACGATGAAGTCCGGGGTGCGCTGGCGGTCCCACCAGGCGCGCTGGCCCACCGCCACCCCGTTGCGCCCGTTCCGGGCCCTCAGGGTGATGGAGAACAGGGGGTTCTGGTCGGACCAGCCCATGCCTTCCTTGAGCACGGCGTTCCGGACCACGTCCTTCACGTCCGGGTCCAGTTCCATCCCGGGGGTGGGCGCCAGCCCGAAGGTGAGGGCGGACCGGGCCGCCACCATGCGCCGTTCCACTTCCAGCCTGGTCTTGAGCACCTCGCCCCGGAGCGCGGGATCCCCCCCGCCGCCGCTGAGCAGGCCGGCCAGGTCGTCCAACTTGACCAGTTCCCCATGGGTCTTCTTCAGTGCCTGGGCCTCCACCAGCTTGGCCCGGACGCCCTGTTCGGAACGCTGGGCGCCCAGGTCGGCCTTCAGGGTGTCGAGCCGGGTCTGCAGTTCCTGCTGGGCAATGGCCAGGTCCAGGTAGGCGAGGGCGTAGCCGGTGCCGCCGGGACGATCCATGAAGGTCTCCTCCACCACCAGCCCCGGAAGGTCGGCGGCCTGGGCCAGCACCTGGGTGTTCACCTGGACGTTCTGGGTCCGGCTGGCGGTGGCGGGGCCGCCGCCGGTGGTCCTGCTCTCGTTGTAGTTGGTGATGACCTTGGTGTCGCCGATGACGTTGGCCCGCAGCCGCGAGATGACGTCGATCCTGGCATTGTCCGAGACCTGGCGCAGGGTCACGGCGTCGGTGGTGAGGGCGGCCACCCCCAGCCCGTAGACCCGGCCGGGCTGGGTGGGCAGCGTGCTGATCCATAGGGGCCTGGCGGTGGGGGCCGGGGCGACCAGGGCGGGAACGAGCAGGATCATGGGCAACATGGCTAGGCTCCGAACAACCTGCGGACGCTGTCCTTGCGGATCTCCACCTCGTCAGCCCACTCGATCACCCCCGATTCGATGTCGGTGGCCTTGAGGGTGATCTTGTAGTAGACATCCTTGACCCGGCCGTTGGTCTTGACGATGGAGGAGATGTCGCCGTCCAGGATGTACTTGGCGCCGGTCTGCTTGCCGGCGGTCTTCTGGGTGGCGGTGTCGGCCATGGTGCCCTGAAGCTTGTACTGGTTCATCAGGTCGGCCTGACTGTCCAGGGCCGAGAAGCGCACCTTGCCGGACTTGATGAGGGAGATGCGGATCTTGTCGGTGATGGACTTGGTGTCGATGTGCTCGGAGGTGTTGTTGCGCAGCCTGGTGACGGATATGAGGGGAGGCTTGTCCGGGTCCGCCGGGTCCGGCTGCAGCCGGTTGCTGGTGATCAGGCTGGCGACGATCTTGTCGGCGATCATCTGCAGATCGGTGGAGCCGAAGTCGGCGTTCACCGTCTCAGTGGCCTGGGCGTTGCCGTAGCTGGTGACGGGGCCCGAACAGCCCAGGCCGAGGCTCACCGCGCCGACACCGAGAAGAGGCAAGAACGTCTTTTTCATGATCGATTCCTTCATGGAGGTTGGGGAAAAGGGATACCTCATAAGCCCTGCCCGAAACATCATTGCAGCTTTGGCGCCGGAGCGGCAGGCGGGATGAGGGGGGGTCTGATCGGGGCGTCATCGCTCCCGATCTGGAAAGTCCTGACGTCGATGCGCTTGAATCCAGGGAAAGCGCGCACCAGCAGGAACGTCGAACTGGCCGGGGGGATGTCCAGCGCCACCGTCTCCGCCAGGCCCGGACCCCGGAGGTCCAGCCGGTTGGGGCCGGCGCCGAGGTTGAACCTGGCAACCTGGACCTCCGCCGGCAGGCTGAGCCAGGACCGGCGGTCCGCGCTGGTCACCACCGCGCTGGCCACCTTGCTCAGCAGCCCCCCCAGAGGCCCCCAGTTCTTTTCGGCCCGCTCCTGCAGCTCGCCCTTGGCGATGGCCCCCAGCAGGCCCCGGGTGAGGATCCCCGGCATCCGCTCCTGCAGCGACTTCACCGCGAGCTTGCGGGTCTCCAGAAGGGTCGAGGTCATGACGGTCCTGGCCGGGGTGGTGATGGTGAGGGGCGGCTCGGCCCTCCCGAGATCCCGGTAGATGGGAAAGGCCAGGCTATAGAGCTTGTCCTCGGCGAAAAGGTTGATCTTGACCTCGTCCAGCTTGGGCACCAACCCGGCCTCGAACACCACCACCACGGACCCGGTGGCGGCGGGATCCGGCGCCGGATCCCCACCGGCCGCCCCCAGCCGGGCCTTGGCGTCGTCCCAGGCGGCCCCGCCATGGGCCCGGGCGATCTCCAGGTAGGCGGAGCGCACCCCGGGCACCCGGGGGGCCAGTTCGTAGGCGCGCTTGATCTCCACCATGGCGTCGTTCAGGCCCTCCTCGTCCTGGGCCAGGTAGACCTGGCTGGACAGGTAGTAGGTGAAGGCGTTCTCGTAGGAATTGCGCACATCCTTCACGGCATCGAACATCCGGCCGTAGGTGGCCTGCACCGCCGGGTTGTCCACCCGGGCGTTCTCGGCGCCCGCCGGCTGCCGGGCCCCGGCCTGCCGCGCCTCCCGCTGGCTGCGCTCCCGCTCCAGGCGCTGGTATTCCTCGGCCTTGCGCAGTTCGACCCGGGCGCCTTCCAGGTTCCCCTGCAGCAGGAAGTTGATGGCGTTGATGGTGCGGGACATGACCTTGTCGTAGCCGAAACCCTCGTACTTCAGCACCGAATCATTGACCAGCACCGCGCCGGCGGTGCGCCCCGCCGCCCCGGCGGAGACCACGGCCTGGCCTTCGTAGACATGGGCCACGGCGTCGGCTCTGTTGAAAAAGTCCATGCTCTTCCGTGGATCCCCGGCCAGGTGGTAGAACTCGCCAAGCTCGTACAGGGAGAGCAGACGGTCGGCGCAGTCCCTGGAAGCGTCCTTCAGGAACACCTTGTCCACCGCGGCCAGGTTGTTGGCCAGCAGCCCGTCCAGGGCGGTGCGGAAATCCCTGATGTGGTCCGCCGCGGCCGGCAGCGCGAGCAGGGCGACCAGGACCGGAACCCGGAGGGCAGGGAACCCGAACAAGCATTGATCCTGGCGCATGGGGCAGCTCCGGAAGCAGTATCGGCCGGCGGGGTGCACAAGGCCATGGACAGCGTAAATGTACTTTGATAAAAACGTCAATGAGCTCTCTTTTAAGTTAGAATCTCCCACGATCCGGAGGTAACTGTGAAGATCGCCATTCCGATGGAGATCCGTCCCGACGAGAACCGCGTGGCCCTTGATCCCGAATCCTGCCGGAAGCTGATCCAGCTGGGCGCCGAGGTGGCCCTGGAGGCCGGGGCCGGCGCCCGGGCCTTCTTCCCCGACCAGGCCTACCAGGAGGCCGGGGTCACCCTGACCGCGGACGCGGCGAAGCTGCTGGGCGAGGCGGATTTCATCGCCAAGGTCAACGCTCCCCTCCCCCGCGCCGACGGCAGCCACGAGGCCGAGCTGATGCGGCCGGGGGCCATCCTGCTGGCCTCGCTGTTCCCCACCCGCAACCTGGACGCCGTGGCCAGGCTGGCCGCGCGCGGGATCACCGCCTTCTCCACCGACTGCATCCCGCGCACCACCCGGGCCCAGGCCATGGACACCCTGTCCAGCCAGGCCAACATCGTCGGCTACAAGGGCGTGCTGCTGGGGGCGGCGGCCCTGCCCAAGTACTTCCCCATGCTCATGACCGCCGCCGGCACCACCCTCCAGGCCAAGGTCTTCGTCATCGGCTGCGGGGTGGCGGGGCTCCAGGCCATCGCCACCGCCAAGCGGCTGGGCGCCGCCGTGAGCGCCACGGACGTTCGGCCCGAGGTGAAGGAGCAGATCGAATCCGTGGGCGGCAAGTACGTGGGCATCGAGCTGAACCAGAGCGCCCAGGCCGGCGGCGGTTACGCCGCCGAGCTGTCGCCGGAGGACAAGGCCCGCCAGGCCGGAATGCTCGCCAATCACTGCGCCCTGGTGGACATGGTGATCACCACCGCCCTCATCGGCGGGGTGGTGGCGCCCAGGCTCATCGACGAGGGGATCGTGCGTTCCATGCGGCCCGGGTCGGTGCTCGTGGACCTGGGCGCCGACGGCGGCGGCAACTGCACCCTGTCGCGGCTGGGCGAGACCGTGACCGTGGGCGGGGTGACGCTGCTCGCCCCGCTGAACCTGCCCGCCACCGTGCCGTTCCACGCGAGCATGATGTTCTCCCGGAACCTGCTCAACTTCATCACCGCGTTCTGGAACAAGCCCGAGGCGAGCTTCCGGCTGGACTGGGACGACGAGCTGCTGAAGGGCTGCTGCGTGACCCGGGACGGCCAGGTCGTGCACGGTCCCACCCTGAAAGCCATCCAGGCCTGAGCCGCCGGAAAGGAGCATCCATTTGCCCAACCTCATCCTAGCCATCGCCCAGGGCACCGGCGGGCACGCCGCCGGCGGCCACGGCCAACTGGACTTCATGGGCGCCCTGTTCGTGTTCATGCTGGCCACCTTCATCGGGCTCATGGCCATCCAGCGGGTGTCCCGGCTGCTGCACACCCCGCTCATGAGCCTGACCAACGCCATCTCGGCCATCGCCGTGGTGGGCGCCATCATCGTCGCTGCGGGCAAGGACGCCCCGGTCTACGTCACCGCCCTGGGCCTGGTGGCGATCTTCTGCTCCACCACCAACATCGTCAGCGGCTTCCTGATCACCGACCGCATGCTCAAGATGTTCAAGAAGCGCGAGGGGGCGCCTAAATGAGCGCCGAGAACCTGGTCCAGCTCCTGTACCTGGTGGCCACCGGCCTGTTCATCATGTCCCTGCGCTGGATGAGCAATCCCGAGACCGCGCGCAAGGGCGTGTTCTCCGGCGTGGCGGCCATGGTCCTGGCCGTGGCCGGCACCCTGGCCGGGGTCATCACCACCGGCGGCACCCACTACTGGTGGATCCTGGCCGCCTTCATCGCCGGGTCGGCGGTGGGCTACCCCCTGGCCCAGGTCCCCCTCACCGCGGTGCCCCAGCGGACCGCCCTCTCCCACGCCTTCGGCGGCCTGGCCGCGGGCCTCGTGGGCACCGGCAAGTTCTTCCTCTACTACGGCCAGAGCAACGAGGAGGCGCTGGCACCTTATATTGTCACCGCCCTGATGCTGGAGATCCTGCTGGGCTTCCTGACCTTCACCGGCTCCCTCATGGCCGCCGGCAAGCTCCAGGAGCTCAAGTGGATCCCCCAGCGGCCGGTCACCTACCCCGGGCAGAACGTCATCAACCTCGGCCTGTTCACCCTGGCCCTGGCCCTGGGCGTGGCCCTGGTGCTGAACCCCCTGGCGGCCTGGGCGCCGCTGGCGTTCATGCTGGTCATGGTGCTGTCGCTGGCGTTCGGGGTGCTGCTCATCCTGCCCATCGGCGGCGCCGACATGCCGACGGTGATCTCCATCCTCAACGCCTACGCCGGGCTGTCGGCCGTGGCCATGGGCTTCGTGCTCAACAACAAGCTCCTGATCACCGCCGGCGCCCTGGACGGCAGCTCCGGCCTGATCCTTTCCATCATCATGTGCAAGGCCATGAACCGGTCCTTCACCAACGTGCTGTTCGGCGCCTTCGGCCAGACCCAGCAGGCCGCCGCCGGGGGCGAGGCCAAGGTCTACAAGTCGGACACCCCCGAGAGCGCGGCGCAGATCATGGCCCAGGCCGACCTGGTGGTGATCGTGCCGGGCTACGGCATGGCCGTGGCCCAGGCCCAGCACCGGGTGCGGGAGCTGTACGACCAGCTCAAGAAGCGCGGCGTCACCGTCAAGTTCGCCATCCACCCGGTGGCCGGGCGCATGCCCGGGCACATGAACGTGCTGCTGGCCGAGGCCGAGATCCCCTACGACGACCTGGTGGAGATGGACGAGATCAACGGCGACCTGCCCCAGGCGGACGTGGCGCTGATCATCGGCGCCAACGACGTGGTCAACCCCGCCGCCCGCACCGACAAGACCAGCCCCATATATGGCATGCCCATCATCGACGCGGACAAGGCCAGGACCGTCTTCGCCATCAAGCGTTCCAAGAACCCCGGCTTCGCCGGGATCGAGAACGAACTCTACTACCTGGACAAGACCTTCATGCTATTCGGCGACGCCAAGGTCGTGGTGGGGGAACTGGCCAGGCAGTTGGCGGGAGAAGGCGGACATTAAAGACTAACGCTCCACCATCTTCATCTGGGTAGGGGTGTAGCGCTCGCCCACCACCTGGCCCGCCAGTTGGCCCAGCTGCGCCAGGTCCTCCGCGGACAGGCGCAGGTCCAGGGCGTCCAGGTTCTGGTCCAGGGTGGTGCGGCGCCGGGTGCCAGGGATGGGCACCATGTCCTCGCCCTGGGCCAGCACCCAGGCCAGGGCTACCTGGGCGGGGGTGGCCTGGTGGCGCTGGGCGACGGCCTGGATCACTTCGAGGATGTGGGCGTTGGCGGCGGCGTTGGCGTCCTGGAAGCGGGGCACGTTCTGGCGCCAGTCGCTGGCCGGCAGTTCCGCGGCGTTCTTGAAGGCGCCGGCCAGGAAGCCGCGGCCCAGGGGGCTGAAGGGCACCAGGCCGATGCCCAGTTCGCGCAGGGTCGGCAGGATCTTCTCCTCGATGCCGCGCTCGAACAGCGAGTACTCGCTCTGCAGGGCGGCGATGGGATGCACCCGGGAGGCCCGCCTCAGGGTCTCCGGCCCCACCTCGGACAGGCCCAGGAAGCGCACCTTGCCGGCGGTGACCAGGTCCTTCATGGCGCCCACGCTGTCCTCGATGGGGACCTTGGGATCCTTGCGGTGCAGGTAGTAGAGATCGATGACGTCCACGTTGAGCCGCTTGAGGGACGCCTCGGCCACCCGCCTGGCGTTTTCCGGGGTGCCGTCCATCCCGTCCCGGATGCCGAACTTGGTGGCGATGACCGCCTGCTGGCGCCGGCCCTGGATGGCCTTGCCCACCAGCACCTCGTTGGTGAAGGGCCCGTAGGCCTCGGCGGTGTCCAGCAGGGTGACGCCCCGGTCCAGGGCCCGGTGGATGGTGGCGATGCCTTCGGCCTCGTCGATCTCCTCCGGCCGGATGTATCCATGGGTGATGCCCATGCAGCCAAAGCCCATGGCGCCCACTTCCAGACCGCCGGTTCCCAGTTTTCTCGACTCCATGGCGCGCTCCTAGCTGACTTAGCGAAGATTATAGCCCAGGAGCGGCTGCCCCGGCCCCCCACCCATCAGAATGGTCGCATCCCGTCAAGGTGATGGCCCCGCCCCTGCCCCGTTCCCGGGTGGAGAACTGGCAGGACAGCCCCTTACCCGGATCCGGAGGCTGGCACATGGTTTGCTCTGGAGCGGAAGCCATGGGTCCCGCCCATGTATTAACAGCAAATCAAAGCCGGAGGCCCCCACCGTGGAAACCAAAGTCCTGAACGCCCGCACCCGCATCGAACGCAGGGCCGAACCGCCGGTGTACCGGCAGCAGGTCACCAAGGCCCTCAACCGCGACCTGCCCTTCGGCGGCATCAAGCAGTCCGGCATCAACCGCTACCACGGGCCCACGGGCCTGCGCCTGTTCACCGAGAGCAAAAGCATGGTGATCGACGACGGCATGGAGGACACGGAGCCGTCCTGGTTCCCCTACACCGAGGCCAAGCTGGCGGCGGCCCGGGAGCGGTTCAGTATCCCACTTCGATGATCTTGAAGCTGTCCTTGACCATGGCGGGGCGGGTGCCGGGCTTGGCGTCCGCGGGGAGGGGATCGAACTCTGCCGTGGGCAAGTACAGGCGATGGGTGCGGGGATTGTCCACGATGGTGCGGGCCCCCTTCAGGGTGGCCACCGTGGCGGCCACTTCATAGGCGCCCGCGTCATTGCGGCGGATGACGGTGAGCGTGCCCTCCCCGTTGCTGGCATAGGCGCAGCCGGTGCCCGGATCGAAGGCCACCCCGTCGGTCCCGGCGCCGATGGGCAGGGTCGCCAGCACCTTGCCGGTGCCCGCGTCCACCACCGCCGCCAGCCGGTTGCCGGCCACCGAGAAGAGGACATTGTGCTGGACGTCCATGGCCAGCCCGCTGGGCCGCTCCAGCGGCTTGATGGACCAGATGGCCTCCACCTGGAGGGTGCGGGCGTTGATGGCCATGATCTCTGAGGTGTCCTCGTTGTTCAGGTAGACCCTGCCGCGCCCGTCGCAGGCCGAGAACTCGGGCTTGCCGCCCAGGGGGATGGTGCCCACCACCCGGGAGGTGGCGGCGTCGATCACCGTGGCATTCTTCCCGGCGCCGTTGCAGGTGAACACCCGGCGGGTGGCGGGTTCGTACAGGATGGCGTCCGGGTTGCCGCCGGTGGTCTTCACCACGGTTACCACGGCGAGGGTGGAGAGCTTGAACACGGTGACGGTGCCGGCCTGGCCGTTGGAGGTCCAGCCCCGGTCCAGCTCCCGGGAAAAGGCCACGCCGTGGACCCCCTGGGTGTCGGGAATCTCACCCACCACCTTGCCGTCCAGGTCCAGCACCATGACCCGGGTGGAGCGGGACACCAGGAGGCGGCCTGCCTCCGGATCCAGGTTCACGTAGTCCCAGCGCCCCTCGCCGCCGACCGGGAAGGTGCGCAGCACCCTGGGCGCGGCGGGGGGCAGGGCCATGAGGCTGGCGACGAGGAAGGCGGTGAAGGGGACCATGCTTTACAGCATAGCCCCCTCCGCCGAACTCACCAGTGCGGGGCGATGGGATAGGCCGTCATCACCACCTGCACCTCCTCGTCTTCCAGGATGTGCCTTTCGGTGATGACCCGGAAGCATCGGGTGGGATGCCGGCCCGAACGGTCGGTGTACCAGCCAACCTGGCGGGGGCTCTCGCAGCGGGTTTCAAAGGCTCCGTCCGGAGCGATCCCCTTGGCGATGGCCCCGGAGGTTTCCATGCCCTCGGCGATGAGTTCCTCCATGGCCCCCGGACGCTGGA
>Ga0302320_10017422_pt1 | contig 14582 bp, 9 predicted proteins | sample Bog_T0_3_FD_202130 | JGI IMG/M metagenome (GOLD analysis project Ga0302320, IMG submission 202130) | Peat permafrost microbial communities from Stordalen Mire near Abisko, Sweden - Bog_T0_3 | ecosystem: Environmental > Terrestrial > Soil > Wetlands > Peat | place: Sweden: Abisko, Stordalen Mire...
TTCCCGGGCGAAATGCTGGGCGACACGCCGCGAGGCGCGCGCATGCGCGATCCAGAAACGCCGGATCGCCTTGTCGGGGTGCGAGAGTGTGAACCCCGAGGCGGCCTTCGGGTGAGCGAAGTAGGTCGGGTTAAAATCAAGCCCCACCCGCCGCGACTTGGCCCACGAAAGCCAGCGCGCGAAATGCTCGGGCCCAATCCTGTCCCGATCGACGCGCTTGCCCCCGGTCTCGGCATAGAACGCGTGGAGGTTCAGGCGCTGCCTGCCGGGCAAAAGCGAGAGGACGAGGTCCAGGTCAGCCCTCATCTCGTCGCCGTTTCGGGCCCGGCCCGGATAGGCGCCGGTTGCCATGATGCCCCCGGAGTCGATCCCCTCCATCGGCGCTTCCAGTCCCCGCACGTCGTCGGCCTGCCAGCAGTGGAGCGAGATCGGGATGGAGGTGGCCCTTTTGATGGCGGCCTCGGTGTCGACGCCGTAGGCGGCGTAGGCTTCGCGGGCGTTGCGGTAGGCGGCGGAGATCTGTCGTGGGGTGGGCATCTTATGAACGGGGTTTGTAAAGGGTCTGCCTGAGTTCGGAGGCCAGGCGCCTGCGGAAAGTGGGGAGGTCCTTCACCGCGCCGAGGGCAATCAGCTGGCTCGCAAGGTTTCCGACGGCAGCGCCCTCGAGCGCGAGGGAAACAACCGGAAGTCCCGAGGCCTCGGCCGTCGCCTGGCAAAGGGCCCTGTTGCGGGAGCCTCCACCAACCATGAGGATGCGCTTGAATCGGCGGCCAGCCTGCTCCTCGAGGATGCGGGCAGAGTCGGCATGGCCGCGGCCGATTGAGTCGCAGATAAGGCGCACGTAGCCCGCCAGGCTGCGGGGTGGCTTTGCCCGGCGGGACCTGAGCTGGGTGTCGATGGCCCGCCGCATGTCGGAAGGATTGAAGAGGGAACTGTCGGAGACATCGACCAGGACTTCGGGTGCCGGCTCCCTTCGGGCGGCAGCGATCAGGCTCCGCCACTCCGAGGCCGATCCCGGTCTTGATGAGAAATGCAGGATCGTCCGCTCCAGGAGCCAAAGGCCCAGGCAACTCCTGAGGGGCCGGTACCCTCCGTCGCCCGCCCGCTCATTGGAGATGCGCGCGGCGAGTCCGCCAGGGCCTGCGACGGGCACCTTGCTCTCAAACCCAAGGAGGGACCACGTCCCGGAGCTCAGGAAGAGGTCGGAGCCGTCCGCCGCAGCCGGCATCGCGGCAAAGGCGCAGGCCGTGTCGTGGCCCGGCACGAGGATCGACTGCAGGCCCTCCAGCCCCGGAACACCCTTCACGGGCCCAAGTCGCCTTGGTGAACGGGCCGGGGTGGAAAACCAGTTCCTCGGGATGCCGAAGTACGCAAGGGCCTCCCGCGACCAGTCGCGGCCATACACATCCAAAAGCTGGGAATGGCTCGAGACCGAGAGCTCGTTCTCCATCCGGCCGGAGAGCAGGAAATTGAAATAGTCCGATATGAAGAGGCACCGCGACGCGACGTCGGAGATCTCCGGGCAGGCGCGCAGCGTCTCCTGGAGCTGCAGGCTCGTGTTGTAGGCGTAGTTGGGGATCCCGGTGAGCGCATAGACCTGCTCGATTCCAGCGTTGCCCAGCTGCTCGGAGAGCGCGCGGGTGCGGCCGTCCCGGTAGGAGTGGACCGGATGGACGAGGCGGCCGCGCGCATCCACGAGCGCATAGTCCACGGCCCACGAGTCGACGCCCACCGACACGAGCCGCGAGAACCTTGACCTCGCCTTGAGAAGCCCGGATCGCACCTCGCTCCAGAGATACGGAAGGTCCCAGTAGTCGTGCGCGCCGAGCGGGCGAAACTGGTTTGGAAAACGGTGGACCTCGGACGTCTTTAGCCGCCTTCCGTCCCACGAGCCGACGATCACCCGGCCGCTCGTGGCGCCCAGGTCGACGGCTGCGCAGGCAACGGGCTTCATCGTCAGCGCAGGAACGCCTCGTGGAGGCCCCCGTCGACCGCCAGGACCTGGCCGGTCGTCTTCGACAGGCGCCCTGAGACCAGGAGAAAATAGGCCTCCGCCTGGTCGGCCGGGGTGATCGGGGACTTGGTCAGCGTGCGATCGGCGTAGAACTGCGCGAGCTTGGCGACCAGCGACTCCGTGGCCTCGTCCTCCGTGTAGGGGATCGCGTACTTGGAGAGCGAGCCGATGACCCGCTCGCGCGGGAACATGGAGGAACCCTGGACAACGGTGGCGGGCGCTACGCCGTTCACGCGGATGAGCGGCGCAAGCTCTATGGCGAGCTCGCGCACCAAGTGGTTGGCCGCCGCCTTGGAGGTGTCATAGGCGACGGATCCCTTCTTCGCCACGGCTGCATTGGCGGAGGTCGTCAGGACCAAGCTCCCCTTCAGGCCCTGGTCCTTCCAGGTCTTGAAGGCCTCGTCGCCCACCAGGTAGCTGCCCGTCACGTTTACGGCAAAGGTAGCCGCCCATTTCTCGTCCGGAATGTGGCCGGTGGTGTCGCTCGGGGAGAAGACACCCGCCGTCACGCACACGTGGTCGAAGCCCCCGTAGGCAAGCGCCACTTGGTCCAGCATCCTCCGGATGCTGGCGCGGTCCGTCACGTTCGCGGCAATGCCCAGCGCCGGCCCGCACCCGGAGATCCCCGAGCCGGCGACACCGATGCCAAGGCCGTGCTTGTCGGTGATCTCCTTGGCCGTGGCGCCGGCTGCAGCCTCGCTTAGGTCCACGCACGCCACGTGGGCACCTTCCCGGGCAAGCCGGTGCGCGGTCTCCCTGCCGATGCCCGAACCGGCCCCCACCACGACCACGACCTGCCGGGCGAGCTCCTTCTCCGGCGGCATGCGCCTGAGCTTCGCCTCCTCGAGCCTCCAGTACTCGATGTCGAAGGCCTCCTGCTGGGGAAGCGCGATGTAACGGTCGATGGCCTCCGCGCCGCGCATGACCTCGACGGCGCAGTTGTAGAACTCGGCGGTGACGCGGCTTTCCGACTTGTCCTTGCCCCACGCCAGCATCCCGAGACCCGGGATAAGCACCACGGTCGGGCTGGGGTCGCGCATGGCAGGAGAATCTGGGCGCCTGCACCTCGAATAATAGGCTGCGTAGTCGGCGCGGTAGGCCTTAAGGCCCTCGGCAAGCTTCGCCCGGAGAGCGGCCGGTTCTTCCGACTGGGGGTTCCAGTCCACATACAGGGGCTTGATCTTCGTCCGCAGGAAATGGTCCGGGCAGCTCGTCCCGAGCGCGGCAAGCCGGGCTGCGTCCTCGGAATTCACAAATCTGAGAATGGCGGGGTCGTCCTGGACCGTCCCCACCGTGCGTCTCTCGCCAGAGAGGCGGCCGCGGAGCCAGGGCAGAATCCCCGCGAGGATCTCCCTTCGTTTTCCGGCCTCAATCGAAACGAACTTCTGGCCGCCGAAGGCCGAGGCGTCGCCTCCCCTGGCCTGGTACCTCGCCTCTATGTAGAAGGCGGCGCGCTCTATGAAATCGAGCGTTTCGCCGTAGCACTGCTTGTCGTCGTCGGCCCAGGAGATGAATCCGTGCTGGCCCATCATGATCGCCCTTGTACCCGGGTTATCGCGCGCGATCCGCTGCATGGCCAGACCCAGCTCGATGCCGGGGCGCATCCACGGAACGTACGCCATCCGCCCTCCGAAGATCTCCTGGGTGAGCTTCTCGCAATTGGCCGTGGCGGCGACCGCTATGATCGCGTTCGGGTGCATGTGGTCGACGTGCCGGCCGGGCAGGTAGGAGTGCAGCGGCGTATCGATCGAGGCAGCCCGCGGGTTCAGGTTGAAGGTGGTGTGAAGAAGCATGCCCACCATGTCGTCCTCAGCCTTGGATTTGAGACCCTTGTCGTCGCGCGCCGCGTAGACGGCCTGGAGCCCCTGGAGTTTGTCCTGGTAGAGCGAGGCGAAATTGTCGCGCAGGCTCGTCCTCAGGTCGCCGCCCGAGCCCTTTACCCAGAGCACCTCCGCGGCCTTTCCGGTGAGGGGATCCCTTTCGATGATCTTTGACGACGTGTTTCCGCCGCCCGTGTTGGTGATGCGCTGGTCGGACCCGAGCAGGTTCGAGCGGTAGACGAGCCGGCCCACAGGGTCGAGCGAGGCGGCCCTGGCATCGTCCCAGGCATAGGTAACATGGCGGTAGGTGGTCATCGTTGGAAAAAAGGGGCTTCGTGTCCGTAATACAGATATTGATTACCTGCCGGATCGAGGGGCCCACCACCCTATCCGATACGCACAGCCTTGGGAATCGACAATCTGACCATTGGCATACATGTTTTGAGCTTGGCCTCAGCATCCCCTCCAGCCGACTTCTTCCGCTACCTTGTCACGACGCCCGGCGCCGAGCATTGGGGAGCGGTGGTGACGGGGGGAGGCCGGTTCACGGCGCTTCCCCACCGCCCCTATCCGCCCCCGGGGCATCCCTCCGACCACCGGTTCACCTGGGAGAACGGCCGCGTCCTCGGGGCGTTCCAGGTGGTGTACGTGGCGGACGGCCGCGGGGAATTCGAGACCCGGGCAACGGGGCCGGTCGCAATCGGAAGCGGGTCCGCGCTGCTGCTCTTTCCGGGGACTTGGCACCGCTACCGGCCCGCCGCTGAAACGGGCTGGCTTGAGCAATGGGTGGAGATCGGTGGCCCTCTCCTTGAGCGGATGCTCAGGGAGGGTGTCTTTAGCCCCGGAAAGCCGGTGGTCGCCGTCTCCCGCAGGCTCGAGCTCGAGGCGAGGATCGAGACCCTCCATGGGCTCGTGTCCCGGAAGCCCACCGGCGACGCGCCCGAGCTTGCGGCGCAGGCCCTCGGCGTCCTTTCGCTCCTGAACGCCTCAACGAAGGCGCAGGACAGGCCCAGGTCCGTGGTCTCGGCAGTGGAGCAGGCCAAGCGCATCATGGAGGAAGGTTCCAGCAGGCCCGTCTCCATGCCCGAGCTCGCCCGATCCCTGGGAGTCGCCTACTCCTATTTCCGGAGGGAGTTCCGGATGCGGACCGGGATTTCCCCGCGCCAGTACCTCCTGCGGATCCGGATGCAGCGCGCGCAGCGCATGCTAGGATCAAGCGGCGACTCGCTCAAGCAGGTCGCCGACCGCCTCGGATTCAGCTCCGCCTATCACCTCTCGTCGGCATTCAAGGCCGAGTTCGGTGTGGCTCCGAGCCGCTGGCGGCGCCGGAAGCTCGAACGGTAAGCCGTTCCACTGGGGGACGCTTATCCAGTTGAAACAGAAGCGGAGCGGGGCGAGATTGCAAAGCTCCCCCGGCGCTTGTCATCGCCCGCGCCGGCGAAGAACACCCCGGAACACCCCTCCCCCATGAGCACGACCCGCCGCCTCCTTTTCCTTGTCACCCTTATCGCGCTTTCCGCACGACCCTACGCGCAGCCGGTAAATCCCAATGCAACTCCCGAGGCCAGAATGCTCCTTGCTTTCCTCACGGAGATCCAGGGCCGTTACATTCTCACCGGCCAGCACAACTTCGACACCGCCGGCTCCAAGTACACGAACATTGTCCAGGCCATCACGGGCAAGAGTCCCATTGTCTGGGGATCCGACTTCAGCTTTGCCTACGAGGGGACCGAGCCCCAGAAGTTCCAGCACTGCGGGCCCATCAACCTCACCCACTCCGGGGAGCCCCTTTATTATGTGAACGTCACACCGACGGTCGCCAGGCAGCGGATGGTCGAGACAGCGATCAAGGAGTACAAGGCGGGCCACATCATCACCCTGATGTGGCATGCGCCGCCGCCGGGGCAAGGTGACACCTGCGACGGGAAGCTCATCTGGGCGATGCAGAACCGGCCGACACCCGCCGAGTGGGAGCAGCTCACCACGGACGGCACGCCCTCAAACCTGGCATGGAAGGGGCAGGTGGATGTGATCGCCTCGTACCTATCGCAGCTTCAGGACGCCCACGTACCGGTCCTCTGGAGGCCGTACCATGAAATGAACGGGGTGTGGTTCTGGTGGTGCGACCAGAAGGGCGAGAACGGCTTCAAGAAGCTGTGGATCATGATGTACGACTACATGGTCAACCACCACCGCCTGAACAACCTCATCTGGGTGTGGGACACGAACGCGCCGCGCTCTAACCCGGGCGACGAGGCGTTTGCCTATTCGGACTTCTGGCCGGGGGCGGCCTATGTGGACGTCCTCGCCGCCGACATTTACCACAAGAAAGCGGACCAGGGTTCCGACGACCAGAAGAACTACGAGGATCTGGTGCGACTGGCGGCCGGAAAGCCGGTTGCGATGGGAGAGGTCGGCGAGCCTCCCAGCCCAGAGCTCCTGGCCCGCCAGCCAAAATGGGCGTGGTTCATGCCCTGGCCTCCGTTCGGCGCCCTTGCGAGGGACAACCCGACAAAGCTCCGGGCGCTCTACGCCGATCCGCGTGCACTGACCCGCGATGACGTGGTGATCGCTCCGGATGGCAGCTATCAGGTCCAGAAAAAATAGGCCGCGGCCTCTTAGCCACCCGAGTGCTCCGCCTCAAACTCTCACGGCTCTGGTCGCCTGCGCCCCGGGAGCCGGTTTGGCACAACCAATGCAGAAAAAAGGATCAGGCTCCGCGTGAGCGCTCCCCCCATTCCATCCCCCAGAGAGCCGGTCCCTGCTCGCGCATCAAGGCTCTGGTTATTCCGGGTGCTTGCCGCCTTCGCGATCCCCTTGTTGTTCCTGGTGGGACTCGAGGCCGCTCTCCGCATCGCGGGCTTTGGCCAGCCCGCCACGTTCCTCGTGCCCGACGAGAAGCCCGGATTTTTGCGGACCAATCCCCGGTTCGGGGCCTCGTTCCTTCCCGGCAGCTTTGACCTAAGGCCGCTCAACTACTTTGTCCCCGCCGATAAGGCGCCCAACACCCTTCGCGTGGTCGTGCTGGGCGAGTCGGCGGCCCAAGGCGTGCCTGCGCCCCAATTCGGATTTGCAGCCCAGCTGCGTGCCCAGCTCCGATCCCGTTACCCGGGCCGTAGGGTGGAGGTGATCAACACCGGGATCGTCGCGATCAACTCGCATGCGATCTACCAGATCGCTCGGCAGATGGCGGACATCTCTCCGGACGCGTTCGTCGTTTACATGGGGAACAACGAGGTCGTCGGGCCCTATGGGCCGGGTTGCGCCTATCTTTCGGAAATGCCGCCCCTCTGGGTCATACGCCTGAGCATCTGGGTGAAGTCGACGCGGACAGGGCAGCTCGTAAACGCGGCCGTCGGTGTCCTTTCCCGACGCGGCCATCCGGCCGCCGAATGGGGAGGAATGGCGATGTTCGTGAACAACGCGGTGGCTGGTGACGATCCTCGGCTGCGCCAGGTCTATGCCAACTATGAGGCGAACCTGAGGGACATTGTCCGCGCCGCGTCCCGCGCCGGGGCAAAGACCATCCTCTGCACCGTCGCCTCGAACCTAAAGGACTGCGCCCCGCTCCTCTCGGTCCACGGGCATGGCCTCGCGGAGGCGGAGCTCGCCGCGTGGACGCTTGCCTTCACCCGCGGGCGAACCGAGTGGCTTCTCAACGAGGACGGGCCGGCACGGTCCGACCTGCTCGAGGCGGCGCGCGTCGATCCCCATTACGCGGAGACCGCCTACATGCTCGGGGCACTTGACCTGAGGTCGGGGGACATTGAGGCGGCACGGGGGCACCTGGTCGAGGCCCAGCACTGGGACGCGCTCCGCTTCCGGCCAGACCCTGCGATTAACGAAATCGTGAGGCGTGTGGCCGGCTCGGCGGGCGCCGACGTGTCACTGGTCGATGCCGCGGAGATCCTCGGCTCCGATCCCGCATCAACGGGGGCACCCGCCGGCCGGGAGTCATTCTTCGAGCATGTTCACCTGGACTGGGGAGGGAACTACCTGCTTTCCCGGGCCGTGGCCGAGCGCCTGGGTGAAGCCCTCGGTGGTGTAGGCAACGCCTTGGGGTCCTGGCTAAATTCCGCGGGCTGCGCAGACGCCCTCGCGTACACGGCCCACGAGCGGGATTCAGTCCTCGAGAGCGTCGGGGTCATCGTCCAAAACCCTCCGTTCACAAACCAGCTCACCTACTGCGAGGACCAGGCACGCCTCCTCGCTGCGTTCGCGGAAGCCCGGGCTGCGCGCAAGGACCCGCAAGGCCTGCTCCGTGCCAAGAACGTGGTCGACGCCGCGATGGCCAAAGATCCCGACAACCCGGACTTACCGAAGATCGCCTCCGGGATCGACGACGACGTTGGGGACGCTACCGCTGCCGTTGCCCATGCGAGGAAGGCGGAGCGGCTCCAGCCCAGGGATTTCACGCTGGAGACAGACGAGGCAGTAAGGCTCATGCGCCTCAACGACACGGCCGATGCCGAGAGGCTTTTAAGGGAGACCGCCTTAGCCAGCTCCGAAAAGGAACGCGCCCTGATGGCGCCGGCTTTCGCAGACCTTTTCACGCGGACGGCCCGGCTGGCGGAGGGGCGCGCGTATTTGAACGACGAGGTCTCCAAGAATCCCGGGAACGAGAGCCTGAGGATCGTGCGGGCGCAATTCGATGAGTTCTCCGGGGACAAGGCCTCCGCCGAGCGCGAATACGTCGCCATCCTGGGCAAGGACCCGGGTAATCGAGGCGCCCTGGAAGCCCTGGTGAAGCTCCTCGATTCCATAGGCCGGACCGACGCCGCCGACCGGCAGTCGCTCGCGTCGCAACCGCTCCAGCCACGGAATTACGCCAACAACCTGCGTGCCGCCGCCGTCTACAACGCGCACAAGGACGATGCCCAGGAGGTGCGATCTCTGCTTGCTGCCGAGGAAAGCGGGCCCATGTCGTCCAGGGCCGAAAGCAGGCTCGCGCGCAAACTGCTTGGCCTTGGAAGGCCCGATGAGGCGCTGTCCCACCTGGCGATTGCGAGGCGGGTCTCGCTTTACGAAGGGGATCCGTCAGAGACTGAGCAGCTGAGAAGGGTGATCGAGAGCTTGGAGCAGCGCCTGAAATAGATTCCGAGATCCAAAGACGGGAATCCCGAATATGTATCTATGAAAACTGGTCCCATGAAGGCCGCAGGCATTCTTGCCGCGGCATTGGCAAGCGCCCTTCCAGGCATGGCCCAGCAGGTCACGAATGCCCACGCCTCCGTGGTCGACGTGGCGGCGTCCCAGGTGGCATTAAAGTCGACGACCGACCCTCTCCTCATGGAGGCCAAGGAGAGCCTCCCCTCGTGCGCCAAGCTTGCCTTTGTCCCAGCGCCCATCGGGCGCATGATCATCCCAAGGCACTATCTCTCGGGCTCGAGCGGGCCCATCAACCCCGACGAGGCGGCCGCCACCCACATCTATGGCGCCTTCGAGCGGCGCATCACCGCGGGTGCGGCGCAGTACCTGGCGACCGGCAGCCACGCCGAATCTGCTGCCGCCCTCGACCAGCTGGACGCCTGGGCAAAGGCGGCCGCGCTGCTCGACTACAGCCGCGGGGAGTCCCAGCAGGCATGGTTTCAAGCCGAGTGGACGCTCAGCTCCGCCGGGGTCACCGACTCGGTGCTCGTCAACGATGCGACCCTCGATCCTGCGGAGCAGAAGCGCGTCACGGCATGGCTTGTCGCCGCCTGCAGAAAGGACCTCAGCTTTGAAAAGCCCAGCGACACGCAGAACAACCATTACTATTGGCGGGCGCTCGGCGCCGTCGCCATCGGTATAACCGCATCCGACAACGAACTCTTGCGCCACGGCGTCGAGGTCTACCGGCAGGCCATCGGTGAACTCGACGCAAACGGGGCCCTCCCGAAGGAGATGGGCCGCCACGAGAACGCGATCCACTACCAGGGCTTCGCGCTACAGCCGCTGGTCACGATTGCCGAATTTGCGACGCGCCAGGGCTATGACCTATACGGCTATGCCGCTCACGGCCGCACGCTCCGCGACGCGATTATCTTCTTCGGGCGGGCCGTGGACGACCCGGGCCTGGTGAAGCCCTACACAAGCGACGCCCAATCCAAGAACTTTGGGTCAGGGGATTTTGCCGAGTTCGCCTTCTACGCCGCGCGGTTTGGGACCGAGGGCCTGCCCCCTTCAATTGTTGCGGCCTTGCGCCACCCAGTGGAAACCTCGCGGATCGGCTACACGACCATTTTGACTGCGAGGTAATCCCGACTGGCGTTACAAGAGCACGGGGAAGCTGCCGCCGATTGCCTTATGAGCGGTCAGCAATGACTGATTCCCGCTGCCCGGGAAAGCTACGCACGCTCCAATTATCTTGCCACCCCGTGAGCACCCCGCCGAATCAGATTGGGTAGCACCCCACCCATGAACCGGCGAACCTTTGGTAAGATAACGTTCCTAGGGACACTCGGCGCCCTTGCCGGAGCAGGCGGAGCGGAGGCGGCAGCCCCGGTTACCGATTCAAAGCGCAAGGTCGAACGGGCCTTTGAGCCCACGCTCCGCTCGCTCGCCAGGCATGCGGCGCCCGAATGGTTCGACGACGTCAAATTCGGGATGTTCATCGACTACGGGCTCTACTCCGTGGCCGGCTACGCCCCGAAAAAGGAGTCAGGAGCCATGTACCCAGACTGGTACCTGTACCGCATGTACGACTCGCCAGAGGTGGCCGAGTACCATCGGGCGACTTGGGGAAAGGACTTCCAGCGAGACGACTTCATCCCGCTCTTCAAGGCTGAGAACTTCGACCCGGAACACATCGCCGATGTGGCGGAGAAGGCGGGGATGCGCTACGTGGTGCCCTTCTGCAAGCACCATGACGGATTCTGCCTCTGGCCCAGCAGCTTTACCAAGCGAAATGCTCTGGCCATGGGACCAAAGAGGGACCTGATCGGCCCGCTGAACGACGCCTGCAGAAAAAGGGGCCTTAAATTCGGCTTTTATTTCTCGCTCGAGGAGTGGGAGTATCCCGTCATCCAGGACGGAAAGAAGATGCTGCGCACCTGGACCAAGGTCGACGGGCAGCCGGACCTGATAGTGCCCTTTGATGAAGCCGCGATGGCAGGGAAGATCACCGGGAAGATCCCGGTCAAAGACTTCGTCAAGGACTACACCATTCCTCAGGCCAACGAGTTCGTAGATCGGTATGACCCGGACATACTCTGGCTCGACGGCGACTGGACCGCCTACGCAGAGGATATCGGATCCCGTGAGATCGTGAGCCATTTCTATAACGGGGCGATGGGGCGCAAGGAGGTCGCCTCGAATGACAGGCTGGGCCGTTCCCTTCGGTTCAACAGCGGCGACTTCTACACCAGCGAGTACGGCGCCAAGAACACCGAGCGGTCGAAGCTGCTCCACAAGTGGGAGGAATGCCGAGGGGCGAGCCAGTCCTTTGGGTACAACTGGCAGGACACCGAAAAGAACATGACCAGCGCCGAAGACCTGATCGACATGCTGGTAGGAATCGTGAGCGAGAACGGGAACCTGCTCCTCGTGGTGAATCTGGACGGAAAGGGGGCGTTGCCCTCATACATGCAGGACAGGCTTCTCGACGTCGGCCGCTGGCTGAAGATCAACGGTGAGGCGATCTATGGATCAAGGCCGTGGCTGGCAGCAAGCCAAGGTGAGAACATCCGGTTCACCCGAGGCAAGGACGGCAAATATCTCTACGCGATCCACAAGGGTTGGCCCGAGGGTGAGATCGTGTTGCATGACCTCTGGCTCGATCTCTCGTCGAGCATTGTCATGCTTGGTGTGAGTGAGCCCCTCGAGTGGGGGAATGTCCCCGAAGGAAGCTACGGCAGGGGCGGAAAGGTCGTGGTGAAGGTACCGGACTCCCTGAAAGGGACCTTCGATTCCGCTCACGCGGTGACGCTCAAGGTCCAGCTCACCGACTAGGGAATGGTACCCCGGGTGGAAATCACCCTACCCGCCGCAGCACACGCACCCGCTCCCGGCCCACGCGCGTGTCAAAGGCAACGTCGGGAACATAGTCCTCCACGATTTCGAAGCCCTCCGCAAAGAGTGCCGTCAAGTCGGCGACGCTGAATGGGAACGGGGGACCCTCGTCACCAGGGCCGAGATCCGGGTTGATGAACCAGACCCCGACGAGCAGGCCACCGCGCTTCAGAGTCAGGTCGATGCCACGCTTGTAATTGGCCCGGAGTGTCGGATGCAGACCGCTCATGCAGGTATGTTCCAACACCACATCAAACGCCCCTCGCATCGCCCGAGGCGGGTCAAACAAATCCCCCACGACGAAACGCTCCGCCAGAAGCGGATAAAGGGCGCGAGCCTCTGCGACCCCCGTGGGCGCGATGTCCAGCCCTGTCGCATCCAGGCCATGCTCGGCCGCCAACGCCACCTCATGGCCGTGGCCGCAGCCCGGCACCAGCGCGCGGCCACTCGCCTTGTGACGCTCCAGATACTGCTTCATTGGCGGCGACGGCGCACCCTTATCCCAGAACGCCTCTCCAATGCGGTATTTTTCATCCCAGTCCATGGGCGCGATAAAGTTTGTTGTTACCGTTAAGTCAATCAGTCCGGAGTACGGACCAGGGGAAAGGGACCGTCATATGCTAACGGCCCGTCGCGGGCGTTGATCGGGGGCCTCGTCCAAAACACGCAGCTGTTCGATTCCAGCTACGAATAGGGGGGGGCGGCTGACATCAAACCTACATCACTGCCCACCGGGCTCGCTTGGCGGCAGGGCTCGCAAAGGCAGATCGGGAGCTGGCGGCCTGCTGCGTTGGGCTCATACGGGATCCTTCGGTTTATCGTCAGATCTAGGCGAGCTTTGGTTCAATTCCCTGTATCAAGCGCTACGGATGAATGGTGCCCAAGGCGGGGATCGAATTAATTCCTGAATCGACCCCGCAGCTTTAGGAACGGCCGCTCAAGCCCGTAATAGGATAAAGACGCCATTGCTAGGGCCGACACTATCCAAAACGGGAATGCCATCCACCACACGCTTCCAAATCCGAACACGCTTGGACGTGTGCAAAAAACCTGCTGCCAGATATAGATAGAGTAAGACAGTATCCCAACTTGACGGGGGACCCTAAGGTTGAGTGCTGGGTAGAAACCGAACTTGGGAACACTCAAACTCTGCAATAGCAACAATGCCAGACCAACGCCCTCGCATGTGGGCCCGAGAGGGACTGTAAGAATCCCGAGCTTAAACGTCAGCATAAGAGAATGCGGAATGACGATCAGGGCCGATCCGAGAAAAAAGACGGTCCAAGGACGAGACGTCGTCCACAGCCGAGTAGCTTCGGGTGCCCTTGCGGCCAAGACGGCACTGATGCAACCAATCGCAAGGGAATCGAAATAGCAGAAGAATGAATGCTGCGTGAAAAGGGTTCCGAAGCACAGGGGCTTGACGTCCAGGTAGGAGATCACTCGCGAAAGCGCAGCGATGCATAACGGAAGGGACAGAATAAACAGAGATCTCCGGAGACCCTTGCCGCATCCCAGAAACACAAAAAGGCACGGCCAAATCAAATAGAACTGCTCCTCCATCGCTAACGACCAAAGATGCCCGCTCGTCCAGTTTCCCTCACGAGAAAAATTGGTTGTGAAAGTGACGTTTCCTACCCACGTGCCGTATGACTGCCGGAAGTCCGTGAAGCATTGCAACAAGAGCAATGCAAAGAGGAAAGCAAAGTAAACCGGGAGGATACGCAGCGCGCGCCGCGCAAAGAAGCGCCACAAGCTCACCCGATTCGAGCGGTCGAACTCGGCCAACATCAGCCAAGAGATCAGAAAACCGCTAATGACAAAAAACATCCTGACGCCAAGGTCGCCATCAAATATCCAACGAAAAGCGGGAGCGAGTGCGGAAGGAAATCCGCTTACAAAGACGCAATGGCCGCCAAGAACGGCGACTATGCTCATTGCCCGCCAGCCGTCCAAAGAAGGTAATCGAGAGGAAGATTGGGCCTTGATTTAGGGCATTGGGCTCAACGGGCTTGCGGAGGTCAACCCAGTACCTCCCGCTTTCCGGTCGCGGACCCAAATTCTCGACCCTTTCATCTTGTGTGGGTCTCTCCCCTTATAACGACGCCTCGTCGCGCCGGTGTGTTTCGAGCAAAGGTAGCATATGGGCTCCTTCGACTCCGAGCTCGACGGCGTAGCCGACCACCCTTCCGACTCGACGCCGCATTGAGTTACCACCGCTCGGGAACCGGACCAAATGTCCCGTCAGGGAGCCAAGAACCCATGTGCGAACAAGGTGCCAAACCCGTTCGGTTCCCCAGCGAAACTCCTTGGGGTTATTCAGACCGTCCTCGTTTGTCTATTTCCCTCTAGGAATGGTGCCCAGGGGGAATCGAACCCACACGAAGGAAGGTGCGCTTTCAGAAGCTTCACACAGGACTGGCTACGTCAGACCGGTGCAAAGCACCTTCGATTTAAGGCAAACAGGGCCGCAAGTCCGGCGCCAAGCATCATGAGAGTGCTGCCGGTTTCGGGGACAGCGGAACCGCCGCCGCCATTGCCAGTGTTTTCCTGTTGTGGCACCGAAATGGTATCGTCATCCAATGTCACTGCACCCGTTTCCGCCAACAATCGGCCCCCCATGGTTGAGCCCGTGTTCACAGTAATTGATGAATCGGCCATAATGTTGCCCTCGAATTCGGTGCCCGTTCCGAGCGTCGCCGAACTGCCAATCTGCCAGAAGACATTGATGCCCGGCGCGGACGGGTCGTTGATCGTTA
>Ga0302320_10017423_pt1 | contig 14582 bp, 11 predicted proteins | sample Bog_T0_3_FD_202130 | JGI IMG/M metagenome (GOLD analysis project Ga0302320, IMG submission 202130) | Peat permafrost microbial communities from Stordalen Mire near Abisko, Sweden - Bog_T0_3 | ecosystem: Environmental > Terrestrial > Soil > Wetlands > Peat | place: Sweden: Abisko, Stordalen Mire...
CCGGAGGCCTCCAGCGGATCTGCAGCCGCCGTCGCTCAGCCGCTCAGCGTCACCCACGTGCCGCTTGTGCAATGGGCTTTCCGTCGCTAAATCGCTAGGAAATACAGGCGTCTAGCCGCCTTGCGCATTGCCATGCACCGGCGGCAAACCCCGAAACAAGACCGCGTAGGCCAAATCATCCAATGATTCCAACGCGTTGCCGTACGCCAGCCTCTGCGCCATAGGGCTTGAGGATGGCTACCAAGCTGACGGCCCTGGAGGTCGCGAGCTGCGACTGGGCACCCCTGAGGAGGGGAACGAGAGGATAGGCTCAATACGTCAGTTTTGCGGCGCCACCCTGTCGCACGCAAAACTGACCGGCGCAGAGCGCCTCATTTCGTCCCTGCCGGAGGCTCTCCCGCCGACGCTCCAAAAATCCTCTGGAGCACAGCCCTCATTCGGGCCGTGGTTGGGCAGGATCGAAGCGAGAATCGGCCAGACGAATCTATAGTTCTCAATACTGCGCGGCATAAATTACGATGTGAATATGTCGATGTTGGCGCGTCGGATATGACGAACTCGCCGCGATACCTCGCAGCGCCGCCCTCCGTGCCTAAAATCGGACCGGAGCCCTTCATCGAACGCGCGTCCCGCCGGGGGTCGCAGGCGGTTCGTCCATGGCCGAGCAAACCAACCCGGTCCAAATTTCGTCCACGAGCGCGACGTGCAAATGGGCAGCCGGTCCAAATGCCACCCCACTCCCGTAAATGCCTGCGCAATGGCGCCTTCCAACGACTCCAATGCGGCGACCGTTATGCTCCCAGCGGCCAATGCAGCTTTCGTGCGCGCTCGCAGGATTCCAAAAGAGACGAGTTCCAGCCGCCCGATGGCATAGCTCTTGCCGTTCACCTGTGAGTGCAAACGCTCGGCGTCGACTTTGACCTTGGCGAGGGTCTCCGCATAGGGACCCTCGCGAAATCCCGTCAGTCTTTCAAACCAATCCATCGACAGGGGGTTCCAGCGTCAACCGTTTCGCTCGATGCTTTCCAAAGCCAACTCGGCGGCCTCCTCGAACTTCGCCAACAGTTCAGGCTGCTTGAACGGCAAACCGGCTACGACCGCTCTCGCCCACTCAACGTAGGTTCGCTTCCGATCGAGGGGCCAAGGCGGAGGGCTCTTTGCGATGGCGCGCAGGTTGCTGGTCTTGTCGGCCAGCTTGATGATCGAGGCGTCAGTGCTCTTGTGGTGGGCGCCGGAAACCTGCTTGTCCTTGCGCACTTGCTTGGGAAGGCTCTTGTCGTCAGTCACTTCCGCCACGATGGAGGCGACCGCCGATCCGAAGAGCGCGGCAACTTCATCGATCGCCACACCCTGATCCTCCACGACGTCATGCAGCAAGGCGGCAACGACAACGTCGGCGCGTCCGTCGGACGCCTCGGCGACCAAGTTGGCGACTTCGATCAAATGGTTGAGGTAGGGCTCCGCTGCCTCGCCCTTGCGTCTTTGGTTTGTGTGCTTTCTTGCGGCAAAATCGGCCGCGTTCATGACTGCAACGACGTCATTCATTCAGACCTCCCTATCGACAAGAATGTTGGCGGCCAAACATGAGCGCCGGTCAACGCCGCCGAGTCAGTGAGTCACCTCGGGACTGCTGAGAAAACCAGGCGCTATTTCTATGCCTTAGCCCACCTTTGAAGCGGTCGATGAAGCGCGCGACGCGCCGAGCCGAAGCCACTCGTCGAGCTTCGACCAGCGTCGCCGGCCCGAGACGTTGCGAACGGCGATCGCGATGGCCTTCTTCTGCCCGACCAGGACGACGAGCCGCTTGCCCCGGGTGATGCCGGTGTAGAGGAGATTTCGCTGGAGCATCGGGTAGTGCTGGGTGAGGACGGGGATGACCACGGCGGGATATTCCGAGCCCTGGCTTTTGTGGATGGTCGCGGCATAGGCGGGAACCAGTGTGTCGAGTTCGCCGAAACCGTACGTCACCGTGCGTCCGTCGAAGCTGGCCGTCAGTTCGCCCGCCTCGGGATCGACGTCGCCGACATAGCCGATATCGCCGTTGTAGACTTCCTTGTCATAATCGTTCTCGATCTGCATGACCTTGTCGCCCGGCGCGAACGTCCAGCCGAAGCGCTCGACCTTGCGTTCGCCGGCGGGGTTTAAGGCCGCTTGCAGTTCGATGTTGAGCGAACGCGCGCCAACGCCGCCTCGGTTCATCGGGCAGAGCACCTGGATGTCACGGACGGGGTTCAGGCCGAAGCGTTTGGGGATGCGCGTCTTCACCAATTCCAAGATGCGTTGAACGGCGATCTCGGGGTCTTCGGCCGGCACGAAGTAGAAGTCGCTGTCGCCAGTGGGCGAACTGAGATCGGGCATCAGGCCCTGATTCAGGCGGTGAGCATTCACGATGATCCGGCTCGCTGCGGCCTGCCGGAACACCTCGGTCAGTCGCACGACTGGCACAGCCCCGGAGCCGATGATATCGGCCAACACCTGCCCAGGTCCAACAGAGGGCAGTTGGTCGATGTCGCCGACGATGAGTAGCGCGGCGTCGTCGGGCGTCGCTTTCATCAGCGCCTGCATCAACATGACGTCGACCATGGAGGCCTCGTCAACCACGAGCAGATCGCAATCGAGGGGATTGTCGGCGTTGCGTTTGAAGCCGCCGCCCTTAGGATCGACCTCCAGGAGCCGGTGGATGGTTTTGGCCTCGACGCCCGTCGCTTCGGTCATGCGCTTTGCGGCGCGGCCCGTCGGGGCGCAGAGCAGCAGCTTCACGTCTTTGGCCGCGAGAATCTGAAGGATCGATTTGACGATCGTCGTCTTGCCGACGCCCGGCCCGCCGGTGATCACGAGCGCCTTTGCCATTAGCGCCAGACGGATCGCGGCCCTCTGACTGTCGGCAAGCTTTAGACCGCTGCGCTTTTCGACCCAAGGGACGGCCTTATCTTCGTCAATCCACGTCCAGGGCAGCTTGCCGTTTATGATGCGAAGAAGCCGATCGGAGATCGTCTGCTCGGCCCTGTAGAGGCCCGCCAGGAATGTGCAGGGGGTTTCGCCAACCCTGTCGGCGATCACCGCGCCCTCGGATTGTTCGAGTTCGAGGGCGGTGAGGATCAATTCCTTCGGCGCTTCCAGCAATTCTTCGGCCAGCGGGATCAACTGCTCCGTTGGCAGTCCGCAATGACCCTCGTCCATCGCCTCGGTCAACGCGTAGGAAATCCCGGCGCGCAGCCGAATCATGGCGGTCTTTTCGACGCCCAGCTTCATGGCGATCGCGTCGGCGGTCTTGAACCCGATGCCTCGGATATCCCGGGCAAGCCGATAGGGGTTCTCGGTCATGACCTGTACGGCATCCGCCCCATAGGTCTTGTAGATGCGAACAGCCCGGGCGGTTCCGACCCCATTGCTATGAAGGAAGACCATGATCTCTCGCACGATCTTCTGCTCGGCCCAGGCGTCCGTGATGCGTTTGGCCCGGACTGCCCCGATGCCGGTCACCTCGCGGAGTCGATTGGGCTCGGCCTCGATGATGTCGAAGACCTTTTCCCCAAAGGCTTTGACCATCTTCTTGGCATAGACCGGCCCGATCCCGCGGATCATTCCAGAGCCCAGATATTTCTCGATCCCGTCGATCGAACTCGGCGCTGAGGTCTTGAGGAATCGCGCCTTGAACTGCTGGCCGTGCGTACGATCGTTGGTCCATTCGCCCGACGCGGTGATCCACTCGCCGGCGGAGATGATGGCGGCGTGCCCGACGACGGTCACCAAATCGCGATGGCCGCGCGCCTTCGCCCGAAGAACGCAGAAGCCGTTCTCGGCGTTGTGGAAGGTGACGCGCTCGACGAGGCCGGCGAGCACCTCTTGGGTCGATGGTTCCGGCGCAGACTTCATGCGGCCGCCAAGATCACCGGTTTTCTCTCAACGCACTACTCCGAGAACGGACTCGTAGGCGGCCTATCGTCCGATCTGCGGCGGCTCGTCGATTTCTTCGGCCTCGCCGGTTTCTCGGTGCACTTCTTCCCGAATCACTCGCTCTGTGACTTCCGATAGATAAGCGACGAGAGCAGCATTCAGTTCCTGAAACTCGGGCCACAGGACCGCATCAACAAAGGTCTTCGGCGCTTTGATCACGATGCTCTGGCGATGCATGCGACGATACCGAAAGGGACGCAGGCCGTAGCGGCGACAGAGCGCAGTGAACAACTGCCGAGACCAGGCATCGGGAATTGAGAAACGCGTCTCCGCCAAATTCTGGCCGTCGCCTGCCGCCCGCCCAAGACGTTCGCGGATTCTTTCCGCCGCCGCCCCGGCTGCCGCTTTCTCTCCATCCGTTGCCGCACCTGCAAACAGCGCCTCGATCTTGCGCAGCTTCTCGCGAAGGGTCGACTCAGAATTCATTTTTGCGTCCCTCAACTGGCGTTCGACGCGATTCTCCGATGGAATGTGCGCTCGCAGGACGCGGTAGCCAAAATGGTGAGCGAATTCGACAAGCGCCGCAAGATCGTGGTCGAACGGCTGAACCAGCTACGAGCTCTATATGTTCGTGCATCACGCGACGCATCACTTCGCGATTCAGCCCGGCGACGTTCTCTATCGGGCGCGGGTGCGGCACATGGCGCATCACTATCGCGACGGCAGCAATTTCGGCGTCACCACCGGCTTCTGGGATACCGTCTTCGGCACGACCATTCGGCGTGGCTGACGTATCGCCCCGGTCTGAAGGCGCGGAACTGGTTGTGTCTGGGAGGCCAGGCATGAATAGGCAATCATGCTGAAACGATGGACGAAACAGAATCGGAAGCTCGCCAACAAAGGACGCTGGGTTTTAGAGCCAGCCGCGCTCGCCGAAGACAGAAAGATCAACCCCAGGCAGGGCATACCATCCGCCCGAGCCATAACGAGCGCCGAGCTTCAGGGCGATCTCCTTGTTGCCATAAGGAATTCGCAGCGGCGTACCTGTTACGGAAATTGGCTGGGCAACAGCCGGTGAACCGGGACTGGCGTCAGCTTTGCGTTTCCGGGACATCTTCGTCGGTGCTGTCGATCCAGGCGAAATGGACGCGGCCGGCTTGTTGGCGGCCCTGCGACCGCGCTTCCGGCTCGTTGTCGCACGGTTCGAGTCAATCCGCGCGGACATGGCGGCCGAATTGACCTTGGCTTCGTCGGGAATGGCGATGTTTTTCTCCTGCGCAATATTCTTGGCATACACCGCCCGCGCTGGGCTTCCCGGTTTGGGTTCGAGCTTCAAAGTTGTTTCGCTGCCGGCTTTCTTGGGCGCGTGTTGGTCGAGAAACGTGCGGCAGATCGATATCGATGTGTCGTAGCGAGGCGGAGGCTTAATCCTTTTCTGCCGGGCGAGGCTGTCGGCAAAGCGTTTCATTGCTGGCGTTGGTGGCCGTGATCCCGCATCCGCGGCGATGGCGGCGCCGAGCAACGGCGGTCCTCCGGCGGCGGCGCCTTCCTGCAGCTTGCCGATAATTCGTTGAGCGACGTCGCACACCGCATCAATCGCGCCGATCATCTCCTGCTTGCCAATCACGACCTCGTCGAGCAGGCATTCGAGTTGCGCGGTTAACCCGGGGTCGACCAGCGAAGGATCCGCCTGTTTAAGAACCCCGAAAAGCGACAGACCAGTCTCAGTGGGTACGATGTTCTTTCCCTGCGCAATGAGGAAAGCCTGTTTCTTGAGTCCGCCAATAATCTCGGCGCGGGTGGCCGGAGTGCCGATGCCTTTGGCTTCCTTCAGTCGCTCCCGCAGCACCTCGTCGTCAACGAAACGCCAGGCGTTCTGCATCGCCTCGATCAGAGTGCCCTCATTGTATCGCGGCGGGGGCCGCGTCTCTTTGTCCTCAATGGTAGGGTTTTCCAGCTTCGTGGTCTCGCCGTTGCGCAGTGCTGGCAGCAACTGCGCTTCATCGCCTCTTTCATCGGCGGGCTGCCACTCCGGGAATGCTGCGCGCCAGCCAAAATCAATGGGCTGGCGACCAGCGGCGCGAAAAGGGAATCCCCGGACGTCGAGCGTTGCGGTCGTCTGACGGTAACGGAAGTCGGGCATGACGGCGGCCAGATAAGCCCGCGCGATCACGTCGAACAGTTTCTTCTCGTCGATCGAAAGGCGCGGCCAGACCTCCCGCAGGTTGTCGACCGTGTTGACGTTGGGAATGACGGCGTGATGGCTGGCGCCCTCAAGTCCCTTGTCATGGAAACTGCCGCTTGCGCCCTTTCTGACAATCGGGGGATCGGGCGCCGGGATTGCGCTGAACGACTTGCCCGCCTGCAAGCCGGCCACAATCTTCGGAACATCCGATATCAAGCTCTGCGGGAGATAACGCATCTCGGCGCGGGGATAGGTAATGATCTTCTTGCCCTGGCCGTCATAGAGTTCCTGAGCGACTTCCAGCGTCTTGCTGGCCGGCCAACCGAAGCGCGAGCTGCACAATTTCTGGAGCGAGGGCAGATCGTGGAGCTTTGGCGGCCCTTGTCGCTTGTCTTCGACGCGCACGCCAAGCGCGCCCTCGAAGTCCTGGGCCGCTTCGACGACCGCCTGGGCGACCTCCCGCCGGACAATTCGCTCCTGCGGCGCGTGCCGCATCTGGAATTGACCGCCGGCTACGGTCGCGGTGGCGACGACCTCAAAATACGCCTGCGGCACGAAATTCCGGATTTCGAGCTCGCGCTTGCACACGATCGCCAAAGTTGGCGTCTTGACTCGGCCGACTCCGATAACGCCCCGCGCCCCTCGACCAAGAATGACGGTCGCTGTTCGCGTCAGCGACAGGTTGTAGATCTGGTCGGCCTGTCGGCGCGCAACGGCGGCGGCGTAAAGAGGAGCGTATTCGGCGTTTGGCTTCGCCCGGCCGAATGCGTCGCGGATCGTCTGAGAATCCTGCGCGGTAAACAGCACCCGCATGACCTGGCCGCGGTAATTGTAATGCTCGAGAATTTCCTGTCCGATGAGCTGCCCCTCGCGATCGCAATCGGTGGCGAGCCAGACCCGATTTGCGGTGCGCAGCGCCTCACGGATGGCTTTGAGCTTGGCGGCTTTGTTGCCGCCTTCAGCAGGGCGGGTGCCATAAAGGCCTTCGGGACGAAGCAGGATCGGCGACCAGCGCTTCCAGGCCGGCACGACATCCTCCGGCTCGAGAAGGTCCAGCAGATGTCCCTCAGCCGGGAGGATGTCTCCGTAGCGAGAACCCACAGCGGCGCGCACGTCTTTCGCCTGGCTGGTTTTCTCGGTGATGACGATCTGATCCGCCATGCAGGTCTCGTTCAGGGACTTGAGTCGGGGCGCGGAGCTGGAAGAACATATAGAGAACACGGTCGAGTCGCAAGTGACCTTTGGAGCGGGCGACAGTCACGAAAGCAGGTGAGAACCCGCGTCAGCGCAGCGATGCCAAGGGGGTGAAGCGCCTAATACAATGCGACCGAGCAGAGATCGGTCAGGCTGAAGCCTCGTCGCCCGTGGTTGCTAAAGGTTGGGCTCGTCAGGACGCCAGCGCGACAGCGCGGCCTGGATGGCATGCTGAAACGGTTCCCGGCCTGCCGCGCATTGCCGCTCCGCCAGCTTGCCGAGTTCTCGCAACGCCCATTCGACCGACCCAATCTGGCGCGAAGCGGAGAGAAGGTGCTTCACGGCGTCGTCGACTTCCGAGACGCTCGGGTCATAGCCCCCGCCACCGAGAAGGCTCGAGAGAGCAAGCAGCGCGACGGTGGCGGCGAATTTCGGCTCCTTGCCGCAGAAATCGCGGGCTGCTCGCACCAGCGTCGATGGGTCTGCGCTGTGCGCGGCGGCACACTCGACAGCGATGTCAAAGAACCCGGAATCTTTGGCCGCCGCAAACCATTTGCCCTTGTCGCCGCGGGTTTCGATCAGATCCAGGAGCATCCGGCGGCAGTCCCGATCCGGGTATGCGCGAACCAGAGAGCGGTAGACCGATAGGTTCGTCGCGCCGCCGGCCGCACGCAGGCCATACCGTCGATAGGCCTCATCCGAGCGACCGTGCTCGATCAATAGCTTCTCACAAAACCGGTCGATCGACGTATCCGAGAAACCAGGATTTGTGACGCTGCGCGCAGCTTCGGCAAACGCAATCGCGGCTTCCCACAATCCCTGTCGAACCAGCGCCTCGGCGCCAAATCTGTGCCAGGACCAAAACTTCATCCGTCGCGTTGCCAGCAGTTCTTGAAGTTCGTCATAACGGCCGCCTTCCAGCAGGCACGACAAGCAGATGGATGTTCCGATTACATGCTGAAAGGTTTGGTGGTCGGCCCAGGCGCGCTGCACCATTCCGATCATTCGGTCCGCATACTCGTCGATCAAGTCTGGGTATTTGGCGATCTCGCCCCAGCGATCTTCGAGCGGCGCGAGATATTCGACGCCGTCGTTTTGCACCGCCTCGAACAATCTCTCGAGCCACTTGCTTCTGGTCGCGTGTTCCGCGGACTCGACAGTCAGGATCGGGATCAGCTCATTCACGGTGCGGAAGACCGCGGCGCCAAGGGCGCCGGACGAGGTGTCAATCCCCTGGAACGCCGGCCAGATGCGCTCCATCAGCGACACGACGCCGTCTCCCGCCCCGATCGGATCGGATTTCGCCACGGACTTAATCTCGGCGGCAGCTTCCTTGAGACGGCCGACGGCAAGACCCGAGGCTCGCCAGCCATAGGCATTAGCGCGAAGTTTCGTCTTGAACTGCCACTTTCGAGCTGACGCCATCGCCCCTGCGCTTCAGTTTGCGAATTCCGACGGAGCCGCAGATCACAGAGATCGGCGGGAACGCTCAAAGCCGCCGAGGCAACCCGGCGATTCTTTGTCAATCCCCAGATCCAACGGCGCAGTTCTCGAGGCGTCAAGCCGACGTCGCTGGCGGGGGTCTATTTGATGCCCCACCTGCCGATGGGTCCGGCCTGGCGCAAGTGTGCGCGGCTCCGTGTTTATGAGGAAGCAATTGTCCTCTTCGACATTTCGGCCGCCCGAAGCTGCGGGTCCGCCATCGGCCAGCTCCGGTCGTCCCAATCGCCCGTGTGACCGACTGCCCCATGGCGCTAAGCGGTAATTTCTGAACCACCGATTTTGGTCGACGCGCGCAATCCGCAACGAGAATTCTACCAGCGCGTATCTCGGCTGGGCGGTCCCGAGCGCCGCGCGCGAAGCTGCTCGCGCGATTTGCGCGCTCGCAATCCGAGCATAGCTGCCACGACGCGCTTGGTCTCGTCTTCCTGGTTCCTGCAGATCTCACTCTCGCTTCCACGTCTTCGACGCTTATCGCCGCGAGGCGGGCGCCGATGGCGCACGATGTCTTTGATGATTTCAAGAAACTCCTGATGGGAGGTTGGGTGGAATAACCCCGAAAGCCCCCAGAACCAAAGAGAGAAAGAGATTGACGATGAATGCTGACCAACTCCGCGAGCGCATCCAGACGTTGACCAACGAGATGCGCACCATGGCGAACACGTTCGAGATGTTGTGCGTGGAGCTCCCCGCACTTTTGACTCCTCCCGTCGATCTGACGGCGCTGTCGGTCAAAACAGGCCGGCCATGCCCTCAGGTCGATTGGCCCCGCATAGGAGGAAAAGAAGAGCTGCCGTCGACCGCCGACATCCTCGTCAGCCGCGCATTCCGTGAGGCGTTCAGATCGCACTCCGCCAGAGAGATATACCTCGGCGCCTCTACCGGGCTGGCCAGATTATCCGCGATGCTTCGGTTGCCACTGTACAAGATATCGACTGTCTCGCCCGGCCGGCTCAATGAGCGGATCTACGAACTGCGCGCCGATCAGTACGGGGCCGAGCATCATGACGATGGCCGCTACGTGAATGACTCTGAGGGATACGACGATTGGTTCGCCTCGCACATCTACGTAACCCGTGACGCCGCCCCGGATAGCCCGGTCGAAATCCATCCCCGCGCGTTGACGGTCCATCTTCCCGTCGGGATGACCGACGCGATGTTCGACGCCGCCTTTGACTTTGAGATTCGAAAGGGCGCCGTCGATCGCTTCGTAGCGACACGCGAGGGGATCGCGCATTGTCTGGCTCTCGGCGTCAATCCCGCCATCGCGATGCGCGGAACGCCATATCCCATGGGCGCCTCAGCGCGACACAGCCCTTGCGCTGAGATCGCCGTCTTCCGGATCCGAGAGGACAGCGATCGTCTCGTGACGATCGCCGAGCGCGTCGTGCTCAGACACCTTGGGCTCATCCCATAGGGATCGGCGCAGACGCACCGTCGGCTCGGCCGTCGTCAGTCGGAATGCGGTCGCGAAGCTCTCGAAAGCGGCGAGCAGGTAGTCCCACACTCTTTGGCTTGCCGGTGACGAGGCGCGTGTTGCAGACCGCGGCAAATGGAACCGCTAGGCAGAACAATGCCGCCCAGCGCTTTCCCCGCACAACGTCCATAGCCTCACGGCGCCATCTTAGCCCCAGCTGACCAGAAGGTCGTCAACCGCAGGCGCGCCGCTGAAACGGCGCCATGCGCGAGATCTGTTGCCCAGCCGGCGGGCTTTGCCGGTCACGGCGACTCCCAAGTTCGCGTGAACGCTCCCAGTGGCCGTGAAGCATTGCAACTCGAAACTAAACGTCTGGGCGGCATCGGTGTCGCCATGGTGAGGATCAATGCCCAATGTTCCCGTGTACGACCCCGCCGATGTCGAAGCGCAGCTGCGCCGCCTGAAAGGCGATGACACCTTCGACGACGTCCTGTCGGGCGACAACGTGGTTCTCGAGCGCGCGCGATACTATCGCAAGATGAGCGAGAACCCGCGTGGCGCCGGCCGGCTTGCGCCGGTCGGAACTCCGGAGATGGTCTGCGCGGTCGAAGCCTTGAGCGCCGCCGCGCCCAATTTTTCCGAAGTCAGCGGCGTTGTCTTGCGCGCGATCGCGCTCTCGGTTCAAACCGACATTCCGCTCAGCATCCCGCCGCTGCTCTTTGTCGGGCCGCCCGGGGTCGGCAAGACCTTCTTCTCTCGCTCGCTGGCCCAGGCGCTGGGAGTGCCCTACGCGGAATATTCGATGGCGTTGGCCGACGATCCCGGCGAACTCGTCGGTCACACGCTTTCTTGGCGCGGAGCGCGGCCCGGCCTTGTGGCGCGGACCCTGATCGAGGGATGGTCCGCCGCGCCAGTCATTCTGGTCGACGAAGTCGAAAAGACTCAGTGGAGCAACTACGGTAACCCGCTCGACGTGTTTCATACGCTGCTCGAGCCCGAGTCCGCGCGCGCCTTTCGCGACGCCTATCTCGACATCCCACTCAGAGCCGACAGAATCCTCTGGTTCTTCACCGCCAACGAGATCGATACGCTGCGGTCTTCGCTCATCGACCGTATGACCGTCGTCACCGTCGCGCCACCGAACGAAGCGCAACGCGCCGCGATCATTCGGTCGCTCTACAGCCGATTTATCGCTCCATTCCAAGGGCGGCTCGATCCCAATATCGCCAACGAGGTTATCGACGCGATTGCCGATGCAACACCGAGAACCGCCCGTCGCCTGATTGAAATCGGCTTCGGGTTCGCGGCGCAAGATGACCGGCATCGTCTTACGCCTGCCGATATCGCCAAGGCCCGCCGCCATGTCGGCCCGGACCCGAAACATGCGCGTTTCGGATTTCATCCGGCCAAATAGTCGTCCTCGACTTCATGACATCTTCGGCGTGGGCTTGACGCTTATCGCCTAGTCGCTCGGCACGCCCTCGGTCGGTCGATGCGCCCGCCGCCGCAATTCCACGAAGCATTGTTTTCAAGGGTGAAGGGGGTCGCTGCGCTCGGGTTGGAGGCAAGTCCCGAAACTCGACAGTCCTGCGGAGCAAGATCGCACAAGATGCGAACGAGCACCTCATCGGCGTGATCGGCGCGGTGTGTGGACCGCAGTCGCGCGTCGTCACGGCGCCGTCTCAACCAATCGAGAACCGAAACCAACACCACGAAAGGACCTGTTTGATGACCGACGAAGAACCGCCGCCCCGGGAGGACCGCCCATTCGACCACCTCAGCTTGAGCGACGACCAAGCCCATCGCGTCAGCTGCGCGTTCGCGCGCCCTCGCGATCTGCGCAGCCTCGCGAGCGACGCGCTCTTCTATTCGCTGGTCCTGGAAGGGCGCAGCCCCAGGATCGACGAGGCCGCACGCACCGCCATCCGCAATTACGTCGACCTCACGCGGTTGCTCCTCGCCGCCCTGCCGGCGCGCGCGGAGGCTCTCAACCTCAAGCTCGCCGCGCTCACCCCGCCCGACCCGCTGGTCGCCGAACACGCAAACCTCCGCGCGATGTTGGAGGCGGGCGCCAGAGCCGATATCCAGCGGTTGAAACTTCCTAACCCGCCCCACTGGATCCTCGAATGGGCGATCACGTAACGGGGCAGACGCGGCGTACGGCGTCTCGATTGTTTGGCGGCGCGCCGACCGCGCAGCCGAGAGCTTCCACAAAGCCCTCAGGTTGACCACACCCTGCGTCCGCCATCGACGCGTTCGCCCGCGCCAGCCGCGCCTTCGTTCAACGAGTCGAACGCCCTCGCCGGTCGTTCCGCGCCCGTCGACTTCGACAACATCGATCGGCGTCAGTCCTCTGCCATCGCCGAACCGCGCCGCCGCGCAGTTCCCGCGCAAACCGATTCGTCTTAACCTCACAGAGAGAAGCTTCCCATGTCCGCCCAACTCGAAGACATCGCTCGCCTGCTCGAGCAATCGCCCGACTTCAGAGTGCTGCGCCGGCTACAACCGCGTGACGTCTTCTCGCAAAGCCATTGCGAGCAGCCGTTGGTCGGAATCGTCCTCGATACCGAAACCACCGGCCTCGACCTCGACAAAGCAGAAGTGATCGAACTCGCGATGCTGAAATTCCACTACGCCCCCAATGGCGAGGTCCTGCGCGTCATCGACAGGTTTGACAAACTTCGGCAACCCGCCAATCCCATTCCGCCCGAGATCACGGAATTGACCGGCATCACCGATGAGATGGTCGCCGGCCACTCCATCGACCCGACGGCAGTCGAAGCGTTCGTCGCCGACGCTGCGATTGTGATCGCCCATAACGCCCGGTTCGACAGGCCGTTTGCGGAGAAAGCGTGGCCCGCTTTCAAGAACCTCGATTGGGGGTGCAGTCTGGACGAGCTTCCCTGGCGGGAAAACGGCTTCGAGGGAACCAAGCTCGCCTATCTGCTGATGGGCGCCGGCCTGTTCGCCGACGCTCATCGCGCATTTGGCGATTGCCAGGCGTTGCTTCACATTCTGTCCTCGCCTTTCGGCGCCGAGGGCAAGCCGGCGCTGGCGACGCTTCTCGCCAACGCCCGCGAAGCGACGATGCGAATCTTCGCCGTCGATTCGCCCTTTGATCGCAAGGATCTGTTGAAAGGGCGCGGCTACCGCTGGTCCAACGGCACGAACGGCCTTCGTCGTTGCTGGTGGCGAGATGTCGCCGAGCGCGACCTCGAGGCCGAACTCGCGTTCCTGCGCGCCACCGTCTTCCTGCGCACGGTCGATCTGCCGACACAGCGCATCACCGCGCGCGAGCGCTACTCGACGAACCTGCCAGGCTGACACAGCGCGCCGCCTCAATCGCTCGTCCCGTCTGCGGCGATCGCGCTCGGCGCGTCCCCGCGCCTCTCCTCGACGCTCAGCACTCTCCGCTTGGAACCAAAAATGTCCGAAGACGACTTTGACGACGATGGATTCGCACGTCCGCCGCGCCCGCTCCGCCCGAAAGGAAAGCGCGTGAAGATCCATCAGCACAGCCAGCACACGGTTATCGAATTCGACGGACCGTATGGGCCGATCCATATCGAATCCTCGACCACCATCACCGTCGAGGCGATCGAGGACGACTTGCCTCCGTATCGGTTCGACGATGGCTTTGCCCAACCGTCGCCGAAACGGTTGCCGAAGCGGAGAAAACGGTGAAGATCGCTCCCCGGCGAGATCGACGCTGAGCGCAATCGTCTGCCGAGGACCAATCACAACCGCGGCATGCGCGGGTAAGGCGGGGCGGCTGCAGCGGGAACCGTTGCGCCCAATCCCCAAGCGGGCACCCCTTTTGAGGCACCGTTCAAACCCCGGTGTTAATCGGCTCCGGGTCCGAACGCCTGTTGGCGTCGTAACGCTCTGAGACGGTTGGTCTTCACCGGGTCAGATCCCGGTGCAGAGTTACAGATGAAAGAGACGCGCGCATTAGCGCGGGCGCTTCGCTCGGTCGCGAAAGAGGGGAAGCAGAGTCGCTGTTGCAGCGTGCGGCTTCCCTGACTAAGCGGCGGGGACGAATTGCGGCGCGGTCGCCGACCGCGCCAGCGACGCCTGCACAGGACCCTATGCGGCCAATCGCAGAACTGCCGCGACTCCAGCGCGATCGAGCTTGACGAAGTTGCCGACGGTGTGGATATCGCCGTCCGTGCACTTGTCGGCCATCTCGTCAATGCGATCGCCGTGGACTCCGAGGCCGTCAAGCGTCGTCGCAAGGCCGAGCGACCGGTAGAACGCCTCCATCCGCGCGATGCCCTGCCGCGCTGTCGCCTCGCGATCGAAGATGTCCAGCTCGACATTCCACACCCTGACCGCCCATTGCACGAAGCGGTCGAGGTCGTGGCGCAGCACGTGCTTCATCCAGGCCGG
>Ga0302320_10017424_pt1 | contig 14582 bp, 15 predicted proteins | sample Bog_T0_3_FD_202130 | JGI IMG/M metagenome (GOLD analysis project Ga0302320, IMG submission 202130) | Peat permafrost microbial communities from Stordalen Mire near Abisko, Sweden - Bog_T0_3 | ecosystem: Environmental > Terrestrial > Soil > Wetlands > Peat | place: Sweden: Abisko, Stordalen Mire...
GGCACGGAACTTCTGGATCGAGCTTAGATAGACCAATTGCTTTACGAACAGATGCCAAGTGGCTTCGATACGCCGACTTGGGGTTACCTAACGCGAGCGCCTTGAAATCTGGAAGAACGAGAACAGGCCAATGCGCCACCGAGACCTGAGTGAGACTTGATCAGTTAGTCGATCACGAATGCCGCGCAAATTCGCAGAAAATGGGTCGCTCCTGGTTTGTGCGCAATCCGGACAGAACGCGGTTTCGGCTCAATATCCGGATAGCCGGTTATACAGCCAGGTGGATTGGATTGGTAGATATCGGCCTACATTTCGATGTCAATCTGGCGTCAACGCGTGATTTCGTCAAGTGGTTCATCGGCGTCCTGAGTTCGCAGAACCGACTAGCCCGCCTAGAACCTCTATCCGTGTAACGACGCCTAGACCGGTGCGTCAAAGCTTTTTGCGATGGCATGGTTGTGCCCGCAAAAGTAGGCTTCTCGGTCGAACCTGCTTCTATTTTCCTGCAAACTTTTTGTGGATACGAGGCTGCGGCTGAGGAGTCAAGACGTCCTCATCGGGGTTGGGGCAGGGTTTGATGGTGCATTTCGACTCATTGATGGGTGTCGTGCGTGTGTAGTTATGAAAAAAGTCCGCGTCAGCGGGGACCGTGTAGATGATGACTTGGCGGCCTAGTTTGTATTCATCGGTCGTCGGAATCACACTCGAAGGATCAACATTCAGCCACTGGGTCAAGTATTCCTTCGTATTAACAGCCCTGTAGGATGCGACGTCGCTGAAGCGAATATCAGAGCCGGACATATCCTCCCCCTCCCGCTCCATTCCGTGATCTTCTTCAATATGGTCATAAAGAGGATGTGAGATTCCGACAAGGACCAGCTTGACTTTCGGAGTCTCCTTCAGCGTCTTGGCTGCCTTCTCAAGGCAGGGAGAAGCAGAGTCTTCCACACGTGCCGGAAGTTTGGTGTCAAGATTGAAATCAATGGCGCATACTTTCTCCACACCTGCTGCCAGTGGAAGAAGCTGAGCCGTTACGGACGTCGTGGAAACGCCTAAGAGGGCCGCTGCGAATGCAAATCCTATGAGGCCGAAAGATCTCTTCATATTGCTATCTCCTTTTATCGATCAAAAAAGTGGGGCGCAAGGGGCTAGTGCTAGGCTCTGCGTTTGTCAGCCCCTCGCTACGGAAGTAGGATTCGCTGCTCTCTTCCTCGCTATATTTGATTAGTTCCGCAGTGGATCAGGTGGCAGACCTGGAATGTCATTTCCTCCAGGAATCAGCCCCTCCTGGCAGGCCTCTTCCCAGTTCTCGTATTTGGCCTGCGTTTCGGGAGTTACCGGGCCATCGGGTACGCCTCCATCTCCCCCAAAATTGCCGCGATGCTCGTCAACTGCGAAGGTCCAGGGGCGCGTGTACACCGAGGGGTCTTCGAAAGTGGCTTCGTAGCGAAGATGATTCACGTCAGTGAATATGAAGCGTTCCACATGATGCACTTTGTCGCTCGAAAAGTCACCAGCGCGGCTCAGGCGACCTTTGGCATTATTACTGGTCGTGTCCACAACAAGGGTAGTTCCCTCCCAGTGGCCGCGTGAGTCTCCAAACCACAACTTCAAATCGCTGCCGATATGCGGCCGACCATCCAGATAGATAATTCGATACTGCTCTGCTCCTTCAAAGATAAGAACAACGTAGCCTGGAAACTGCTCGATCTGCACATCGTGCCAGGTGAATTGCCGAACCGCGCCCAGTGGCCAGCAGCGTTGCTGCGGATCGATATCGCCGTATCGAGCGGGCTCATAGTAGTGGGCAAACAAGTCCTGCTGATGCGCCAGGGCTTCGGGAGTGTACGGGATATCGTAGTTGTCCGTGTCGATGATTCTGCTTGGCGCACTGCGCGGCCTTCGAGGAGTGCGAGCGGCTCGTTGCTGACCCGCTTGAGCGCCATCCGCGCCGCGAGGCGGGCCATCGTTAGAAACACCTGCAGGGCGTTGCGCTCCGCCACCGCGATCACCCCCACCACCTTGGGCGTTGACAATGCTCGGCGGATTACCATGGCCGCGCTGGCCGGGAACATTCCCGCTGGCATCTGCCGGCGGAGGGCCGCCAGCATTTGCTGTTCCAGGGGCGGGCCTTGGCCCCGGAGGAGAAACGCAATTAACATCCCCGTTGGTGGGATTCGTCAAGCATCCCATTCCATAGTAGTCGGCAGTATAGATTCCCTGGACATCTGGTTGGCCATCGATCAGCAACTTGGGCTTCCAGGGGGATGTTGGCGCACTCGCCTTGCTTGCTGCCGTCTGAGCGAGGCCGCAGGCGCATATCGAAGCGCCCAATCCCAGCCAGACAAATAGATCCTTCATTCGACTTCTTTGCTTCCCGATCACGCTTGACCCTCCTGTCTCGTTGCGGTTTTGCTTGGACCTGCCAGCCTATGGGTAATACTTCTCCAAATCGAAGGCGTAGCAAACATAGTCCAGGATCTGAAAGTTCTTCTCCTTGTGCCGATACAGAATCAGATCGATATGCCACGGCTTCGAGTAGACCTTGGGGTCTTCAATCTCGACCTTGTAATCGATATGGTCGGCGTCGATAAGCCTGTAACGTTCAACAACATGCAGCGACTCGCTATGATAATCGCCCGCATGATCGAACCAGCTCAGATCGTTGAAATCGACCGAGTCGACCACCAGCGTGTCGCCGTCCCACTTCGCGCGTGAGTCTCCAAGCCACCAATTGATGTGTCCCGACGGATGGGCGGTCCCATTGGTATAGAGGAAACGGTGCGCCTCGGCAAACTCGTAAAGCACCGTGATCTTGTCGCCCTTCGGAAGCTGAAAAATCTGAAACGGAAGATTGCGCGCATACGTGATACGGGGCACGCCCGGCAGATCGCATTTCGCGTACTCCGGATCGTTGGTGCGGCGCTTCTCAAAGTTTTCCTTCCGCTGTGCCAGCGCCTCGTGAAGATAGGGAATCTCATGCTCTTCCACGACGCTCTGCGCGCCGGAAGTGGTTCGATCCGCGATGTGATCCTGCAGATCCGCATCCGCGCTGCCGATCGTCTGCCAGATTCCGTTCAAGTTAGGCTTGCCATCGGCAAGTCGCGGTATGCTACCCGGCTTGGCCGATTGCCCAGCAGCCGAGGCGACCAGCATGAAGCCAGCAACAAAAGTGAAGCAGGCGCTCTTTCTAGAGACCATTTCTATCCCTTTCTGGTTAGGACGTCGCACAACTACTGGGCAGCGTCAGGATCGCCGGGGGCGCCGGTGCCCACAGATCCGGTAAACAGGCTGCGCCCATCGGGCAGCTTGACTGATGTTCCATTGATGATGTTCTTGCCGTTCTTGGCCAGGTAGCCTGCGACCGTCAGATTAATCCCCAGCGGAAAATCTGTCTCCCGAAGACCGCGGCGAAGCAGTGCGTTGGGGCTGCCGAACTCAACTGCCCAGGTTGTGACCGTCTTGTCCGCATTGACTACATCCACATAAATCCATCCATGAGGATTGACCCACGACAGCTTGCTCAGCTTGCCGTGAAGCGTGATGGGCTTGCTTGCGTCGTACTCTGCGGCAAACGAATGATGAGCAAATGCTGGCAGAGTGAAAGAAACGCTGCCGAGTGCCAGAACAGCGCCGAGGATTGCCTTCTTCATCGACTTTCTCCTTTACGGTTGGTGGGTTGGACTTCTTCGGAGCTAGCCTGACTGCTCTCCGCAGTTCCTGCGCAGCATCGCCTGTAGCAGTCGCATCCGCGATGGAGGTCATACACGTATCCGGCCCTTCAGGTTGCACCGCAGTCTCCGTTCATAACTTGCATTGCGCGCCGCCCTCTCCTGTAAACAGGAAGAGCAATTGAGGGGGCATCGTTCGGATTTGGCCATAGGCTCCATTTCAGATGCGCGGATCCGCTGCTCAAAGTGGTTCATACGTAGCCGATTGCCCTGCCTGCCAGCCCAATCGCAAACCAGAGGAGGAGAGATGCGACCGAAGCCCCTCTTGACCAAAGAGTTGAAACGCTCTTCTCTGAGCTTCGATACGCCGTCCAAATCTGAAGCGCAAAATGCACAACGGTGGCAAGAAGAAAAAGAGCAATCTTGAGTCGGAACGCAGGATTGAAGTAGTAGCGAACCGGTCCGTTCGCAAACATCAGGTATCCCGACACGACCATGGCCACAACCCCTCCAACCGTGAACGGCAAGAATTCCCGAGCGATCTGGCGCCGGGGCAGATCTTTGAATGCCAGGTCGAGCAATCGTAGATCGACCAGGAGCACCGCGCCGCCGAAAATCGCCAGTGCAAGCAGATGAAATATCTCTACGACCGCAAAATCCCAGCTCGAATCGCGCATCGCGATTCCGATATGGGTCTTCGCTACCCAATGACAAAATGCAAGTAAGCTCATAAAAGATGAATCCTCGTTTCGCGCACTGATAGGTGCCGCGAATCAGTGAAGGTAAGCAATCATTCGACCAGCCACGATGATCCCGCCCCAGAGTGCGAGCGAGCACGCCGCGGCGATGCGCGCGCCGAGTGGGGTTGTCGTTGCCAGATTCCATTTGCTCACCGACCTGTAAGTCGTCAGGTGAAAGATGAGCGGGTTCAGACCAACCAGCAGCAACAGGAGCAGCTTGATGCGAAAGGCCCAGTTGTAATAGTTCGTAGCCGACTCGGAAATCGACAGCAGCAGACCGGTCACGAACATGACCGAAAATCCTGTCCACGTCCATGGCAGTACTTGTCTGGCAATGCGGGTGACGGGCACGGATTCCAGAACGATTCCCAGAAGGCGAAAATCGAGCACTGCCACTGTGCCTACCACCAGCGTGATGCCGAGCGTATGGATCCCTTCTACAATCGGAAACAGGTACACCGACTCCCTAATCGCTGTGGAGAAGTGCGTGTTGTAGATCCATTGGCAGATCTGAAGTAAACTGGGCATCCTGCAATCTCCGCTGAAGATTATGTGCTCGCTGTGCCGGAGACCACAGACTCCGACAGGGGATAAGATCGGTTACTCGCTAACTGCTACAAGTGATAGAAATGGTCCGCACCGTAGACCAGGCCCAGGGTAATCAGCGCAATAACAACCTCACCCACGGCTCCGACAACAAACGGGCGAATGCCTTGCTTGCCCAGCTCCTTGATGTTGGTCCGCAAACCCACACCAGCAAACGTCAGCAGAAACGCCCAGCGCGATAGATTCCCAAGAGCGACTGTCTGTGGCTTGGTAAAGAAGCCGACAGTCGCAAGCAGGGAGATGAGCAGAAATCCGAGGATGAACTTTGGAAATTTCTTCCAGAGAAAGGCTCCCTTGTTCGCCACCTGACTCGCTTGCCCCTTGGAGGACCAATAGATGGCATAGCCCAAAACGATGAAGCCGATTGTTGCATTCCGGCACGTCTTTGCCAGAACGGCTATCTTTCCTGCCGCTTCGGAGTAGAGCGCTCCTGCTGCCGTCGCCTCTGCCGTGTTATCGACGGCGAGTCCCGTCCAAAGGCCGTACGCCCGATCGCTCATGTGCAGCACGTGACCAACCAGTGGAAAAACGACGAGAGAGATTGCGCCGAGAGCCAGGATCGCGGCTATGGCAAACGAGGAGTCCTCTTCGTCGGCCTCGATCGCTCCCTGTGCCGCTATGATGGCGGATACCCCGCAGATGGAAGAGCCCACGGCAAGCAGGCTGATCAGCTTTGGCTTTAGCTTGAACGAACGGCCAAGGTAAGTCATAAACGTCAGTGCCAATGCCAGTTCAATGACAATCAAACCAAGCGAAAGACCACCGAGGTTTCGTACATCGCCCAGCAGAAAGCGCGCCCCCAGCAGAACAATGCCCGTCTTGAGCCAGAACTCGTATGAAGCCACTCCGCTGCGGAAAAGCTTGGGAATTCCAACCGTGTTGGAGATGAGCAGGCCCAGCAGAATTGCCCAGAGGACATATTCGATATTCGGCAGCACCAGGTGATTTGCTTTTCCGTAGACGGCGATTGAATGCTCGATGAATTTGCCTGCATAACCAACAACAAAAAGCAGTCCGATTCCTGGAAGTAGTTCGAGCAGTCTCTTCCACAATGGTTGCGTGAAATAGGCGGCGGTGGTGTTGACTGGCGATTCAGCAGTGGATGGCATAAAGTACCTCGTTCAGACTCTTTGGCTCGATTTACCAGGTGACAGTCTTGAGAATGCCGGTGCGAACCAGCAGCGCAAGGAGCAGTGCGAGGAGCACTGCCCAGGTGTCGAGAGAGGGCGCGTTGATGGGCTTGTCTGATGACATGTACGGAACCTTCCTTCCAGTGACGGAGCGCGGCGACATTGCCATCGCCGCATTGCCTTAGAACAGCAGTTTGATCGCGATTTGGTTCTGCCTTGGGTTGCCCGCAATCGCAGTGATGGTGCCCAGCGTGGTGGGTGACTGAACATTCACGGCCGGCGAAGACAAGTTAGGGTGATTGGCGACGTTAAAAGACTCAAGCCGAATCTGAGCCTTGAACCGTTCCCCCAGGGAAAGCGTCTTATGGACGGCCGCATCGAGATTCACATACCCCGGTCCAACGATCGCGTTTCGTGGAGCATCTCCATAGGTTCCTGATGCCTGAACCGTAAAGGCGCACGGATTGAACCACTGCGAAGGTGTGCGTGTGGATCCCGCGGGCGGCGTGCAGCCTGGGTTAGCAGCCACTTCTCCGGCTCGATACGGATCTCCCACGATGTTCGGCCGATCGGCCTTTCCACCACTGTTCGAGGGGTTCTTCGATTCCGTCAGGTTGACAGGGGTGCCACTGCTCACGGTTAAGATTGGGCTGACACTCCATCCTCCGAATGCACCATCCAACCATCCGTTCCAGTTAGCACCGAGTTGCTTCCCACGGCCAAAGGGAAGTGAATAGACGCCGCTGCCCACAAAATGGTTCCGCAAGTCAGTGTTGACCACCGCCTTCTCGGCACGAATGTTGGATGGGTCCTGGAATTGCGTGGTGTCACCGACTCCCAGTGCCTTCTGGTAGGAGTAGGATGCAATGAACGTCAGCCCCTTTGAATAGCGCTTCTCCGCCTTGGCCTGCAGCCCGTTGTAGCGGCTCCATCCTTCCTTCCACACGCGACTCACTGTGCCAAGATAAATGGTCGGATCACCCGCCACGTCGGGAATGGTCGTTGACTTGTAACGCCGGTTGGCGTTGATTCCTCCGGCAGGAAGGGCGGAATGCGCTGTTGCCGGCGCAGGGTTTCCATCGACTTGCCACCAGTTGTGCGCAAAAGCATTCCCGTAGTATCCGGCCTCAGCCACGATCCCAAAGGGCAACGCGCGCTGCACGCTCAAACTCCACTGCTGGTCGTACGGAATCGCTGCATGACGATCGAACGAGACAAGGGTCACGTTCTTCGCGCCGTTCGCGTTGCTCAAATTGAGAGCTCCCGTCGCAAATCCATTCTGCAGATACTCGGTCGGACTTGTTGCACTCGGCGAGGTAGAGAGTCTCAATTGATTGACCGGCGGGTTGTTCTCCATCGATTGCATGCCGCCGATGGTAATGGCATTTGCGTAGAAAATTCCATACCCGCCGCGGATGACTGTCCTGCTTTTCTCCGGGCTGAACGCAAAGCCAACTCGCGGCGCAACATTGGTGTAGTTCACGTTCTGCAAGGCGCGTTGATAAAGCTTGCTTCCGAACTCCCCAGCATAGATAAGCTGTGGACTGCTCGGGTTCGTGTCTTCGTCAAGATTCGCAATCTTGTTAAATTTGTCGACGGCTGGAGGGCTGAGCTCGTACCGTACCCCAAGATTCAGATTGAGAGTGCGGGTTACCTTCCAGTCGTCCTGCGCGAAGACGTGGGAATAGGGTGAACGGAAGTTCAAAATCGACGGGCTGGAGAGCTGTTCTCCGGAGACCGTTCCGAGTAGAAAATCCGCGAACATCTGGTCGTTTGTCGGCGTCGCAGACGGGGTCTTGGCGGTGTACTGGCCATTGAATTGGAAGATGCCGCTAGTCAGCTGAGAACTATTGAAATTTGTCTGGAGCCAGTATTCCTGCCATCCAAACTTCAGACTATGGGCTCCCCGCAACCAGGTCACATCCGCGGCAATCTCGCGATTTTCACTCTCGTCCGCGTTGGGCACATTACTAATGCCGATCGTGGCAAAGTTCGTGATCGTAATCTCCGAGAACCCTGGAGCAGTGGTTGCAACGCCTGGGATGCCAACTCCGGTCAAGGTCTGCTTGGGGAAGGACTCTACCCATGCCAACTTATTCCAGCCGGCACGCACGGAGGCAAGCAGCGTGGGCGAAAGCGCCAGGTTATAGCCGAGCACGAATGCGAGCGAATTGTCCGATTGAGCACCGGAACCTGCATAATATTGACCAGTCAAAGGAGGCAGCGATGCGACAATCGCATTCCGAACCTGCCTTGAACTATAACGGCCGAAGATGCTCTGCTTGGCTGTAAGCGCCTGATCGACTCGAATATCCCAGCTATAGTTGTTCGCGTTTGAGTTTGTATTGAAAAGGTAGTTATCGGCGCTCAGTGCTCCTGTGCCCACGAAGTTCGGCTCCGGATAGTACTGCAGGAGAGTTTGGGCGATCGGATCAATACCCGAGCCGATCTCGTAAGTATTCGTGGATGGGTTATACGGAAACGGTGTGCGTGCTCCGGTCGCCGAGTTGTAGCTGGCGGGTTGATAAACGGCGGTTGAGAAATTACCGCTCTTTTGAGCATCCGTCGGCACCAGGCTATAGGCCGTGTTCTGCTGTCTCAGGCGGAAGAATTCCAGGTCGCTGAAGATGAAGGTGCGATCCTTCAGAATTGGGCCGCCGAGCGTTCCGCCGAAGTCGTTATACTTGAACGGCAGATTCCCGGAGTTGAAGTAGGGCACGGCATCCACGGCGTTATTGCGCAAAAACTCGTACCCGCTCCCGTGAATTCGATTGCTTCCTGACTTCAGATCTACACTGACCACGCCCGATGCAGAACGGCCAAACTCAGCCGAATAGCTGGTGGTGACAACCTTGAATTCGTTGATCGCATCAACCGAAGGCTTGATGATTTCTTTCTGATTTTCATGCGCGGTCAAGATGCTCTGGTTGTTGTTGTCGATGCCATCGAGCAGAAAGGCCACCTGGCTTCCGGAAAGACCACCAATGCTGACGCCTCCCGATGTGCTGCCGGTGAGGGTGCCAAGGGCGGGGGTCGTGCCAGATGAGAGCGCGGATAGTTGAAGATAGTCGCGTCCTATGCCGCCGCCGTTCAGCGGAAGCTGCTCAATCTGCTCATTTGTGATAACAGTCCCTGCCGTTGCATCCGACTTCTGGAGCAACGTGTCGACCGTTGCATGCACTTCAACTGTCTCCGACACCTCTCCTGGGAAGAGCACTGTATCAACCTGAACAACGGAGTCAATATCGAGATTTAAGCCAGCTTCAATAAAACGCCTGAAGCTTTTGCTCTCTACCGCAATCGTGTACTCACCAATCTGCAACGGCTTTGTGCGATATTGGCCGCGGCTGTTGGTGATTGTCGCGGAGGTTATGCCGGTCGCTGTGTTTGTGAGAGTTACAGTTGCTCCCGCAATCGGTTTTCGCGACGCATCGTCTACGGTGCCAATCACCACCGCGTCTGCGCCCTCCTCAGCCAGGGCCGATGCCGCGGCAACGGAAAATAAGAACGCTATCAATACCTTCTTGAACATAACGATCCTCCTTGCTCCAAGCGAAGACGAGCCGCGTGCTGCTTACGACGCGAAGCATCTCATCAAGCGCTTAAGGCTTGTGGTTTTACAAATTGGTTCGCCATTGCGAAATGAAGCTTCAATGAAGCGGCGAGTTGCAAACTCTGCATCCCCGGGCCGGCATTCACTCAACAGTCAGAGACTGCCGGCAAACCTCTGCGGGGAATGCAGCGAGGTCTGCCTGGTCTTCAGTCCTGGTGCGGTCGCTCTTACTTCAACAGGCTCGCAATGGTCGCGATGCCAGCTGCTGCGCAGGCTTCATCTTTTTCTCCGCCTGGAGCGCCGCTTACCCCGATCGCTCCGATTACGTCATTTCCGGCCTTGATTGGAACTCCGCCTTGAGCCGCTACAGTGCCTTCAATTGCGGGTGGGGGCGTCGCTGCTCCGGCCCAGGCCTTGGCTGTTTCACCGGACGTGCGCTTGAATGTTAGCGCTGTATAGGCCTTGCGCCGGCTGTGCTCCAGCGTATGAGGCCCTGTTCCGTCCCCACGCACCAGGATCTTGATCAGCCCGCTGGCATCCAGCAGAGTCAGGCTGATCTTGTAGCCGTCCGCCTGGCACTTCTGCAAGGCGCCATTGACCACAGACAAAGCCGCTTCATTCGACAGCGCCTTCTGAGTCAAAAGTGTTTGGGCCTGCACCCCCGTAGCCCCTGCGGCGACTGCCAGGATGGCAGCCGCCATGGGACCATAGGTGCGAAGGCACGTGATGCGAAAGTGGCTCATTCGCATCCTAGTTGGTGGCAGGCGCGCCCGTTGTGGGCGCCTGAGTTGCGGTGGCTCCATGCTCGGCGCTGGCAGCGGGGTCGCGCGGCTTGGGGATCGCGATCTTCGCTGCCAGCTTGCCGCCGTCGGCCTGATATGTGTCTGCTCCCACCGCACCGAGAACCTTGAACCCGTTGCTGTCCAAAAGATCTGCGGCTACCGCGGCGCGCGCCGCGTGGTTGGAAACCGTGATGATTTGGCGATCCTTGGGAATCTCCGCAAGATGATCCTTCAGGTCGTGCAGTTGAATGCTCAGATACACCGGAAATCCTCCGATGGTCGAGACTTCGTCCGGCCGGCGCACATCAATCAGCAGAACCTGCTCCGGGTGGGCTAGATACGCGTCAAACTCTGCGTTGGTAAGCTTCTTGGCTCGCGTTGGGGCTTGCGCGTGGTGTGCTTCACCAGGTGTTGCTTGTCCGGTTGGAGCTTCTTGGGAGAAAGCCGCAGTCCAGGCGAGCGCGAGAGCAGCGAGTAACATCGTTCTTTTGAACATTGCAAGATCCTTTTCTAACTTCAGGTGGGGTGGTTGAACCAGCGAAAGGAGTTTCGAAGGCCAAGGCTATGCCGAAGTTCGTCGTACACGCGCACCCGTAGAGGCTGCGCGCAAGACATATCCTTGCCGACAGGAATACTGTGATCGGTTCAACACGCTCAGGAGAGGCGCTTGCGCGCAGGGAAAAAGGCTCACTCCCAGTGTGTTGGCGAGTGAGCCTGTGTCTGCGGATCTATGAAGATCTCAGCAAAGTGTCTGCAAGTCACGCACCATTGTTCGCCATTCCGAAAATGCGCGAACAACAACAGGACATGATCTGCGAGGAAGTCATGAACCAACTATGCCGACAGTCCCGCAAATTGTCAACCCGTTCTTGAAGCTTTCTTACAACTTTCATTTGAAGAAGTCCGACGACTCCCTCTGCATACCTGCAACCTATGGTACTCACACGTTGTGCGATTGGGATCGACAGGCGTCGCAGAACTGCTCTCGCTCCAAAGAGACAGATGCCTTGTCGCAGCTTCCTGGTGCTTCATATTCGAAGCATGGCAGGCAAGAGAGGTGGCAGCATACCCTAGTACTTACTTCTCTCCACAGTATCAAGGTCCGAATGACGAGCACACTTCATGCTGGGGTCATAAAGCCGGATCGTCGACACGCTAGGACGGTCCGACCGCCGGATTGTTCGAGCCCCCATAAGGGTATTTCGGATTCGTGTATTACAAAAGAATACTGAAAGGCTCCATCGCCGTTGCTCTCAATCGTCGCGAGCGTCGCTGCGCGGTCATCCACGTGAACGATTAGTCGGCTTGTCGGACTGTTGACCAAGAATCCCGTTGCGGGTCTTTCCGACCGAAATAGTGAACGAAAGAGAAATTCGGCACACAACCGGCACACCGGACGCTGGGGACATCAGGCTTTATTGGGGTGTGAGTAGGGTGTCACTGATAGGGGAATTCAGTGTCTCTTCAACAGACTCGGTGACCTTTAATGGGTTTCAAGACAATGTCTTCCGAATCGTGATGCCCGAAAATGTTCGCAGCCTGGACTGTAAATACGGTGTGTGCCTCTTTCGAGTTGCAAGAGGCGCAATGACTCGCACCTTGATAACGCTGGATGTCTTCACTTGAGACGGTCCGGCCGCGATTCAGGTCCCTCCCCGCAAAGATACCCCGCTAAGTTCGACCTCTGTGTTCACCCCAGAAAATTAACTTCCCTTGTCGAATAGTCCCGCCCATCGGGAAGCATTCCTCCGGGTCTTAAAGCTAACTCTCAACACCGGTTTCGATGACCTCGGAACTTCGCACAACTGTGTCTGTCGGAAAGGATGCCAACCATGCAGTCCCATAATTGTTCGCTTGTTCCGCCCGCAGCCAGCTTGGAGGAACTGATTCTTAGAGCGAAAGTCTTCGTCGTTTCCGCGAAGGCGCCCGCCACCTTGAGAGCGTACCCTTCAGACTGGTGTGATTTCGAAGATTGGTGCCGTATGCGCCAACTTCAGGCACTTCCCGCCTTGCCGCAGACCGTTGCCCTCTACATAACTGACCGAGCCTCTTCATTGGCTTCCGGGACCATCACCCGCCGACTCACCTCGATCACCAAGGCGCATCAATCCTCCGGCTTCCCCGACTCCCCGGCTTCGACCCGTCACTTCGTCGTCGGCGAGACATTGAAGGGGATTCGAAGGACCATCGGCACTGCACAAAAAGGCAAAGATCCACTTCTCGCCAACGACATCCGCGCCATCGTCGCTGCCAGCGAGGAAGGTTTGCAGGGTCTGCGTGACAGGGCACTAGTGCTGGTCGGTTTCGCCGGAGCATTCAGAAGGTCCGAATTGGCGCGAATCGATGTCTGCGATCTCTCTTTCAACAAAGACGGCGTTGTGATCGACATCCGCGTTTCAAAGACCGATCAGGAGGGCACCGGCAGAAAGGTTGGATTGCCCTTTGGGAAGAGTCCGGGGACCTGCCCCGTTCTGGCGCTTCGCCGCTGGTTTAGTGAGTCTCAAATCTCAGAAGGCCCGGTATTCAGAAAAGTGGGCAGGTATGGGCACGTTTCGAATCGCGGACTCAACAAAGACTCGATCGGCGCAACGCTGAAACGCGCTGCAGCCCGCGTCGGCATGCGAGTTGAACCGCTGGGTGGTCATAGCTTGAGGGCGGGTCATGTTACGGCGCTACATCCGCATCGGTGAGTTGTTCCGTGAGAACGCGGCGCGGGGACTGGGCATCTAGGAGGACGCCCACCACAGGGAAGGTAATCAGCCCCGCCCAATTCTCTCCGCAGTCATCAACGCACCATCATCCGAGAAAATTCACTTCTCGGGCGTAGGTTTCCAGGCCTTCCTCGGCCGCCCGCCACAGTCTCACTCCCGCCAGCATCCCGAAAGCACCTGCCCGGCCAAACTCACCGTCTCGGCCGTCCGCAGCGACGCAACTCTGTGCCGGCATTTCCGCTCCTCTTCAAATCAACGGGAAGGCCTCATGCAACTCTTCCTCGACCCTTGCAGCGGCCAGCCGCTTGCAATCTCTCCTCCTAAAACCTGGGCTTTCTCGGTCCCGTCGTCGGCCCGTTCCTCTCCGCCGCCTGCTGGGCGACGAGGTTCGAGTCGCGATTCCGCCCGAGATTTCGCCCTCCAGCGCATTCGCGACTGGATCTTCTACGGCGGCGCCGAGATCGTCGCCGAGGACCAGATCGGCCCCCGCCGCAGGCGACGAGTGTGCGCCCTCGACCCGGCTCTGGGGTGCCTTAGTTCCAGTGAATTCGGCTGATCGCTGACCCGTCTGGTTGCGGCAAGCCCGGGCGTCGCCGCATGGCCCTGCACGGTTCGTCAGCTATCCCTCCTTTCCGAAACCAGACTCTTGGCCTGTTTTGCAGTCTTCTACGAGCCAAGCTCTCTAACCCAAGTGTTTAAGGAGCATCCTCTTGATACACGCAATCCGTTTTTATGTCGTTGCGCCGGAAAAGGTGTCGGCGTTCATTTCTATGTTTCACGACGGAGGAATCTATCGCGAACTCACACGCCATCTCCAATCGGAGTTGATTGCAATCGACCTTTTGCGCAGCCTCGAGCTCAAGACCGCCTTCATCTCACAAGAGTTCTGGCTGAGCCAAGAGGCCTATCGCGCAGCGCAGATCGCACCGGCTCAATCGGTCTTGGTCAAGCTTCTCCACAACATGACCATTTCCTGCCTCGACCTGGGCCCCTTCGTTTCCCCACCCAGAATGGAAGATGAAGAACAGTGGCAGGACGTCTCGACCACCGCCGTGGCCCACTGCATCAAGGACCACGGATGCGAGGACGCTTGAACCTGATACGTTCGTAGCGCCGGCCAACTACAGCAGATCTGGCAATCATTGAAGTATTAGCGAACCACATTCTGAGATGGCCCGGGCCCGATACTTCTGGGAAAGTTCGTGAAGATGGCACCGTCCCGGCTTTGGCAGCACTGTCGGCTCGTGCCATCTTTGAATTGTCCCTAGTGTACTGTCCAACAAATAACTAGACATATAATGTGATTCGTTTTATCCTTAGGTATGAGTTCTTGCATCGAGCTTTTGCCCGCCGAGCAACTGCAGATGCAGCAATGGGTGGCGGCTCATG
>Ga0302320_10017425_pt1 | contig 14581 bp, 13 predicted proteins | sample Bog_T0_3_FD_202130 | JGI IMG/M metagenome (GOLD analysis project Ga0302320, IMG submission 202130) | Peat permafrost microbial communities from Stordalen Mire near Abisko, Sweden - Bog_T0_3 | ecosystem: Environmental > Terrestrial > Soil > Wetlands > Peat | place: Sweden: Abisko, Stordalen Mire...
GTCGCGATCAAATTCCCGCGCAGCGCGACTTCCATGCCGGTCCAATGCAGTAGAAAGCCGGCGGCGCCGGCATGGGCGACGGTCAGCATTCCCCGGTAATCGACGAATGGCAGACACTTCTCCGGCGCTACCATAATCAGCATTACCGCGCAGCCGCGCCACTGCCTTGCCAGGCCGCGCCATCCGCGCGTTGCGAGCAGAGCGCCGGCATAGAGCAACAACGCCAGTATCTTCAGAAACCAAAGGTCGGTCACGCTCATCCGGCCGCATTGGAGAATTCCGAACCCGATCAACACGAGCCCTGCCGCGGCCGCCGGCGGCGAGGGAAGCTCCCCGTCCCGTCGCGCCTCGAAAACCAGCAGCGCCAGCATCCAGCCGATCGCCGCGACGATGAAATCCGCAGAGTTATCCCCCGCACGCAGGAGCAGCGTCAGATGCATCGCCCCGGCCAGCGCAAGAGCTAGAGATGCAGGGCCGCACCGGCCCGCGAGGAGGGAAAGCGGTCGCCGCATTTGCGGGCTCACATCCGGGTGGGTTCGTTCGGCACATGAGGGCGGAACAATCCCCAGTTCCCGATGGCGAGCACCAGGTAGCACGAGGCGATGAGAAGGTTGACCGCGATGATCCGGGCGAGGTCTTTTTGAAGCCCGGTAATTCTTTGATGGTATTGCTCAAAGGCCCGCGCCCGCTGCTCGTCCAGGGCCGTCTGCACGCGGCGTTGCGTCCACGTCTTGAACGCGTCAAAGTGGTCGTCCAGATGCAGCAGCCGGCGCTCTTCGGGCGTTGGCGCCAGGCTCAGCATCGCTCCCATCGCCGCCAGGTCCTGGATCGTCTTCGCCCCGTCGATCAGGTTGCCGACTTTCCTGTTCCGTTCCGCCTGCGCCGCTTCGGCTCCGGCCATTTCACCATTGGCTGCCGAGATCAGCGTCCGCTCATCGCCAGCCGCCAGCGGTATCATGAACAGGCTCAGCGCCGCCATGACCAGGCAGGCGGCCAGCAGCAGCCGGTAGGCCACCAGCCTTTGCAATCCGACCACCGGCTGCCGTCCGTGCAAGACGAGCGCGATTCCCAGCAGCGGCAGCAGCGAGTTGTTCGCCAGCAACCCCATCGCATCGAACTCCCATCGCGCATCCATGAACCTCGGCGGCGCCATCACGTAAACTGTGTAAATCACCGACCCGGCGATTAGCGCCCACCCGGCAAGAGGCAGCGGATTGGTCGGAGGCGGCTGATACTCCGCCGGGCGATGCATCGTGGACATTGCGCGATTACAGTATTACCTCGCGGCCCGCTTCAAGCCGCTCTCCTCATCCGCCGGCGCATCCGCACGCAAACCACCACGGCCAGGGCCGCCGCCCCGGGCCATGCGTTTACCTTGAAGGGAACCAGATGCTCCTGGATGTACTCGGTGAACAGGAGGTCCTGGTTCGATGAGGAAGTCAGTGCGACAGGCTGGGTGGTACCGCCGGCGCTCACGGACGTGCCTGAGACCGCCGTCAGCCAGCTTTGCGCAAGATCGACCACCGACGTGCCCTGGGTTGTGACCCAGCCGTTGTTGTAAAACGTGCTGCCGGCGGAGCTACCGGTGATGACGTAGTTGCCGGGATTGGAGGTGATCTTCCAGCAATCGAGCTGGAAGGCGGTGGCCGTCGTCGCATTCCAATCACTCGAACTGTTGCCCTTGTAAAACAGGTAATACAGCGTCGTTAGGTCCTGCGCGGCTTTCGCCGTCAAGGTCCCTTCGTCTGCCTGGGCAAGCGTGCCGATCGTAAAGTCGGTGTAACTCTTGCCAAGGTTGATGTCCTGGGTTAGCTCGATGCAAAACGTCGGCACTGTCGATGCCGGCGAGACAGTCTGGCCGGCATATTGCGTCACGGTAATGTCGATTTCCCCGGCCCAATACCCTGGGATCGATTGCCCCAGCATGACGAAGTCTCCGGCGGGGATATTCTCTCCATTGGCGTCAAACGAGGACATGACGGTGAATTGGATCGATTGCGCATGTACCGATCCCTCGAGCGCGAGAAGCCACGGGACAAAACAGCCCAGCAGCATCCGCAAAGCACCGCGAATAAATGCGCATGGCCGCCAATAAGAGCTGCGTAAATTTACGTAACGATTAATCAGCTTCTAATTACCTAAACACCCCGCCGCAGTCAACAACGTCCACTGCGTCCATCCAGTTCCATGTGCGAGCAGTTCCTGAGAGCCTTGCGGCTGCCGGAGTCGCGCGTTGCGTTTAAGAAACGATGGACATGAAAACCGGACGGGCAAGATTGCTGGGACGTCAACTCCTCACGGAGTGGCCGCTCTTGTTGAGCATCGCAACGGTTGGGTTGTCATTTGGGCTCCGGAGCGCCTGGTTCGCGGGCGCTCCACCGCAAGTCTTGCTCGCGGGTTCGATGCTCGGGTTGGTTGCTGTCGTCATGCTTTCCGCGTTTGCGGTTGTCCGGCACGCGGAGAGCCTGGCGGTCCGCTTGGGCGAGCCGTTGGGGACCCTGGTCCTGACCATTTCCGTCACGGGAATAGAGGTGATGATGATAACGGCGGCGATGTCCATGGGGCATGGGCAGCCGGCGCTGGCGCGCGACGCCATGTTCTCGGTGGTCATGATCGTGCTCAATGGAATGGTGGGCGTCGTGCTCCTGATCGGCGGCCTGCGATACAGGGAGCAGACTTACAACCTGCAAGGGATTAATGCCTTTCTTTCCCTGATCGTGCCGCTCGCGGTGCTTGGGCTCATCCTGCCGAATTTCACCACGGGATCGCCAGATCCCACGATCTCTCGATTTCATGCCGGTTTCGAGATCGTCCTCTCGCTGGGAATCTACGCGGTGTTTCTCGCCATCCAGACTTCGCTGCATCGCCACTATTTCATCTCGCGCGATGATCAGGGGCCGGACCAGGTAGCGGAACCGCTTCACGCAGAAGGCGAAGCCGGTACAGCGCCCTATCATGCGATATTTCTCGTCGCTTACCTGCTGCCATTGGTTCTTCTGTCCAAAGTGCTCGCCCATCGGATGGAAGATGTTATCGAGGCGTTGAATGCCCCACTGGCTCTCGGCGGGTTGATCGTGGCGGTGCTGGTATTATCGCCCGAGTCGTTGACCGCAGTCCGCGCGGCATGGGCCAACCAGCTCCAGCGTTCGCTGAATATTCTCCTCGGGTCCGCGCTGGCCACCATCGCCCTGACCATACCCGCCGTGCTCACCGTCGGGCTCATTACCGGCCAGACGATCTACCTGGGCGTCGAAGCGCCGAACATGATCATCCTTTCGCTGACGCTGGTGGTGAGCATCCTGACCTTCAGCACCCCTCGGACCAATATTTTGCTCGGGGCGGTGCATCTGCTCATATTCCTTGCGTATCTCATGCTGATGTTCGAGGAGCACCGCGGCTAAACAGAGCCGTAACCTTTCTTCCATGCACGCAGTCATAAATCGTACAGCCGGCAAAACAAACAGGCTGGCTCAAGAAAAATACACTGAACACCTATGAAACGTAATATCATCCTCTCAATCATCGCCTGCGGCGCCAGCCTCGCGCTGTGCCCGGGCTTGCAGGCCCAGGACGCCGCGCCGGCGGCTTCCGCCTCGGGCACCAACGCTGCCGGCGGCGGGCACCAATGGGGCCATGGCGGCGCCGGCCAACTGGCGAGGCTCACGACGGCACTGAGCCTGACCCCGGATCAGCAAACGCAAATCAAGCCGATCGTGGACACGTTCCACACCGCAATGCAGAGCGTCATGCAGGATAGCTCTCTCGCTCTCACAGACAAGCGGGCCAAGATCAAGGACGCCCGGGACACCGAGACCAGCCAGATCAACGCCATTCTCACGCCCGACCAGCAGACCAAGTTTGCCGCCTTGCAGGCGCAAATGCGCAACCACCACCGCGATGGCGCGCAGGGCGAGGTTTCCCCGAGTCCCGCCACGACTCCATAATCGCCCCTCTCCAGAGGACCGAAGCGCTGCCGCGGGAACTCTCGCGGCAGCGCTTTTTTTTGGCAACGTCGGATTGGGAAGAGGAGCGTGAAAGAACATTTACTTCGGCGAAGCTTGCGTGGTAACAGGGCATCGACGTATCGATCATCGGATGCCAACGATCCTCAAAGAGCGCGGGTACAGGATCGGGTTCTTTTCGAGCGAACCGGACGAACCGGTGCATGTACATGTTGCCAAAGCTGGGAATGAAGCGAAATTCTGGCTTGATCCCATTTTGCTCGCGTGGAGCCGGGGATTCCGTGCCCATGACCTTGCCGAGATCGCAGAGATTCTCGAAGCACATCAACAAAAATTCATAAAAACCTGGAATGAACACCGAAATCCCGCCGCCTGAAATCCAGGAGGTCAAGATCACGGACGATGCGCTCACCTTCGACCTGCTCGATGGCCGGTCAATCAGTGTGCCCCTTACTTTTTATCCGACGCTCATGCTCGCGACCCGGGAAGAGCGGGAGACCTTTGAAAGAGCCGGTTCATCCGTGCACTGGCCGGCGCTTGATTGCGATATCAACTCGGAGGCGTTGTTGCGCGGCGCGAAGGAAGCGACGATTTATGCGCGCAAAGCTTATGCGCGCGCGAAAGAGCGGCGTCGTTCCGCCGCCTGAAGAACGGGCCTTTTGCCAACAAAACGCTTCGCCAAAGCCGGGCCATTCGCTACGATGTTTGACCCTTATGTCAGCACTTCCGCCCAAACGCAAAGCGGGCAAACCACCCGCCGCCAAATCCGCCACAAAATCCGTTAAACCCGCCGCCCATCGCGAACACTCCGCGCTTGTCGTGGACGGCCCTGAGCGCGCCGCGGGCCGCGCAATGCTCCACGCAGTCGGCTTCACGAGCCGCGATTTCAAGAAATCCCAGGTCGGCATCGCTTCGACGTGGAGCATGGTCACCCCCTGCAACATGCACATCGACCGCCTCGCCCGCGAGGCCGCAGCCGGGGCGGACGCCGCGGGCGGCAAAGCGGTCATCTTCAATACCATCACCATCTCCGACGGCATCTCGATGGGCACCGAGGGGATGAAATACTCGCTCGTCTCGCGCGAGGTGATCGCCGATTCCATCGAGACCGTGGCCGGGTGCCAGGGTTTCGACGGCCTGGTGACCCTCGGCGGTTGCGACAAAAACATGCCGGGCTGCATTATGGCCATGGCGCGGCTCAACCGGCCCTCCGTCTTCGTCTATGGCGGCACGATCCTGCCCGGCTGCATCACCGGCCAGATGGTCGCGCAGCGGCTCGGCAGAGACATCCTCAAGCCGGGCGAGGCCTCCAAGCGTCCGCTCGACATCGTCTCGGTTTTCGAAGCGGTCGGCGCTCACGCCAACGGCGCGATCAATGACCGCCAGCTCGCGGAGATCGAGGCTTGCGCCATCCCCGGCGAAGGCTCGTGCGGCGGCATGTATACCGCCAATACGATGGCATCTGCCATCGAGGCGCTCGGCATGAGCCTGCCGAATTCCTCGGCCCAGGACGCCATTTCGGCCGCCAAGGCCGACGATTGCCGCCGCGCCGGCGCCGCGGTGCTCAACCTCATAAAGCGCGGCATCCGCCCGCTGGACATCCTGACGCGCGAGGCTTTCGAAAACGCCATCACCGTGGTCGTCGCCCTGGGCGGCTCGACCAATGCCGTGCTGCATCTCCTCGCCATCGCCCACACCGCCGGCGTGAAACTGGGGCTCGACGATTTTGCCCGCATCGGCAAGCGCGTTCCCGTGCTGGCCGATTTGAAACCGAGCGGGCGCTTCCTCATGTCCGAGCTGGTCGCCATCGGCGGCATCGTGCCGATGATGAAGACCCTGCTCGACGCAGGGCTGCTCCACGGCGATTGGATGACCGTGAGCGGCAAAACCGTACGCGAGAACCTCAGCGGCGTGAAACCCTACCCGAAGGGCCAGGAAATCATCCGCCCGCTCTCCGATCCCATCAAGAAGGAGAGCCACCTCGTCATCCTGCGCGGCAACCTCGCCCCCCAAGGCGCCGTGGCCAAAATCTCCGGCAAGGAAGGCTTGCGCTTCACCGGCACGGCCCGCGTTTTCGAGAGCGAGGAGACGGCCCTCGCCGCCATCCTGGACGGCTCGATCAAGGCCGGCGACGTCATCGTCATCCGCTCGGAAGGACCGCGCGGCGGCCCCGGCATGCGAGAGATGCTCTCGCCCACCTCCGCGATCATGGGCAAGGGACTGGGAAAACAAGTGGCGCTCATTACCGACGGGCGTTTTTCCGGAGGCAGCCACGGCTTCGTGGTCGGGCACATCACGCCGGAGGCTTTCATGGGCGGACCAATCGCCATCGTGAAAAACGGCGATCGCATCACTATCGACGCGGAGAAACGGGCCATCGACCTGGAAGTCGAAAAGGGCGAACTCGCCCGCCGCCTCGCCAAGTGGCGCAAGCCGAAACCGCGCTACACCCGCGGCGTCCTTGCGAAATACGCCGAGCAGGTAAGCAGCGCCAGCGAAGGCGCGGTGACCGACAAGTACCTGAAAAATTGATCATTTAAAGAGTCCCGGAGGGACTGCCCGAGAGTAGCCGGGGGAGTGAGCCCCGGTTACCCGGTTTTATTGCGGCAAAGCCCCGGCAGGGGCGATTCCGGCATCGGGCGAATGTCGTCCGGCGGAAATTTCTTGCCATACCCCAGCGGATCGATAGACTTTTAATCCATAGTATTTCAATATGGATTGCAAGCCCGCGCCGGGGACCAGCCTCCGCGGCGTGGCCGCATTCCGCCCAAGCGCCAAAATATCAACCATCCACCGTTTCTTACCATGCCTATCCATCCCAATATCCTCAGCACCATCGGTCGAACGCCGCTGATCAAGCTCAACCGGATCGCCAACGGCGCCCAGGCCGCCATCGCGCTCAAGGCGGAATTTTTCAACCCGCTCGGCAGCGTGAAGGACCGCATCGGCGCCGCCATGATCGAGGCTGCCGAGCAGGAGGGCTGGCTCACGCCGGAAACGCAGATCATCGAGCCCACCTCCGGCAATACCGGCATCGCGCTCGCCTTCGTCGCGGCAGCCAAGGGGTATCGTCTCACTCTTACCATGCCGGAAAGCATGAGCCTCGAGCGCCGGACCCTGCTTGCCCTGCTGGGCGCGAAGCTTGTCCTCACGCCGGCCAAGGAAGGCATGAAGGGGGCTATCTCCCGGGCCGAGGAATTGCACCGCGAGGATTCCAATTCCTGGATTCCGCAGCAGTTCAACAATCCGGCGAACCCGGAAATCCATCGCAGGACCACGGCCATCGAGATTTGGGACGACACGGACGGCAAGGCCGATATTATCGTTTCCGCGGTCGGCACCGGTGGAACGATTACCGGCATCGCCGAGGTCATCAAATCACGCAAGCCCGGCTTCCGGGCGATTGCCGTCGAGCCCGCCGACTCCCCGGTCATTACTCAAACCCGCAACGGCGAACCCGTCCGCCCGGGGCCGCACAAAATTCAGGGCACCGGCGCCGGTTTTGTTCCGAATAATCTGAACCTTGAAATCGTCGATGACGTCATTACTGTAACCAATGACGAGGCCATCAACATGGCGCGCCGCCTCGCCACCGAGGAGGGCATCCTCGCCGGCATTTCCACCGGAGCGAACGTCCACGCGGCGCTGATCGCCGCCGCCCGTCCCGAGAACAAGGGCAAGCTGATCGTTACCATCGGCTGCAGCACCGGCGAGCGTTACCTCAGCACCGCGCTGGCCGACAAGGCGCGCGCGGAAGTCGGCGTCTGATTTTTTTCTGAGCCAACACCAAGTCCTTCACCACCCAACCCAGCACCAATAACCAGCCATGCCAACCGACGAACTTATCGCTCAATACCGCAGCCTTAGCGGCAGGAAAGCCCGCAACCTTGCCACCGCAACTGTCACCGCCCCGCAAAATGCAGAAGCAACCCCGCGATGGCTCCTGCGGCTCTTGCCGTGGATCAGCGTGGACGGCGGCGTCTATCGCGTGAACCGCCGCCTGGGGATTGTCCCCAAAGCCGGCAGAATCTCCACCCACCTCGATGGCGACACGCTCCGCGTCAAGCCCGGCAACCTCCAGAATATTCCCCTCTTCCACGGGCTCGCCCACGACGCCCTGGAAGCCATCGCCGGGCAACTGAACTTGGAGCAATATGCCGCCGGCGCCGTAATCGCCAATGAAGGTGATGCGTATCAAAAGCTCATTATCATTGGCACAGGCAAACTGGATATCTCGATCACCGGCCCGCACGGTGACAAACTCAGCCAGGCTCTCCTCGGAGACGGCGCCTTCTTTGGCGAGGACGCGCTGCTCAATGACGGCTGGCGCTCGCCCGCCATCCGCGCGCTGACGCCCACCCGTGCGCTTACCCTGGAGCGCGGCCGCTTCGACGAAGTCGCGAATCGCGTCCCGGGCTTCCGCGAGGCCCTGGCAAAGCTCGGCGAGGCACGCCAGGCGGCGCTGGCCGGCGCCGAGGAATCCGGCGAGCGGAAGGTCAATCTCCTCACCAGTGACGGCGGCGAGCCACAATTGCCCACGACATTCGTCGATTACGAAGAAGACCCTTACGAATACCATCTCAGCCAGATCCAGACGATCCTTCACACCCACACTCGAGTGACCGATCTCTATTCAAACAAGATCGATCAATTGCGCGAGCAGATCCGCCTCACAGTCACCGCGGTGCGGGAACGCGAGGAGTGGGAGATCATCAACAACCCCGAATTCGGTCTGCTCCACGAAGCGCCGCCCGCGCAGACCATTCCCACGCGCTCCGGCCCGCCGACGCCGGACGACCTGGATGAACTGCTCACGCTCGTCTGGAAAAAGCCCGCGTTCTTCCTGGCCCATCCCAAGGCCATCGCCGCCTTCGGCCGCGAGGCGACCCGCCGCGGGGTTCCGCCAGCCACGGTTAATATTTTCGGCTCGCCCTTTATCACATGGCGCGGCATACCGCTGGTCCCTTCGGACAAGCTCCAGATCAATGGAAAATCCGATGTGGGCAGCAGCGGCCTCGGCAGCACCAGCATCCTTCTCCTGCGTGTCGGAGAGGCCGAGCAAGGAGTCGTGGGGCTGCACAAAGCAGGCGTGACCGGCGAGGTCGAGCCCGGCCTCTCCGTTCGCTACATGGGCACGGACGATCACTCCATCGCCTCGCACCTTGTTACGCGTTACTTCTCCGCCGCCGTGCTCACCGGCGACGCCATCGCCCGTCTCGATAATGTCCTCATTGGCCGTTACCACGACTATGTCTACCCAAAGGCTTGATCCCTCCGGGCCATCGCCGGATGTGAACGCGGGTGACCCTTTCGATACCGCGCTCATCACGCGGCTCGTGAAGGAGTTTTACCGGGAATCCGCCCCTGCCGCGCCCGCGGCTTTAGGTGGCGCCGCCGGCCCATCGGGCAGCCTGGGAGACTTCGGCGCGGCCAACCCGGCGAGCAGTCCGCCGCCAGTGCATCCAGTGATTCCTCCGACGCTCGAGGAGACCCCCGATGCGTTTGCCTTTGGCGATCCGAACCCGGACAGTTGGCGTCTCAAAGACCTGCGGGGAGAGCAACTCGATCCCTACCCGCCGGGCTCTGAGAACCCGGCGAGTTCTCCGAATAACCCGGAATTCTACTTCCTCAGGGAAGCTGCCCCGGCCATCGCGCCGGCTTCACCGGCGCCGGACCAAGGATGGCCCGGCTTCAGCCAGCCCTTTGTGAAAGCGGGGGCGCCGCTCGCCGGTTTCGACGTGGACAAAGTTCGTCGCGATTTTCCGGCTCTTCATCAAAAAGTGAATGGCCGCGACCTCATCTGGTTCGATAACGCCGCGACCACGCACAAACCGCAGAGCGTGATCGACGCGACATCGCTCTTCTACAGCCGCGATTACTCGAACGTGAACCGCGCCGCCCACACCCTGGCCCGGCGCGCCACCGACATCTACGAAGGCACGCGCGAAAAGGTGCGCGAATTCATCGGCGCGGGCGATGCGAAGGAAATCGTCTTCGTGCGCGGCACCACCGAAGCCATCAACCTGGTCGCTCAAACCTTTGGCCGCCAGAGGATCGGCGCCGGCGATGAAATCCTGCTCACCACCATGGAGCACCACTCAAACATTGTTCCATGGAAAATGCTCTCCGAGCAGACAGGCGCGAATATCCGCGTCGCCCCCATCAACGACCGCGGCGAACTGCTCCTGGATCAATTCGCGTCACTGCTGAGCGAGCGAACTAAAATCGTGGCCATCACGCATGTCTCCAATGCGCTCGGCACCATCAATCCGCTCCAGGAAGTCATCGCAATCGCCCATGCCTACGGCGTTCCCGTGCTCGTGGATGGCGCGCAATCCACACCCCATCTGCCCGTGAATGTCCAGGCTCTGGACGCCGATTTCTTCGCGTTTTCCGCCCACAAGATATTCGGTCCCACCGGCATTGGCGTCCTGTATGGAAAGAGTGAGTTTCTCGAAAGCATTCCGCCCTACCAGGGCGGCGGCAGCATGATCAAGGACGTCACTTTCTCCAAAATCATCTACAACGATGCCCCGCAAAAATTCGAGGCCGGCACGCAGGATATCGCCGGTGTGGCGGGCCTTGCCGCCGCCATCGATTACCTGCAAGGCATCGGCCTGCCCGCCATCGCCGCCTACGAGCACGAGCTTTTGGAATACGCCACCGCGGAGCTTCAGTCTGTGCCCGGCATCCGCCAGATCGGCACCGCCGCTTCGAAAGCCGGCGTGCTTACGTTCGTCATCAATGGTGTCGATTCCGAAAAGGCCGGCACTTACCTCGATGAGCACGGCATTGCCGTCCGCGCCGGACATCATTGCGCGCAGCCCTCGCTGCGCCGTTTCGGCGTCGAGACCGCCGTCCGCCCCTCGTTCGCATTCTACAATACGCGGGAGGAAATCGATATCCTCGTCCGCGCCCTGCATCAACTGCCCAAAAGATGAAAACGATCCAGCCAGCCGAGTTTAACGCGCTGCTCGCGTCTCAACCTTCTCTCGTGTTGCTCGATGTTCGCACGCCTGTGGAATACGCTGAAATCCACGTCCCGCAAGCGCGCAATATACAGCTGTCCGCGCTGGCGCCCAAAAGCCTCGTCGGCGTCGGAAGTGTGCGACCCGATGAGCCGGTTTATTTAATCTGCCGCTCGGATACACGCGCCACAATCGCCGCTGAAAAATTTGCCATGGATGGTTTTGGGAACACCGTGGTGGTGGCCGGCGGCACAGTCGCGTGGGAGAGAGCGGGCCTGCCCCTCGAGCGTGGAGAGACGCGCGTGATCAGCCTGGAACGCCAGGTGCGCATCGCCGCCGGTTCGCTCGTGCTGACCGGAGCGCTGCTCGGCCATTTCGTGCATCCCTGGTTTATCGGGCTTTCGGCCTTTGTCGGCGCGGGGCTGGTATTTGCAGGCATCACCGACTTTTGCGGGATGGGCTTGCTTCTGGCCAAGCTGCCATGGAACAGCCGTTTGCCGTCGTAATCAACAGCCGTGCCATCCATGGACAGGCTCCCAAACTGGCACCTCGCTGAACTGCTCGCCTCCTATGACCGCTTCGGCGGGCTGAACGAACGCGGCACGCACAGCATCCCCTCCAAGCGCGCCGTTGGCCAGATATGTGGAGACCTGCTGCAACTCCTCTTTCCCGGCCTGCACGATGACGATGCAATCCTGGACGTTACGTTTCCCCAGCTAACTTCCGAGCGTCTCTTCTCCGTCATCCGCCGCCTTCAGGAGCAGGTGCGAAAGTGCGTGCGCATCGGCGATCCCAAACGCCCCACCGGCAAGACCGCGCCTATCATGGAAAAATTCACGCGCGCCCTTCCCGTCGTGCGCGAGTTGCTGCAGACCGACGTGCAGGCGGCTTATGAGGGCGACCCCTCCGCCCTTAGCAGCGAGGAGATCATCCTCTCCTTTCCATTTGTCGAGGCCATCACCATCCAGCGCCTTGCTCATCGCCTTCACCGCGAAGGGGCGCCCATCATACCCCGCATGATGACGGAATGGGCGCACTCCCGCACAGGCATCGATATCCATCCCGGCGCTTCGATAGGCTCGCACTTCTTCATCGATCACGGCACCGGTGTCGTCATCGGCGAGACCTGCCGCATCGGAAACCGCGTGAAGCTCTACCACGGCGTCACCCTCGGAGCGCGCAGCTTTGAAAAAGACGAAGAGGGCCGCATCGTCAAAGGCACCAAGCGCCATCCCGACGTCGAGGACGGCGTCACCATCTACCCGAATTCCACTATTCTCGGTGGCGAAACCGTCATCGGCGAAGGGTCCACCATTGGCGCCAATGTCTTCCTGATGCACAGCGTTCCAGCCCATTCGCTTGTCTTCTACGAGGAGAAACAACTGAGTATCCTCGACAAGCGAACCCGCAAAAGCGAAGGCAAGATTTCGATCTGAGAGACGCCACTTTCAAATCCCCTCTCAAATATCGGCAGCGTGCGCGAGCAGGCGGCGGTAGTTCCGCAGGATTTCATGGACCGCGATGAACAGGCTGCGGATTCGCAACTCCGGCGATGCCGCCCCCGGTGCAAAGAGTTCCACTTCGAGCGGGTAGGGCCGCAGTTCCGGGGGAGCGGTCAGACGTCCCTCGGCATAATCCGCGAGCCGCGTCCTCATATCGGACGGACGCACCCGGACCGCGTGGCTGTTCACAGGGGTAACGGTTTGAACCCGCTTCAGCGCGGGACGCACCACCTCTTTTGCGAGCAACTCGCTGCGCACCGTGGCACGGAAGCTCTCCGCCTGGGGGTCCGTCCTTAGCGTAAGAAGGCCGTCGAATCGCCACTTCCGCAACTCCGTGCGAAAGAATCGCACATCTCCGTCCGGCCTTCCCCCGGCGCAACGCTGGTCAAAGGATTCCAGCCGCGTTGCCGCGGGCCGATACTCGAACACATTCACCAGCGGGTAGGCGAAAATCGCGTAATCCTTTGCCAGAGAGGGCTCGATCTCCGCTTGCACCAGCAGCCGTGCGATCGCCGCGATCGCGTCGAGCGCCCCATGATCGTCGATGCCGCCAAAGAGAGCGAGCCGGAGCGGCTTCCCGCCCGCGCGCTGTCCCAGCAGCATGAACTTCGGAATCTCAAAATCGCACCCGCCCACGCGCACCGGATTGCATGTGGCCATCAGGCTCTCCGAGCGAGAGGAAAGATCGAACAGGATGTCGAGAAGCTCCCCGGCGGCGGTGTGCGCCCCGGTGGCAGGTCCCGGCCTGGCGGCATTGGGTGATGCGATGGTCATTTGTCTTATCTATACTCTTTTAGTATAGATGCAACAAAATCTTTTGGCCGCCCCGAAAAATTAACTTCACCCCTTCCGATTCATTTCTCCTAATATTGGCTGCCGTCACCGTGGCAAACTCCAAATGGAAGACCGCTGCCGCAATAACAGGAGCGTCCGATTACCGCGACCGGCTTTGGCGCCGCATGCCTGGTTAGAAACCCGGCGAGCGGCAGCCATTCGGAAGCATCTTCGTCATAATACAAGTCGGTGGCGACGAGGGTGGCGGCCGTCATCCGGCTCTTGATTTGTCCGATTGACCATTCACCGATGATTACGCTTCCCCTGGAAATTCTCATGTGTTCTCCGTGTTCGCCGGTGCGACGGGGAGGCCCGGTTGATCCAGGACTTCCCGTAATTTGTGCGCAAGCGCGGCCGGCGTGAAAGGCTTTTGCAGCAACGCCACGCCTTGATCCAGCACACCGTGATGGACGACGGCGTTCTCGGCGTAGGCGGACGCGAAAAGAGTCCGCGTGCCGGGACTGGAGGCCTGGACGCGGTCGGATAATTCCTTGCCGCTCATATGCGGCATCACGATATCGGTAAACAACAGATCAATGTATCCGACTTCGGGCTGCTGTCTCATGCCCAACGCTTCGATGCCATTGGCCGCGGGCCAGACTACGTAACCCAGGCGTCTTAGCAATGTCGCGGCCATCTCGCGCAAGGCAGGATCGTCCTCGACCAGCAGAATGGTCTCCGTCCCGCGCGGCAACGCGCGAGGATCTAAACCCCGAACGGGGACTATTGCCTCTTGTTCGATTTGCGGCAGGTAGACCTTGAAGGTGGCCCCGCGGCCCGGTTCGCTATAGACGCTGATATGGCCGCCGCTTTGCTTGATGATCCCGTGACAGCTGGACAATCCCAGCCCCGTCCCCTGGCCGACATCCTTGGTGGAAAAAAACGGCTCGAAGACACGCGCCTTGACTTCCGGGTTCATGCCGGCGCCCGTGTCGGTGATCGCCAGCATGACATACCCGCCGGGTTTCATATCCGGATAACGTCCGATGCTATCCTGGTCGATGGACACATTGGCGGTTTCCAAGGTTAACCTGCCGCCCTTGGGCATCGCATCGTGCGCGTTGACTGCCATGTTCATGATGACCTGTTCAATCTGCCCGGCGTCGGCCTTGACCGCGTGCAGATCAGGCGCGGTTACGATAAGGGTATTCACACTGCCGCCCATCAGGTGATGAAACATGCCTTCCATGCCTGTGACGACCCGATTGAGGTCCAGGATTTCCGTCCGCAGCATTTGCTTGCGTCCGTAGGCAAGGAGTTGCCGCGTAAGCGCGGCGGCGCGATTGGCGGCCATGGTGATCTCGGCGGCATTTTT
>Ga0302320_10017427_pt1 | contig 14581 bp, 18 predicted proteins | sample Bog_T0_3_FD_202130 | JGI IMG/M metagenome (GOLD analysis project Ga0302320, IMG submission 202130) | Peat permafrost microbial communities from Stordalen Mire near Abisko, Sweden - Bog_T0_3 | ecosystem: Environmental > Terrestrial > Soil > Wetlands > Peat | place: Sweden: Abisko, Stordalen Mire...
GATTCTCGTCAGAAAACACAAAAAAAAAAAAAAAAAAAAAATACAGCCATGTCATGTTTAGCAAAGGTGGAATCAGTACAAGAATCATCAAACTGCTCATCTCATCTCAAATAAGACGGCAATCCACTACTCTGTTCCCAAAGCCTCTTTGCCCCAAATCCCACCAAAGCAAGAACAACCCACCTAACCAACGTGCTCTTTGCCCCTTCACCCCCAAGTCCAAACACCATTCCCAACCAATACGCCAATCCCTTGATCTCCCTCCCATTCCTATCGAAGTTCGGTTTGGCTTCGCTCATGCCGCGGAATTTTTTGAGTTTGGCGGCTGTATAGGGGGGATATCGGATAGCGAGCAGGCTCTCCATCCACCCGGGTGTAGTGACAACGGAACGTCGGTGGGTAAAGGTGTCGAATGAGGCTTTTCCACGATATGAACCTTGCCCTGAATCACCCACGCCGCCGAAGGGCATGGTGGGGATGGAGCCGTGGTACATTACGTCGTTGACGGAGGCGCCGCCGGATGTGATTTCGTTGAGAACTGCAAAGAGTTTTAGATGATTTGAAAGCTAAGAGTTATATAGGTATTCCAAGCAGAGAACGAGAAATTGAAGCCGAAAAGTAAGAATGCAAGGCTTGTCTTTAACCTTTTCTAGAAGACATCTCGCAGCTTTGCAGTACTTCGCGGTCTAGGGAATGACGGAAATGAATACATACGTTTATTGGTCTCAGCCTTCGTTCCAAAAGGGTAGAAGCCCAAAGGAGTCGAATGAACCGAATTAGCAATCTTAATAGCCTCGTCCAGGTTGCTAATTTCCAAAATCGGCATCAATGGACCGAAAGATTCATCAGCGATCATAGAATCGTTAATATCGTTGACCTTCACAACTGTAGGTTCAATGAAATTCTGAGACTCATCAACTTCCCCACCAATCAAGATCTGTCCCTGCGAATCATCAATCATCTTCTTGATTCGGTGGAAGTGTCTCTTGTTAACAATACGTGAGAAATCTGGACTAGCTTTCGCTCCATTAGGATAGAATTCCTTCATAGCAATCTTCAACTCGGTAATGAATTGGTCAAAGATCTCCTTGTCAACCATAATGTAATTCTGACTAATGCAGACTTGTCCCGCATTGAGAAATTTGCCCCAAAGTAGACGACGAGCTGCAAGACGAGGGTCTGCATTTCTAGACACAACAGCTGGGTTTCGACCTCCAAGCTCCAGGCAAACTGGAGTGAGGGTCTCGGCAGCTTTCTTCGCGATAATGGTTCCTACGGTGGAATTTCCAGTGTAGAAGATCTTGTCCCATTTTTCATCCAATAAAGCGGTAGTCTCAGGGATGTTACCATTAACCACAGCATAACCACTAGGATCAAGAGATTCCTCGAATATCTTCTTCAAAACCATAGCCGTAGCAGGAGAGACCTCGGATGGCTTAAGGATGGCGGTGCATCCAGCAGCAATAGCACCTATGATTGGACCCAGACACAGCTGGACAGGGAAATTAAAAGCCCCGATAACAAGAACCGTGCCCAAAGGCTCCTTGCGAATTCTTGGGTTAAGCAATTTATTGGTGAGGGGCATATCTGGAGCTGGTTCATCCTTGACCCAGTTCTTCAAGTTCTTTGTGATGAACATGATATCATTCTTGCACCAGTCAATCTCGGCGAGGTAGGTCTCGTAGTGAGAACGTCCGAGATCGAGCTTGGATGCTTCGAGAAGGGCATCGCTGTTGTCGTGAATTGCCCAGTAGAGTTTGCGGAGCTGGAGTAATCTGTATGCAATCGGCTTGGTTTTCTGGGAGAGGTAGGTGGTTCGACAGAGGTTGGCGGTGCTGGGGATGGATTCGATGGGCGTTACTTCGAACGGGGCAATCTTGACGTTCGACATTGTGAAAAGGGATGAGCTTTCAAAGAAGGGGGTGCTCGGGCTTCTAGCTCTATCGCAAGGGGATGAATGTAGACTTCTTTTAGCACCAGCAATTTAGATTCGCGGGCCGGTCCTAGTCCTACTAATCGTGCAAATGACGGGAGTGTTGTGGGAGCAAAGAAGTAAAAAGTAGAGATCAGAAAGGCGAAAAGTGAGAAGTTGGGGGGATTATTCTTAATTGGAATCTCATATGCTGGTACCAGATCTTCTCCGCAATCAACGACCGAGGCACTCGAACCTTTCCTCGCTTCCCCTGCATAATGAGTGCGCCTGCGCCACAATTCACAATTCTGCCCCGAAACCCACAACGGGGAAAAGTGGATATGGATAGGGAACAGCTTTCTCGCTGAGGTGATTATGTATCTATTTGTATATATTTGTATATATTTGTATATGTAATGTACCTCTTTTTTCTCCTTCTCGCCGAGAAGAATTATTCATGTGACTGCGGGAATTATATGCCAATTGAGTTTGCACGATAAGAAAAGTCCGACTGCTGGCATAAGAATTCTCTTCAGTCTGTAGGGGTTCATAAGGGTGGCTGAACAGCTGTTTGCTTTGCTGAATTTGGAATTGTGATCTGCCAGAATATACAAATCTGAAAACCGCCTACATACAATCCAACAGAATTGTAAAGTAGGTATCCATTCAAGCTGCCCTCTCTATTTGGTGTATTTACAATATCTTACACACCCACCCATATACGCGGCGAAACAAGCTTCTACCTCCTCATAGCCACCCTCTTGCCCTTAGCTGCCCTGCCAGCTCTAGCCATCTCCGGCAGAGCCTCCCTTACACGCGGTGATTTCTTCAAAGCCTCCTCGATCAGTCTAACGCCATCCACAATCTGACCCGTAACCTCTTTCTGCATATCCTTCATTTCAATCTCCTTTCGATAGGCTTCCAATTCTGCTACCCGCTCCTCTGTCAAGCGCCACTCGACTGGCATTTTGGGTTTTGGTTTGAAATAATGATGTCGAGTATCCAGGGGGACATCTTCAAATGTATCCGTTGGATCCTGTTTCAATTAGCTTGTAATTCGGTCAAGAGAAGAGAGGGGATTTGAAGTACTCTTGCTTCAACCAATAGCTTATTAACCAAATCACCTAAGTAACGCTTATTCTGGGCTTGAGATGGGAACATCTCGCAACTGATCTTTATAACATCTGTCTCTGGATTCAGCCTGACTCCAACTAGTTTCCTCAATTTCATCTTTTGGAGGTCTGTTAAATTGGGCATATCCTCGGCGCAGAATTCCAGCACAACCTTCTTTTCTGCGGGATGTTGTTCGCCCATGTATGTTGTGTATCTGAACCGTAAGGGAGTGTCCGCTTCAGGAGGTACGAAAGGTTTCGCCAGTTCTATACCATCAATTAGCAATCATTCAAGAGTATAGTGAAGTAGAGTCCGCAGAACTTGTCTCCCATGTAGAGGCACTCACTAGACAACATTGGCATCTCCCAAGCCGCCAACCTATTATAATGCCTAATCTCCCTCACTTGCTCCAACTCAACGTGTCCCAAAGTCTGAATGTCATCATCATCCTCATTTGGATCATCCTGCTCAAACGGCTGCGGATCCCCCATATTCAAAAATGTTTGCTTCAACTTCTTTGGTTTCTTGGACCCAGGCGCATCATAAGATTTGCCCGCATGTCTCAAGGCTTCTTCGAATTCTTCTTCGATTGCTGCGGCGTCGGGTGCTTCCAATAGTTCTTCGACTTGTGGACTGACTTTGAGGGATGGAAGTGTGCTGGAAAAGAGTCGTCTTCGTCGATCAATTGGGAGGGTTGCGAATAGAGGACGTGGAGAGGCATGCTGAAAGCTTCGCAGAGTGAGGCGGAAGCTTTGCAGAGCTGTGGACATGGTTAGGCGCGAGAGAGTGCTTCTGAAGAATATCGTTCTGAATTGCTTGGTTGTAAATTCCTTTCCAGACCGTCTCTAGCAACAAATTACTAGATCCACCCCTCAGGCATCACTGCACAATCTCTTTGATGACTTCAAGCTTCAATCAGCTCTTCATACCTTCATACACATACGTTTATAAAGCTTAAAAGGTTTTTAATCAGCTGTTACGTCCACTCTATTCGATATACAAAATACTCAGCTGTTCCAAATTGTATAGCCGGGGAATAATCATTCGACCACTTATACTCACCTCCATCTTGGGCACTCCCCAAGCACCCCCCCACCTCAAAATGACCTCTCTCCAAAAACCACTCACCAAGTCACTATCAAAACATGCCTTCATAACTATAGGTGCGACCGCAACTTTCCCCTCTCTAATCCGCGCCATCCTCTCACCCCCTTGTCTGACGGCTTTCGCTTCCCAATCCTTTACGCATATAAAACTCCAAGTCGGGGATTCGCTCCCTTTATTTGAAGAAATCAAACCTAGAGGAGATGCGGCAATGGGTTTGAAAATTGAGGCGTTTGGTTTTAATGCTAAGGGGCTGGGACAGGAGATGTTGGAGTGTAAGGAGAGCACAGGTCTGAGGGATGAGGGATTGGTGGTTTCTCATGCTGGTAAGTTCTCCTATACTTTTTTTTTCTTGTTAGATGAGGCTAATGAGGAGAAACTTAGGAGCTGGGACGATATTAGATGCTATGAGGCTGGGAGTGCCTCTGATTGTTGTTCCAAATGAGACTTTGTTGGATAATCATCAAGAGGAGTTGGCCAATGAGCTTGAGCGACAAGGCTATGTCACGAAAAGCAATATTGCGTGAGTTTTCCCTCAAATTTTCATGTATAAGAGGGCTAATTAAATTAGGGGGCTTCCACAAGCAATTGGGAAGGCGGGTAACCGGAAGGAGTGGGGAGGGGAAAGTGTGAGTGTAGCAGGTATTGTAAATGAAATGGTTGGGTACGAGGAGGAGACAAAATCGAGGCTCGATTAATGATTTGTGAGGATTTGGATATGTTTTTATGAATGAGGCGTTACACGAGGGAAGGTTGCTGTAACTGATGATACCCTTGAATATGAACTCTCTTGATCCTTGATCCTTTGTCTGATGAAAAGCTATGTGTTCGTGATCGCTATGCCGCAAAAGTGCAAATCCTATCATACAAGCCAGTAAGTGTGCTGTAAACCTCCATAACAGAGCCAGCATCTAATTAATCCCTTAGCAATGGGTATATCCGTCCAAATCTAGATTTGGACCCAGTGATTCCATAAGTGACCCAGTACTTTCATAAGCCCATGCCCGCGAAAAGAAAAGCTAACACCATAATCCTCGCACTCGACCAGCCTTTTTTTTTCCCATGCCATGACATATAATAAACAATGCAAGCTCAACGAAATTTCATCTTCGAGTACTTCAGTACTCAACAATCAACTGGCTCTTGAGTAGCTCTTCGTCGTCGTAATCTTCGTCTTCCTCAGCCTTGCCATTTTGGAGGGGATGACCATTTTCGGGAGACGGCATGGGGGAACCGTCCTTCGAATCCGTGCTCATCATCTCACGAATTGCAGCCTCTTCAAGATCCAACTTAGACCGCTCCCTTAGGATCTCAATCAGACGCCTTTCTCGGTCCTCCTTCGACATCCGACGGACTACAGTTTTCTTCTCCACAGCGTTCTTCCGGACTCCACGACGGCTATTGTTAGAGTTTGCTGTAGGTTGTTAGCTATTATTGCAGGTGCCAAAGCTCAATGAAGGAGAGCAGGAAAAAGCAAACTCACGTTTGAAGCTGCATCGACCGCCTTCGCCGTTGAATCGGCAATTTGCGCAAGAAAAGTTAAACTTGCCCTCCACCGTAACACATCCATTTGCGAAAGGACCCGACTTGTTGAAGCAGGAATTGCATTCTTGAATGCGAAGAGTACCTCTTTGTTGCGCCAAAGCAGCCTCAAGATTGTCCGCACCTTTATCCAATCGTCCCAGCTTCCGCTTGTTGCGCAGAATTAATGGTCGCACAATTGGCATAGCATGGAGTTGTTTAGCTACATTAGTAGCGTTGGGGGGTAGGGTTTGGAGTTGTGGGTAGTCGGGAGCGGCGTCATCGTTATTTTGTTCTTCCTCCATTGCGCTGATAGGTGCGGATTGGGGCGAATCTGGAAGAGGTAGGTCAGCGGGAGCGGAAACAGGCACTCGGTCCACAGGCATATATGATCTATCTGACTTACGAGGAATTGCTGGCATGGCTTCAGCTTCTGACGGCAACGACGCGGTTTGACGCGTTCTCTTTGCCATTAATGCGGGGGCCCCCGTATTGTTCATTGATTGTTTTCCGGTTTAGACGATAGGTAGAGCAAGGTAGTCAAGACCAGGACTAGGACTAGGACTAGGACCAGGACCAGGACCAGGAAGAGGAAGAAGGTAACGCCGAAACGACTTTACATAAGGCAGATATATCGGCCAATTCGCATGGCGCTAGCGGAATCTACACCCTACTTCTATGGCCTGTGCCGTTCTGGAAGTATCCGATAGCGCTGCACAGTCGAATTGGATTGAATGAGAGGCGACTCGAGATGAAATGGCGAGGTTGAGAGTGACATCAGCGAGGGGAGTATTTTGTCAGTCGTTCAAATAAGAAAGCCATCGCTTAAGCCGGTCCATGCCAACTAGCCTACGAGGCTGGTCGAAAAGAGCCTCTCCGAACGAATTCCCTTCCAAAAAAGCTACTTTCGTCATGCTAACAAATATACCCAGAACATCTCTTAAATCTCTTGCAGATCGCTCTTTGCACTACGTCTACTCAAGTGCGACTGTAACAATTCCACCATTTGCACCACGCCATGCCGTGCCTTCCGTACGCGTAACTTCAGTTTTGAACGTTTCCAGTCTTCATATCACGTATTGTCATCAAAGGAACATATATCTACCATAATGCTTGAGTGGTCGATTGGTCCACTTCAAACGGACACCGTCAGCGACTAAGCCAAAAAAAAAAATTGGAGTCCTTTTTCAAACGTGTAGAGTAAGCCAGTGCTACATCATCTTTGTTCGTAGACAATCTTAGACGGTACAAGAGCCATGTCGAAGATGAGAAGCTTCCAGAATTGAATCCGAGAAAGAGTCTTGCAGATCAAATAACGTTCTTATTGCTGCAGTGCGGTCAGCTTCATCTGTCTGGAAGTGTCAAGTAAGTTTTATTTTCATCACCTAGAGTAGAAAATGTTACGTTCATCTTCTGCTTTCTTCCTCTACAAAGTTACACAGGGGTCTTTGCAACTGAACTGATACTAATAATAAATTCCGAAGGTGTGACACTATGAAAGACTTGAAAGGCGGCTAAAATCGCTCTTGGGCAGTCCCGTTCTACATCTAAAAGATTCGAGGCGGCAGCATGTCCGGTAGGTTCAAGGGACCAAGAGATACCAGAAAGTGGCGGAGAGTTAGCATAGCCAATAAGGTCTATATATAGTAAAATAATTATTCGTTTGTTAGCCATTGGGCTATCATTCTTTAATTTGCTTCTTTGTTTTTTTATTTATACTTTTTTCTTCTGGCGATTTTACGCAAGGACGATATTTTGCATTTAACTTTATAATTTGCAATTAAGTACGCCATTATTAATAGTTGCCTTAATTTAATATGGATTTCATAAAAAATTAATAATTTTTATTAATTATTTAATTTGTTTAATTAATATAATTTTAATTTAAATATTTATTTAAAAAAAAAAAAATTTTAAATAATTTATTTGCATTATAAATTGAAATTTTTAATTAGTAAAAATTAATTAATTAAAATTTATTACAACATATTAATATATTTTTAAATAAATTGCATTTTTAATTCGAAAGTTAAATTATTTTAAAATTTAATTTATTAGTATATATAAATAATTAAAAATAATAAAAAAATTATTATTTAATTTAAATTAAATTAAACGCTTTAAAAAAATATATGTTAAAATAAATAAAATATAATTAAATAAATAAAAATATATTTAAATTTTAACGAATGAAAAATGTAATAAGTTCGCATGGACGCTCGTTTAATTAAAGGCAATAAAAAGTGGCGGAAAATTAACATAGCTAATAAGGTTTATATATAGTAAAATAATTATTCGCTTGTTAGCCATTGGGCCACCATCCTTTAATTTGCTTCCTTGCTCTTTTATCCATACCCCCTTCTTCTATACCCGGCTACAACCTCCGAAAACCCTAACTTAAGTGACTAAGCATTTCTCTATCTGAACCCGGCTAATAATACGGTTTCCTGCCAAGATAGTAATAGTAGGAATTTTTCGGTGCTACATAGCCTCGGGAGTCATGAATAGTTCCATCGTCCTTTACCAGATTTAGCCTACTCCATTCCCAATCCATGACTACCTACAGAACTGCATTTCAGATCGACACAATGGCATGAGGCTGTGGCAAGACCCAGAAATTTGGTCTAATCCAATTCTTTCATCGACGTTAGGTATATATTTACCAACCTGCCCATTGTATATCAATTCGCTTTCTTTGTAATTCATAAGTACTCCTGCTATTATAATGGAGAAAGTTCTTCGCCAGTTTGGAGCTCTCGTAATTTCTAGCCTACTACCACGAGCTGGGCAGCTCCAGCTCCTCAGCGGACTGTCGGTGGATATGACAACCAAGTCGCTGGGGTTACTCCTTCCCTTATTCCTACCGTTACCTCAATCTCTGGTCCTCTGTTCGGGGACTCTTCGCTTTTAGGGGAGGTTGCGCCCCCATCGCCTGTTACTGGCACTGGTGATGACGACGCTATTGTGTCGAGCTTCGCTCTTGTCAATGGTCAAGATGCGGACGCAGACCTAGGCCTTTATTTAGATTTCAATGCTGTTCCTTCGCCGCAGCCTATTAGGGGTACTGGTGGGCAAACCATTCCAGCAGAAAGTAAGTAATTCAATTTCGACTACTTAATTCAATCTCATATGCTCACCTTACCACAGGAGGATACGAATACGTGCAATTGAATCCGGACGCATTTGCTCCACCAGGAACAGATTCGTCTTCATCGGGAGCTCTTCCAGAAGCAAAATGACCTCTTGGACTTTCCAGTAACCGTTTTGGAACAGGTTATAGATCAGGTTGGGCCCGACAACAAAACAAGGATCAGCTACCAGCCGCAACGCAGCTTGCTGGTGTTAATATGCGCCTTGCTCCGCACGCTTATAGAGAGCTACATTGGCACACAGCAAATGAGTGGTCGCTAGTGCTTCAAGGAAGTGTCAGACTGCATAGTATTGACGATGAAGGAAGAAAATTCATTGGCGATATCCAGGCTGGAGACGTCTGGTTCTTCCCACAAGGAGTACCACACTCAATTCAAGCCTTAGATGAAGGCTGCGAGTTTCTCCTTATTTTTGATGACGGTAGCTTCTCTGAAGACAGCACTTTCCTTGCTTCAGAATTATTCATCAGAAACCCCAAAGAGGTCGTGTCGAAGGATTTTCAAACTCCGTCTCATCTTTGGATAACCTCCCGAGTGGTCAGTTGTACATATTCAATGGCCATCCCGCACCAGCCGACATCGAGGCGCAAAATCAAACTGGCCCCGCTGGTATCAGTCCTTATAATGGCTCCTACACCTATCATTGGTCGCAGCAGGAACCGCATTGCGTACCTGGCGGCAGCGTAAAGATCATCGACTCGACGACTTTCCCAATATCTGATATTGCCGCTGCTCTTGTGGTTATCGAGCCAGGAGCTATGAGAGAATGGCATTGGCACGGAACAAGCGACGAATGGAACTATTTTGTTCAAGGCTCTGGCCGTATCACAGTCTTCCTGGCACCATCCTCTTCCCGAACATTCGATTACACTGCTGGTGATGTCGGCTATATTCCAGCTTCAAACGCGCGTTATATTGAAAACACAGGCGTTAACGATTTGATCTTCCTTGAAACCTTGAAAGCTCCCAAATTCACAAATATCAGTGTCGCGCAATGGCTAGCATTGGCTCCGAAGCAGGTTGTCCAAGACACTTTGCAATTGCCAAATGAGACGCTTGATAATTTGCCCAAGATGAAGACCTATATGAAACCTGGGAACACCAACTTGACTGCTCTTGCATCTAATCCTAATGGCACCGCGGCTTACTTGCCCAGTTCAGAGAATCCTGGACCGGGATCAAGTCCTCAAAAATGAATACCTAGATATGAGCATCCGGAGACCGATTTCCAATTATCAAGTCACGAGTACTTAATTTGGCTTTCCAATGCTGGGTTGCATCTTCTATTAGTGTAAATGTCGAAATTTTTATGTTTAAAGAGTTATGGGCTATAGCAGTGTATACAACTTAGGTAGTATTTATATACCTACACACTATCACTAATCCGTCTTTACCCGTTTGTCCCTCTTTCTGAGCGGGTTCTATCCTCCTTGTCGATTGATTCTGTCAGTCACAAAGCAAACCTCGCCTTTAATCGACCCGTTGTCCTTGTCCACTCTACTCTTATTATACTGTATCAAGAAATCTTTCAAGTCATACATGTTGAAATCCGTTGTATGCAATGGGTTATTACTCGTAACCGTTACTAATGAGAGAGAGTCATCGAGTCATCGAGTCACACTGCTTTCATGTCTGAAGCCTTAGACATAAAAGTCATCAGCTAATTACTCTCTCCATTCAGCACACTTTGAATCAGGGCTGTTCACGAATTCGTTTTGACATTACTCACTGGCTCCCTTTCTCTTCCATATAAAATTCTGCTCTTGTTTCTATCTCAGACTCCAACTCCAACTCCAACTCACACATTAGTTGTTTAACATACAGCGCTCAGCGCCCAACGATCAAAGCAACTACAAATATCTTTACGCAGCTTTAGACCTCATTATGGGGTTATCGGACAGCAAATACGTCCTTGTCAGGGAAACGAAAAAGACAACCAAATACCGACGTGTAAAGTGTCTTAAAGATGACTCTGAATCAAGTTCTGATTCTGACAATAACCGCCATTGTTGCCTTCACCAAGAGCCAAAAAGTAAAACCAGAGGCCGTAGCAAGCATCGATCTTCAACCACTCGTTCGGCCAACCCACCCACCTCTTGCAGTTGTGTCAGCCAGCAGAATCCTCCTCTAGTGAACCAAGAAAGAAATCGATCATTACAAAACGGAAGACTTCCGCCAATAAACCCGCCAATACAGCCGCAAAGACAACCGCAAATAGCTCCACAAAGACCGGAGCCCCCCCAACCTGCCACGACACAACAGCAAGGGCCGCCGCAGCTCGCTGACGGTGACCAGGGAGGTCACCATCAAATGCTTCTACAAACACCGGCACAGTTCAATGGCGGTAATCAGGGACTTCCTCAGGCGGCGTCCCAACAGCAGCTGGGCCCCCCCACTTCGGCTCTCATCAATAGACCCCCTCCCCAACTCCCAACGAGAGGAGGTCAACACGTTCCTCCCTCACAAACGCCCTCGTCTCAACACCCAAACCAGCATGCTCGCTCTCCCACTCTTCCAAAAATACAAGTGGCACAGCCCCAGCGTTCAAACAAGATTTCCCCCGCTCCTACTCCCCCGCCGCTCCCTCAGCAGCCATCGCCGCAAGCTAATGTCCAGATAATCTGTAACGAAGCAATAATATCTTCATCCTCGGACCTAAAGTCTCGCGGGAAGTTAGCAAAGTCACCATCACAGGACTATGATGAAGTAACAGTAGAAGAGCACTCTGAGCGAAGCTACTACTACTCTGCGGAACCACCAGAGATTACGAGATATATTGTTAGGAGGAAGGAAACTTTTGTGGAACCTAGGCGTAGATCCGAGACACCGAGTAGATTGAGTCACCGCATGGTCACTGTTAGGCCAGAGGATCGAATGGATAGGAAACTCAAGGATTCTTTGGCGTCCAGATTTGAGGAGATTTGTGCGCACGTATGAGATAGATTTTAAGGGACATGATTTTGTTTTCGGAATGGAGTTGGTTGAATTTTGAGACATTGCTTGATGGGGGGGGACATTTTGGGAAGTTCTTGGAGCAGCATCGTGGAATATTTTTGGTAAGGAATTTTGGTAGTTTGCGCAGTAAATTAAAAACCTGGACATCGATATGAGTCTTTTAACACTTGTTCCGAAATGTGACCTCCCCGAACCATACATATTCTTTGAAGGGAATGGTGGTCCGAGTTAAGCGAGAAAGTGAATAGGGGTTAAAAATATCAGGTTCCCAAGCAGCGGGATCGCCCCAGCCCTGTGAACTCAAGGCTGGCACAACGAATCACGTGGGATCCCTACCCCTAAGTTCTCTCAGAGTCCTTTTTAATGGTCCCTCTTTATTCATGAGATTGGGTTCGGCTGAAGATTCTTAGCTGAATCAAATCTCCTAATCACCAAGATATATATCAAAGCAAAGAACTAATGAATAAACAAAATCAGCGAATATCCACTATAGCTTGTCGGTTCATCGTACGAACCACGCCCTTTGTCGATCAATTGAACAACTCCCCTCATGAGCTGGTCAGCTGGATTGTGGTGGGGATAGCTAATAGATTGTGGGTTTCGTTGATTCAACTGAGTCGTCGTTGGGGTTGGGGGGGATGGGATATGCATATTGCGAGGAAAGGTAAATATTCGGCGTCGTTTAATATTTCTGCTCACTATATCCTTGAGAATTTGTGATTTTTCGGGCTATAAAGATGATATTCTATTAATCAGTAGCTCATATCACATCTTATTGGAAGAGATTTTCAAGATATAATAAAAATATATGAGGTTTCGGAGATATCAGTTAATGAAATGATTTCTTCGAGATATTCTAAAAATGCCCCTGAAACCTTCTAAGCTTGTATATCGCATTCAACTCTTCGCATATATATGATATTTAAATGATAGCCATAACCAAAATTTGCTTGAGTTAGAAACTCTCCAACCTTTTAGCTAGATGTGCCAGATTATACCAAGCTTTCCGGTCTGTCTTAAGAATATTATTGATAACATGCCACTATGAAAATCGAAGTCAGTCATCAATTCGATCTTGTGAGTCAAAGAACATCTCTTTAGCCTACCTCGTTGTGTGCCATCCTTGTCCCCTGCAACTCTAACATAATCTTGACGGTGGTAGCATTGATCGATTGCCCAAGAATATTATGCGCTGTCGCATATGCTTCTCTCCTCGCAACATGCTCGTCATAGCCATATTTCTCGTCAGGGTGTGCTTGCACCCAAAGCGCGCAATATCCGGTTTCAAAGGGCGCGTTGTGGGAGACTTCCACCTGATAGGGAGGTGGCATGTTAAACTTGCTTTGGTCTAACAAGACAACCTCCACGGTTTCAGGGGTCATCGGAGGCAAGGGTGGAGATTGGTTGCAACTCTTTTCTTCCCAACTCTCTAGCATACACTCCCCAGTCGGAGAGATCGTTAGAGAGGTCGACATCGATTTAGCCTCCTGATTTTGGGCCATATGAGTGTCTTGTGCCGCAGTAATATGAAAGTCTAAAACTTGCGAAGAGTGTAACACAAGCAATGATGCTCGAGTAAGAAGCTGTGTTTGTGTCGGTGTTTCCTCCTCAGATCTGGGCTCCTTCCACTCAGGAGAAGTGTCTTCCTCCCAGAACACAGCTCTGACTGTAGCTTCGTCGCTGATGCAACAATCTGAAAGGGTCCATGTATCATCTAATTCCCTTCCGCCGAATTCTAGCGCTTGTTGCTGTGGTGGGATTGAGAGAACGACTTCGATCATTTTCTTGATGACTTCGATGGTCCATGAATGATGAACTGAGAGTCTGAGACGTCTGCCGTTAACGTCTTTGACCAACAGTGTCTTGCAGGGAGTGTAGGTGGTTTTAAGATGGGTTTCGGTTGTGTCGGCGCCAGCATTGCTGGCAGCTTCGTTGTCGTTCTCGTTGTTCTCTGTGCTCGACAGGGCAAGGTCTACTGAGCCATCTGCATAGTAGTGGACTGGGTAATAATAACTCTTCCCTTTCGTCATCTTGGCCTTCCCAGATCAGAACGATAATCAAAAGCTCGACTGGCGCGTCTAGTAAAGGCGGGAATAAAATAATGTCGACGGCAAGGACGCCGTTTTTTTTATATCGGTAAGGAGAATGCATAAAATATAGGATCTGCAAATGCTTTGCCGGAGGAAGGCTATTGCTTGAAGAAAAAAATGCATTTGTAGAGAAGTCACATTTACCGCCAATAATTGCTTGCCTTATCCATGGTGAATCAAACCGCGATGAATGCTGAATACTGAATGGGAGCCTTAATGAAGTGGCACTATCAGATATTGAGATGAACAATAGTAAGGTATATATATAACTTCGACAATAGTGTCAATTTGACCCTCACTTTTAGACTCCCATTTCACCTTTGCAAAATCTCTCACATACCTGATTTGAAATCAATGCTGTTCATACCTCATCGCTTTCCCTTTCTTTCCTTCCTGTTTTTCTCTTCCAATCAACAAACATCCTCCCTATCTCCATCATCTCCATCCCAAGCACAAAACAACCACAACCATGAAGCCCTCTTCTCCTACCCAGGGACCGCCCAAGCGCATTCGTACCGAGAACAATGACGACGGCCCAGTTGCTATGTCCGTTGTTCCTCAGCCACAATTGGCTTCAGCTACCTTGCAAGTTCCTGAGCCGGTATCTCCAACCAAATCCGACATGTCAGAATTGACTGACCTCGACATCGACTCTGACGATGACCCTTTCAAGGAGCAGCCAGCCTCGTTCACTAGTAGCAACAGTGCGGACTCCGTCACCATCAAAGAAGAGCACA
>Ga0302320_10017428_pt1 | contig 14580 bp, 9 predicted proteins | sample Bog_T0_3_FD_202130 | JGI IMG/M metagenome (GOLD analysis project Ga0302320, IMG submission 202130) | Peat permafrost microbial communities from Stordalen Mire near Abisko, Sweden - Bog_T0_3 | ecosystem: Environmental > Terrestrial > Soil > Wetlands > Peat | place: Sweden: Abisko, Stordalen Mire...
GCCAGATTGTTGAGGCCGAAATCTGGGTCGGGATAAAGCCCGCGATCCACCATGCTGGTCAAAACCGTGCCGGGCACCGTCGCCACCAGCCAGTCCCCCTCGGCGAACCCCGGCTGCGACAGGACGGCGGCGGGCGCCGTTACGTCCGGCGCCGGCCGCAGATGAAAGCCGCCGAGCCGCCAGCGACGGTCGGACAGGGCTTGCAGACCGGGAGTCACCCTCAGCGCCGCCGCCTGCGGCAGTCGAACCGCGCCTTTGCCATGCGGGAGAGTCCAGGCATCCTGCGGCGTCGCCTGGCCCACCATCTGTTTTACCTGCACCGGCCAGGCGGGGCTGGCCTCCTCGAAAGCGATCAGATCGAAATCCGGTCGGGCCGCCGCCAGCGCCAGGGCCTGATCGGCCGCGAGCGCAGTCGGCGCCACCGTCACCTCGGCCAGCCGGCCGGCGAAGCCCTCGCGTCCGGGCGGCCGATCGCCGAGCCGCAGAAGCACACCGGCCGGGCCGGCGCCGGCCGGACCCGAGGCCAGCTCCCGGCCGTCGATCCACAGACGATCGCGCACCCCGTCACCGCTGGCGGCGAGCCAAACCCATTGCCCGGGCGCCACCCTTGCCGCTGCCGTGAGCTTCGTACCCCCTTGCGACAATTGCGGGTGGCCATCATCAAGCGCCAAGGAGAAATTGTCGTCTGCAGTGCCGATTTCCACCAGGTTCTGGTGATCGTCGGCGATCTCGTCGGCCCGCACCCAGCCGGCGATGGTCCAAACTGCGCCTGGCGCCGACCCAAGAGTCTTGCTTTGACCACGGCCGCCGGCCAGGAAATGGAGGTTGTAGGGGCCATCCCCAAGGGGTGATTGCGCCAATGTCGGAGTCCCGGCCAGCAGGACAGCCACCAGTGCAAGCCACCCGCAATTTGACAGGAGCGGCATCTCGATTCCTTCCCACACGCAGAATTTCTGGCGTTATCGCCTTGCCATGATTATGCCGTGCGCGGATAAAGGAGGCCAAAATATTTACGCAATAAAACGCAAAAAATTCGAGGATAACTCAATGAATCTGCTGCTCGGCAGTATCCTGGTGGCGGCGCTCGCCGGCCTTTTGTTCGGCTTCGACACCGCGGTGATCGCCGGCGTCACCGGCGACCTCACCCGGCTCATGCATTTGTCGCCGCGCGCGCTCGGCCTGACGGTATCCGCCGCCTTGTGGGGCACCTTGGCGGGGGCGCTGTGCGCCGGTCCACCCGGCGATCGCTTCGGCGGCCGCGCCTGTCTGCGCGTGCTGGCGCTGGCCTATGTCGCCTCGGGCGTCGGCTGTGCCCTGGCGCAGAACTGGTCGACGCTGCTGCTGTTCCGATTTATCGGCGGCATCGGCATCGGTGCCTCCTCGGTACTGGCGCCCGTCTATATCGCGGAAATCGCCCCGCCGGCCCGGCGCGGCGCCCTTACCGGCCTGTTTCAGCTCAATATCGTCGGTGGAATCCTGATCGCCTATCTCAGCAATTATCTGGTCGCGCTGGCCATCGGCGGCGACGATGCCTGGCGCTGGAAATTCGCCGCCACGGTGGTGCCATCGCTGCTGTTTTTCCTGCTGCTATGGCTGATACCCGCCAGTCCGCGCTGGCTGGCGGCCAAGCGGCGTGACGCCGAGGCGCTGGTCGTCCTGCACCGCATCGGTGTCGCCGACCCCAAAGCCGCGCTCGAGGCGCTGTGCCAGGGGCAAAACGCCAATGGCACGCTGTCCTGGCGGCGGCACAAGGCGCCGATCATGTTGGCCATCAGCATTGGCCTGTTCAATCAACTGAGCGGCATCAACGCCATCCTCTATTACCTGAACGACATTTTCGCCGCCGCCGGCTTTGGCCGTCTGTCGAGCGATCTGCAGGCGGTGGCGGTGGGGGCCACCAATCTGTTGTTCACCGGGCTGGCGATGCTGGCGATCGATCGGCTTGGCCGCAAGAGCCTGTTGCTGATCGGTGCCGTCGGCACTGCGGTCTGCCAGGCCGCCGTCGCCTTTATCCTGGGACACCCTGACGACCGCTTCTGGCTGATTTGGGTGTTGCTCGGCTTCATCGCCAGTTTCGCCTTTTCGCAGGGCGCGGTGATCTGGGTCTATCTCAGCGAGATTTTTCCGACCGAGGTGCGGGCGCGCGGGCAAAGTCTCGGCAGCAGCGCGCATTGGCTGATGAACGCCCTGATTTCCGCCCTTTTTCCACTGTTTGCGGCCAAATCGAGCGGCGCTCCGTTCCTGTTCTTCAGCGCCATGATGGTGCTGCAGTTCGCCGTGGTGTGGTTCTATTACCCGGAAACCAAGCGTGTCACGCTGGAGGCGATGGCAAGTCATCTCGGCGGCTAGGACGTCGCCGCCACGGCGCGGTCCAGTTCGGCGATCGCACAGACGATATGATAGAAGGAACTCGCCGGCGCCGGCTGATCGATGAATCTGTCCTCCGGCGTCAGCTGGTCATACCACAGCCCCGCCAGCGGCGTGTCGAGATAGCGCATCAATCCCCGCGCCGCCGCGATCGCCGAGGCCCAGCGTCCGCGCTCGCCGGTCAGTTCCGCCGCCAGGCAATGTGCCTTGAGACGTTCGGTCTGCGGCCACAGGCGGGCATTGCCGTCCGCCACACCCAGATCATCCCGCAGGCCGTTGATGGCGACGCCGCGCCGCGAATCGACACCGTGCGACTCGCCGAGCGCGATCAGTCGCAGGGCGGCCGCCTGCGCCGCCGGCGCCGCGCTCAGCCGGCTCCAGCGCAGCAGCAACCAGGCCCATTCGAACTGGTGGCCCGGCTCGATCTGCCGGTCCGCATAGCCCGGCATCGGCCGCCAGTCGCGATCGAAGAATTCACGCAAGGCGCCGCTGCCTTTGCCGATCAGGCGGGTGAGCGCGAGCTGCACCAATTCCTCGGCAAGAGCCAGCCACGGCCCGTCCTCATCCACCTCCGACCATGCCAGTGCGCTCTCCAGCAGATGCATGTGCGGATTGGCCCCGAGCGGCAACAGCCCGGACGGCTGTTCCGCGAAGCCGATCTCGGCATGCGCGCGGGTGGCGCGCCATTGTGCGAGCAGTTGCCGCGCCAGATCGCGATAAAACGGAGGCTCGCCCAACGTCACATAGGCGGCGTGCAGCCCCAGCAGTGCGAAGGCCTGATCGTAAAAGGCAATAGAATCATCGGCGATGCCGCCCTCAGGTGTCACCAGCGTGCGGAACAGTCCGTCGGCGCGGCGATAATGCGCCAGGAAAAAATCGATGCCATGGCGAACCGCGGCCGGTCCGTCACCCGCCCACCCCAATGAGTGGGCCTTGCTGAAGCTGTAGATCTGCCGAGGCTGAACCCGCGCCCGTTTCGCCGCCAAGACCGGCGCCCCGTCTTGCCGCAGCTGTTCATGAAACCCCCCCAGGCGATGATCGGCACCGTTTTGCCACCATATTGGATAGGCTTTTTCAGCCAGCCAGCTTTTGAGCTCGGCCAGCACGGGGGCGGCGACATGACGCCGTCGCCTCACCATAATCGCGCCGCGCCACGAACCCCGGAGGAATCGCCCCACCGTGCCGGGACGATGCGGGCTGCCCAACTGTCGGAGAAGACATAGGGACGCGCCGCGGCCGGCAGTCTGTCGAACAACTCGGTGACATTGGACAGGCCGCCGCCGATCACGAAGGCATCGGGATCGAGCAGATTGCAGACCAGCGCGATGGCGCGGCCGAGCCGATCGACCAGCCGGTCGAAGGCGGCGCCGGCCTCCGGGTCACCGGCGCGCGCTGCGCTGATGATCGCCGGGCCATCGAGCCTGCGGCCGCACTCGGCAAAGTCGCGCTGAAAGCCGGTACCGGAAACCCAGGTTTCGAGACATCCCAATTGCCCACACCAGCAGCGCGGTCCGGGATGTTCGGCCAAGCTCGGCCAGGGTAGCGGCATGTGGCCCCATTCGCCGCCGATCCCGTTGGCGCCTTCCAGCAATTGTCCGTCCACCACCAATCCGCCGCCGCAGCCGGTGCCGACGATGATGGCGAACACCACCTTGGCGCCCGCCACCGCGCCGTCCACTGCCTCGGACAGCGCCAGGCAATTGGCATCGTTGGCGACCCGCACCGGCCGTCCCAGCGCACGGGTGATATCCTCGTTGAAGCGGCGGCCGTTCAGCCAGGTCGAATTGGCGTTGCGCATCAGCCCGGTGCGCGGTGAAATCGAGCCGGGCGAGCCTATGCCGACGGTGCCCTGGGCGCCAATCTCGGATTCGACCCTGGCCACCAGATCGCAGATGGCCACCAGCGCGGCATCGTAGCTGCCGGGATTACTGACGCGAATGCGCGACAGCATGGCGCCTGAATTATCGAGGGCCGCAGCCTCGATCTTGGTGCCGCCGAAATCCACGCCAATGCGGATCATGTCGTCCCGGTCCTCCGTCCATGTGGCGTCCGCGCCGCCAGGGCGGCAAACAGGGTGATCGCACCATAGGCCAGCGCCGGCACCAGAAAAGTCAGACTAAGGCCGGCACGGTCGGCCACCTGTCCGACCAGTTGCGGCAACAGCGCGCCACCGACAATCGCCATGCACAGCAAGCCGGAGGTGGCGGGTGCCGGCGCCGAAGAGCGCTCGAGCGTAAGGGTGAAAATGGTGGGGAACATGATGGAATTGAACAGGCCGATCGCCAGCACCGCGACCGCTGCAACCATTCCGCCGGTTTGGCTGACGGTCAGGCACAGGATGGCCGCCGCCAGCGCCGCCGCCGCCAGCAGCGGGCCGGCGCGCATCTTGCTGAGCAGGGCACTGCCGGCGAAGCGGCCGATCATCGCTCCCAGCCAATAGAGACTCAGCAGACGGCCGGCCTGCTCAGCGCTGATGCCGAGGATGTCCGGCTGCATCAGGAAATTGATGATGATGCTGGCGACCGAAACCTCGGCACCGACATAGAGAAAAATGGCAGCGGCGCCGGCGAGCGCCCAGCGCGACGACAGCGCCTCGAACAGGACTTGGGAACTGTCTTCCGGTGCCAGGCCCGGCGTCACCAGCAGGCGGCGCACCCGCCACAGCAGGGTCGCCAGCAGGGCGATCACCGCCGCTACGATCAGAAAAGACGTGTCGATATGGCCGAGCGATTCGCTGCGGTTGGCTTCCTGGTCGAGACCGCCGCCGAATACGCCACCGCGCAGCATGATCACCGACCCGACCAGCGGCGCCAGCACGGTGCCGAGCGAATTGAAAGCCTGCGACAGAGTGAGGCGAAAATGCGATCGCGCCGGCGGACCCAGCGCGGCCGCCAGCGGGTTGGCCGCTACCTGCAGCAAGGTGATCCCGGAGCCGATCACGAACAGCGCCAGCAATACCACGCCATATTCCCTCAGCGCGGTGGCGAGCGGAATCAACAGACAGCCGGCCACCATGGCGGCCAGGGCGATGATGATCGCATCGGCCGAACCCTTGCGCGCCACCAGCATGGCGGCCGGCAGCGACATCACGCCGTAGGAGAGGAAAAAGGCGAACTGGGTCAACAGGGACTCGCTGTAGCTTAGCGTGAACACCGATCTGACCAATGGCACCAATGGGTCGAGCGTAGCAGTGACGAACCCCCAGGCGAAAAACAGCGATGTGACATAGATGAAGGCCAGGTTGGCCCGCGGCGCCGGATTTTCCATTATTGCTCCCCGTCGCGCCGCAGCTTCCATCGGGATCGGCGCCGGCGCGCGACCGTCTGGTGCCTAGGTAAAGAAACTTGAATTTTTAATCAAGCCTGCGTCCGTCCGGGCTGGGTGGGCAACGGGCTTGCCGATTGGACTGCTACCCGCACACCGCGTCACCGCGGTCGGCGACAAGCTCGGCGTCACGAATCGCCAGGCTGAAGCTGCCGGCGCTCGCCAGCAGCAGCGGCTGCTCGGTCGCCTGCCACTGTGGCACCAGGCAGGACAGACGGAAGCGGGTGGTCTGCCACGCGGCCGCCGCCGGCGCCCGCATGCGCGCGGTCATATCCGTCTGGCCCCAGCGCACCGGCGCACTGGGCGGGATGACGACGCGATAAGTGAGTTGCAGCACCGGCTCGCCGGCGATCGCCTGCCGCCAGGCCCGGTTGGGTCCGAACAGCGAGAATTCGCCCGTTCCACCCTGCCAGGTGACACGCATCTCGCCCGGCGTCCCTTGTTTGGCCTCCATGTCCAGCGCCACCGTGCCGCTGCCGCTCAGCTGGTGCGGCAGTGTTGCCCGCAGGCTGCCGGTATCGTCGCCCAATTGCGCCGACCACGGCGCTATCAGGGCGCCGGCCATGACGATCGGTGCGCGGCCGGCCGCGACCGCTGTGACACCGGACTCCTCGGAAAGCGACGGCAGTGACGCCCGATCCGCCAGACTGAGGCCATAGCCGCGCGGAAATAAAGCCGGCCCGTCCTGAGCGAGAGCCGTCGCCGGCCAGGCGAATGGCAGTCTGCCGGTGAAGTCGCGGGCGGTCTTGCCGTCGGCAGGCACGAACAGATGGTCGGCGATCGCCTCTCCTTCCGAGCCCGGCAGCCAGGCGACGACGAACGCCCCTGCCGCATTGAGTTCGGGGTTGACCCACAGCGGCCGGCCCGACAGGAACACCGCCACCGTCGCAATCCCCTGATCCGCCAGCCTTCGCAAAAGCTGCAGATCGCGGCGCGGCGGCGGCTGATAATCCAGGCTGGACCGATCGCCGGAGAATTCGGCGTAGGGGTCCTCGCCGAACACGGCGATCGCCACATCCGGCCGCGCCGTGAAACTGCCGTCCTCGCTCAGTTGGGCATGGCCGCCGGCGGCCTCGACCAGGCGGCGAATGCCGGCGAAGATTGAGGTGGCGCCGGGAAAATTGTCCGGCGACTTGTTGCCGCCTTGCCAGGACAAGGTCCAGCCACCCGCCTGCTTGGCGATATTGTCGGCACCACTGCCCGCCACCAGCACGGTCTGACGGGGAGACAGCGGCAGCAGAGCGGCATCGTTCTTCAACAGCACCAGAGATTTTCCGGCGGCTTCACGGGCCAAGGCGCGATGCGCCGGATTGCCGAGCATATCGAAGCGGCCGGCCAGGCGGCGCTGCGCCGGCGGTCCCTTGTCGAACAGACCGGCCAACAATTTGACGCGCAGAATGCGCCGCACCGCGTCGTCGAGGCGGGCTTCGCTGATGGTGCCTTGGCGCAGTGCCAACAGCTGCGACTCGAACAGCGCCTTCCAGCGGTCGGGCGCCATGAACATGTCGATGCCGGCATTGAAGGCCAGCGGGCAGGCGGCGTCGTTGCAGCCGGGAACCTGGCCATGGCCGTTCCAATCGCCGATCACAAAACCATTGAAGCCCAGGCGCCCTTTCAGCACATCGGTCAGCAGGTCATGGTTGGCATGCATCTTGGTGCCCTGCCAGCTGCTGTAGGAGGCCATCACCGTCAGGGCACCTGCCGCCACCGCCGCTCCATAGCCGGACGCATGCAGGCGGATCAGATCCGCCTCGGAACAAGGCGTGTCGCCCTGGTCGCGCCCGTGCCAAGTGCCGCCGTCGCCGAGGAAATGTTTCAGGGTGGCCACCACATGGGCATCGTCTTCGAAGCTCTTGCTTGCCAACTCCCCTTGCAGGCCATCGATCATTGCCGTGGCGTAACGAGCCACCAGCGCCGGATCGTCGCTGTAGCTCTCATAGCTGCGGCCCCAGCGCAGATCCTGGGCTTGCGCCACGGTGGGGGCAAAGGTCCAGTCGATGCCGGTGACCGCCACTTCGGCGGCGGTGACGGCGCCGATCCGCCGCACCAGATCGTCATCATGCGCGGCGCCCAGCCCGATATTGTGCGGGAACAGGGTGGCGCCGACGATGTTGTTATGGCCATGCACCGCGTCGATTCCGAACATGATCGGAATCTGCAGGCGGCCGGGCCGCGGCCGCATCGAAGCACGATAGAATCGGTCGGCCAGATCGAGCCAGGCCGGCGCCGGCGCCAGATCGTCGCCGCCCGGCCCGGAGCCGCCGCCGGCCAAAACCGAGCCGAGCGGATAGCGGTCGAGATCCTCGGGCGTCACGGTGGAAATGTCGGCCTGGATGGTCTGCCCGACTTTTTCCTCAGGCGACATGCGGGCCAGCAAGGCGGTAATGCGCGCCTCTCGGTCCGGGTCGAGCAGCAAGCCGGGCCGACCTTGCGGCCACAAGGCGGGATGTACCTGTTGGGCCAGGCCCAGTGCCGGCGTGGCGAGCGATAACAGCAACAACATGCGGCGCCAGATCCTGCTCATGACGGGGCATTCAACAGCCGGGCGGCACCGAACAACGCCGAGTCGGTGTCGGTGATGACCAAGGTGGGAACCGCCGTCACCCAATCGGTCATCGGCTGTTTTGCTTCAAAGCGCGCTCGGAACGCGCTGTCCGGCAATATCGACAGCAGGCGTGGCACGATACCGCCCGCCAGGAACACGCCGCCGGTGGCGCCCAGCGTCAAGGCGACATTGCCTGCCACCGATCCCAACACCGAACAGAAACGCAATAAAGTTTCGTGACAGCGGTGATCGCCGGACAGGCCACGTTCGGTAATCTCGCTGGCGGGCAGTTCCTGATCGTCCAGCCCGTCGATGTTTTGCAGCACGTCATGCAGCCGCGACAGTCCGCTTCCCGACAGCAGAATTTCGTTCGACACACGGCCGAAGCGTTCGCTCAGCAGCCTCAGAATTTCGCCTTCCAGCGCGTCGACCGGCGCGAAATCGGCATGCCCGCCTTCGGTGGCCACAGCAACGTCGCCTCCCTGTTTGCGGATCAGCGCCGCCACGCCCAATCCGGACCCCGGTCCCAGTACTGCCAGATTGCCGTCGCCAATGCTGGCAAGCGGTCCGATCGCGAACAGGCGGCTGGCATCGAGCAAAGGCAGCGCCATCGCCTGGGCAGCATAGTCGTTGACCAGCCGAAAGGCGCCGAAGCCAGCATGAGCGAGGCTTTCCGGGGTTATGTGCCAACCGGAATTGGTAAAACGCACGGAATTCTTGCGCACGGCGCCGGCTGCGGCCACCACGCCCAAGCGCGGCGCCGCCCCGACCCGTCGCAAATAGGCGATCAGGCTATCCTCGAAGGTCGGGTAGTCGGCGCAGGAAAGATGCTCGGCGGTAATCAGCCGGCGATGATCGCCATCGATTTCCACCAGCGCGAAACGCGCATTGGTGCCGCCGATATCGGCGACCAGGCCCAGGCCGTGCCCGGCCTTCATCGGGCTGCTCTAGTCATGCCATTGATGTCCGGAGCGCTCGATCAGCGCATGCACGCCGGCCGGTCCCATGCTGCCGGCGCCGTAGATTTTAGGTTTCATGCCGGCGTCCGACCAGGCGTTGGCAACGCCGTCGACCCATTGCCAGGCTTCCTCGACCTCGTTGCGATGCACGAACAGAGTGCGATCGCCCCGGAAAATGTCGAGCAACAAACGTTCATAGGCGATGCGGCGACGCCCGTTCTGGCCGCTGAAGGCCTTGGCCAGACTCAAGGACAACGGCATCGACTCCAGCCGCATGCCGTCTTGCGCAAGGCCGGGCCGCTGGTTCATCAGCAGCAGCGATATGTCTTCATGCGGCTGCAGATCGATGACGAGCCGGTTGGCCACCATGTCGGCGTTGGCGGCCGGGCTGAAGATCGAGTGCGGCAGCGCCTTGAACTGGATGACGATCTGGGTGCGGCGCTCCGGCAGGCGCTTGCCGGTCCGCAGAAAGAACGGAGTCCCGGCCCAGCGCCAATTGTCGATCGCACAGCGCAGGGCGACGAAGCTTTCGGTGTTCGACGGCTTGCCGATTTCCTGGAGATAGCCCTCGACCGCCTTGCCCTCGACGACGCCGGCGCCATATTGCCCGAGCACAACTTCGTGGGCCACCGTGCCGCGCGTGATCGGCCGCAACGCTTTCAGCACCTTGACCTTTTCCTGGCGCACCGCGTCGGGATCGAGATCGGCCGGCGGTTCCATGGCGATCAGGCACAAAAGCTGGATCATGTGGTTCTGCAGCATGTCGCGCAGCGCGCCATAGTCGTTGTAATAAGGCCAGCGGTCGCCGACCCCCTCGGTTTCCGCCACCGTGATCTGCACATGGTCGATGGTATGGTTGGTCCATAGCGGCTCGAAGGCGATGTTGGCGAAGCGCAGCGCGATCAGATTCTGTACTGTCTCCTTGCCGAGATAATGGTCGATGCGAAAGATCTGCGACTCGTCGGCCACTTTGGCGACGGCACTGTTGAGCGCCTGGGAACTGGCGAGGTCGCGGCCGATCGGCTTTTCCAGCACCAGCCGGGTGGTGGCGGTGATCAGGCCGGCGGCCGCCAAGGCCTGGCAAGCCGGCGCATAGAGGCTGGGCGACAGCGAGAAATAGATCACCAGCCCGCATCCGGGCCCGCCGCCGGCCTCGAGTTGCGCGGCAAGACGCTGGGCGTCCTGGGCCTTGGTGATGTCACCGGAAAAATAGTCGATGCGGGCGACGAAGCGCTGCCAGGCGTCTTCATCGAAGCTTTCGCGGAGCGCGATCGCTGCGCGCACGCTGTCGCGATAGGCTTGCGGAGAACGGCCGTCGCGCGCCACGCCGATCAGGCGTAAGCGGTCCGGCAGCATCCGATCGATCTCGAGGTGAAACAGCGATGGCAGCAGCATGCGGCAGGCGAGATCGCCGGTACCGCCCAGCAACAGCAGCACGGGTCCGGCATTCTCTTCCGGAGCCTTTTTCATCACTCTCCTCCTTGATTGACAGCGTTGTCTATGATCTCTTCAGCTAAGTCAAGCCTGCTGGATCAAAGACTTGAATGCGGTGCAGCATGGCTCAGCCACTGTTGCGCAGCCCTGCCGCCAGGCCATTGATGGCCAATTGAATCCCCTGCCTTATGTCGCCATCGCGGTCGCCGGCGCGGAAGCGCCGCAGCAACTCGACCTGCAGGTGATTGAGGGGATTCATATAGGGAAGACGGTTGTGCCAGGACCGCGCCAAAAGCGGATTTTGCGCCAGCAGATTCTGCCCGCCGGTGATCGACAGCAGATGCCGCGCGGTGCGTTGCCATTCCTGTTGCATCCTTGGAAAAATGCGCTCCCGCAGCGCCGGGTCGGTGACCAAATCGGCATAGCGCGAGGCGATCGCCAGGTCGCATTTGGCCAGCACCATGTCCATGTTGGACAACAGACTGCGAAAGAACGGCCAGGCCTTGTGCATGCGCTGCAGCGTTTGCAGCCCATCCGGCATCTCGGCCAGCCAGGCCTCGACCGCCGTGCCAAATCCGAACCATCCGGGCAGCATCAGCCGGCATTGCGACCATGAGAAGACCCACGGAATGGCGCGCAAATCCTCGATCCGTGTCGATTGGGTACGCGATGCCGGGCGGCTGCCGATATTCAGCGCGGCGATATCCTCGAGCGGCGTCGATTGGCGGAAATACGCCTCGAATCCGGGTGTCTCATAGACAAGGTCACGATAGGCGGCGAAGGCAAGCGCGGAAAGCCGATCCATTACCGGGAAAAAAGGCTCTACCGGCTCGACGCTGCGCTCGTCATCGATGAAGGTCGCTTCCAAAGTGGCGGCCGCCAGCACTTCGAGATTGCGGCGGCCGATTTCCGGACTGGCATATTTGGAGGCGATCACTTCGCCCTGTTCGGTCAGTCTGATCTGTCCGGAGACCACACCGGCCGGCTGCGCCAGGATCGCCTGATAGCTGGGGCCGCCGCCGCGGCCGACACTGCCGCCGCGACCGTGAAACAGGCATAATTTGACGCCACGCGCGGCGCACAGGCGGGCAAGTTCGACTTCGGCGCGGTAGAGCTCCCAGCCCGAGGTCAGAAAGCCGCCGTCCTTGTTGCTGTCGGAATAACCGAGCATGACTTCCTGGCGCGGCGGGGCCGAGCCCAGCAGCCGGCGATAGACCGGCAGATCGAACAGCCGCGCCAGGATCCGCGGCGCCGCCCGCAGATCGGCGATGGTCTCGAACAGCGGAATGATATTGAGGCGGTGCTGTGGCTGGGCGTGATCGTGCTGCAGCAGGCCCGCCTCTTTCAGCAGCAAGGCGATCTCCAACAGATCGGACGCGGCGGCGGTTTTCGAAACGATGCAATTGACGAGCGCCGCGGCTCCGAATTTCCGGCGAATGTCACGGGCTTCGAACAGGACCGCCAGCTCGGCGGTGGTTTCCTCGGAATAGCGGAGATAGGCGGCGTACAGCGGACGCGGACTGGCCAGCTCCTCGGTCAGCAGCGCCACGCGGGCATCCTCGTCAAGCCCGCCATAAGCGTGGCAACGGCCGGCGGCGCGCAGCAAATCCGCCACCGACCGCTCATGGACGTCGGCATTTTGGCGCAGATCAACAGGCGCCAGATGGAAACCGAAGATCTGCACGGCCTGGATCAGCCGATGCAGACGCCGCCGCGCCAATCTGATGCCACCATGGGCGATCAGCGATTGCTGCAAGGCCAGCAGGTCGTGTTTGAAGCCATCGGCATCGGCATAAGCGTCGCTGCCGCCGGGCTGATCGGTCAGCCGTGCCAAGGAATCCGCCAAGCGCGCCGAGATGTGGTAAAGCGCGCGGCGATAAGGTTCGTCCCGGCGATGCGGGTTGTCGTCGGTGGACTGATCGGCCAAGGACAGCACCGGCGACTCGACGCCGACCATGCGCTGCGACAGCGGCAACTCGCCCCCGAGCCGCCACAGTGCCGACTGGTAGAATGACATCACCGCGCGGCAGTGCAAATCCAGCGTCTGGTGCAAGATCGGGGCGGTGACATAGGGATTGCCGTCACGATCGCCGCCGATCCAGCTGCCGATGCGAAAAAATGGCGGCAGCAGCACGGGAGGCGCAGAGTCGTCGCCGCCATCGAGCAGACGCTGGAAATCCTCGTAGAGCCGCGGCAATTGCTCGAAAAAGGTATCTTCGAAATAGGAGATGCCGTTCTTGACCTCGTCGGCGACCGACAGACGCTGCGGCCTGAGCAGACGGGTCTGCCACAAAGTGAGAATGGCGGCGAACAGCTCCGCTTCATTTTCGGCAAGCTGCGCCGGCGTCAGCGGCAGCCGGTCGCGGTCGTCGAGCAGACCGGCCAATTTTCGATGCAGGGACAAAACGCTCTTACGCTGAACCTCGGTCGGATGCGCGGTCAATACCGGACTGACCTCGAGAGCCAGCACGCCACCCTGGATTTGGCGCTGGTCGATTCCGGCCGCGTGCAGGCGTTCCAGCGCATGTGCCAGACTGCCCTCGCGCGGCTTCGAACCGGCGATCTCATGCTCGCGGTTGCGGCGGATGTGATGCTGATCCTCGGCTATATTGACGAGATGCAGAAAATGCGAAAAGGCGCGCACCACCAGATCGGCATGGTCGGCCGACAATCCGTTGAGCAATTCGGTCAAGGCCTTGCCTGCGCTTTGATCCTGCTCGCGGGTGAAGCGGATCGACAATTGCCGCACGCGCTCCACCACGTCAAACATCTCGGCGCCCGCCTGTTCCCGCAAGACCTCGCCCAGCAGGCGGCCCAGCAGGCGGGTGTCCTCGCGCAAGGGCAGATCCTTGTCCGGCGCTGCCGGCGAGATCTCGTGCATCAGCCCGGGCTTCTGTCTTGCCGAAGTCCGCGCAAGGCGTCCTTCATGCGACGAAGATGCGGCACCAGACCGGGTCCCCGCCGCAGAGCGACGCCAATCTCGAGGATGTCGACCACCACCAGCTGCAACAGCCGAGAAATCATCGGGGTATAGTGTTCGGTGTCCTCGATCGACGGCACGATGATCGGATGCGTCGCCGCCGCCGCCAGCGGCGTATCGGCGGTAGTGACGGCAATCACCAGGGCGCCTTGGCGGCGGGCCAGTTTGGTCGCCTCGATGACGTCGCGGGCACGGCCGGTGTAGGAAAAAGCCAGCACCACGTCGCCCTGCGTCAAGCTGGCGGCGGACATCGTCTGCATATGCGGATCGACATAAGCGGTGACCGGCACAAGCAGTCGGAAAAGCTTGTTCTGGGCGTCGATCGCCACCGCGCCGGAGGCGCCGACGCCATAGATTTCGATGCGCGGCCCACTGGCCAGCGCGTCGATGGCGCGCTCGACCGCCGGCCAATCGAGCTTGCTCTGCAGCGCATAGATCGCCGCCGCCGTTTGGCCGCAGATCTTGGCGCCGAGCGTGGCGACATCGTCCCCTGCCCCGATGCCATCGCGAATCACCGGTGCAGCCAGCGCCGAGGCGCGCGCCAATGCCAGCTTGAATGTCTGGAAACCGTCATAGCCCAGGGCGCGACAGAAGCGCAAGACGGTCGGATCACTTACACCGCTGGCCTCTGCCAGCGCGGAAATTCCCAACGGCACCGAAGAATCGGGATGCGCCAGCACATAGTCGGCGACCTTGCGCTCGGAGCGGCGCAAGGGTGCGCGCTCGATCTCGGCGAACAGCGAATCGGGTTTGTAGGCCAGCGCCGTCATCGCTAAAAGGCGCCGTCGAAGGAAAAGATGGTAGCCCCCTGATCGGCGCGCGAGACCAGTTGGCGGAACGGCGCGAACAATTCCCGGCCGGGACCCCAGTGGCCGGTTTCGGGCGCTGTCGCGGCATCGCGGCCGGCCAATTCGGCGTCGTCGAGATCGACCTCCAGGACGCCGGCGGCGCAATCGATGCGCAGCCTGTCG
>Ga0302320_10017429_pt1 | contig 14579 bp, 10 predicted proteins | sample Bog_T0_3_FD_202130 | JGI IMG/M metagenome (GOLD analysis project Ga0302320, IMG submission 202130) | Peat permafrost microbial communities from Stordalen Mire near Abisko, Sweden - Bog_T0_3 | ecosystem: Environmental > Terrestrial > Soil > Wetlands > Peat | place: Sweden: Abisko, Stordalen Mire...
AGGGTATCGGCACTCACGACCTGCTCTCCGAGGTGGGTCCCGACGTCGCACCGCTCAGCCCCGCAAACAAGCTCATCTTCGTCAACGGGCCTATCACCGGCACCACCATGTTCGGGGGCAATCGCTACGGCCTGCACTTTCTCTCGCCGCTGACCGGCGGCTACGGCGAGTGCACCTCGGGCGGCCAGGTCGCGCCGCAGTTCGCGCGCACCGGCTTTCGCGTGGTGATCATCGAGGGCGCGGCCGACGCGCCCGTCTACCTCGAGATCTCCGAGAACGGCGCGCAGATCCACCCCGCCGACGGGCTGTGGGGCCTTGACACCTACGAGGCTGAAGCGGCCATCGTGGCGCGCCACAGGGAGCGCTGGCCGCACGCCCAGGCCTGTGTCATCGGCCCAGCCGGCGAACGACTGGTGCGCTTTGCCTGCATCGAGAACAACAAGTGGCACAGCCTCGGTCGCGGGGGCTCGGGCGCCGTGATGGGCTCAAAGAAGCTCAAGGGCATCGTGTTCCACGGCGACCGCAAAGTCGAGGCGGCGCGCCCCGACAAATTCAAGGCGCTCGTCAAAGACCTGGCGGCACGCGCCAAAGACGATCCCGCGGTGGCAGCCTACCGACGCGGTGGCACCGTCAACATGGTGCGCCTCATCAACGGCGTCAACGCCTTCCCGACCCGTTACTGGCGCAAGGGCCACCTCGACGATTTCGAGCCCTTGACCACCGAGACGATGATCGAGAAGCACCTCGAGCACAACGGCGTCTGTCCGCCCTGCCTGCTGCAGTGCATCAAGCACAACGTGATCCGTGAAGGGCCGCATGCCGGCCTCGAGATAGACGGTCCCGAGTACGAGACGCTGTACGTGTTCGGTGGCCTCTGCGAGATCGTCGACTTCGGCCAGGTCATGCACTTGAACGACATCTGCGATCGGCTCGGCGCCGACACGATGACGGCCGGAAACCTCTGCGCGCTGGCGATCGAAGCCTCGCGGCGGGGTCTCATCGACCTGCAGCTCGACTTCGGCGACGCCGACGGCGTCGCCGCCTTTCTCGAGTCGATGTGTCTGCGCGACAGCGCCTTGGGGGACCTGTTCGCCGAAGGCGTGCTCACGGTCGAACGTGAACTCGGCCTCGAGGGCGTGGCCGTCCATGTCAAAGGCATGGAGCCGGCCGGCTACGACCCACGCGCGCTCAAGGGCATGGGGCTGGGGTTCGTCGCCACCGCGCGCGGCGCCTGTCACCTGAGGGCTACGTTCTACAAGGCCGAGCTTGCGGGATTCAGCGACCCGCAGGTGGTCGAAGGCAAGGCGGCGACCTATGTCGACTGGGAAGACCGCCTGTGCATCATGGACACGCTGATCTTCTGCCGCTTCTACCGCGACCTCGTGCCCTGGCCGTTCATCACGGCCGTCGTCAACGCCGCCCTGGGGACCGACTACTCGAGCGACGACCTGCACGCGGTCGCCAACCGCATCATCACCGAGTCGCACCGCTTCAACGAGGCGCGCGGCTTCACGGCAGCAACCAAGGAGAGGTTGCCGTCGTGGCTCACACAGCGCGCCACCGACGACGACCTCCATCAGACGCTCGACCAGGGACAGATGGACCTCATGCTCCACGAGTACTACGGGCTGCGCGGCTGGGGAGAGCCCGTGCTCGAGGCGACCGTCGGGTCCGGCCGGCCCTAACCGTCCCGCACCAGGACCTAGCCGCCGATGTAGCGAGCGTAGACCGACTTGGCGACCGCCGGGTCGGCGGTGCCGCCGATGATGGCGCGCCCGTCGGCGAAGACGGTCAGATGCCACGAGTCGATGTCGGCACGCAGCAGAAAGCGGTTTCGTTTGATGACGCCGAGCGGCGTGAGGCGCGCGGCGAGCGCATCGAGGTCGAGCGTCGTGCCGGCCGGCCCGCGCACCTGCACGGCGTCGCGGCCACACAGCAACCAGGCCTGTGAGCCCTCGCGCCCGTCGAGGTAGTCGAAACGGCGCTGCCCGCAGCACGGGCACTGGGGGTCGGCGTCGGGCAGTGGGACCTCGTCGTAGCTGTTCTCCCAGACGTCGAACATGGTGATCTTGTGGCTGAGCGCGGCGCGGCGCCCCGCTGCGAGTTTCAGCGCCTCGGCCGCCTGCAGCGAGGCCACAATGCCGACGATCGGGCCCAGCACGCCCGTCGTGTCGCAGGTCGGCGTGAACCCCGGCGGCGGCGCGTCTGCGAACAGGCAGCGCAAGCAGGCGGTCTCGCCGGGCAAGATGGTGAAGGTGACGCCATACGAGGACACGCAGGCGCCGTAGACCCAGGGCGTGCCGGTCTTGACCGCGTAGTCGTTCAACAGGTAGCGCGCGTCGAAGTTGTCGGTGGCGTCGAGGATGAGGTCGACGCCACCGAGCAGCCGGGCTGCGCTCCCGTGGTTCAGGTCGTCGACCAGGCCCTCGATCTCTACCTTCGAGTTGACCAGCCGCAGTGCCCGGGCGGCCGCGATCGCCTTGGGCTGCATGGTGCGCGCGTCGTCTTCGGTGTACAGGAGCTGGCGCTGCAGATTGCTCTCTTCGACGAAGTCGCGGTCGATCAGACGCACGGCGCCAACGCCGGCGCGCACCAGCAGCATGGCCTGCAGCGAGCCCAGACCGCCGCAGCCGACGACGGCCACGCGCGCCTTCATGAGTGCCTGCTGGCCCTCGGCGCCCAAGCCGCCGAAGAGGACCTGCCGCGAGTATCTGTCGGGGATGGACCCCGGCGCCACCGAGGCTCCCCTACTCAGCCGGCACCGGTCGAACGTCGGCCTTGTCGATCTTGAGATCGACGGCCAGCACGTGTGGGTTCTGGCAGAAGACGATGCACTGCGGCGTGCCGTCGCACAGATCGCACTTGAAGGCGACCTTACGCTCGGGATGCTCGTGGATCACGCCGTACGGGCAAGCGTCGTAGCAGTCGCCGCAGTTCGTGCACTTTTCCTCATCGACGATCAGCGCTTGGCCCTCTGCAAGCCCTTCGAACCTGGCGGCGCTGTCGAAGGCGCCGTCGAGCTTGAGGGGGACCGCCCGGGTCGTGATGGCGCCGTTGGGACAGGCCTCCTGGCACTTCGCGCAGGCGGTCTGCAGGCAGGTGAAGCCCTTGATGTCAGTGGTGGTGGGGTTGCACTCGGAGCGCAGCCGGGCCACCGACGGCCGGAAGGCGCCCTCGTGATACAGCGAGCAGGCCAGCTCGCACATGTGGCAGGCGGTGCACTTCTTGCGTGAGATCATGACGTGTGGCATGGCGTCTCCCTATCCTTTCAGTGCCGCCTACAGGCGAACGTCGACGCCGAGCTCGTGGAGCTTCGCCTCGGTGGGGACGCCATCGGCGTCCCAGCCGCGCAGTTCGTAGTAGCGCCGCAGCGACTCGGTCCAGGTCGCCTCGCCGATGGCCTGGCCGGCCGAGGGCCCACTCGTGTGAGCGGACTCCTCGCTGTAGAGCTTCGTGGGCAGCGTGTCGGCTTCGACGCCTTCACGCAGGTTGAACAAACGGCCGAGGTTCCAGACGCGCTCGCCTATGAGCATGATCTCGTCGTCGGACAGCGCCCGGTGGTACAGGTGCGTGAGCATCTGCGAGACCTGAGTGGGATTGACGGCCCAGAAGTCGCACCAGATGCCGCAGAACTTGATCGAGCTGAAGTTCTGGCTGATGAAGTCGGGCGGGCGGTTGCTGATCGCGCCCTCGACCTTGCCCTCCATGGTGGCGGCCGGCACGGCGCCCGAGAGGATCTCGTCGGCCACCGAGTAGGTGCGCATGTGGCAGCCACCGCGGTCTGAGGTGGCGTAGCTGATGCTCATGCCGAAGGCGCCTCGTGGGTCGTAGCCGGGCATCTCGAGGTTCTTGACCTCCATCGACAGCTCGGGCGCGCCGTACTTCTCGCACAGCTTGCGCACGCCGAGGGCGAGCTCCGCGCCGACGCCTTCTCTGCGGGCGATCAGGCCGGGCAGCTGCACGTACGTCTCGCCCTCACCGAAGCGCACGCCGAAGTCGTGGAGGCCCTTTTCGGTCATATCCATGGCGAGACCGATCACGGTGCCCGACGAGATGGTGTCGAGCCCCCACTGGTCGCACTCTTCGTTGAACTTCATGAGCGCGTCGATGTCGTCGATGCCGCAGTTGGGGCCGCCCAAGGCGATCGTCTCGTACTCGGGACCCTCGCCCATGACCTTGACGCCGTGCCAAGTGGCCGCGTGAACGTTGCGACAACCGATGGCGCACTGGTAGCAGGCGCGCTTCTTCACGCGGATCTTCTGGAAGGACTCGGAGTTGAGGTTCTTGGCGCCCTCGAAATAGCCCTCGGACCAGTTGCGCGTGGGCATGGCGCCGGCGCCGTTGACGAGGTCGACCAGGATCGGCGTGCCTTCTTCGTGAGCCCAGAGGTTGTCGTCGGTCAGCACGAACTCGCGATGGACGCGTTCCATGTCGGCGAGGAACGCCCTGGGGTCGCCGACCGTCACGCTGCCGGTGCCGCGCACGGCGATGGCCTTGATGTTCTTGGAACCCATCAGGGCGCCGTGACCGCCCCGGCCGGCCTTGTGGTACTGGTCGGTCGACAGGCAGGCCCAGGGGTTGAGGGTCTCGCCGGCAGGGCCTATGGAGAGCGTCTTGGCTTCGGGGTCGAAGTCGTCGCGCATGGCCTGCTCGATCTCAGAGGTCTTCATGCCCCAGTACGTCGACTCGGCGGGCACGAACTCGACGACCTCGTTGCGGATGGTGACGACCGTGGGCTTCGCCGCCTTGCCGACGATGATGATCGCGTCATAGCCGGCGAACTTCATCTCGGGAGCGAACGAGCCGCCCACGTAGCTGTCGTTCAGAATGCCCGTGACGGGGCTCTTGGCACCGACCACCAGGCGAGAGGTCGTCGACAGGTTGGTGCCGGCAAACGGCCCAGTCATAAGGAACAGCGGGTTCTCGGGCGACCAGGGGTCGACCCCGACCGGCACGTACTCCCACATGTAGCGAAACAGGAGACCCTTGCCGCCCACGTACAGCGCGGCCCAGTCCATGTTCAGGGGCTCGACCGCCACGCTTTGCGCGGTCATGTCGATCCTCAGCACGTTGCCCGTATAGAAATCCACCCGGCCCCCCTCTGGATTGCTCGCCGCGCCGACGGCCATGACCACCACGAGTGCGTCGTCTGCGGACTTGGCCTGAGGCGGTCACAGTCGTGTGGCCACCGTCGCCGAGCCTACACTACTTCAGCAGGTGGGCGCACTCCCCGGACTGTCCACCCGAGGGCCCTCTCGCGCGACATTTCGGGGGGTCTCCTGTGCCCGCAAGTTGCGGGACCGAAGGGCACCCGATCATCCCGCTCGGGGGGCCGCCGGACCTTGGTGCCCGCCGCTCGGCCGGGACTGATCACGCGGCCGACGCTGATACACTCTTGTCTTCTGACGATGGCTGATCGCACCGACAAGCATGTGTCTATCGGCGTGCTGCTCGCCGGGGGCGGCGCGCGCCGCGCCGGCGTCGACAAGCGTTTCCTCGTGCTCGAGGGGCGCACGCTGCTGCAGCGCAACCTCGCCTTCTTGCACGACCTCTTCCCCACCGTGGTGCTCTCGCTGGCGCCGGGCCACCAGTTCGACCTGGGAGACGCCGCCGCCCTCGGCGAGACTGTGATCGTCAACGACGACTGGCCGAGCTCGTCGCCGCTGGCCGGTATCGCTACGGTGCTCGCCCGCTATCGGGCGCCGGTGTTCACCTTGGCGGTCGACATGGCCTTCCCCAGCCGCGCGGCGAGCGCCCGGGTGCTGTCCGCGTTCCCCGGCCACGATGCCGCCGTACCGGCCGTCGGGCGTCACTTCCAACCGCTCTTTGCCGTCTACGGCCCGGGTTGTCTTGGGCCCATGACGGCCATGCTCGAAGCCGGACAGCAGCGCATCATCGACGCCTACCACGCGATCGACCTCGCCCCCGTCGCGTTCGAAAGCGACGGGCCCTTCCACAGCATCAACACGATGGACGAGTACGGCGAGGCGCGCGACCTGTCCGGATCGGCCGATACCGGGCCGGGCGACGCCGCGCCCGGCGCCGAAGCACGCCCGGCGCCCGAGACCGCGAGCGCCCTCGCGGCGCCCGACGCCGGCCCGGCACTGGTGGCCGTTGTGGGCAAGAGCGACTCGGGCAAGACCACGCTGATCGAGAAGCTCGTGCCTGAACTGGTGCGACTCGGACTCAAGGTAGGCACCGTCAAGCACGACGCGCACAGCTTCGAGATCGACCACCCCGGCAAGGACACCTGGCGCCACGGCCAGGCGGGAGCCCAGGCCTACGTGATCGCCTCGCCCGAGCGCCTCGCCTACATCACCCGGCTCGACGGCGAGGTGCCGCTGGCCACGATCGCGCGGCGCTACTTCGCCGGCTTCGATCTGGTGGTCGCCGAAGGCTACAAACGCACCGCGCCGCACCGCGTCGAGATCTTCCGCGCCGCGGCCGGCCACGAGGCGCCGCTCTGCGGCCCCGGCGAGGCCCTCGCCCTGGTCACCGATTCGCCGTTGCCCCACGACCACCGCTTTGGGCTCGACGAGGCGCGCGACACGGCCCGCTTTCTGGCCATGCGCCTCGACACGCTGCGCCACTACTGAGGCCTCGGCCGTTCGGGGCGGGCGGCGACCAGGCCGACGACGACCCCGCAGGCAAAGCGCCGCCGCGCCGCGACGGCGAAGCCGGCGCGGCGCAGGTGCGCGGCCACGTGGTCGGCGCTGCCCAGGGCGCGTGTCGAGGCGGTGAGGACCTCGTAGAGCGCGGCGTGCCCGGCAAGGACCGCGCCCAGCCGCGGCGCCACCTCGAAGAAGTACAGGCCGGCCGCCGCCCCCAGCGGGTCGCGCGGCGGACGCACCGCCTCGACCACCACCAGCCGCCCACCGGGGACCAGCAGCTCGCGCAGCAGCCGCAGCAGGGCGCCGGGATCGGCGAAGTAGCGCAGCCCGAAGCCCAGCGTGATGGCCTCGAAGGGCCCGCCGAGCGTGGCGACCGCTTCCGCGCTCGCCAGATCGGCGACGACCGTACGCAACGGCAGCCCGGCTGCCGCCAGACGGTCCCGGGCCACGGCCAGCATGCCCGGCGCCGCGTCGACGGCCGTCACGGCCGCCCCACGGCGCGCCAGATCGAGCGTGAGCAGGCCGGTGCCGGCGCAGGCGTCAAGCACGCGGGGCGGCCAGTACGACGGGCCGCCCGGCGGCGAGGTCTGCGCTCCGCCGCGCGGCGGCGCTTCCCGCAGGCCTCCGGACGGCGGCGCTTCTGCCCGGCCCTGCGACGGCGTCTGCGGTATCGCCTGCCGCGCGGCCCAGCGCCGCCAGAGCGCGTCGAGACCCAAGGTGATGACCGTGTTGACGCGGTCGTAGGTCGCCGCGTTGCGGTCGAACAGCGCGGCGACGTGCGCCGGATCTCGGTCGGGAGTCGCGTGCGACGCGCCCCGAGCGCCGCGCGCACTATCGCGTGTGCCGTCGTCGTGCACTAGAGGCCGCCGAGCGCCAGGCCCACGAGCGCCGCAAGCAGAACGAGGTCGGGATAGAGGCTGCCGTGGTTGAAGAACGAGGCCGCCTGGGCCGGCGTGGGCCGGCGCAGCAGCTCGACCGCCGGCCAGGCCAGCGACCAGACGCCGAGCGCCAGCGCCAGCGCGACCGCCACGGGGGGCATGGGCAGCAGCGCCGCCGCGACCAGGCAGGCGACGGCGACCGCCGCCGCGGCGCGCGCGGCGACCGCCTCGCCGTACACGCTGGCGATGGTGCGGATGCCCACGGAGCCGTCGCCTTCGAGATCGCTCAGGTCGTTGACGATGTTGCGCCCGCCGACCTCCCAACAGGCCAGAAAGACGAACACGGTGAGGGCGCTCCAGCGCAGCGGCGCCACCGCGACCCAGCCGGCGAGACCGCCAAAGCCGACCATGACGCCCGACAGGACGGTCTTCCAGTGCGTGACGGCGCGCAGCGCGCAGTAGACGAACTGGGTCGCCACGGCGGCAGCGAAGAACAGCAGCGAGAGCGGGTTGAGGAGCGCCGTGCCCACGACGGCCACGGCGGCGAGGCCCGCGACCCACGCCACCGAGACCCGCAGGCTGAGGACGCCACGCGCCAGCGGGTGACGCATGAAGGTGGTATCGATGTCGTGGTGGGGCACCGCCGACTTGCCGGCCGACAGCGAGCGCGCGTCGACCTTACGGTCGAGCAGGTCGTTCAGGGCGTAGAGCGCAAACGAGGCCGCGCAGGCCGCCGGCAGGCCGATGGCGATAGCCCGCCATGCGGGCAGGCTGCCAAGTGCCAGCACCGCCCCGAGCGCCGGCTGGGCGACAGTGAGCAGAGCCTGCTTGCCGCGTGAGAAGTCGAAGATCGCGGCCGGCAGCCCCAGGCCCACGCGCGGCGCGCCCTTGTGATGCGCGTCACCGGTCGAGTCGCCTCGCAGCAGAAGACCGCGAGGGGGGACACCGCCGGGCAAGCCGACCTGATGGGCTGCGTCGAGAGGCCGCTCGTCACCCGTCGGCCCCACGCCGTTCACCGTTGCCGGCCGCCCCGGTCGCTCGAGCACCGCTCCGTCCCCCTGACCAAAAGACGATCGTCGCCACCGCCATGCCCTGACACTCGGACCACGGTGCCTGGGTTGCTACCCTGAGGGGTGTCAAACAACACTCTCCGATCGATGCGCCAGGCCGACGCGGACTGTTCAGATCGTCGGATTCACGTGAGGCCGTGCGCGGGGGGCACCCCGCGTAGCGCTCAGGAGCACGCAGCCACCGTCCTGCCCAGCCGGAAAGCCTCGAGGTTCAAGTCGACGGTCTTGGCCGGCACAGAGCGACGGATGACGGCCTCCATGGCCTCGGCCGGAAACGGCAGCGCCGCGGCGACCGCGCCCAGCATGACGACGTTGACGGCCTTGACCGTGCCCGCCTGTTTGGCGAGCGCGTTGGCGTCGAGCGCGCGGACGTTGGGCCAGGCGGCGGCGATGCGGGCAGTGATATCGGCCGGGTACTCGGCAAGGCCGGCCGACACGGTGCTCGAGTTCAGGCGTACGGTGCTGTAGACCACAAGACCGCCGGGCCGCAGCCAGTGCAGGTAGCGCGCCGCCTCGACGGCCTCGAACGAGAGCAGCACGTCGACCGTGCCCGGGGTGATGAGCGACGAGTAGACGCGGTCGCCGAAGCGCAGGTGGCCGGTCACGCAGCCGCCGCGCTGGGCCATGCCGTGGACCTCGCTCTGCTTGACGTCGTAGCCCTCGGCCAGGGCGACCCGGCTGAGCACGTAGCTGGCCAGCACGACGCCCTGCCCGCCGACGCCGCTGATCAGGATGTTGAAGGTCGGGCGGGCGCTCATCGGGCTTCCTTTCCGTCGGCGACCTCGGGGCCGGCGATTGCGTGCGTCTTGCAGAGTTGGGCGCAGACGCCGCAGCCGTTGCACACGGCGGCATCGATCGCGACCTTGGCCCTGGCGCCCGTCTCGCCGTTCAGACTGAGGGCGGTGCAGCCGGCGCGCAGACAGGCCTTGCAGCCGGTGCACAGCTCGGAGTCGATGCTCCACCCCTCGCCGCTGATCTTGTACTGCAGCACACAGGGCGCCGAGGCGATGACCACCGACGGCTCGCGCGCCGCGAGCTCCTCGCGCAGCACTGCTTCGGTCTGCCCCACGTCGTAGGGGTCGATCGTGGTGACGCGGCGTATGCCCAGCGCCCGGCACAATGCCGGCAGGTCGACCGCGGGCGCCGCCTGGCCCGACAGCGCGCGACCGGTGCCGGGGTTCTCCTGGCCGCCGGTCATGGCCGTCGTGCGGTTGTCGAGGATGATGGTGAGCACGTCGCTCTGGTTGTAGGCGACGTTCAGCAGGCTGGTCATGCCCGAGTGAAAGAACGTGCTGTCGCCGATGATGGCGATCGCCCGATTGCGAGAGTCGGCCTTCTCGTCGACGACCTTGGCCATGCCGTGCGCCATGCTGATGCCGGCGCCCATGCAGGTGCTGCAGTGCATCGCCTCGAACGGCGGCAGGGCCGCCAGGCTGTAGCAGCCGATGTCGCCCGAAACGAAGGCGCGCATCTTGCGCAGCGCGACGAAGACGCCGCGGTGCGAGCAGCCCGGGCACAGGGTCGGCGGGCGGTCGGGCAGCTCGCCGATGAGCGGCTCGCTTACCGGCAGCAGGGTCTCGTCGACACCGGGCACGCCGGCGGCCGAGAGCGTACGGGCCACCAGGCCGGGGGTGAACTCGCCGCACAGCGGCAGCAGGTCTTTGCCGCCGTCGACCGCGATGCCCAGGAGCCGCAGCTGCTCTTCGAGGAACGGGTCGAGCTCTTCGACCACGTAGAGCTTGTCGACGCGGGCGCGAAACGCGACGAGCAGGCCGCGCGGCAGTGGGTACGTGAGCCCCAGCTTGAGGATGCTGGCCGCCGGGAACGCCTCGCGGGCGTAGCCGTAAGCGGCGCCCGAGGTGACGATGCCCACACGGACGTCGTCGAGCTCGACGCGGTTGAGCGCGCTCGCCTCGGCGTGCGCGGCCAGGTCGAGCAGACGTTGCTCGACGAAGGCGTGCCGAGGCCGCGCGTTGTGCGGCATCATGATGTGCTTGGCGGGGTCGCGGTCGAGCGTGAGGATGGGCGGCGCCGCCGCGCGGCGCTCGCCAAGCTCGACGATGCCCTGTGAGTGCGACGTGCGCGTGGTCGTGCGGAACAGCACCGGCGTGTCGAAGCGCTCGCTCAGCTCATAGGCGGCGCTCAGGCAGGCGCCCATCTCGCCGGCCTCGGCGGCCTCGACCAGGGGCATCTTGGCGAAGCGCGCGTACTGGCGGTTGTCCTGCTCGTCCTGTGAGCTGTGCATGGCCGGGTCGTCGGCCGAGACGACCACAAGGCCGCCTTTGACGCCCACGTGCGAGGCCGAGAAGAACGGGTCGGCGGCCACGTTCAAGCCCACGTGCTTCATGCACACCAGGGCGCGAGCTCCGGCCAGAGAGGCGCCGGTGGCCGCCTCCATGGCGACCTTCTCGTTGGGCGCCCACTCGCAGTACACGTCGTCGTAGCGCGAAAGGGCTTCGAGGATCTCGGTGCTCGGCGTGCCGGGGTAGGCCGAGGCGAAGCGCACGCCCGCCTCCCAGGCGGCGCGGGCGATGGCCTCGTTGCCGGACATGATCTCGCGGGCGGGCGCGACGCGCCCGCCGGCGGCTGGAGTCGTAGGTCGAGTCGCCATGCCTTGTCCTTCTAGTCGTGATCGTGGGGGGAGCCCGCCGCGTGGCGGCGGCGATGGTCGCCGTACCAGGCCAGCCTGTCGAGCGCTTGTGCGGCGGCGCGCGGCGACGGCAGCACGACCGGCGCGTAGCGGCCGTCGCCGGCCAGCACGGCCTGGCGGATCGGCAGGTCGGGCACGTTGATGATGGGTTTGCCGGTGGTCTCCATGAGCGCGGCGGCGCAGCCCAGGAACTCGGTCTCCCAGGGACTGAAGCCGTCGTACTCGCCGGCGCTCTCGGGGCGCTCGTGATCGCCGGTGTTCGACACGCCCAGCACCGAGAGCATGATGACGGCATCGACGGCATCGCTGCCGGCGACGGCGGTGAGCACGCGGCGGGCCACGTCGCCGCCGGCCGAGGCCACCAGGTCGAGCGGGTTGCGGTGGCTCCAGAACGGCGGCAGCAACGCGTCGAGCTCGGCGAGCAGCGCCTCGGGCAGGTCGGCGAGCGCCAGGCCGTGGCGGGCCACTTCGTCGGCGGCCAGCACACCGGCCCCGCCGCCGTTGGTGATGACGGCCACGCGGCGGCCACGCGGCAGCGGCAGATGGGCCAGGGCGACGGCCAGGTCGAGCGCGTCGTCAGATGCCGTGCAGGTGATCACGCCGGCCTCGCGGGCAGCGGCCTCATAGACGGCGGCCGAACCGGCTAGGGCGCCGGTGTGCGACGCGGCCGCCCTGCCGCCCAGGTCGGTCAGTCCGCCGCGCATCACGACGACCGGTTTGACGGCGGTCGTGCGGGCGGCCACTTCGCTGAAGCGGCGGCCGTCGTCGATGCCCTCGAGGTACATGAGGACGCAGCTCGTGCGGTCGTCGGTGCGCAGGTAGTCGAGCACGTCGACGGCGCTCACCCGGGCCTCGTTGCCCACCCCGATGAACTTGTCGAGCCCGATCGCGCGCCGCTCGGAAGCCTTGACCAACTGCACGCCAAGGTTGCCCGACTGCGAGACCAGACTGAGGGGACCCTCGGGGGGGTGCAGCGCGATGAAGCCGGTGGCGTGCAGGTGGGTCTCGTTTGAGACCAGTCCCATGCAGTTGGGGCCGATCAGCGTGACGCCGCCGCCGGCGGCGGCTGCGGCCAGCTCGAGCTCGGCCCGGCCGCCCTCGTCGCCGGTCTCCGAAAAGCCGGCGGCGATGGCCACGGCGGCCCGCACGCCGCGCCGGCCGCATTGGGCGACCAGGCCGGCGGCCTGCCCTGCGCCCACGGCCAGCAGGGCCAGGTCTGGGGCTTCGGGCAGCTCGTCGAGGCTCGCGTACACGGGCAGGCCGAAGAAGGCGCCGCCGTGGGGGCTGACCGGGTAGATGGCGCCGGTGAAGCCGCCGTCGAGGATGTTGCGCAAGGCAGAGCCGCCCCACTTGCCGACGTCGTCCGAGGCGCCCACGATGGCGACCGAACGCGGCGCGCAGACCGCCCGCAGGTCGGCGAGGGGGCGCTCGACGGGCGCCGGCGCGGCCGGCGCGTTCGAGAGCACGACCAGGGCGTCGGCCGCCACCGGGCGGTCGCCCGCGATGATGAGCGGGTTCAGGTCAATCTCGACGATCTCGGGGTGATTGACGGCGATGTGCCCCACCGCCTGGATGATTTGGACGAGCTGCCCCTGGTCGACCGCCGGCAGGCCGCGAAAGCGGCCCAGCAGGCGCTTGGCGCGGATGAGCCCGGGCAGGTCGGCGGCCTCGTGATCGCCGACCGGCGCCAGGGCGAGGGCCACGTCGGCCAGCGCCTCGGTGAACACGCCGCCCACGCCGAAGGCCACCACGGGGCCGAAGGCGGCGTCGCGCTTCATGCCGACCATGAACTCGCGCGCGCCGGCCACCATCTCCTCGACCAGGACCGCCTCGAGGGCGTCGCCGGCGCGCTCCGCGAGCTCGCCGTAGCCGGCTGCCACCTCGTCGAGGCCGCGCAGACCGAGGAGCACGAGGCGCCGTTCGGTCTTGTGCTGGATCTTCTCGCCGACTGCCTTGAGCGCCATGGGGGCGTCGATCGAGGCGGCCAGGGCGAGAGCTTCGTCTGCCGAGTGGGCAACGCCGCCGGCGGGCACCGACACGCCGTAAGCGGCCAGCAGGGCCTTGCCCTCGTGTTCGTCGAGGGCGCCGCGGCCTGCCGCCAGCGCGCCCGCGACGATCCGCGACGCCCGGGCGAGCGACTGCCGCGTAGCTGACTCCATGAACCGCTCCCCGCTCGACGCGATGCCTTGCAAACCCTCGATCGTCTCTATGGTATCCAATCAGCTGAGGCCATCGAGTCAACCGCGGGCCGCGCGGGCCGCGCGTCACGCCGCGGCCGGCGGAGAGGCAAGCGGGCCGCGGCGGCAGGCCGGTCCCCTTTAGAGTGTCTTCAGGCGCTCGATCAGGGCCGGCACGATCTGGTAGAGGTCGCCGATCACGCCGTAGTCGGCCAGCGCGAAGATGGGCGCGTCCTTATCCTGGTTGACGACCGCCACGACCCGCGCCTGCGCCATGCCGACGGTGTGCTGCACCTGGCCCGAGATGCCGACGGCGAGGTAGACCTCGGGGCTCGTCTTGGCGCCCGAGAGCCCGACGATGCGGTCGTCGGACATCCAGCCGAAGTCGGCCAGGCTCTTGGTGCAGGCCAGTTCGGCGCCCAGGGCCGCGGCGAGCCCCTCGCCGAGTGTCACGTCGTCGCGCTTGGCCAAGCCGCGGCCCACGCCCACGATGCGCGCGGCGGCGGCCAGGTCGACGGTCTCGCCCTCTCTGGGCTGTCGGTCGACGACCCTGACGGCGGGCGCGGCGAGGCCCGGCGAGACGTCGACGATGGCGTCGGCGCCGGCCACGACGGTCCCGACACCCCCCGCCTCGTCGGCGGCGAAGACCTTGGGCATGACGGCCACGACCTGCACGGCCGAGGTCAGCGCCTCGCGCTGCACGGTGGCGCCACCCAGGTTGTAGCGGCCGGCCACGAGCAGGCCGTCTTCGACGGCCAGCGAGCTTGCGTCGGTGACGCAGCCGGCGCCCAGGCGCTGCGCCAGGCGGCCGGCGAGCGCCCGGCCGCGGCGCGTCGAGCCCAGCAGCACGAGGCGCGCGCCCGCCTGTTCGGCGATGTGGGCGAGCGCCTGGGCGGCTACGCCTGTGTCGAGGCCCTCGAGCGCGGGCTCGGTACACAGGTAGACCGGCGCGGCGCCGCGGGCGGCCAGAGCGGCCGCTTGAGGGGCCGCTTCGGCGCCCAGCCCCGCCGCGCTCACCGTCAGGTCGAGCTGCGGCGCGAGCGTCTGGGCGGCGCCCAGCAGCTCGAGGGCCGTGTCGAGCTGTTCCGAATACACGAGGATCGCGGTCATCGCCCTCACCTTCCCAGGACGCCTTCGGCGACCAGCGCGTTGATCAGAGCCTCGGCCTGCGCGGCCGGCTCGCCGTCGAACAG
>Ga0302320_10017431_pt1 | contig 14578 bp, 8 predicted proteins | sample Bog_T0_3_FD_202130 | JGI IMG/M metagenome (GOLD analysis project Ga0302320, IMG submission 202130) | Peat permafrost microbial communities from Stordalen Mire near Abisko, Sweden - Bog_T0_3 | ecosystem: Environmental > Terrestrial > Soil > Wetlands > Peat | place: Sweden: Abisko, Stordalen Mire...
CCCGTCGGGTCATCCGTGCCGTGGAGGTCATCCGGCTGACCGGCAAACCCTTTGCCGACCAGCGCGCCGCCTGGTGTTCCCCGGCGGAAGGGTCGGGGGACCCGCACCCGTGGTTTATCGGCTTCAGGCGCTCCAATTCCGATTTGCAGGCGCGGATCAACGCGCGCGTCGATGAGATGTTCCGCCTCGGCCTGGTCGCCGAGACCGAACACCTGCTGGACACCGGCCTGGCGCAAAACCCCACGGCGATGCAGGCCATTGGGTACCGGCAGGTGGTGGAATATCTGAGCCGCGGAACGCGCGGTCCTGCCGCCCTGGCGGAAACCATCGAGTTGGTCAAAATTCGCACCCGTCAGTATGCGAAGCGGCAACTGACTTGGTTCCGCCGCCACGGCAACCCCTTGTGGATCGAACTCCAGCCCGGAGAATCGTTGGTGGCGGTGGCGGAACAATTAATTCAACGACTCCGGGGAGGATAGACCGTTGGATGGTTACCACTTGCTGGCTGGCCGGGTTTGGACGACGTGATTACGGCTCATGCCTTCGTTTAGCGGCTGTTCATCGTAATGCTGGCCGCCTTCAAGCCGGGGGATTCGGCTTTGATCCCAATCTTGCCGTGCTGAAAAGTAGTTTGCACGATGGCCTGCGCCAGACCATTGAAGGCGGAACGGTTGGCGGACTTGTCGGGTTCATGACTGCTCGGGTCGCCGTTGCCCACCCCGATCAATTTGGCCGGCCCGGTCACGGTGAACGTTATCTTGTTGCCGGCCACGGGAACGACCCGGCCTTGCGTGTCCAGCACCGCCACGTCAACCACGGCGAGATCGGCGTTGTCGGCGGCAAGCGCGAAACGGTCGGGGGTCAGGCGGATAGCCGCCGGCGCGCCGGTGGTTTCCACCACGGCTTCGACGGGCTGTCCGTGAAACAGTCCTTTGGCCGTGAGTTTGCCGGGGGCGTATTTGACCATCCATTCCAGATGCCGGTACGGTTGCACCGTTTGCCGGCCCTGCGAAACCCCGTTGAGAAACAGTTCCACTTCCTGGCAGTTGCTTTGAACCCACACCGGAATGGTCTGGCCTTCCCGGTCCGGCCAGTTCCAGTGTGGGAGCAGATGCAGCACGGGTTTGTCCGTCCACCACGCTTGGTAATAGTAGTAACTGTCCTTGGGAAAGCCGCAGATGTCCATGACGCCGTAGTGCGAATTGATGACCGGCCAACCGAACGGCCGCGGCTCGCCCTTATAATCAAAACCGCTCCACACAAAACCGCCGGCCATGAAATCGTTCGTCGCCACGGGCGGCCACGCCGCTTCCACCGTCTGACCGCCCGGTCCGGCATTGATGCTGTAAGCCGAAACGTACCCGCGTTCCCGGTCGCCCCAATAATCGTCCCAATGGTTGGTCTCGTAGCAGCCTCGTGTGCCGATCTCGCTGGCAATCTCGGTGGCCAGGACCGGAGTCGCGGGGCGCCGAGCGTGAACGGCTCCGTACACGTCCGGGTGGTAATTGATGCCAATCGCATCCAGGACACCGAGGAAGCCGCCCGGATCACTGAAGCCGCCATTCATCGCGGCGGTGACCAGGCGCGTCGGATCCAGTTCGTGGACCCGCTGTTGCATCGCCCGCGCCATCGCCCCTGCCTCGGGCGAACCCTGGATCCACTGCTCGTTGCACAGCGACCAGAGGATGATGCTAGGATGATTGCGGTCGTGCCGGACGAGGCTGGTGAGATCGCGGTGTTCGACGGCCCGCGTGTTTTTTGGGGTTTGATCCACGTAGGTGTCGCCCAGATGGCGGTTCTCGGCAATGACCAGAAAGCCCAGGCGGTCACACGCGTCCAGCAGCCCGGGCGCAACGGGATTGTGGGAGAGCCGGATGGCGTTGCAACCCATTTCCTTCAAGCGTTCGAGCCGCCACTCAAACAGCCGGTCGGGCACCGCCACGCCGACCCCGGCATGGTCCTGATGCATATTGACGCCTTGGATTTTAACGTGCCGGCCATTCAGAAAAAAGCCGTGGTCGGCGTCGAAACGAAGCTGGCGCACTCCGAAGCTCGTGGTCAGTTGATCCACCACCCGGCCGGACACCTGGAGGGTGCTGCGCAACTGATAAAGGCAGGGGTTTTCCAGCGACCATAGGTTGGCGTTGGCCAGGAGGATCGGCTGGGTGGCATTGGAACCCGCCGCCGCCGCCAGCGCCAAAACCGTGGATTGCGTTGCGACCCGCCGGCCGTGGGCGTCCAAGATTTCACTCAGGAGGGTGGCGGCCACGGCGGCGGTGCTGGTGTTGGTCACCTCCGTGGTCACCATGACCGTCGCGTTTGCGTGGATGCCATTGGCCGGATCGGCAACCGTCGGTGCGACGAAGACCCCGTCGGGGGCGACATGGACCGGATCAAGCACCACCAGCCGGACATGACGGTAGATGCCCCCACCCTCATACCACCAACCGTCGTAACGCGGATCAACCCGCACGGTCAAAATGTTCGTGCGGCCGCAAACCGCCGCCGCGGTGACGTCCAACCGCGACCTGGCATAGCCGCTGTATTGACTGCCGATGTCCCGGCCGTTGAGCCAGTAGCGGCTGTTGCTGAACACGCCGTCGAACTCCAGCCAGAGGCGCCGGCCCGCCGCGCCGGCCGGAATGAAAACCGCCTTGCGATACGTGGCGGGCGGCGAGGGGAGAAAGCCATGCAGCGAATACCAGCCGGGATCCATGCCCGGATACACGAACGAATTCGTCGCGCTAAAGACGCCTTCGACCACATAATCGTGCGGCACATCCACCTGCCGCCACCCGTGGTCGTCGTAGTCCGGCGCGATGGCGTTGGTGGGAGCGCCGAGTTGGAAACGCCAATCCTGGTCCAGTGAAATCACTTCGCGCGACGAATTGGCCGCCTGCGCCGCGCCGGTCAGACCCACACAGGCGGCGAGGCACCAGGCGCAAAGGACGGCGCAACGCTGTGAAGGGAGCAGAGAGGCTGTCATAGTTCAGAGGAGAACTTATTCCCCCGGGCCTGAACCTGTCAACCTAAGACGCCGACGCTTCCGGGCGTGCCGGGCATGCCGAGGTTGTTGGCAAGGTTGGACGGGCGCGCCTTTTAGGCGGACGAGCTGCGGGTTTGTCCGGCGGAACGGGACGCGATACCTCGGGTTGGTCCCGCAAAACGGGAGGCGGTGCGCCCGCACACCCCCAAAAAAACGAAACTGTTATTTTGGTTGTTTATGGTTATTTTTGGTTAATTTCGAGAGCAACTTGCTGATTGTAAACAACTTGCGAATAACATAATCCTCCCCGTTGTCAGCCCGGCCGGAAACCTCAAAATACTCATTGTAACCAATTGTATTAAAACAGTTTGCGTAAATTTTGTTTGGTCTTGAAAACCTGGCGGCATTGGATGGGAGGTCTGCGGTACAAATAGATCCGCCCGTAACTTCGGGATGCGCCGCCGGGCTCGTCTTACGGCCCCGGCGCGGGGCTCCATGAGCCGCGGCAGGGCGATGGCCGGGGGACGAGGAAGCTGTTTCGAAGCTCGGTTTGGCGGGGGGGTGGGCTGCAGGTCACGGATCCGCCGTCATCCCGCAAAGCGGGACTATGGCGGACAAGCTCCGCGCTCCGGGAGCGAGGATCCTCAGGCTGCGCCCCCCCGGCGTCGCTGGCCGCGAGGGCGCGGCGAAGGGTTAGCAGCGGGAGGACGTGTCCTCCCGGTTTAAAAGCGGTGTCGTGCCACCGCACTCCAGAGGCAGCAAGCCCCGGCAGCGGAAGGGCGCGCGGCCGCCCGTTCATCTTCGGGGGCGGTGCCGGGAAGCGCCCGACGCTTCCTCACGGCGTGGGTTCCGCCAGCGAACGGCGGGCGTTGAGTTCACGCACTGAAAATCCGGCCAGACGTTTGTATTGGTCGGCGATCGTCGCCAACTCAGCCGGAGTCACGACATCCTCCAGCCGGGCAAAGCCGTCCGGCGCGCGCTCTTCAACCAGTTGCATGGCGGCTTCCGGCCCCTGTTTGCGGTTGGAAAGCACAATTCCGGTGGTGACCGGGCGCCGCAACTCTTCATAACGCTCCAAACCGCGCTCCAGATCCCCATGGTATTGTCGGAGGCAACCGGTGAGCACGCGGGCGTCGAGAATCGCCTGCGAAGCGCCGTTGGAGCCGATGGGGTACATGGGGTGGGCGGCGTCGCCCAACAGGGTCACCGGGCCATGGGTCCAGCGCGGCAGCGGATCGCGATCAACCATGGGATAGACCCAGACCACGGGTGCCGCGCGAATCAGCGCCGGAACGTCCAACCAGTCAAAACGAAAATGCTCGAAGGCGGGCAGAAAATCCTCCAGCCGCCCGGGACGGTTCCAGTCCCCGCGTTGATCGAGCGAGGTGGTGTCGAAGCGCAGCTCGGCCACAAAGTTGATTTGCTGCGCGCCCGGACGGGAGGCCGCCTGGCTGATGGGGTAGCAGACGAATTTTGCGCGCGGGTGGCCGGCCATGATCATCTGATCTCCGTCCAGGACGCGGTCAAATTCCGCGACGCCGCGCCACATCACCGCGCCGTTCCAGCGCGGCGGCCCCTCGTCGGGGTAAAATATCTTTCGCGCGGCGGAATGAATGCCATCGCAGGCGATCAGCAGGCGCCCGTCGGCCGTGAGGCCTGGCCATCCGGCCCCGCGGCCGGCAAACCGCGCGCGGACGCCCTGGCCGGGCCGGCCCTCGAATCCGGCAAGCTGGCAACCGAAGTGCAGCCGGGCGGCGCCGAGCCGCCGGGTGACGGCCTCCAACAACAGGAGCTGAAGGGTTCCGCGATGGATGGAAATTTGCGGCCAGCGATAACCGGCGGCCAGGCCCCGCGGCTCGCCCCAGATGCGTTCCCCCCGTTTGGTGTAAAAGGCGAGCTCGCGGCACGCCACGCCGGCCTGCTCGACCGGCTGGCGCAGCCCCAGTTCCTCGAGTTCGCGCACGGCGTGGGGAAGCATGTTAAGGCCCACCCCCAACGGCTTGAGCTCGGGCACGGACTCGAACACCTGCACGGGGAAGCCAGCCGCATGCAGACTCAAAGCGGCGGTCAGACCGCCGATTCCGGCGCCGGCAATCAGGATGTCGTCGCTGGGTGGCATCGATGGGTTGGCCCGGAGTTCATAGGGTACATACAATTAGTGGCGGGGCGCGGGGTGAAGCAAGAGAAAATCACGGAAAACTCCGGGAGAACCGGGCCGATGCAAGAACGCGCGAAAACCGGGGTGGGGACGGGCTCGTCCCCGCGTTTGCAATATGGTCAAACAAACCATGGGGACGAGCCCGTCCCCACCCCGGTTTTTGAATCCACCCGGCCGGGAGAATTTCGACAAGACCCGCAGGTTGACACGATGGGGGGATCTCGCTAGCTTCGGCGGGTGAACCCGAACCTGACGGAACTGAATGCACCGCTCCAGGCGAAGCGCCAGCGGCCCGTTCATTCGTTGGCCAACCCCCATTGAAAGCACGTTCCCTATGAATAAGCGAAATCTTCTCCTCACCGGCATCCTCCTCACGGGCTTGTTCAGCGGAAACCTCAAGGCGCAGGAACCGGCGGTCATTAAAGTTGATCTGGACCGGAAAATCGGCACGGTGGATCCGAATATTTACGGCGCGTTTGTCGAGCCGATCCGGACCGTGGTGTATGGCAGCATTTACGATCCCCAATCGCCGCTGGCGGATGAGAACGGGTTCCGGAAGGACTTTATCAAGTTGATCAAGGACCTGCACATTCCGGTGTTGCGGTGGCCGGGCGGGAATTACGTTTCCGGCTACAACTGGGAGGATGGGATTGGCCCGAAGGACCAACGGCCGGCCCGGCTGGAGCTCGCATGGCATCAGGTGGACAACAACCAAATGGGCACGGATGAATACGCCACCCTTTGCAAACTCATCGGCGCGGAGAATTTCGTCTGCGTCAACGCCGGGACGGGGACGCTCGACCAGGCCCGGCATTGGCTGGAATACTGCAACTATGCGAAAGGCACTTATTATTCGGACCTCCGGCGGAAATATGGCCACGAGCAACCCTTTAACGTGAAGTATTGGTCGCTGGGGAACGAAATTGACGGACCGTGGCAGATCGGCCAAAAGAATGCCGAGGACTACTGCAAATTTGCCTTCGAAGCGGCCAAGCTCATGCGGTGGGTGGACGGGGACGTGAAATTGATCGCCGACGGCGCCTCCAATTACCGGACGAACAACGACTGGATTGCCTGGAACGATTATGTGTTGGGGCACCTGGCGGGCAGCATTGATTACCTGTCGGTGCATCGCTATGCCACCGAGGCGTTGGGGGGCGACCGAAGTTTCCCGGGCATGATGTCCCTGGGCCTGGAGGTGGATCAAAAGATCAACCTCATCAAAGCCCAGATCGAAAAGGCGATGAGAGAATCCGGCTCCAAACGGCAGGTGTATATCTCGTTTGACGAGTGGTCGGCGGGCGGCGCCACGCTGACCGGATCACTCATGGTGGCCCAGCACCTGAATTCATTCATCCGGCATGCCGACATCGTCAAAATGGCGAACATCACGATGCTCTCCAGCCTGGTGGGAACCGCCCCGGAGGGCGACTACAAGAATGCGCTATATGAAGCCTTCTCTTTGTATTCCAACAACGCGCGCGGCACCGCCTTGGATGTCTACGTGGACGGCGAAAAGTATGGCAACAACATTTTTAACGACATCCCGTACCTGGATGTCACCGCCGTGTTTAATGACAACACCAAATCACTCGTGGTCAATGTGGTCAACCGGAATGAAACCAACGCGATCACCACCGACGTGCTTTTGCAAAGCGGCGCGTACGCGGGAAACGCCACCATCCATGAACTCAATGGCGTCTCCGTCACGGCGGCGAACACGCCGACCAAGGCGGAAGTTACCGTCGCCACGAAGGAAATTCAATTTGCCGGCAATGCCATCAAATACAGTTTTCCGGCACATTCATTCACCCAGATGGTGATCGCCGTCAAGCAGACCGGCCCGGCAAAAACCCTGTAAATTTGCTTGATCCATCCCAAAACCGGGTCAAAAGCATGCACCAATTGTGCGACCGGGCTGATTATTCATGGAAGCGGCGGCGGACGGCAGCAGGCAAAAAATGCCAATGACGCCGGCCGCACCGTGAGCGCAAAACAAAACCACAAACCAAACCAAATCCAGTTTATGCGGAACTTTTTTACTCAGGCCGTTGGCATCTGTGCCACCGTCGGCTTGTTCACGTTTGTGACCGGCTGCCAGACGAACAGCCCCGGCCCGGCGCAATCCACGCCGCCGGCAGCGACCGTTCAGGCTTCAGCTCCGGCTCCGGCTCCGGTGGCGCCGGTGGCGACCGTTCAGACCCCGGCGACGCCGGCGGCGTCCACCGCGGGGGGCATCATTCGGATCAAGGCCGGGGCCTCCGAGCCGTTCAAGGATACCAGCGGCAACGTTTGGCTGGCCGACCAAGGATTCAGCAGCGGGGAGACCGATGACCATCCCGATTTGAGCATCACCAACACGACCGAGCCGGGCATCTACCGCGCGGAGCATTACTCCATGGATTCCTTTACGTGGCCGTTGGCCAATGGCAAATATCTGGTGAAGTTGCATTTTGCCGAAACCTATGACGGCATCCAAGGGCCGGGGGGGCGGGTGTTTAACTTCAAAGTGCAAAGCCGCGAGTTCAAGGATTTCGATGTTTGGGTCAAGGCCGGCGGACCGTACAAAGCTTATGTGGAATCCGTGCCCGTGGAAATTACGGACGGCAAGCTGCTGATCACCTTTACCAGCAACGTTGAGAATCCGGAGATCAACGGGATCGAGATCATTCCGCAGCCGTAATTCTGAGCCGCCCGAAGTTTGGCCGCGCCGGCAGACGGGGGCCGGCTCCGGGAGGTTCGTCGCGAAAGAAAACCGCGCCTCTCAATTCCTATGCCGCCATGCGGCGGACTGGGACAAGCCGACAGGGCCGGGATTGGCGAACCGAAATGGCGTCCGGCCGACAGTCGTTCAGCGATCCAGTGGGCATACAAGGCTGTTAAAACCCGGGCGTTGGACCAGGCGGCAAGATGCCGCCAGCTACGGCAGGCGGGACGTCCGCCGTCGCCAAGGCTATGGCGGACAGGCCCGCCGCTACAAAAAAGCCGGTCCGCCCCCGCCGTAGCAATTGAAACCGATAGATGCGTATAAGGTGCAGGCTCTGCAACCGCCCCCCAAAAAATGGGCCGTGCCCGGCATCAGGTCCCGGCTCCCGCACGCCGCACGGCGATGGTGAAATGCCAGGGGAACGGAAAAAGAGGCAGGTTGGAAGCCTGTCCCACCTTGCCGGCGAACGCAGGTTCAGAGTGACTCCCGGGGGCGGCGGACGGTCACTTCGATCATCGCCTTGTTTTTGGCGATGAGGTTGGCGGGGAGGATGCCGCGCCAGAAGACGTTGGGATACACGATCGCCCCGCGCCCCAGGATGGTGCCGGGGTTCAGCACGGCGTTGCAGCCGGCTTCCGCGTGGTCGCCCAGCAGCGCGCCGAATTTGCGCAGGCCGGTGTCAAACGGCGCGCCGTCCATTTCCACGGTCACATTGCCGGGCAGGAGCTTGACGTTGGAAATTTTCACGCCCGCGCCCAAGTGCGCTTTGTGGCCCAGGATGGAATCGCCGATGTAGTTAAAGTGGGGGACCTGCGCGCCGTTGAACAACAGCGAGTTTTTCAGCTCCGAGGAGTTGCCGATCACGCAGCCGTCGCCGATGATGACGTTCTCGCGGATATAGGCATTGTGGCGGATCTGGCAGTTGCGGCCGATGAAGGCCGGGCCTTTGATCATCGCGCCGTCCTCCACCTCCGTGCCCGGGCCGATATAGACGCGGTCGCCGATGAAGCAGCGGCCGTCGCAGCGGTTGTGGAGGGCGGGCTGCAGGTGGGCCGCCAGATAGGGCTCGATTTTTTTGAGGGCGTCCCAGGCGAACCGGCAGCCGACAAAGAGGGCGGCGTGTTCGCACTGGGCCAGATCAAACAACTCGGCGGGTTCAAACATGGGGCGAGGTTAGCAAGGCGGGCGGGGGGAAAAAAGGCTAAAGGCTAAAGGCTGAAGGCTTCCGCTTACGCTGAAGCTTCGGCGCGACGAGGGGGGAAAGGCTAAAGGCCTACCGTGATTCGGCGCGGACTTTTTTAAGCATCGCGGCGGACGAACCGGGCGTTGAAATTTCAGGCGCGCGGGCGGGCAGGTGTCCGCGCGAGTCAGGGCGAAGCGCTGGTGTGCAAGGGATAGAACACGCCGTTGAAAAACTCCTCCAGCTTGGCGGCGTAGGGCACGCCAAATCGCTGGAAGGTAAGCTTGACCTGGGGATCGGGCTTCCAATCCAGAAACGCATGGGCTGCGCCAGGCACCTGGAGGTATGTGACCGACTGGCCGGCGGCCATCAAGGCGTCGGCGTACGCCTGGACGGCGCTGTTTTGAATGAGGGGGTCAACGGTGCCGCGCAGCAAAAACTGCGGCACCGCGCGTTCCTTGATATTGGGGATGTTGTCCTGGGGCGAAATGGCTTTGATGGCCGCATCGGATTCGTTGCCGGCACCACCCCGCCGCGCCCATCCGCCCAAGGAGGCGCTGCTAAAGACCCCGTAGCTGGGCGCCGCGGCCTTGAGCGCCTGGAGGATTTCCGTGCGCACTTGGGCGGCGGTTTTTCCCGCCGGCAGGCAGGTGGGCTGGAATTCATAGACGCCCTCCTTTACGCCGAAACCGCCACTGCCGATATGGCCGGCCAGGTTGATGGCGGCGGCGCTGAGATGTCCCCCGGCACTGTCACCGGTCACGGCCAGGCGGGTGGGATCGGCCCCGTATTCTTTGGCGTGTTCCTGGATGTGAGCGATGGCGCCATAGACGTCGGCGATGAGGTCGGCCATGGAATTGGGCTTGGTGTCGCCGTCCTGGGTGCCGAGCCAGCGGTAATCCACGCTGGCCACCACGTATTTGCCGCCGCGGACGAGTTCACGGGCCAGGCCGCGCATCACGTCTTCGCAGTTCACCGTCCAGCCGCCGCCGTGAATGATCACAATGCACGGCAGATTCCTGGCGCCGTTGGGCGAATAGACATCGTATTTAAGCGCTTTGACGCCGGGTTGGGCGTAGATCACGTTGTTGATCACCTTGAAACCTTTCAGCGCCTTTTTCTCGATGAAGGAAGCGCCGACCGTTTTATTCTGGTCAATCGTGACCTCGAACCTGGGCGTGGGGAATTCAAAATACATGCCGGACTTGGACGCAGTCCAGTAATAGCCGCTGTCCAACGCGAAGCCGGACGCGGGAACCGCTTTGATTTTAAGGACGGTTCCGGCGGGAACCTTGTGGTCCGCGGGAAGGGGAGGCTTGATTTCGAGGGTGCCGTTTTGCGGGGCATCCACCTTCACGGTGAAGAGCGTCGTCCCGGCGTCGGCTTGAGCGCGAGCGACCGATGGAGCCGACAAGCCGGTCATAACGGCAATGATGGCGGGGATTACAAAATATGTTTTCATCGTGTGACGGCGAAGTTAAGGCGGTTGAACGCCAGGGTCAAGGAGCGATGCGACATCTGTCGAAGCCACACCTGGCTCGTGAGGGCCAGCTCTGTGGCTCATAGACAACAACATAAAACAGGCGGCATTGCAGCGCGATGGCGACAGGACCGCGCAGGCGCTTGTCAAAGCGGCTTGAGTTGTTATCTTGAGGCAGTTCTGGCTGACCCCATAGCTCAAATGGATAGAGCTCGAGTTTCCTAAACTTGAGATTCAGGTTCAATTCCTGATGGGGTCACCAAACCCAGTTTTTCCCGGAAAAATTCGCCGCGTGCCGGTCATGCACTTTGCGGACGATTCTTGCCGCCCCGGGCGCGGCTGTGGCCAAGGCCAACCGCAGCACTGACGCAGCCAAAATCAAAGTGGGCTGACAACTTGCGCCGTCGGTTGGCGACCGTGTGCGACTACGTCCACCTCAACCCCGTGCGCGCCAAACTCCTCCAGCCCGCGCAACGGCTGCTGGAATTTCCTTGGACCAGCTTGGGCGGTTATCTGGCCGCGCCGCCGCACCGGCCCGCTTGGTTGCGCGTGGACCGCCTGCTCGGTGAGCACGGGATTCCCCAAGACACGGCGGCCGGACGCCGGGAGTTTGAACAACGCCTGGAGGCGCGGCGCGCGGCGGAAGGCAACGAGGCGGAGTGGCGGACCATCCGGCGCGGCTGGCGCCTGGGGCCGGCGGAGTTCAAAGCCGCCTTGTTGGAACGCATGACCGGCAAGCTGGGGGAACATCACGCCGGCGAACTCAAGCGCGAAAGCGCGGAGACCCAGGCCGGCCGGATCATCCAGGAAGAACTGAAGCGGCCGGGGTGGCGGCCCGGCGAGTTGCTCGCCCGCCCCAAAAGCGACCCCGCCAAACTGGCCATCGCCGCGCGGCTGCGCCGGGAGATGACCCAGACCCTTGGAATTATGAATTATAAATTATGAATTATGAGGCCGCAAAAAAGCTGAAAAACTGAAAGGGAAGTTTAACCGCTAAAGAAGCGAAAGACGAGAACCTGGGGCTTCAGCTTGTAATTTGGGGGCACGCCGGCACCTGGAAGCGCCTCAAGGCCAAGCTCCATCGCTGGCGGAAAATCAATGAATTGCCGGAAGTCAGGTCCAAACTATAGTTTGACGCATTTAAGCAATGGCCCGCCGGATAGCGGTCGGAATCAAATGACGAAAACCCAGGTTCGGATGACGCCCGTAAAACGGACGGCCCGGCAGCAGTGAAGCAACCTGATTTAAAAAAAGAAAAATTGGGAACGAAAACTTTTTTGCCGGTTGACTTTCGCCCTAATGGGTGACCCCTCTTACGGCTAAATTACTAATGGGTGACCCCTTTATGGGCGCCAGGATGCCCTGGCCGCCAGCCAACCGCAAGCAAAATGAACCATCCTATGGGTTGACCCCTCTTATGCCCAAAATTCAAGACAGCTTGCCTTTCAGCAGCCGCCGTGACAACACGCGCCAGCGAAGAGGGAACTGACCGTTTACGAGGGTCATTTAATTCCTGGCTTTACGATAAACTCTTTGCCTGCGAGTATTTTCCCACCCTGCCACACTTGGATTTTCCATATTCCCGTTACTGTTTCCCAATCATGGTCAAACGTATAGGTGTATCCGACTATCTCTCCAATCCGATAACGCCAAGGCACTCGGTCCTCAGTTTTCGTGGTCTCCCCGTTAGGTTTCTTAAATGCCGGATGATCCACAACAATATCCACTGCTGCAATCCCTCCGGCTGGCGAGCCATCAAGGACAAACTGAAATCCAAATGTCGTTCCGATAATCGCGGGAATCTCATTTGTTTTAGCAATTAAAACAGCACGTGATGCTGGTTGAACCGCGCCAGCTCCAGTGAATGGCGTAGGCAAACGCTCACCAGTCAACTCAATTCGATAGATTCCGTAATCCACAACGTCTGCGGATCGAACAACCGCTGGTTCTTGAGCAACCGCAGCCACTGTCCAGAAGACGACTGCAAACGTGATGATCAAATTTGAATTCATAGCGTGTTTCGTGCGGTTTACCAATCTCCACTTTTTGAGAGCAATACTTGAATATCCGATGCTTCCGGGGCAAGCCACTGATAACCAAAGGTGCCATTGGAAAACGGCTCTACAATTTCGGCATTTAATCGCCACTGTTCGGCTGGTAGCACAAGCGCAAAACGAAGGCGCTCCTTTTCAATAACTCCTTGGCCTATTTCATTACGGACGAAAATTATTTGAGTCCCGTCAATGGAATCAATCGGAACAATAGTCCCTAGAGAAAGCTCGTTTGTGGTGCCATTGGCAAGGGACTTAAATGCCTTGATTAAACTACGCGCTTCATCAGATTGAAAATCGTAGAGACGGATTAGCGGGCATCTCTCTGAACCATCTTTCAAATAATCTATTTTCACGACAATGGATACATTTTAAGGCCAAGTTGAGTTTAAAAGTAGATTACCATTTTCATCTGCGTTAAGCCAGGGACCATTTACTGGCTTGTAATCCCAATGCGGCCAAGTATGATTTTTATCGGCATAGTGCCAACGCCATTGATTTCCTTCTTCACTAAACCAACGGGGGGTTTTTGAATATTTTCCTGTTCCCGCAGGGTTCCATTCCCACCTAGGATTCCAGCCAGGCGGTTTTATATTGGAAGTGCATACTCGAAACGTTGACCCTCTCAATGCCGGTCCGATTCCTCCCAAAAGCATATCGCCAAGTGGATCATCTTGAAGTCCATTGTGGGTATATCCATCTGGCCCCAATTGGAAGTCGGACGGCACAGTAGCATTATAGGCGGCAATGGCATCCGCAAAGGCCTGGGCTTGGGCTGCCGCTTGTTGCATGGCTAATGCTTGATAATACCCTGGGCCATAAAACGAACCACCACCACCGGAAGCATCGGAGTTCCATGCACCGCCCAGCCCTATGATAGGATTGCCTTCCAATCCGAGCGGGTCAATGTTGCTGATGGGATTATTGCCGACGTAGGCGTAAAGGTTCAACCCGCCTGCTTCCTGGATGGGGTCACGATTTGGCCACCGCTGCAAATTCGGATCGTACCACCTGTAGCCGTAGTAGTACAGCCCGGTGCGCGCGTCGATTTCCTTGGACGAAAAGCGGTACGTGTTCCCCGCCGCCAGCGAGCCCCACAAGCCCAGGGTGTTCCCAAAGCTGTCGTACAAATACTTGGCCACCACCGCACCGCTGCCGTTGACCAGCGCCGTCACGTTGCCATTGCCGTCCGTGTGATAGTACGCGGAGCCGTTGGTGTCCGTCCGCGCCAGCAACCCGCCGATGCCTCCCGCCCCCTGGCTGCTGCCGGAGAAGTCCGTGCCCCGCGTGTACGTCACCAGCGGCACGTTGTTGGAGTTGCGTTTCTGGATGACGTTCATCCCGTCATAGACATAATGCACCTCGTTGGTCTCCGCCCAGGCGCTGTTCGTCCATGTGTAGTCCTTCCGAATCCGCCGCCGACCCAGGCCGTCATAGACGTAGCCGGTCTTCCAGCCGTTGGGCAGGATCACGCCCGTCAGTTCGTCGGCCCCATCGTAGGTGTAGGCCAGCAGTCCGTCCCAGGTCAGGTTGCCGTCCGCGTCATAACTCAGCGTGACCGTCGCCGGCAGCAACGTCAGCAGGCTGTTGGTCATGGTCAGCCCGCCGGTGGTGACCACGGCCGTGAGCGGAGTCACGGCGTTGGTGAGCGGGACGCCGCCCGGCACGGCCCAGGTGAGGTCGTTATAAACGGTCGCGGCCTGCCCGTTGACCGTCAGGCTGGTCACCGTGTTGGACAGCGAGCCGGCCACCGTCAGCACATTGTTGTTGAGAAACACGTTGGTCAACTGGTCTGCATTATCAGTTTGGAAGCCCTGTTGCAAGGTGTTATTGTTCCGCGTCAACAGGTTCCGGGCAGGGTCGTAGGTGTAAGTGAGTTGCTCGTTGGCGCGCGGGGTGCCGTTGGGGTCCTTGCCCGTGGCGCTGGTCAACTGGCCGAGGTCATCGTAACCATAGCTGACGGTGGCGCTGTCCACGCGGGCAACGGCGGTGCGGCGGCCGGCGGCGTCATAGGTA
>Ga0302320_10017432_pt1 | contig 14578 bp, 11 predicted proteins | sample Bog_T0_3_FD_202130 | JGI IMG/M metagenome (GOLD analysis project Ga0302320, IMG submission 202130) | Peat permafrost microbial communities from Stordalen Mire near Abisko, Sweden - Bog_T0_3 | ecosystem: Environmental > Terrestrial > Soil > Wetlands > Peat | place: Sweden: Abisko, Stordalen Mire...
TTTCCCCACCCGCCCTCGCCTCCGACTTTGGACCTTGGACCTTGGACCTTGGACCTTGGACCTTGGACCTTGGACCCCCCTTCCCGGCTCATGGCGTCATCACCACCCGGTAAAAGGCCTGGCCCGGGCCGGCGGTCAGCGCATCCGTCTGTTGCAGGCTCCCGCCCGTGCCGGCGATCTTGTTGGCGATGGATGTCCAACCGGGCGCGCCGAGGCTGCCGGCGCGGTCCACTTCGTAGAACATGCCCTTGACCGTGCTGAAGGTGAGCGCCAGTTGATTGCCGTTGACCATCACGGAGCCGATCTGCGGTGCCGGCGCCGCCAGGATCAACGCGTTGTAGGCGTCCGCCTTGCCGTAGCCCCACATCGGATTCGGCACGGCCCCGGTGTCCGCGTCCGCCCGCGCGGAACGTTGGAGGATGGACTTCACGCCGGCCGCATCCAGGTTCGGGTTCATTTCCAGCAACAGCGCCGACATGCCCGCCAACATCGGGTCCGCCGCGCTGACCGCGCTCGCGCGACCGTAAAAGCCGCCGCCATTCTGGATGAGATTGAAGCGGAACGTTTCCCAGTACGAATTGGTCGCGTAAGTGGTGAACACGCTGTCGCCCGGCAGGCAGACGTCAATCCCCGGCCGCCCGTCGAACGTCGGCCCCACGCTGCTGCCCGGCCACAAGCCGCCGATGAGCCCCTCGCCCGATTGTGATTGGACGTTGCCGTCAATATCCACCCAGTTCGTGCGGATGACGTAGTCCCCGGCGCAAATGTTGTAAAAGGCCGTCGCGCCGTCCCAGATGCTGCCCGGCTCCAGGTCGTTGAGGAACAGATTGGAACTTGCGGCCGTGTTCCAGATTTGCGAGGGGTTCAAGGTCGCTTGAAAGTGGCCGTTCGTGACCTGCGCACCGGTCAGGCTGAGCGTGTAAAGACCCGTCGGCCCGGTCAGTTCCAGGTAAATCTGCCGCTCACCGTTCGTGGAACCGTAGGAGTTGACAACGGCCCCATAGTGATAATAGGTGAAATCGCCGGTCGCTTCGAAGTCATAATCGTTGTTGCTTGCGGGCGAGGCGTACGTGGCGGAGTTGCCGTCCGGACTTTGAATCGTCACGTCCAGGCGGTCCGTGCCGGCGTACCAGAGGTTGACCACCAACGATCCCGCGTCGCCCATCTGGACCTGGAGCGGCACGGTCTGGCCCTGGGCCACCACGCCGCCGGCGCGGTTGGGCATCCCGCCGTCGTCCCCGGCCCCGGTGAGGAACACCAGGCCGGGCTTGCCCGGCCCGACGGCCTGATCAATCGCCTGGCACAGCGCGCTGCTCCCGTCCGTCGGCCCTTCCTGCGAACCGATGTTGAGCGTCATCACACAAGGCATGCCCAGCGACTGCGCCGTGTCGGTGGCAAACTGGATGGCCGTGGGAATCCGGGTCGGATCATAAAACGCCGCCTCCGCCGGTTGGTCGCCATGCGCCGGCACGCCGTCGCTGACGATTTTGATGATGAGGAGCGCGGCGTTGGTGGCCACGCCCCGGTATTCGGCGTTCAGACTGTTGGCGCCGTTGCCGCAAGCGATGCCGGCGGTGGTGGTGCCGTGGCCCTCGGCATCCCGGGTGGCCAGCGTGGGGCCGCCGGTGAGGGCCGCATTGATGTCATCCGCCGAGTAAAGCGTGCCGATGCCGTAGGGGTTGTTCGGGTCGTTCGCGCCCGAGTCATCCGTGAGATCGAAGATGGCGACAATCCGGGTGGACCCGTCCGCGTTGCGGAAATCGTTGTTGGCCCAGTCAATGCCGCGGTCCATGACGGCCACCAGCACCCCCTTGCCCGTGACGCCGAAGCGCGCCACGGCGTCATCCACCCGCGTCTCCACCCGTGCCAGGTTCATGGCCGCGGCCCGGCCGGGCGCCAGCAACAGCATCAGCAGCCAAACCGCAACGCATAGGGGGACGGGCATGGTTTTCATAATTCAAGGAAGGCGGGAAACCCGCGCGGCATGATTATTCGTCTTGATTGTTATCATTTAGGGTGCTTACCGAGACCGGCCTGAACCGCTTCATTCTATTCTCCCCCCTCATTCCCAATTTTCAAGCCTTTTTTCACGCCTTCCACCGCCCCGCCCAAAGCTGCCGACAAAGTCCGGAGAGCGCCCGTCCTCGGGCGCAGCAAGGTTGGCCGGCGGGGGATGATGGGTTAATTCCATCCAACTTCCGCGGAGGGAAGGGCTGCGCCCGGGGGATTGGGTGGGGACGACTCGTCCCCACGAAACCCGAAACCCGAGACCCCAGACCCCAGACCGACTCCCCCCAAGCTTGATCTTAAGGAACTGGGGGAGCGCGCCCGCCCCGGCGCCGCGGCGGACGCCCCCGTCCGCCGCCACCGGCAGCCCTGTAGCGGCGGGCGTCCCGCCGCCAGTTGACACCGGAACTCGAAACCCGACACCCGAGTCCCCAGACCCCAACCCACTCCCCCCCGCCTTTTAGTGTGATGAGGCTACCCAGTTGGCTGCCATGGCTGCTACACCACAATTAGTTGTAGGAAAATAGCCAAAATCCACACCATGTACACCATCCATTGTGTGTGTAATCACCAAAGGAATGGCCCCATCGTGTGAATTTTGATGTGCATCAGTCATTTAATGGTTTAAGTAGCTTATGCCAAGCATGTTGCAGTTTATTTTGAGCTCAAAAATAACCAAAAACAACCATAAATAACCAAAATCACAGTTTGGTTTTTTTCCCCGGGCCACTTTAGCCCAAATCCAAAGTCCAAGGTCCGCAGCCGAAGCTGAAAGGAGTGAGATGGGGCGCTCTGCTCCGGAGAGCGGGAACGCTCCCCGGGGGATCAATGGGGGGTGAGGCCGTTGGTGGGCGATCCGGCGGCGGCGGCGGCTTCATCCTGCCGTTCCTTCAGCTTTTCCATGACGATTTTGGAGGCGTCATGCATGTCGTAGGGTTTGGCGAGCACGGCGGCGTGGTAGGGTTCAAGACGGGCGTAAGTGGCATCGTCGAGGAAGCCGGAGGCGAGGACGAACTTGGTTTTGGGCCAGCGTTTGCCGACGGCCTCGATGAGTTCGAGGCCGTTCATGCCTGGCATGTTGTAGTCGGTGAAGAGGAGGTCCACGGGTTCTGTGGATTCCTCGATCATCTTGAGGGCCTGGGCGCCGCTGCCGGCGACGAGGACGATGAGTCCGGCCATCTGCAAAAACTTCTGGGTGAAGTCGCGGAGGAGATCCACATCGTCCACGACGAGGACGCGGCCCTTGCTCTGGACGAGCGGGGCGTGTTCGCGCGCGACCTCGGGGGCGAGCGGCCCGGGGACGAGGGGCAGGTAAAAATGAAAGGTGGTGCCGCGGTGCGGAATGCTGTCCACTTCGACAAACCCGCCGGCCTCTTCGGCGACGCGTTGGACGATGGGAAGGCCGAGGCCGGTGCCCTTTTGCTTGGTGGTGAAGAAGGGTTCAAAAATTCTGGGCAGGAGATCGGGCCGGATGCCGCAGCCGGTGTCGGAGACGCTGCACCGGGCGTACCGGGCCTCGGGGGTCAGGTGGCGGCGGGCGACGAGTTCGGGGGCCGGCTCGACGATGGAGTTGGTGATCGTGAGCTTGCCGCCATCAGGCATGGCGTCTTGGGCGTTGACGCAGAGGTTCAGGACGGCCTGGCTGGCCTTGGTGGGGTCCATCTTGACGCGCAAGGGTTGGGGGGTCGGGTTGAGTTCGATCACGACGTTGCTGCGCAGGTTGCGCCGGCCAAGCTGGTGGGCCTCCTTGATGATTTTGTTGAGATCGAGGACGACGCGGCGCTCGTCCGAGACGCGGCTGAAGGAGAGGAGCTGCTGGGTGATCTCAGCGGCGCGCACGGCGGCCATGTCCACTTTTTCCAGACCCTCGTGCACGGGGGAATCCTTGGCCGCCTGCATCAGCACCAGACTGGTATGACCGCGGATGACTTGGAGCAGGTTGTTGAAATCGTGGGCGACACCGGCGGCGAGGGTGCCGATGATCTCCATTTTCTGGGCCTGAAAGAGCTGATTCTGGAGTTCGTGATGCTGGGTCTGGTCGGTGATGTTGCAGATGAGGCCGCGCATCTGGGCGTGGTTGATCCAGGGGGAAACTTTCACCAGCCAATGGCGTCCGTCCGGGGCGTGGAAATGATTGTCCTGGGGCCGGCCGCTGGTGATGACACATTGGAACAGGGCGCGCAGTTCCTCACGGCGCGCCGGGTCGGGCACATGGTCGAGCAGGGCACGGCCGGTTTCCGGGGAGCCGTGGAGGCGGACACCGCCGTGCTCGGCCGGAAGGTGGCGCCAACCGTCGTTGGCGTGGGTGAGACGGAACTCGCAATCCAAACTGTAGATGGCGCCGTCAAGCGATTGCAGAATGCTCTGGACGAAGTCGCGTTCGGTGCGGAGCTCGTCCTGCAGGCGTTTGCGGACGGTGATGTCGCGTTCACAAACGACATAGCCCATGAAATGGCCGGCGAAGTCAGAGATGGGGGAGATGGTGGATTCGACGTGGTAGGTTTCGCCGTTGCGGCGGCGGTTGACAAACTCACCGATCCATTCCTGACCCTGGCTGACTTGGGCGCGGTAGGCGCTGACTTTTTCCTGCTGCTGCGGGGCGCGCAAGAAGTCATCGGTCCGGCCGAGGACCTCCTCCAAGCTGTAGCCGGTCAGGGATTGAAAGGCGGGGTTGACGAAGGTGATCTTCATGTCGGCGTCGGTCACCAGGAAGACGTCGGGGGTGGCGTCAATGGCGGTGATGAGCCGTTGGATGTGGGCTTCGAGCCGCAGGCGGTGGCTGAAGTCCTTGAAGGTCACCAAGTTGAAATCACCGTCCAGGGCGACCACCTCGAGATCCATGAGGGCGTGCGGGGCGCCGTCCTGCAGGATCACCGCGGAATGGATTTTGTCGGGATATGCAGGGCGGAGCTGCAAGATCCGCCGGAACGCCCGGTCGGCCGGAGGGGAGAGGAGGGCGCAAATGGAAAACGACCCGGCGGCTTCCGGCGGGTTCAGCTTGAACTGGCGCGCCGCCTTGGGGTTGATCTGCACGACAATGGCGTCCTGGCGGCAGACCATTTGCGCGTCTTCAGAGGCGAGAAACAAGTTTTCCCACCAGCGGCAGGCGTATTCCTTCCCTGGTAATATGTTTTGACCCGCCAATTCATTCATGAGACACCCCACCCGGCGGCGGTCATCCATAGACCACCAGTGACTGGTTAATCGGCTGAATCCGGTTGTGATTTAGGACTTTTTCGATGAATGTGGCGTTGAGGCGCTGGCCTTCGGGCACGAGCAGAAGGTCATTGTGGGTGTAAATACCCCGGGCCAGGACCATGCCCGGGCGGAGTTCAGCCAGGTTCACCTGCCGTTCCCGGCGCGGAACGATGGCCAGGATCTGCGCCTGGAGGAAAATGCGCACGGCTTCGGGATCATAGGCCAGGCCGGAGCCGAGCTTGACCTGCTCATTGGCGTCGGCATCCACGAGCTGGCAGGAGGCGTAGGCCACGGCCACGGCCAGCAAACGGGCAAGCCAGGGAATGTTCTTGCCAACGAGCTGATCGGGGTAACCGGTGCCGTCAAAACGTTCGTGATGGGCGCGGATGATTTCGCCCACTTGTGTGAGTTCGCTGCCAAAGGCGGCGAGTTCCTGGCCGAGGATGGGATGTTGTTCAATGAGCGCTTTTTCGAGCGGGTTCAGCGACAGGGGGTCGGCCTGCCAGCGGCGGATGATCTGACGCGGCACACCGACCAGGCCGATGTCATGCAGGAGGGCGCTGCTTTCGAGCACGTGCCGGTCCTCGTCGCTCAGGCGCAAAACCTGGCCGATGGCCTGGCACAGTTCACAAACGCGCCGGGCCTGGTGCCCCAAAGAGGGGTAAAACGTCTGCATGGTATGCACACACAGTTCCACGGAACGGACAAAGTTGCGTTCCAAGGCGACGTTGGCTTCGGCAAGCTGGCGGTTCTGCTGCGCGACCAATTGGAACTGCTGTTCCAAGGAGCGATTCAGTTCCACCAACTGTTCATTCATGGCCTGGGTGGTGGACTGGAGGCGGGCGTTTTGACAGATCAACTCATGACGCTGCACGCCGTTCTTGATGGTGGCGAGGAATTCCTCGTGCAACCAGGGTTTGACGATGAACCGGTAGATTTCCCCCTGATTGATCGCCTCAATGACCGCGCCCAGATTGATCACGCCGGTGATCAGGATACGAGTGGCGTAAGGCTGGACCTGGCGGGCACGGGCCAGCAGTTCGAGCCCGGACATCTGCGGCATGACCAGGTCGGAAATGATGACGGAGAATGACTGCCGTTTAAGGTGCTCCAGTCCGACCAAGGGATCGGAAGCCGTGACGGTGTTGTAATTGCAGCGCCGCAAGGTTTGCTGCAGGGTGGTCAGCACCGTGGGCTCGTCGTCCACCACCAAAATGGGGTCGGACGGAGGGGCGAGGGGGGCCGGTTTGGTCATGCCAAATTCCTGGGTCGGGCCGGTCACGAAATGGAGTTCCAAGTCGCCCGAGGTTTGAAACCATAGGAACGCTGAATTTGATTCAGGTTCCGCCGGGCCTGGCCAAGTTGATTAAGTTTTGCGCAGGTGTTTTCCTTCATCCCCGCCAGCAGGTTTAAGTTGCGGCGTTCCAACTGGATCAAATCTTGGACGGTGGTGTTCAACCACCGGTCTTGGACGGCCCGGTCGCAATCGGACAGGGACCACGCGGTCCGGGCGGCCGGCGTCAGCCGGGAAATGCGGGTTTGCAGGTTTTGGAGGTCTGTTTGGCAGGCGGAGACGCGGTCCCAGTCGCGCACACGGATGGCCTCGCCGGCGGCCTCGACGAGGCGGCGCCATTCGGCATAGGCTTCGGTCAGTTCGCGTTGGGCATCCATAGAATCAAGCGGTCAGGAAGACTGAGGGTGGGAGGAGTCCTGGTGCTGCAACATGGTGGCCCAAGCGTCACGGAGCACGGTCAGATGACGGATGACCTCCTGGACGCCGTTTGGCTGTTTCCGAATGTTGCTTTCCCGGATTTGGCGGGAAAAATAATTATACAAGCGGCGCAAGGTGCGGGCGATTTCCCCGCCCTCCTGCATGTTCAATGCACCGTTCAGGGCCTGGATGATCTTCTGGGCGCGCTGGAGGTTGTTATGGATGGTCATGTTGGCCTCCGCCGGGTCGGAGTTGGAAAACCCGGCCAGCGATCGTTCCAAGGCGAGGAGCGCGCCTTCAAACAGCATTAAAACCAGTTGGCCCCGGGGGGCGGTCATCGTGGTGACTTGCTGGTAGGCCTTCCAAGGATTATCAGGTTGCATAGGAATCAGCGCAGGACAAAAATGGGCTCACCAGCGTCACGCAGCGGACGGGGTGTTGGCATTTGAGCCGGACGGGGTGGCCAAACGATCCGCCACCTGATTGAGAACATCGTCGGACGGGTAACTTTCGTCAGCCACCAGCGCCCGGGCCCGAGCCACCGCTTCGGGACGGACGGTGGGCAACTGGCTTAATTGACTGAGCAACGAGTTGGAGGCTGAGAACGACACCGGAGCGGACGCGGCAGGCGTGACGCTGGGTCTGGCCGCGGGCGAACCGGCTTGCGCCTCGGTGATCCGATCGGTATTGAACTCAATTTCCATATGATTTTCTGGTGGACGGCTTTTTTTGATTCGATTGCCGCCTGACAGGCTCATCGGCGGACGGCAGGGAAACTTTAGTCATTTCTTTCTGATTTGGCAGGGTGAGGAGGGACCGGGTCAGGGCATATTGGCCGAATTGCCGGGGCGAATTTTCGACCAGCCAGTCGTTCTCGGGGTCGCGGGCAAACCATGCGCCGACAGCATGAAAGAGCCGGGCCTGATGCAGCACCCCCGGCTTTTCGGCATCATACGTTTCATCCACCGCCCAGAGGATCTGCCGGGTGCGGACATCCACCAGTTTCATCCGCCAGCCCATGGCCAGCGGGGCATAGGCGTGAAACGTGGTCAGTTGACAGAACAAGACCGCGTCACACGCATACACCCGCTGCAAGGAATCAAGAAAATCCGCCGGGAGGATTTCCATGCCGGACCAATTTGGCCGGCCGGTCTGGTGGCGGAGGTCTTCCGGATTGACGGTGATGACCTCGAACTTCCGGGTTTGGATCAAAGTTGTCAGCAAGATCGGCTCCAAAATTTCGCCGCCTTGGGACAGTTCCGTATGGTCGCCTTCCCAACTCAGTGGAAGCACGGCCACCCGCCGTAATCCGACCGGCAACACCGCGGCCGCCTGAAACACATTGTCCGGCTGGTCCGCCGGCAGGAACATGGGAACCGGAGGCGTCGTCGGGTGGGATTGCGCATGCACGGCCAGCGCGGCGCAGACCGACAGCCAGGCGGCCGACCAGGCGGTGTGGGTGAGCCACCGGCCGGAGCGCTGGAACGGCCCGGGCGGGGAGGTGGAGGAGGTGAGGCGCATGGTGGTTTACAGCGTTCCGTTGGTGATCTGCTCGGATAAATAGGTCATTTCCTGGTTGGTCTGCGAGGTCGCCAGCTCCATGGCCTGAAATTCTGACAACCATTGGGCAGTGTCCGAGCTGACTTTGGTCTCCAGGTTCGAGATTTGCGTGGTGATGTTGGTGCTCTCCTGCGTCAGGGTGGCCTGCTGATTGGGAATGGTGCCGCCAGTGCCGATGGTGGAATTAAGCCAGTTGTTCATCTGGGCACCCCAACTATTGGCGCCTGAAAAGAAGGATTGAACCTCACTGAGGTTATTGGTGAGCGCCGTGCTGAGGGTGCTGGCCGAACTCAGGGCAATGGTGTTGTTCTGGCCGTTGGTTTGAATGCCGAGATCAGACAGCATCTTAATGGCGCCGGACAAACCCGCCACTGGATTGTTGGCGGAGGTGCGGAGATCAGAAGCCAGGTTGCTGGCGGTCAGATCGCCGGTCAGCGTGCTGGGGGTGGTGGTGCCGCTGGAGGAGGTGTTGACGGCCTGCTGGCTGGAAATATAGGACTGGGCCGTGTTGTAGTCGGTGATGAATTGGTTGATGGCGCTGGTGATGGCGCCGGTGTTGGTGCTGACGGACACGGTGGTGGAGCCGGGTTCCAACGGGGTGACGGTCAGGCCGTTGATGCCGGAACTGGCCGAGGTGATGGTGTTGGACTGGCTGACCAACTGGGTGGGGTTGTTGTTGACGGTATAGAGGAGATTGTCCCCCTGTTGCAACGTGCCGCCGGCGGGGCCGGTGAGGCCGGTGGCCGCCAGAAAATTGCTGCCCGCGGCATCCTGCATGGAGATGCCGATGGCGCCGGTGGTGTTGTTGGTCAGCACGAATTTGTTGGCCAGATTGTCATAACTGGCCGTGACGCCGGCACCGGACGTGTTGATGCTGTTCAACACGTCGCTGATGCTTTCGTTGTTCGCATCGTAATTAATGGTTACGCCGTTGATGCTGAAGGCACCGTTGCTGCCGCCGGTGATGGCGGTTTTCAAACCGGCGTCCGCCATGGTGGCGTTCAATTGCACCGTGCCAAGGGTGGTGTTGCTGGCAATCGTGTAATCGCCGGTCGTGGCGTCCTGGGTGCTGGAACTGGCGTATAAACCGGCGGACTGGAGGAAATTACTGGTATCGGTCTCGCTCCCCAGCACGATGGGGTTGCTGCTGGTGAGCGATATTTTATCCGTGCTGGAATCGTAGGTGGCGGTGACGGCGCTGTTGGTGTCGGTTTTGATGTTGGCAAGCACATCCGCCAAGGTGTCCGAGGCGCCGACGGTGATTTGATTGCCGTCAATGGTAAAGGTGCCGGGGGTGACCGGCGTGGCAAAGGCGGCCGTGCTGAGACTGACATCGGCGGTCGTTTTGCCGGTGGGAACCAGGGTTTGGGCGATTCCGGTGGCGCCGTTGAACTGGGAGGCGGTGGCCAGCTTGGTGATGTTGAAAGTGAAACTGCCCAAGGTGGCGCCGGCGGCAGAGGTGGCGGTGGCGACGTTGGTGTCGGAACTGACCGCCGTGGTGCCCTGGTACAGGCTGGGGTCTTGCAGGGTTTCGATGTCCGTCTGCAAGGTGGTCAGGTCGCCTTCAATCGTGGTGTAGGCCTGGTTTTGCGTGTTCAGCTTCGTCTGCTGGGCCTCCCATTGAGTTTCCGGCGCGCGTTCGGCATTGGCCAGTTCCTCCACCGTGGTGGTCCAGTTGGTGCCGGAAGCCAAACCCGACACGGAGAGGCCGGTGGAGGCGGTGGTTTTGGAGCCGACGTTTTGCAGGGTGCTGGCGGACAGCAGCGAGGCCAGCGTGGCGCTGGCGGTGCTGCCCGTTGAACTGACGCTTGACATAGATTTTCTTTCTGCGGGCGGGGCCCGCGTTTTGGTTCCATGACCGGCCCGGTTCATCCGCGCAAAAGCCCGGACGGCGCACCGGCGCCGTCCGAGCCTGATCCATCATTCACCGAGCCGCGGTCTAGCCCAAGAGCTTGAGCGCGATCTGCGGCATGGCGTTTGCCTGCGCCAACATCGCCGTGCCGGTCTGGACGAGGATGTTTTGCTGCGCGTAGGCGGTGCTCTCTGAGGCCACGTCCACATCCATGATCTGGCTGTTGGCGGCCGAGAGGTTATTGTTCAACGTTTCGAGCTGATTGCCGTAGTCGTTGAGCGTTTCTTCGTTCGTGCCAATGGTGGCGCGGTCAGACGCCAATTGGGTGATGGCGCTGGCCACAGCCGTCAAGGCGCTGGCGGCGCCCGTGGTGGTGGCAATCGAGGCGCTGGCCAGGCTGGAATACGTGCTCGCACCCAGATTAACCCCCTTGTTGCTGAACGTGCCGCCGCTGCTGTCCGTGGTCACGGCGAGCGTGTCGCCGTTGAAGAGACTGACCCCGTTGAAGCTCTGCGTGGCCACGTTGTTAACGTAGTTGGCCAGCGTATTGAACTCCTGGTTGTACAGGGAACGGTCGCTGTTTGACTTGGTCACGTCCTGTGATTGCACGGACAGTTCGCTCATGCGATCCAGGGCACTGTTGACCTGCGAGAGGTAGCCGTCCTGGGTCTGGTTGAACGACACGGCGTTGTTGACGTTGTCCGACGCCGCCGAGTTGTCCCCCATTTGCTCCGTCAGGTTCATGGACACGGCCAGACCCGCGCTGTCATCCGACGGCGAAGTGATCTTCGATCCGGATGACAGTTCCTGCAACGACTTGCTCAACGCGCTGTTGGATTTCTCCAGCAACGACGAAGTTTGCATGGCCGATACGTTTGTGTTAATGACTAATCCCATACTGCTGACTCCTTCCATGAGTCACCCCTTGCGGGGAGTTTTTTGTTACACGGCATCCCTGCCGTGGGGTGGACCTTTCCGAGGCGTCCCCCCGTTTACTCCCTTCCGGCCGTTAATGGTCGCCGGCACCAGCTTTCGCAAGATGGTATCGGCGGGCGGGGCGAATACTTAAGCCGGTAATTGCCGGCAGCCGCGGCGGTCCGAACGGTGCGGGGCGAAACCGGGCCGGAACCCCGGCGGCAGCAGGGTGGCCCTTCAGGCCACCTGACCACCCGGGTTGAATGTGGTCGTTGGACATTCACGGGGGTCTGCGGAATCTGCTCCGTCGGGTGGTTCCGGCCGGTTCGGCGTGGTTTCATGACTGGCTCCTTCGCGAGAGGGGGGCTGGGGATTGGGCGGACCGGTGGCCGTTATCCGGCGGCACCGGTCACCCGCTCACCCCGACCGGCGGACTACCCGCCGAGGAGTTTCAAGGCGATTTGTGGCATGGAGTTGGCCTGGGCCAACATCGCCGTGCCGGTCTGGACCAAGATGTTTTCCTGGGCATAGGCGGTGCTTTCCGTCGCCACGTTCACATCCATGATTTGGCTGTTGGCGGCCGCAAGATTGTTGTCGAGCGTGGTGAGCTGATCGCTGTAGTCGGTCATCGTTTCGATGTTGGTGCCGAGGGTGGCACGGTCGGAGGCCAGCTGGGTGATGGCGCTGGCCACAGCGGATAGGGCGGTGGCGGCACCGGTGGTGGTGGCAATTGAATCAGCGGACAGGTTGCTATAGACGCTCGCCCCAAGATTGATGCCCGCGTTGGCGAAGGTGTCGTCGCTGCTGTCGGTAATGACCTGCAACGTGCCGCCGTCGAACAGACTGACCCCGTTGAAGTTTTGCGTGGACACGTTGTTAATGTAGTTGGCCAGGGTGTTGAACTCCTGTTGATACAGGGACCGGTCGCCGTTGGACTTGGTCACGTCCTGGGCTTGTACGGACAGTTCGCTCATGCGGTTGAGCGCGGTGTCCACCTGCTGGAGGAAACCGTCCTGCGTTTGGTTGAAGGAGATGGCGTTGGCGACGTTGTCCGCCGCCGCGGAGTTGTCGCCCATTTGCTCCGTCAGGTTCATGGACACAGCCAAGCCGGCGCTGTCATCCGCGGGGGAGGTGATTTTTGAACCAGAGGATAGTTCTTCCAAGGACGTGCTCAAATTGGAACTAGATTGTTCCAGATACTGGGCCGTCCGGTCTGCCGATATGTTTGTATTGATTACCATAACTCATTCCGTGAGCCGCCCCCGAAGGGCATTGATTTTGCGCGACGTCCATGCCGCGGGTGAACCAGTTAAAGGGCGGTCCACCGTCAGTTTATCCCTGTCAGCGCTTCCAGGCGGCTGACGGCCTTTATCCGTTATGCACACTTCATCGGAGGGAACGGGCAGAACTTTAGGAAAAAGTCGCGATTCTAACCGGCGGGCTCCTGGGACGGGGCGAAACGGCCCAAGGATTCCACCACCCGGCCGATGACGGGCGGCCATTGGCCCCGGTGCGGCTGCCGGAACAGGCGCATGGTGGGATACCAAGGGGTGTCCGGCCGGTCTAAAAACCAGCGCCAGTCCGGCGAAAACGGCAGCAGCGTCCAGGTCGGTTTGCCCAGCGCGCCCGCCAGGTGGGCGACGGCCGTGTCCACGGTGATGATCAAATCCAGTTGCGCCACCATGGTCGCGGTCGCCAAAAAGTCGTTCAGGCGTCCGCCCAGATCCATCAGGTTCGGTGCGGAGTGGAAAGCCTCTGCATCGCGGGCCGGCACGGGCGTTTGCAGGCTGTAGAACGTGAGGCCCGGCAATTGCCAGAGCGGCGCGAACTCCGCCAACCGCAGCGAACGTGCCGCATCATTGTGATGGGTCGGATTGCCCGCCCACACCAGGCCCACCTTCCGATGGCCGGCCGGCGCCGGCGGCAGGGACGGGGCCGGGGGGGCTTGCAAATAGGGGTTTTGCCCGGGAATGGAGGGCAACGTGGTGTCAAGCAGGCCGGGCAGGCTGATCAGCGAGGTCCAGCAATCAAAGGCCGGAATGGTTTCGCCGTAGGCGATGACCTCGTCGGCGCAACCGGAATGAGTGAACAACGTCTTCAATTCCGGCCGGCATTCCAGAATCACCTTCGCGGCGCCCGCGCGCGCCCGCGCGGACGGGATAAAGCGCACGTCTTGCAGGGCGTCGCCAAAGCCCTGTTCCGCATGTAGAAACAAAGTCCGGCCAGGAACCGGCTCTCCGCGCCACGCCGGCCGGGGGAACTCGCGGGGTTTGACCCGTTGCTGGTTGCGCCATTTGTTATATTCGTAAAACCCCTCCGGCAACCGGCCGGCCGTGAGCAGCACAATGGTGCGACCGTAACGGGCCAGCGGATAATCCGGATCGGCCGCCAGCGATTGGTCGTAGGCGGCCAACGACTCCTCCAGACGGTTGCAGTCCTTGAGGCATTTGGCGAGATTGTTCCAACTGGCGGCGTCGCGGGGATCGAGCGCCACGGCCTGTTGAAAGAAGGAAATGGCCCGCTCCACGTCGCCGAGCAGGTAACAGGCATTGCCCAGGTTGTAATAAAGACCGGCGGATGGCGGCCCCAGCGCGAGGGCGCGCTCATAATTCTCCACCGCCCGCGCCTCCTCCCCGAGGGCATGATGCACCAGGCCCAGCGCGTTAAAGATCCGGGCCGCCGGTGCCGGCAGTCCCGCGGCCCGGGTCAAATGCTCCAGCGCTTCCCGGTCGCGGCCGAGGCGGTGCAGCACCATACCGAGCAGGAACAACAACTGGGGGTCGTGCGGCTGGCGATCCAGCAACACCCGGCATATCGCCTCCGCCTCCATGTGGCGACCGGCGTTGTGGAGGTCAAACGCCACCTTCAACACCGCTTGGAAAGGGTCCGGGCGGGCGGGCGGGCCCGGGACCGGATCTTTTAGAGTTGCCATGGGGCGAGTTAGCCAGCCGGGGCAGAGATTGCCAAGCAAACTTTTGCCGGCGGCAGTTTTTCAGAACCTATGGTCCCGGACCACTTGGAAAAAAAACGAAACTGTGATTTTGGTTATTTATGGTTGTTTTTGGTTATTTTTGAGCTCAAAATAAACTGCAACATGCTTATCATAAGGCGCTTAAGCCATGAAACGACTGGTGCGCATCAAAATTCACACGATGGGGCCATCCCTTTGGTGATTACACACACAATGGATGGTGTACATGGTGTGGATTTTGCTAATTTCCTACAACTAATTGTGGTGTAGCAGCCATGGCAGCCAACTGGGTAGCCTCATCACACTAAAAGGCGGGGGGGAGTGGGTCTGGGGTCTGGGGTGGGGCCATCTGGCGGCGGGACGC
>Ga0302320_10017434_pt1 | contig 14577 bp, 12 predicted proteins | sample Bog_T0_3_FD_202130 | JGI IMG/M metagenome (GOLD analysis project Ga0302320, IMG submission 202130) | Peat permafrost microbial communities from Stordalen Mire near Abisko, Sweden - Bog_T0_3 | ecosystem: Environmental > Terrestrial > Soil > Wetlands > Peat | place: Sweden: Abisko, Stordalen Mire...
CCATCCCCGCGAGAACCCTTTGGTACAGCCCCGGGGCCCGGCGCCAACGGTCATGGACTTCCTCGGGACCGTCGAGGCTGAAGGCCAGGTGGGTGACCCCATGCCTGGCGAGATCCTCGAGGAGGTCCAGGTCCTTGCCGTACCTTTTTCCGCCGGCCATGAAATCTTCCCGATCCAGGAACCAGCCGCTGGTGAGGGTGGTGGCTGTTGTGCCCGGCCGTTCACGGATGTAGCGGACCACATCCAGCCATCCGGTTCCGAACTGGGTCACTTCGCCGCCAATGAAGTCGAAACGCCGGATGCCCATCTCCGCCAGCAGGTCCACGGCCGGGAACAGGCGCGCCGGGCTCTCCTCCGCGACCGGAGCCTGGGCCGCATTCCGGCAATGGAGGCAGCTGAACCCGCAGGCGGTGGTGAACTCGATGGCGACCCGGTTCACATGCTCAAGCGGATCCCTTTTCGCGCGGAGTTCCAGGGCGGCCTCACCTACTGACTTATCCGAAACCTCCACCAGGCCCCGCTCAAGGAGCACCCCCACGCCCGCTTCGCACGGGAAGGGCACCACCTTGTTCCTTGAGAGTTCCAGGAGCAGGATCCAAAGCGAAGGGTCCAGATCATGGGGAACCTGGCCCGGTTCGAGGCTCTTCGCCTGGTGCAAGGCCCACCGCCGTCCGGTGTTGGATAGGAGCAACTGCACTGATGACCTTCTTTCTTGTTGAAATCCTAGAAATTGCGGCCCTGCTGATACCGGTACATGACCTCCCACACGCGCATATAGGCAGCATGACGGGCCGGGTCCCGCACCGAGTCCTTGAAATTTGGATAGTCCACTTGGCGAACCCGATCCGCTAGGGCCTGGGCCACCGTCTCCCGGTCCACCTGGGCCCTGTACCGGTAGTCGTGGTCATGGGTCTCGTGGACATCGGCCCCGGGAAATGCTCGTTCCAGGTCGCCCTCCAGGCGGGCCCGGACCAGGAGGGTCGTGCCGTCTTCGTCCTTGTCCACGATGGACAGGAAGGCATCCTTCAGAAAGATCCACATCGGTCATCCTCCTTTGCTTAGTCAGCGCCGCTGATGATGGCGACCTTGCCCTGCCCTTTCGGCAGTCCCCCCTGCAGCCAGAGCCTGCCCTGGACGATGTCGCCGGCCCGGGGGCGGTAGCCGACTTCCAGCACATGCTGGGCGGCATAGACCGGAAGCGTGAACGGCTCTCCCTCGCCCGTCATGGTGATGTCCATGCGATAGAAGGTCTGGCCCCAGGCGGTCAGCTCGTCCAGGGTCTCCACTGGGCCGAGGAACTCATACTCGTCCGGATGTCCTCCGGAACAGGGAGAGAGGTGGGGGTGGACTTCGACCTGGGGCCATTCGGCAAGGATCTCCGGGTCCACTTTCTGGCCCATGCGCTCCATTTCCCGGATCTTCCGCTTCCTTCCATTCTGGGACTCATTCGAGGGCCTGAGGGCGAAGGCGAAGGCCGAGAGGGCTACCATGACCTCTCCATCCGGTTCATTCCAGGGGTGGAGATGGTCGATGTCGAAGTAGCAGAGGCCGGCCCCGAAGGTCGTGGCGGCTTCCACGATGGCCGTGCAGCCCATGGCCCCGGCAAGCACCTGGTTGATTCTGAGGGTGACCGGGGCGCCGTCCCGGGCCACCGGGAAGGCCGTGATCAGGTCCGAGCCGTCCTCGCCCCTGCCGTCGATGCGGACGATTTCCAGGGCACCCGACGGCGAGACCGCCGTTCCAGTGACCGTCGGCCAGCGGAGGCTCGGGGAGGGCACGCAGGTCCGGAGGAGGCGGGCCTCCGGAGGATCCATGGCGAGCTCGTCGAGGAACTCCGTCACGTCCTCAGTGACGGCCTCCCAGTGGAATCGGTGTTCGTACAGGATCCGGTCAAGCCCTTCCTGTTCCGCGCAGCTGTCCTCGGTTTCGATGAGTCCGATGGACTCACAGTAGGCGGTCTCTCCGTCCAGGATCTCGCCGATGACCGCCTCCTCCAGGCCCGTGACCTGCATGAGGTAGGCCATCTCCTGTCCGGAATCCAGGTGGCGCGGGTCCTCCGGCATCAGGTGGATCACCTCCGCCCGCTCCCGGAGCAGAACCTCATCGTGGGGGACGCTCGCCGTGAATGACAGCTCCAGGTAGCGGTACTGTGCGTCCAGGACGAGCCTGACGATCTTTTCTTCCCGCCCGGTGCGGTCCATGACGAAACGAACCGCATCCTCGCCTTCGTAGAGGGTGCCGACCATGGGGGCATCTCCTTCCTCCGCGCCGCAGGCCCAGCGGGCGAAGGGCGCGGCCCACCGCTTTTCCAGATCTGGATCCGGTTTCGGCAGCGAGCCCGACACCTCGGGCAGCCAGGCCTCGAATTCGGGCGAAAGATCGGGGTCATCTACGGACCTCCCGGCGGCCTGTTCCAGAAGGAAACCCATCCTGCCATCGGGAAACCCCTGGACATCCCGCACCAGGAACTCGGTATCCGGGGGGAAGATGACCTCGTCCGGGTCCCCGGGGGTCCGCCAGGCCTCATGGGCGTAGACCCTGAACAGGACAGGGAAATCCATTTCTCGGCCGAGGCGGGTGCGGGCGGTGCCCAGGTGCAGGGTCCGCTCTCCGTGGTGGTAGGCGGCGATTTCGGCAGGTTCCAGGCGGGCGCCGCGCCAGGACCAGCCCTGGTAGGGGAGCATGGGGGGGATGGCCTTGGTCTTGGGCATGGTTACCTCGAAATGAAGGCGACGGATGGGTGGGGACTGCCTCAATCCTGGCACTGGATGAGCGTCAGTTCCTGTCCCTTGGCATGGAGCCGGGGTGGCATACTCAATCCAACCCAGCCAACGCCTGAACCGAAATCATCCGGGAGATACCAGCATGGCCCGCCGCAACACCATCCAGACCGAGGGACTCGTGAGCCGCGAACATCAGCTCGAAATCCTGCGCCTGATCCGGGAATCCGGGGAGAGCGGCATCACCCGTTTGGGCCTTGCCCACAAGCTGGAGATCAGCTTGAAAAGTGTGGACCGGGCCATCGGCCTGCTGGAGGCGGCGGGAGCCAAGCTGGATCGGGTCAGGGAAGGTCGGCCCGCGGTCCAGCACTTCGTCCTCCAGAAGGGTCCGGGTTGGGACGAGCATGTCACCCCCGCCGCACGCATCGCCCTGCGCCTGGCGGGAATCTCCCTGTCACAGAGCGGAACGCTGCTCTGGCAGGACAAGCTGGATGCCATCGAAGAGCTGGTCTCAGACCGGATGTCCCAGAAGGATCGCCGTCTTTTCGACCGCCTCATCTCCGTCATGAGGGTTCAGGGCGGTGTGGTGGAGGACCCGATCGAGGACCTGGATCTCCTGGAGCCCTTGCTGAGGGCCTTCGAGGAGGGCAAGGAGATCGAGGTCGACTACCAGGCCGTGGGCGCCGCTCAATCCAAGGTCCGGACCGTGGTCCCCTATGCCTTGACCCACGACCTGTTTTCCGGCGGATGCTTCCTGCTGGTCTGGGACGCGGCCCGGAAGTCTCCCATCCACCTGAGGTTCAACCGCATCAACGCCATCAAGGTCGGACCCAGGCCAGGCCGCATCCCGGACCCGGCATTGATGGAACGAACGGCCGAGTACCAGGTCGGGGGATGGGCCTCCCCTGATGAACCTTTTGAAGTGGTGGCCAGGATCCATGGTGCGCATTGGGTGCAGGCTTTCAAGGAAGCCCCCCCCGTGCTGCCCAACTTCACGGCGGACCGCGCTCCGGATGGCCAGACGACGCTCGTCCGGTTCATGGCCAACCACCCCTATGGCGCCCGGCGTTGGCTGCTCCAGTTCGGTGCCGCCGCTGAGGTGCTTGCCCCTGATTGGCTCCTGGATCAGGTCCGGGATGACCTGGCCGCGGCCCTGGCACGCTATCCCAAGTCGAGTTGACAGTCCGCGACTCGGGTCTGGCGGGGGACAGCATCTGACCGTTCCGTCGCCCCATGCTGGGGACCGGAGGCCATCCAGGCCCGGGAACCGCAGAAGGACCACCAACCCATGTCGTCTCAAAGGAATGACCGGGGCAGCCCCGAAGCCCCTTTTGGTGAGCGCCCTTATCGTGGCTGGACTTGGCGTGGGGCGGACTTGACGGATCGCCAATTGGCCTTCTTCATTCCAGGCAGGGTGGTCAAGCACCTTGGAATTGCGACGCTCAGGGTCGGGCGGCCATCGGCTTGGCGCGTGCAATTTGCTGTCTATGTCCATCAGGGCTGGAGGCGGGGACGCTACATTGCCTTGCCGGCCGATGCCTGCTTTGAAATCTCGGCCGTGCGTCCCCTTCCGGGGGGCGGGACCTGCCTGGTTCTGGAACAAATCGAGGAGGGGACTTGTTCCCCGCCTGCTTTTCACCGATCCCTTGAGCGATGGTTGAGGAGGTATACGGCCAACCTCTCCCAACCCAGCGAAATCGACCGGCGAGAGATAGAGCGGCCTTTTGCCCGATGGCTGCCGCAATCGCGGCAAGGCGATCCGCCGTTGGAGGGGCCCATTTATGATTTTGAGGACGCAGTGCGTTACGCCGCCGCATGGTCAGGCATGGAGGATGAACTTACCTGGCGGATCCTGGCCGCCTTCGAGCGCTATCTCGAATTGGCGGGAATCGCCCAGGTTGAAGAGGACGAGGCCTTGGCGCGGGAACGGGAGGAAGCCGCGGACTGGCTGCCGGAAAGGCCGGATCTTGTGGACGAGCGCGCGGAGGGCTATGTGGCGTGGGTGACGGGGATCGACCGGACCCTCATTGCAGCCGCCCACAGGGGCGAAATGGCCTATCTGGATCACCTCGGCCTGGTTTCCTGGGACTGCGAAGGGGAAAGGGAAGAACAGCTGGGCACACCTGCCTGGCCCATGGCAGGGGCCCTGGTGTCCATGCAAAAAATGGACGGGGATAGCTTCCTTTGAGTGTGAGGGCAGACCCACCTTTCGAGGCGAACAGCCTTCCCGCCGCGGCGGGGGCGGCGGTGGTGGAATCGGATGACCGAGGGTGGGTCGTGGCCCCGACCAATGCGTTCGGAGGCTTCAAGGCCACATTCCCCAAGGGCCACTCCAACGGACCGGGGCTGCGCGCCGCAGCAGTCAAGGAGGTTTTCGAGGAATCGGGGCTGAGGGTGGAGATCCTGAGCCACCTCATCGACGTCACGCGCTCCACCACCCGGACCCGCTACTACCTGGCCCGCCGCACCGGGGGCACCCCCGCGGACATGGGCTGGGAATCGCGGTGGGCTATTGACCAGCAGGCCAGTGAGGCATCACCGCCACCGGCAACCTCACGGGAAGTCCAGCCATCATGGCATTGACTAGCCCGGGTCAGCTGCCAGCAGTCCATCGCTCTTCCCCTCCGCTCCGGCCTGAGCCTCTCCCCCCAAGTTGTCCAGGATGGAACCCACGTGGCTCCGCCAGCGGCCCAGGGCGGCCTCCAGGCGGGCGTTGGCGGCCTGCAGTTGCTCGGCGCCCGCCGCCGTCTTCGGATCGGCGAGCCGGGCTTTGTTGGCCGTGATCTCCACCTCCAGCCATAGGCGGAAATCATGGCCCCTGGTCTGCAGCTGCTGGCGCAGATCGGCGCAGGCGTGGTGGCTGCCGTCCTCCTGCTCGTAGGCATGGAGGGTGCGCCGTACCCAGTTGTCGAAGTTTCCCGCCAGGACCACCGAGCGGGCGTGGACAACGTCGCCGGGGGACAGCGGGTCCACCTCCTCCAGCGCGGGGCGCTCGCCTGGTTCTTCCAGGGCCTTGAACTCGCCGGCCTGCGCCAAGTCCAATCCCACCACCATGCGTTTGGCCTGGGGATGCCGGAAGATGGGATCGCCCAGGCCCGGGCTTCGGGCCGGTCCATAGGCCGCCAGCGAGGATCGCACCAATCTGGCCGGCAGCGGATGCCCGATGGCGCTGATCCGGCGCGCCCCACCCAGGATCACAGCGGCCTTGCCGGGGACATTGCCGGCCCGCAGCGGCGTGGGCGGATGCCAGACGGCGATCAGAACGAAGACGACTATGTTTCTGCAATCCATGCCCATGGCGACTCCTCAGTCCCTCGGCCGGCGGCGCCGGGCGGGTCTGCCAGTGACATGCGCGGATCCCGCCCAAACGTTCCCCAGCTCCGGGGCCCCCTGCGGCCAGCTGCTTGCCCGATTCCATCCATGCCGGGTCCGGGTTGAACGCCTCGCCGACCAACCGGAAAGGGCGGAGCTGCCCGCCCTATCCCTCCAGGACCCTGCCCCGTCTTAAGGTCGCATTCGTCGGAACGGCCAGGTCCAGCAGTTTTCGCTTCCCGGCACAATTCCTCCATAATCATGGGATGCGCTATGTGGAACCCCTCTTCCGCCCGCCCAGCGAGGCCAATTCGTTCATCCTCCAGGCCACCCTCGGCTGCTCCTGGAACCACTGCACCTACTGCGCCATGTACCAGGGCAAGACCTACCAGGTGCGAAGGCTGGAGGAGGTACTGGCCGACATTCCCAGACCCAACACCCGCGGCGCGGAAGAGGTACGGCATGTCTTCGTGGCGGACGGCGATCCGCTGGGCATGGACCTCGGCCACTGGGAGCCCATCCTCCTGGCGCTCAGGGCCGCCTTCCCCAGGCTGCGCAGGGTTAGCACCTACGCCACGGCGCTCAACATCCTGGACAAGACCCCGGAGCAACTCCGGACCCTGCGGGAACTGGGCCTTTCCCTACTCTACATCGGGCCGGAATCCGGGGACGACCTCACCCTCAAGAGCCTCGCCAAGGGCAGCGACGCGGCCGACCATCGAGAAGCGGCCCGCCGGGCCCGGGCGGCAGGCATGGAGCAGTCGGTCATCTTCCTGATGGGCGCCGGCGGCACGGCGCGCAGCGAAGAGCACGCCCGGGCCTCCGGGCGGCTCGCCACCGCCATGAATCCCCGCTTCCTCTCCACCCTGACACTCACCGTCGTCCCCGGCACGCCCATGGCACAGCTGGAGGGCCAGGGACGCTTCGTGTTGCCGGACGTGCCTGGGCTGCTCCAGGAACTGGCCTGGTTCGTGGAGGAGACCCACCTCACCAACGGCATCTTCCGCTCCAACCACGCCTCCAATTACCTACCCATCGGTGGTCGCCTGCCCGGCGACCGGGATGCGATCCTGGCCTCCATCCGCGCGGCCCTGGAGGGACACACCCCGCTGCGGCCCGAGTGGATGCGGGGCCTGTAGGACTGCTGGCCCCCTTGGGCAGCAACATGGGACGAGCCGTCCCTTTCGCCGGCTGTGGCCCGAATTCTCCAGGAACTTTCCTTCATGGGTGCGCAGCCTTCCATGCAGCAAGATGAATGCGTATCTTTCTGCATTCAGAGCAGGCCGCTGGCGCAATCCATGCCCAGTCAATCGGTGGCACCCATCCGCACCACCCGCGATGTGGATGGGGGGTTACTCTGAGCATCAACTCACAGTCAGCGATTTCGGTGTCATGTCCTGCCCCGGCGATTTCAGCCAGGCGGAAAGGGCCGGGGAACGATAGGCCACGTTGAAGCGCACCCAGGGGCTGGGCCGGTGCTCCGGATCGAAGGCGCTCCCCGGGGCGAGCCAGAAACCTGCGCTGGCCGCGGCCTTGGCCATGGGGACCGAATCCTCCCAACGGGGGTGCCGGGCCCAGATGAACATTCCGCGCCGGGCTCCGGGGAAGACCTGCCAGCCGGCCTTCTGCAGCTCGGCCTGCTCCGCGGCCTGGGCCGCCGCCAGGCGCTGGCGCAGCCGCTCTGTGAACCGGTCGTAGCCGCCCTCGGTGAGGGTGTGATAGACCACCCGCTCGATGAACTCCGAGGATGAGATGCTGGTCAGCAGCTTCACCCGGCTCAGCGCTTCGGCCAGCACCGGCGCGGCTACGGCATAGCCCACCCGCAGGCTCGCCGACAGGGTCTTGGTGAACCCGGAAAGGTAGACTACGCGCCGAAGGTCCAGGGAGGCCAGACGCAGGTCACGGTCCTCGGCGAGATCCCCGTACGCGTCGTCCTCCACCACCAGGAAGTCGTACTGCTCGGCCAGCAGCAGGATGCGGTGGGCGGCGGCCGGCCCCAGGCTGGTGCCGGTGGGGTTGTGCAGCAGGGATTGCAGGATGAACAGCCGGGGCCGCTCCCCTTGGCGCAATCGGGCTTCCAGGACGTCCAGGTCGGGTCCCTCTGCGGTGCGCGGGATGCCCTGGCTGGCCAGGCCCGCGAGCTCCAGCAGGCCGAACAGATTGTAGTAGGCCGGCTGCTCCACGAAAACCAGGTCGCCCGGGTGGCACAGCGCGCGCAGCACCAGTTCCAGCCCGTGGGAAATGCCGTTGCTGAGCACGATCTGATCGCAGCCGCAGCGGATGCTCCGCCGTTCCAGGCGCCGCTGCAGGGCCTCCCGCAGGGGCGCAAAGCCCAGGGCGGTGCCGTAGTCGTGCAGGTTGGAACCCGGCTGGCCGGCCACGGCGCGCAGGTGCCGGTGCAGGCCGATATCCAGCAGCCAATCCTTGGGCAGGGAGCCGCTCCCGCACTTCAGCAGGGTGCTGGGCTCCAGGAAGCCCCGGATCAGCATGGCCGCGTCCAGCAGTCGGTCCAGGCTGGGGGTGCTGCGCGGCGGACCGGCCAGGGCTTTGCCGGCCAGGTAGTAGCCCGAGCCGTGCCGAGGCTCCAGCAGCCCCAGCCCCACCAGCTCCTGGTAGGCGGCGAGCACCGCATGGCGGCTCAGCCCGGACTGCCCGGCCAGCGCGCGCAGGGAATCCATCCGTGTCCCCGGCGGCCAGCGCCCCGCCTCGATCTGCTGGCGCAGCTCGCTGGCCAGCCGCTTGGCCGGCGATTCCAGGGCGGCAGCCGGGACGGGTTTGGGGTTCATGGGCGGGCTCCCGCGGGCTGCGAACACTTTCAGGATTGTAGCAAAGTGTTCGCAGAAAAACCGGGCAAGTGTTCGACCAATCCCCTGGGTTCAGACCTACCTTGGTGGCCAGGAGGAAACCGTCATGACCCACGCCGTCGATTCCGAAACCCATGTGGAAGTGCATGACCCCGAAACCCTGAAGGTGGCGGCGGAATTGCTCAATGCCTGCCGCGGCCCCCGGGAAATGGCCATGGAGGTGGTGGCCGCCGTCGACCGCAACGCCCAGTGGCGCGGCCGCCAGTGCCTCAACCTGCTGGCTCCGGAAGCCCCCACCAGTCCCACCGTGCGCGGTCTGCTCGCGTCCGAGATCGGCACCCGGGCCGCCGAAGGGCATATCGGGCCGGTGAACCGCTGGTTCGCAGGCACCCGGCACATCGATGAGGTGGAGGCCTTGTGCATGGAACTGCTCAAGCGGGCCCTGGGCGCCAACTACGCCGAACACCGGCTCTGCGCCAGCATGATCGGCAACCTGGCCGTCTATACCGCCCTGACCCAGCCCGGAGACACCATCATGTCCGCGCCCCAGCCCATGGGCGGACATTCCAGCAACCGCCCTGACGGCCCAGCCGGGGTCCGCGGCCTGAAGATCGTGGATATCCCCTTCACCCCCGAACTGGAGGTGGACCTGGCCGCCTTCCGCGCCCGGGCCGAAGCCGAGCAGCCCCGGCTGGTGGCCCTGGGCATGTCCATGACCCTGTTCCCGCTGCCCTGCCGGGAGATGGCGGAGATCATCGCCCCCTGGGGCGGCCAGCTGTTCTTCGACGGGGCCCACCAGCTCGGCCTCATCGCCGGCGGGCAGTTCCAGGATCCCCTGCGCGAAGGCGCCTGCGTCCTCACCGGTTCGGCCGGAAAGACCTGGAGCGGCCCCCAGAGCGGGATCATGGCCTGGAATGCCCCCGAACTCACCGAACCCCTGACCCACGCCGTGTTCCCTGTGCTGGCCGCCACCCACCAGGTCAACCGCGTCGCCGCCCTGGCCGTCTCCGCCGCCGAAATGCTGGCCTTCGGTCCCGTCTACATGGCCCAGATCGTCAAGAACGCCCAGGCCCTGGCCCGCGCCCTGGAACGGCGCGGCATCCCCGTGCTGGGTTCCAGCCGCGGCTACACCCGGACCCACCAGGTCATCGCCGACGTCCGCGCCTTCGGCGGCGGCCTGGAAGCCGCTCAGTTGCTCGCCCGCGCCAACCTCATCACCAACAAGAACCTCATCCCCGGCGACAACCCCGACATGTGGGACCGCCCCAGCGGCCTGCGCCTCGGCACCATCGAAGTGACCCGCCTGGGCATGACCGAGGCCCACATGGACGACATCGCCGACTTCATGGCCCGGGTCCTGGTCCAGAAGGACCCCGTGGCACGGGTCCAGGAGGACGTCATCGATTTCCGCTCCCCCTTCCAGACCCTCTACTACTGCTTCGAAACCGGGTTGCCGGAAGCAGACTGAATTTCCGGGACTGGTGATTCAATTTGAATGAGCTGGTGCCTGGCTTCATGTAGCCATGTCATATAATTATTGATTTTATTACACCTAAGGAACGGTCTATTCCTTGCTATTGGATGACCCATGTTGTTCTTGGTCAGGAGCTCCCCATGTCCCATTCCATCTGGAAAGGTGCCATCACCTTCGGCCTGGTCCACATCCCCGTCGCTCTGTATCCCGCTTCGCAGGAAGACGACATTGACTTCGACTGGCTGGACAAGCGTTCGATGGACCCCGTGGGCTACAAGCGCATCAACAAGCGCACCGGCAAGGAGATCGACAAAGACGACATCGTCAAGGGTGTGAAGCAGGAGAACGGCGACTACGTGCTGGTGAGCGACGACGAAGTGCGGGAAGCCTACCCCAAGACCACGCAGACCATCGAAATCGAGGCTTTCGTCGAGCAGTCCGACGTGTCGTTCGTGTCCTTCGAAAAGCCGTATTACCTGGAACCCCTGGGCCAGAGTGAGAAGGTCTACGCGCTGCTGCGCGAGGCCATGGTCGCCGCGGGTGTGATCGGCATCGCGCGGGTGGTCATGCACACCAAGGAACATCTCGCGGCGCTCATTCCCAACGGCCCTGTGCTCGTGCTGGACACGCTGCGCTGGGCCAGCGAAATGCGGTCCACCGACGAACTCACCATTCCAGCTGCGGGCAAGGCAGCGACAAAGCTGAAGGACACCGAGCTGAAGATGGCTGGTCAGCTCGTCAAGGACATGACACAGAAATGGAACCCCGAGGCCTATGCTGACACGTTCACCGACGCCATCCACGAACTGATCGCGCGGAAGGTGAAGGCGGGCAAGACCGAGAAGGTCGAGCCGATCGAGGAGGCGCCTGATGACCTGGGCGCATCCAACGTGGTCGACCTGACCGTGCTGCTCAAGAACAGCCTTGGCCAACGCAAGGGCCCGGCCGGGCCTGCAGCCAAGGGCGCCAGGAAGGCGCCTGCGAAAGCGGCCGTCGCGAAGAAGAACGGCGGCGCGGAAACGCCCCTGACGAGATCGGCAGCCCGATGACCCACAGCGCGCCATGAGTCGCCACGCCGCCCACCACGATCCGCTCCCGTCCTACACGGCCAAGCGCGACTTCAAGGTCACGCCGGAGCCTGAGGGCAGGCGGGCGCGGGCCAGCAAGGCGCTGTCTTTCGTCATCCAGAAGCACTGGGCTTCAAGCCTGCACTATGACTTCAGGCTGGAGTTCGACGGCGTGCTGTGGAGCTGGGCGGTGCCCAAGGGGCCGAGCTTCGACCCCAAGGCGAAACGCCTCGCGGTGCATGTTGAAGACCACCCGGTGAGCTATGGTGGCTTCGAAGGCACCATCCCGGCCAGGCAATACGGCGCCGGCACCGTCATCGTGTGGGACCGCGGCACCTGGGAGCCGGTGGGCGATGCGCGCGAGGGCATGGAGAAAGGGAAGATCATCTTCCACCTCCATGGCGAGAAGCTGGCCGGTCTGTGGGAACTGGTGCGCATCTCCAAGCCCGGCGACAAGAAGGACCCATGGATGCTCTTCAAGAAGCACGATGCGTGGGCGCGTCCGCTGGTCGACTACGACGTCATTGCGGCGCTGCCCGACAGCGTGGTCGCGAAGCCACTGGGCTTGATCGAAGAGCGCGAGCCGAAGGCGGCGTCGACCGTCGCAGGGCCGCCGTCCGCGGCGGCGACGCCTGCTCTTCATGAACTGTCAGGCGCCGTGAAGGCCGCATTGCCCGGGAAGCTTCAGCCCCAGCTCGCCACGCTCAGCAAGCTCATGCCACCGGCCCGCGAATGGATCTACGAGATCAAGTTCGACGGCTACCGGCTGATGGCCCGGATCGAGCGCGGCAAGGTCCGCTTCTTCACCCGCGGCGGGCACGACTGGACATCGAAGCTCGAATCGCTCGCCCGCGAGGTCGAGTCGCTGGGGGTGACCAGCGGCTGGCTCGACGGCGAGGTGGTGGTGTTGAACGACGACGGTGTGCCCAGCTTCAGCGCCTTGCAGAATGCATTCGATGCGCATGGCACCGGGACGATCTCGTATTTCCTGTTCGACGCTCCGTTCTTCGAGGGCTACGACCTTCGCAACGTACCGCTGGCGGCGCGCCGCGCCTTGCTCAAGCAGCTGCTCGATGCGAAGGGCACGCAGCGCGTGCGCTTCAGTGAAGACTTTGTGGCTGACGCCCGCAGCGTGCTGCAGACGGCTTGTTCGATGAAGCTCGAAGGCATCATGGCCAAGCGCAAGGACGCACGCTATGTTTCCGCGCGAACCGAGACGTGGCTCAAGCTCAAATGCTTGGGACGCCAGGAGTTCGTCATCGTAGGCTTCACCGATCGCAGCGGCGCCAAGGGCGAAGTGGGCGGCCTGCTGCTGGGTTGCCACGAAGGCGGCAAGCTGGTCTACGCCGGAAAGGTGGGCACTGGCTGGAACGCCAAGAGCGGTAAGGAGCTGCACAAGAAGCTTGTCAAGATCGAAGTGGACCAGCCCGCCATGGACACGGGCACCGTCAAGCCCGGTCGATGGGGAAGGCGCAGCGCGGGCAGCGAACGTTGGGTGAAGCCGACGCTGGTGGCGGAGGTCAGCTTTGCCGAGTGGACGCCGGAGGGGCACATCCGCCATGGCTCGTTCCAGGGCCTGCGCGACGACAAGCCGGCGAAGGCCATCACCCGCGAACGCGCGACGGTCGACGCGGACGTCGCTGTGCAGACGTCGGCGGCCAACCGCGTCGGCTCGGTCAAGGTGTCCAACCCCCAACGCGTGATCGATCCGTCCACGGGCCTCACCAAGCTCGACCTTGTGCGATACTACGAGAGCATCGCGGAGCGGATGATTCCGCACCTCAAGGACCGTCCCGTGACGCTGGTCCGCGCGCCCTCGGGCATCACGGGCGAGCAGTTCTTCCAGAAGCACGACGACAAGCTGAGCATTCCCGGATTGCGGGAACTGGACCCGGCGCTTTGGGAAGGGCACGCGGCACTTCTCGAAGTGCCGACGCGAGAAGCCCTGGTCAACGCGGCACAGATGAACGTCGTGGAGTTCCACACCTGGAACTCAAAGACCAGGAAGATCGACAAGCCGGACCGAGTGATCTTCGACCTCGACCCCGGGGAGGGTGTGGGCTGGGAGGAGGTGCAGGAGGCCGCGCTGCTGACCCGCACTCTGCTTACCGAGCTGGAACTGGACGCCTGGCTCAAGACCAGTGGCGGAAAGGGGCTGCATGTGGTGGTGCCGCTCGCGCCGCGCCTCGACTACGCCGCAGTCAAGGACTTCTCGCAGGCGGCGGTGCAGCACCTCGCAAGGACCATCCCGTCACGCTTCGTGGCCAAGAGCGGTGGCGGCAACCGCGAGGGAAGGATCTTCGTCGACTATCTGCGCAACGGCCATGGGCAGACCACGGCCGCCGCGTTTTCAGCACGTGCGCGGCCGGGCATGGGCGTGTCGATGCCAGTGAGCTGGGACGATCTGGCGAGCCTGAAGAGCGGCGCGCAGTGGACCATCGCCACGGCACGCGAGTACCTGTCATTCCAGAAGACCGATCCGTGGGAAGACTACTGGAAGTCCAGGCAGACCTTGTCGGCGGCCCTCAAGCGTCTGAAGGGGTAGGCCGAGGCTGCCGACCATGTTGAGACTGATCATCCAGTTCAGGCTCGGTGGGCAAAGCTGGGCGAACTGAGGAGGTACTCCAGGTAGCGGGACTTCATCTGCCGGCTGGCCAGGACCTGCTTCAGGGGCGGCAGTTTGAGAATGACGCCGAGGATGGCTGCCATGGCCCGGTGGCTGGCCAATGCATGATTGTCGAAGATCAGGTTCTGGAGCATCCCGCGTTCGATGGCCATGAGGACCGTGCGGTGCGCGGTATTCACCGGGGTGAGCACCCGAGTCGGCCTGTTCTTCAGACGCAGGGCCTTCGGGCCGCAGGCGCGGACGCAGACCCCGCAGCCCAGGCATATTTCGGGGTTCAGCCTGGCCTTTTTGCGCCGAAGCTGGTGCGGATCTCCGGCAGAGACCAGCCCCATGGCCTCCACCGGACATGCCTCCACGCACTTGGCACAGCCGCTGCACTTGCCTTCATCGATCTCCGGCAGGAATGCGGTGGTGGCGATGGGATTGAGCACTGCAAAACGTTTGGCGGCCAGCATGGCCTCGCAGCAGCACCCGCAGCAGTTGCAGATGAAGGAGACCTGCTCGCGCACGTTCTCTCCGAACTGCACCAGGTTGTGGGCCTGGGCCTGGTCCAGGAGGTCCAGGCCCTCCTGGA
>Ga0302320_10017437_pt1 | contig 14575 bp, 10 predicted proteins | sample Bog_T0_3_FD_202130 | JGI IMG/M metagenome (GOLD analysis project Ga0302320, IMG submission 202130) | Peat permafrost microbial communities from Stordalen Mire near Abisko, Sweden - Bog_T0_3 | ecosystem: Environmental > Terrestrial > Soil > Wetlands > Peat | place: Sweden: Abisko, Stordalen Mire...
CAACATCGTGACGGTGCACGACGTGGGTGAGGACCCCCAGGCGGGGCCGTTCCTGGCCATGGAGTTCGTGGACGGCCTGCCCCTGTCCGATCTGATCCGCCAGGGGCTCCCCCCGGAAAGCACCCTCGATCTGCTGCTCCAGGGCGCGAGCGCATTACAGGCGGCCGAACGAGCCGGTATCGTCCACCGGGACGTGAAACCGGCCAACATCCTGGTGAGCCACGACGGCCGCCTCAAGCTGATGGACTTCGGCATCGCCCGGGGCGACGACACCCGGCTCACCCAGACCGGCCAGATCATGGGGACCCCTTCGTACACGGCCCCCGAGGCGCTGGCCGGCGCCGAGCCCAGCAGCGTCACCGATCACTATGCCTTCGCCGTGACCGCCTTCCAGATGCTTTCCGGCGTGCTGCCGTTCGAGTGCGCCACCATCGCCGCCACGCTGTTCCGGATCGTGCACGATCCCCCGCTGTTCCCCGACAGCATGCCGGAGTCTCAGCGCCGGGTGTTCGAGCGGGCCCTGGCCAAGGAACCCGGGGACCGCTACCCGACCCTCACGGCCTTCATGCGGGACCTGGTCATCGCCCTGGCGTTGCCCGCCGATCTCCAGGCCCGGTTCCTGGCCGATCTGGCCGACGGTTCCGGGGTGGAGCTGGCGCACCTGGTCCAGAGCCACGTGGAAGAGGCGGCCACCCTGAGCCGGATGGCCACCCAGCCCACCGTCTTGCCGGTCCAGCCCATGGATACCCGGGAGCTGGCCACCGAAGCCCTGCGCACCCCGTGGCCGGACGCCGGCGTGCCACGGCCCAGCGGCGTGCCGGTCCCGCTCCGGGCCGCCCGCCCGGCCCCAGCGAGCGGGCAGGGCCAGATCACCCGCGCCTCCCTGGCCACGCCCATGTCCACGCCTCCGTCCCGGGCCACCCAGCCGAGCCCGGACGCCGAAGCGCCGTCCCGGGCCACCCAGCCGAGCCCGCTCGCCGGCCCGGCCACCGACCCTCCGGTCCGGACCCCGTCCGTGTCCCTGGCCACCCAGATGTTTCCCTCCCTTCCTGCCCGGAGCCGGGTCGGGTCGCAAAGCACCCAGCCCATGCCGACCCTGGCAGCGCCGGGCGCTCCAGAGGCGCCGGACCAGCCGGCAGCGCCGGGTGCTCCAGAGGCGCCGGACCAGCCGGCCGCGCCGGGTGCTCCAGAGGCGCCGGACCAGCCGGCCGTGCTGGACGCTCCAGAGGCGCCGAACCAGCCGGCCGCGCTGGAGGCTCCGGACGCGCCGGAAGCGCGGGACCCGATTCCCCCCCGGGCGACCCTGGAGGATCCGGAACCGCCATCCCCCGCGGAGCCCGGGACCGGCCTGGAGCCCGCGGACGATCCGGCCCCCGCGGACGCCCTGGCTCCCTCGGACCGCAGGGTCGCGCCGCGGCGGACCCGGGCCTGGATGGCTGTTAGCTTGGTCGCGATCGTGCTATTCGGCGCGCTGTGGCTCCGGCGCCCCCGTTTCCCCCGTCCGGCGCCTCTCCCGGTGGCGTCCCCGGAAGCGACCCCAGCTCCGGCGCCGCCCGCGGTCCGGCCGCTGTCCGGGGTGATCCGGCTGGAACCGGCCGCCGCGGAGCTGCCGATCGTCACCCGGCCGGCCGGAGCGCAGGCCTTCCTGAATGGCCGCCGGGTGGGCGTCACCCCGCTGGCGAAGCTGGAGGTCCCGGCCACCGGCGTCCAGCACCTGGAGCTCCGGCTCAAGAACTACCAGGTCTGGGAGGGGGAGATCCGGGCCGGGAGCGCGCCGCCGGTCATCACCCTGGTCCCGCTGCTGGCCCGGCTGAGGGTCCGGACCGAGCCGGCCGGCGGGGCGGTCTTCCTGGACGGCAAACCGGTGGGGATCGCGCCGCTGGAGCATCTGTCCGTGCCCATGGGCGGCAGCCACACGCTGCGCATCAGCCGGGCCGGGTACGAGGACTGGAGCGCCGCCCTGGATCCGGCCCGGAGCCTGCCGGATCCCATCGTCCTGGTCCAGGCCCGCAAGGTGCAAGGCGCCGGCCAGGGGTCCGCGGGCGGTTCCGCTGCCGTGCCGGCGCACACCTTGGGGCAACCGGAGCCGTCCAGGGAAGGGACCCAGGCCGGGGCCTCAGCGGCCGCGCACCCGGCCACCCCTTCCCACGCACCCGAACCGCGGGAAGGCCGGCACTGAGGAAGGCCGGGGCCCGGCGCCACCCCCCTCAATTGCGGGAGGGACGGAAATGTTCCATGATCTAGGTGGAGAGACCATGAACAAGCTCGACACCCTCACCCCCGCCCTGCGCGCCAAGATCGTGCTCGGCGAGCGGAACTACCAGGAGGACCCGGCGACCCCGGTGTCCAACTACCTGGCCCGGACCAAGCGCCACTGCAACGGCGGCAAGACCGTCGACGCGGGACTCTGGCTGCGCGGCCACTGCGACCGGGGCGGCAAGGTCTTCCTCACCATGTCCGGGGCGGGCTCCTCGTTCCAGATGGGCATCACCCTCAGCGAACTGATCCGCGCCAAGCTGATCGCCGGCATCTCGGTCTCGGGCGCCAACCTGGAGGAGAGCCTCTACCGGCTGGTGGCCCATTCCCACTACGCCTACATTCCGGACTACGTGGAACTCACGGCCCAGGAAGAGAAGGAACTGGACCACAAGGGGTTCCGCCGGATCACGGACACCTTCCTGCCGGAGGAGGAATCGGTGCGGGTGGTGCTGCCGGCCTTCGAGATGCTGTGGCGCGAGGCCGAGGCCCAGGGCCGGCCCCGGTTCTGGCACGAGTACTTCTTCGAGCTGTTCGAACGCAACCTCATCCAGATCGACCCCGGCGCCAATCTGGACGACTGCTGGCTGTACTGGGCCTGGAAGGAAGGGGTGGAGCTGTGCGTGGGCGGGGCCGAGGATTCCACCATGGGCAACATCTTTGCCTACTACACCTACGGTGGAAGCCACCCGCTCCTTTCGAATTACGCCCAGGAGCACCCCATCAGCCCGGAGGTGGTGCACCATTCCTTCCGCTACATGCACCGCCTGGCCGAATGGTACCCGGATCACTCCCAGGGCGAGGGGCTGGCCTTCCTGCAGCTGGGCGGGGGCATCGCCGGCGATTTCCCCATCTGCGTGGTCCCGCACCTGAAGAAGGACTATCTGGCCGACGAGACCACCGAACAGCAGGAGGCCCTGATCCGGCCCTGGGCCGGGTTCGTGGAGATCCATTCCTCGCCCATGAGCTTCGGCTCCTACTCCGGCGCCGGCGGCAAGGAGAAGATCACCTGGAGCAAGCTGGAGCCCAGCGCGTTCATGATGCAGATCTTCGGGGACTACACCGAGCATTTCCCGGATATCGCCGCGCTGATGCTGCGCAAGTAGGCGCAGGGGCGTGAACCTGAAAGGCCCGCCACCGGAGGGTGGCGGGCCTTTGTTCTGGAGCCGGTAGAGGGATTCGAACCCCCGACCTACGGTTTACGAAACCGTTGCTCTACCCCTGAGCTACACCGGCTGGACCTGACGGGCAGGAACATCCAGCCTAGCAAAGGCCGGGCCGCTTGTCCAAGGGCAGACTTGTCCGAAGCCCGGGGCCCGGCCGGTGCGGGGTGGCTGAATTGGCTTGTGGTGTGATCGCTGGTGATAGGGTTCAATGGAGACAGGTCATCTCCGGGGGGGCTACCGATGTCAGCATCCAGCAAGAAGGTGTTCGTATTGGATACCAATGTCCTGCTTCATGATCCCCTATCGATCAACCACTTCCAGGAACACGACATCGTCATTCCCATCGTGGTGATCGAGGAGATCGACACCTTCAAGAAGGACCAGTCGGAGATCGGCCGCAATGCCCGCATGGTCTCCCGGCAGCTGGACAAGCTGCGCCTGACCGGCTCCCTGAGCCAGGGGGTGGTCATGGAAGGCGGCGGCACCCTGACCGTGGACGTGCACCCGCATCCCCTGGACCTGGGCCTGGCCGCCCTGGACAAGCACAAGGCGGACAACCAGATCCTCGCCTGCGCCCTGGGCCAGCTGTCGGTGCGCAAGGAGAAGGTGGTGCTGGTGTCCAAGGACACCAACCTGCGCATCAAGGGCGACGCCCTGGGGCTCCAGGCCGAGGACTACACCTCGGACCGGGTGGAGCTGGACGAGCTCTACACCGGGACCGCGGTCTGCGAAGTGGATCCGGTGCAGCTGGACATGCTGTTCGACGGCGGCCTGGTGCCCCCCGAGGGCCGCAGCCTCAGCCCGAACCAGTTCGTCACCCTGGTGGACCGCAGCAATGACAGCCACACCGCCCTGGGCCGCTACTACGCCGCCGACGGCCGCATCCATCCCCTGAAGCGGGTGGAGATGCCTCCCTGGGGCGTGAAGCCGCGCAACCGCGAGCAGCAGTTCGCCCTGGAACTCCTGCTGGACGATTCGGTGCAGGTGGTGACCCTCCTGGGCAAGGCCGGCACCGGCAAGACCCTGCTGGCCATCGCCGCGGGCCTGCAGCAGGTGGTGGACGAGGAGCGCTTCAACAAGCTCCTGGTGAGCCGGCCGGTGATGCCCATGGGGCGGGATCTGGGCTTCCTGCCCGGGGACGTGTCGGAGAAGCTCCGTCCCTACATGCAGCCCATCTACGACAACCTGGACTTCATCGTCGCCGCCAACATGGAGCAGCGCCGCCGCTCCTCCATGACTCCCACCCAGCTGGAGGAGGGCGGCTACCTGAGCGTCGAGCCGCTCACCTACATCCGCGGCCGGAGCATCCCCAACCAGTACATCATCGTGGACGAGGCCCAGAACCTCACCCCGCACGAGGTGAAGACCATCCTCACCCGGGCCGGCGACGGCACCAAGATCGTGCTCACCGGCGACGCCTTCCAGATCGACAACCCGTACGTGGACGCCTCCACCAATGGGCTCAGCTATCTGGCGGAGCACTTCAAGCACCTGGACATCGCCGGCCACGTCACCCTGGTCAAGGGCGAACGCAGCAAGATGGCCGAACTGGCGGGAAACCTGCTCTGATCCAACGATGGTGGGACCGCCCGCTCGCGTTGCTCGCTCTACGTCCCCCCACACCCCACACCAGGTCCAGGCAAAGGATTCCCCTCGTCATCGGAAAAACCCGCGCGCAGCGCTGGATATACCGCCGCGTTTGAGCCAAGATGCTGGTATGAGCAACGCTTCACCCATGGATGCCCTCGATCTTCTCCTGAAGGGCACGGTCACCTGCCATTCCAAGGACCTGCTGCTGGCCCGCCTGAGACTGGGCCGGCCCTTGCGCATCAAGGCGGGCTTCGATCCGACCGCCCCCGATCTGCATCTGGGCCACGGGGTGCTGATTCGCAAGATGGCGCAATTCCAGCAATTGGGTCATACCGTCATCTTCCTGGTCGGCGATTTCACCGGTCTCATCGGTGATCCGACCGGCAAAAAGAGCACTCGGCCGGCGTTGAGCCGGGAACAGATCCAGGCCAACGCCGAGACCTACAAAAGCCAGGTGTTCAAGATCCTGGATCCGGACAAGACCGAGATCCGGTTCAACAGCGAATGGATGGGCGATCTGCGCGGCGAGGACTGGATCCGCCTGGCGAGCAGGTTCACCCTGGCCCAGATGCTGGAACGCAACGACTTCAGCAAGCGGCTCGGGGCCGGCGAGCCCATTTCGGTGCATGAGCTGCTGTATCCCCTGGTGCAGGCCTACGATTCCGTGGCGCTCAAGGCCGATGCGGAGCTGGGCGGCAATGACCAGCTGTTCAACCTCATGCGCGGCCGGGATCTGCAGGAGGCCATGGGGCAGCAGCCCCAGGTGGTGCTGACCGTGCCGCTGCTGGTGGGGCTGGACGGCCAGGAGAAGATGTCCAAGTCCCTGGGCAACTACATCGGCTTCACCGAGGGCCCCGATGACCAGTTCGGCAAGGCCATGAGCATCTCCGACGATCTCATGTGGAACTGGTGGCTGCTGCTCACCGACCGCCTGCCCCGGGAGATCGAGGCCATGCAGCAGGGCCATCCCATGGCCGCCAAGAAGGACCTGGCCCGGGAGATCGTGGCCCAGTTCCACGGCGCCCAGGAGGCCAGGGCCGCCGAGGAGCGCTGGGTGAAGCGGTTCTCGGAGCGGAGCCAGGAGGCCGCGGTCGACGTGGTCGCTCAGGCCGGCATCCAGCCCCTGGCCCGGCTCCTGGTGGAGCACGCCATGGCCGGGTCGCGCAAGGAAGCCGAACGGCTCATCCTGCAGGGCGCCGTGAGCCTGGACGGCGGCAAGGTCGAGGATCCCCGCTTCGCCCTGGAGCTGCGCGTCGGGACGGCGTTGCTGGTCCGGGTGGGCAAACTGAAACTTCAACGCTGGGTGGTGCCATGAGCCTCTTTGCCCTCCAGGATCTTTTCCGGCGGTACCGCGAGAAGGCGACGGGGGTTTGGACGCTGGGCAAGGATCCCGGACGGACCATCTACATCGACTACGGCGATACGGTGTTCGCCCAGAGCACCCACCTGCAGGACCGGCTTACCTACCTCCTGGTGGAGCGCGGCAAGCTCACCCAGGCCCAGATGGACTACGCCCTGGCCAACCTGAAGCCCGGGCTCAGCATCGGCAAGAACCTCATCGAGATGGGCTTCATCACCCAGCGGGATCTGCTGGAGGTGGCCAAGGCCCAGGTGGAGCGCATCGTCCGGGGCGGGCTCACGGCCGTGGACCTGCAGCCGGAATTCCAGGAGCGGGAGCTGGACGCCAACGTGGTCCGCCTGCCCATGAACACCCCACAGCTGTTCCTGGCCGGCACCCTGTCCCTCCAGGACCGGGAGGGGCTGCTGGAACTGCTGGGCCCCCTGAACCAGGTGGTGGTGCTCCAGGGCCGCAACCTCATGGACCTGACCCTGCCGCCGGATCTGGCCAAGCTGCCGCCGCTGCTGGACGGCACCCACACCCTGCTGGAGCTGAGCCGGGAGTCCATGGCCGAACCGCTTCGCCTGGGCGCCTTCGCCCTGTTCCTCCGGGAGATGGGCTGGGCCCGGCTGCACGAGATGCCGCCCCTGGACCGGCACGCCCTGGACCTGGCCCTGTCGCCGGAACCGGAGCCCCTGTCCCCGCCGCTGACGGAGGCCTTTCCGGACACGGTCCCCTCCCTGTTCTCCACCATCCAGGAAGCCGCCCGGCCCACCACCAACCTGGAGCATCTGTCCCGGGCCCTGGATGAGGAAACCCCGGTCCAGACCGTGCCCACGCCGCTGGAATCCCCCTATCTGCCGGCCAGCATCGCCGCGCCGGAGCCGCTGAGCCTGGCGGCGCCGGATCCGGTCGCACCGGTGCTGGCCGAACCCGAGCGCCCGGCCAGCCCATGGTCCGCCCCGGAACCGGTGTGGACCCCCGGAACGGAAGATCCGGTGAACGAGCATGCGATCACCATCGGCCCGGAACCGGAACTGCCGCCGGTGCGGGTGGCCGAGGGGCAGGGCTATCCGGCCACGCCGCCCATCGCCATCGAACACCTGCCCGGGGAAGGGGAGGGCGAGGCGGTCCCGGTCGTGGCCCTGCGGGTGCCGGCCGAAGCCGCCGCGGAGCCGGTCCCGGTCCCGGAGGCCGCGCGTCCGCCCCGGGGCGGGGGACTGCGGCGGGTGCTGCTGGTGCTGCTGCTGCTGGCGGCCCTGGCCGCCCTGGGCAACTTCCTGGCCAAGCCGTTCCTGCGGGGCCGGCGTACGCCGTGGAGCTCTGCGGCCGCCGCGCCCGTGGCCGCGCCGCCGGTGGTGCCGTCTCAACCCGCGCCACAATCTGCGCCACAACCCGCGCCCGAGCCCAAGCCCAAGCCCAAGCCCAAGCCGGAAACCAAGTCCGAGGCTAAGCCGGAAGCCAAGCCGGTAGCCAAGGCCGAGACCAAGGCCGATGCCCGGGTGGACGTTTCCCTGGCGGCCCGGCTCAAGGCCCTGGACCGGGGGGACCTGGAACTGGCCGTGCGCCAGGGGCTGCGCCTCAGCCGGGAGACCCCGGCCACCCACTACACCTTGCGCCTGGAGATCGCCTGCCAGGGCGAGACCATCCAGCGGGTGCCGGAGCTGTTCAAGGACCGCCAGCCGGACCTGTTCCTTCGCCCCATCACGTTCAAGGACGGGCGGATCTGCTACCAGGTGCTTCTGGGCCGTTTCCCCACTCAGCAAGCGGCCGAGAAGCAGATGAAGCTGCTGCCTGCGTCCTTCCTGGCGGAGCGGAGCCGGCCGAAACTGTTCAGGTTTTCGGAGTTGATCAAGATGAAATAGGAAATTGATATTGGAGTATATATTTTAATATAGTGGTGTAACAGTCGGTCCGGATCCATCGGGCAGGGCTGCCCTGTTCTGAGTGCAGTTTACATTTGATTGAAATCGTTTATACTACGGGAACAGTGGTCATAATGGCCCTGGATCTTTCTCGGAGAACCATGGATTTCAATATGCTGTCTACCCAGAATTGGAGCCGGATGTTCAACGTGTGGATCGAGGACATCCAGGTGATCGGTTTGCCGGCAGTCATGGCACCGTTTGAAATTCAGTCGTGCTTCATGCCCAAGGTGCGGACCTTTGCTCGCCATGCTTCGCTGTTCGTTGTGCTGCTGTTCGCCCTGCACTGCACCAGTCCGCGCGTGTCCCTGGACGCGACCCAGCCGCTGAAGGCTCCCCCGGGCGGCGCCCCCCCGGGCGGGACCCAGTCGGAGGACCGGACCGCGGCGGCACGGAGCTACACCGAACGCGGCCAGGCCAGCTGGTACGGAAGCGCCGACGACGGCTTCGCCTTCGGCCTCACCGCCAGCGGCGAACGCTACGATCCCGGCGAGTTCACCTGCGCGCACCGGACCCTGCCGTTCGGCACCCTGGTGGACGTGGAGAACGTGAGCAATGGCCGGCACCAGGTGCTGCGGGTCAACGACCGCGGTCCCTTCGTGCGCGGGCGGATCCTGGACGTGTCCCGGCGGGGCGCGGAGGAACTGGGCCTGGTGAAGTGCGGCGTCGCCCAGGTGCGGCTGCGCACGGTGGATGCCCAGGGCCGGCCGCTGCCGGTGCCCGCGGCCGTAACCCAGGGCAACCCGTTCACCATCCAGGTGGCTTCCCTCACCAAGGCCAACAACATCGAGCACCTGTCCCAGGAACTGCAGACGGCCTTTGGTCCGGTCACCTACCAGGCGGCCCAGGGCCCGGGGGGCGTCCTGGTGCAGCGGGTCCGCGTGGGCACCTATCCCCGCCTGGAAGACGCACAGAAGGCGTCCGAACAGCTGGCCAAGTTCTGCAAGGATCGCGGTCTTGAACCATTCATTATCCGTCAATACTGAGCCTGTCTATCTGGTGATTCCGGCCGGTGGCCAGGGGCTGCGCATGGGCGCCGGGGTGCCCAAGCAGTTCCGGGACTGGGGTGGGGAGCCGCTGCTGGCCGCGACCGTGCGGGCCTTCCTGGCGCCGGCCATGCCCGCCCTGGCGGGCATCGTGCTGGCCGTGCCCGAGGATCAGCTTGAGCGGGTGCGGACCTGGTCCTTCGGGGTGCCCCTGCGGGTGGTGGTCGGGGGCGTCACCCGCCAGGCGTCGGTGGCCGAGGCCCTGGCCGCCCTGCCGGCCGTCCCGGGCGCGGTGGTTTTGATCCACGACGGCGTGCGGCCCTTCCCGCCGGCCGGGCCAGTGCGGGAGGCGGTGGCCGCCCTGGACCAATGGGACGGCGCGGTGCTGGGCGAACCGTCCACCGACACCCTGAAACGGGTGGACGCGCAGGGCCGGATCCTGGGCACCGAGCCCCGGGAAGGCATCTTCCGGGCCCAGACCCCGCAGGTGGCCCGGCTGGATACCTGGCGGAAGGCCTTCGCCTGGGCCCAGGCCCACACCTTCCAGGGCACCGACGATGTCTCGCTGCTGGAGGCCCAGGGGCTGCGGGTGAAGCTGGTGCCTTCGCCGGCGTCCAACTTCAAGCTCACCACCCCGGAGGACTGGGCCCGGGCCTGTCCGGTCCGGAGCCAGCCACAGGGTGTGGTCGATTGAGCCACAGCCGACCCCCTGCCTTCTTTGTCTAAATCAAGCAGATAAAGGTTTTTATCTAACGGCACAGGGATTGCATGGCTCAGGGCCGAGGCTTTATATGCGTCGCTCCCGCCCCGCCCAGACCCTTGCCCATCCCGTCACCGTCAGCGGCCACGGGCTGCATGGCGCCCGTCCCTGCACCGTCGTGCTGCGCCCCGCCACACATGCCACCGGGATCGTGTTCCGGCATCTGCCTTCCGGGGTGGAGATCCCGGCCCTGGCCGAGTTCGTGGGCGATTGCAGCCTGGCCACCACCCTGGTCCGGGACGGCGTGCGCCTGCAGACGGTGGAGCACCTGCTTTCCGCGCTCATGGGCCTGGAGATCGACCACCTCACCATCGAACTGACCGGCGACGAACTGCCCATCCTGGATGGCAGCGCCGCGCCCTGGGTACGGGCCATCCAGTCGGCCGGGCTTCGCCCCATGGCCGAACGGGCCCGGCACCGGCGCATGCTGCGCCCGGTGGAAGTGCGGCAGGGGGACAAGTGGCTGCGGGTGAGCCCCTATCCCGGGCTGCGGGTCCGCTACACCATCGATTTCGACCACCCGGCCATCGGCCGGCAGACCCGGGAGCTGACCATCACCCCCGAGAAGTACGCCCACGAACTGGGCCTGGCCCGCACCTTCTGCATGGAGCGGGACATCGAGTTCATGCGCGCCCGCGGCCTGGCCAAGGGCGGCAGCCTGGAGAACGCGGTGGTGTTCAGCCCCGAAGGGCCGCTGAACGATTCCCTGCGCTACGAGGACGAGGCGGTGCGGCACAAGATCCTGGACCTGCTGGGCGATCTGAAGCTGCTGGGCGCGCCCCTGGACGGCTTCGTGGAGGCCCACATGGCCGGCCACGCCCTCCATGTGGAACTGGCCCGGGCCATCCTGGCCAGTCCCCAGGCCTGGACCTGGGAGGACCTGGAAGCCCCGGCGCCGGTGCTGCCGGTGTTTGCCCACCGGTCTGCTCCCCAGCCGCTTCCGGCCTAGGAGGACGGCTCCGTCTTCGTACGGGGCCCGGACTTGCATCAGGGTCGCCCCGGCCGGTTGCTTTCGCAACCGTCGTGGCGGTCCTTGGGGCTGGACCGCGGCGGTCGTCTCCATGTTCGCTGAAAATCCGGCCCAGCGATAGGGTCCGGCGGTGCAAGTGGTCGCCCAGGATGAGCGAAGCGCGAGCGTGCGAACACCGCCCAACCTCCATCGCCGTGGTCCTTCCGTCGACGCCGGCCCCGCCGGCGGCGACGAGCCAGGCCGAAAGTCTGGGACACGTACGATGATGTAGTCATCCTCCTCGAGATCAGCAGTCCGTCACCCGGGGGGAACTCCTGGCACAATCCAGGTAGACCCTTGTCCACCGGTGGCCCCGCATGATCACGCTCATTCCCCACGCCTGCGCAAGCCTGACCACCCTGGAGGGGGCCCTGGACCGCCTGGGCTTCGCCCACGTCCGGGCCGAGGGGCCCGACCAGGCGCCGCCGTCCGGGCCGATCCTGCTGCCGGGCACCGGTCCCCTGGACCCGGCCTGCGCCGCCCTCAAGGCTTCCGGATGGTGGTGGGAGCTGCCCCAACTGGCCGCGGCCGGGCGGCCCGTGCTGGGTCTGGGCCTGGGCCTGCACCTGCTGGCGGAGGGCAGCGAGGAATCGCCCCGGGGCGCGGGCCTGGGCCTGATCCCGGGCATCGTCCGGCGCCTGGGCCCCGGTACCAAGGTCCCTCATTGGGGCTGGTCGCCTGTGCGTCAGCTACGTGATCACCCGCTGCTGCCGGAGGCCAGCGGCGGCTGGCTGTTCTTTGCCCACAGTCACGCCCTGGAACCCACCAGCGAAACCCTGAGCATCGCCGTGCACGGCCGCCCGTTCTCCGTGCTGGAGTGCCGGGGCCGGGCCCTGGGGGTCCAGGCCCACCTGGAGAAGTCGGGCGGGTTCGGCCTGGCGCTGCTGGAACACATCCTGGGCGGGCTGGGGGCGCAGCCCCTTTCGGCGCCCATGGCGGACTGCAACTAGACTTCAGGTCCGGGCTGCGCCCGGGCATGACGTGGGGTGTGGGGATTGCTCGCGACCCTGCGGCTGGGGGGACACCCGCCGCAACCGGGAGCTTGAGGTAGGAGAATGACCATGGACGCCAAGCGCATCATTCCAGTCCTGGACCTGGCCGATGGCCGGGTCGCCAACGCCGAGGCCGGAGATCCGGCCGAATCGGCCGGCCGGCTGGCCCTGGCGGGCGCCGACGGGATCCTGTTCCGGGAGGTGACGGCGGGGGCCCAGGTGGAACGCCTGGCCTGGGTGCGGGCCGTGGCCGGGAGCCTGTTCATCCCCTTCGCCCTGGAACTGCCCGTGGCCCGCATGGCGGATCTGGAGGCCCTGCTGGCGGCTGGCGCCGACAAGGTGGTCCTGGGCGCGGGCGACGCCCCGCTCCTGGAGGCCGCGGCCGCGCGGTTCGGCCGGGAGCACGTGTCGGTGGCGCTGGAGGCGCCGCCGGAGGTGGACACCGGCACCCTGGTGGCGCGCATGAACGAGCTGGCGCAGATGGGGGCCGGCGAGGTGCTGCTGCGGGCCGATGGGCTGCCGGCGCTTGGGCCGCTCTTCCAGCGGGCTGCCCAGTTGCCGCTGGCGGTGGTCTTCCGCAGCGACGGCGACCCGCTGCGGGTGGCCGTCGCCCTGCTGCACGGCGCCGATGGCGCCGCCTATCCGGCCGGGCTGCGCTCGGCGGCCGAGTGGAAGACGCTGCTGGCGGGTCAGGGGCTGACCCTCCGGCAGTAGTGCCGGAACCCATACGACCCGCCCGGGTGGCCTGTCACGGCCACCCGGGCGGGTTGCAGAAGTGGACCCAGTGCCTGGTTAGAAGAGCGGGTCCCCGGGCTTGCGGCGCCACGCTTCGGCGCGCCCCTTGGCGCTTTCCGCCTTGGGCTTGGCGTCCCGGGCATTGGCCAGGCTTTCCAGCAGACTGCCGCCTACGCGGGTGGCCGCGGCGCGGGTGAGGGAAGGCGAATGTTGGCTGGGCACCGGGGCGACCCCGGCTTCCGCGCTCACCTTGGCCTGCTCCGCCTGCTCTGCCTGCTCCTTCAGCCGCTTTTCGTACCAAAGCTTCCGCCTGGGGTCGATGACGCGCACCTGCTTCGCGGCACCCCCCTTTCGAGCAAGGACGGGCTTGGGTTTATTCTCTTTCCGGTCCTCCCGGAGGGAGGATTCAGGATTGGAGGCTTCCTCCAGGATCTTGGCGAGATCTGCCAGGCTTCCAAGGCCGCGCTGCTTGCTCATCTGATGACGGAACTCCTCTGGGGCCTCCACGCGGGCCCAACCTATTAAGCCTACCTGCTTCATGACGGACGGCCAAGGCCTAAAACCGTTCCCGCTCGGGCGGTGGGCTTCGCGTGCGCCCGCGCGTCCTGCCGGGCCAAGTCCGGACAGGAAGTCTTGCTATAGTTGATTGCAGCACGAGGCCGCAATCGGGCGGCCGCAGGTCTTTCCAGGGAACCGCCGCCATGCCCGCCATCCGCCGCCTCTATGTGGAAAAGAAACCCCCATTCGCCGTGGAGGCGCAGAAGCTGTGGCGCGATCTGCGGGACCACCTGGGGCTGCGGAGCCTGGAAGGGTTGCGGCTGGTGGTGCGCTACGACGTGGAGGGGCTGTCGGACGCTCATCTGGAAGCCGCCCGCTGGACCGTGTTCGCCGAACCGCCGGTGGATGATCTGTTCGAGGAAGAGCTGCCGCTGGGGCCCGGGGAGACCGCCCTGGCGGTGGAATACCTGCCCGGCCAGTACGATCAGCGGGCCGACAGCGCCGCCCAGTGCCTGCAGCTGCTGGCCCACGGGGTCCGGCCGGCGGTGGCCGGGGCGCGGGTCTACGTGCTCAAGGGCGCCCTGTCGGCCGAGGATCTGCAGCGGGCCAGGGCCTACCTGGTGAACCCGGTGGATAGCCGGTCGGCGTCGCCGGCCCGGCCCGCCACCCTGCGCCCGGTGCTGCCGGCGCCGGATCCGGTGGAACTGCTGGAGGGCTTCCGCGGCGCCGACGCGGCAGGCCTGGGGGCGCTGCACGGGCGCATGGGGCTGGCCATGACCCTGGCCGATCTGGAACACACCCAGGCCTATTTCCGGGACCAGGAGCGCCGCGACCCCAGCGAGACCGAGCTGCGGCTGCTGGACACCTACTGGTCCGACCACTGCCGGCACACCACCTTCCTCACCCACATCACCGGCGTGCAGGTGGCCGACGGGCCCATGGCCGCGCCGATCCGGGCCGCCTGCGCCCAGTACCGGGAACTGCGCCGGGAACTGGGCCGGCAGGATCCGGAATGCCTCATGGACATGGCCCTCCTGCCGGCCCGGGCCTTCGGCAGATCCGGGCGCCTGGAGGACCAGGAGCAGACCAGTGAGATCAACGCCTGCTCGGTCATCGTGGACATCGACCACACCGGGGTCCCGGGCGGCCGCGAGGCCTGGCTGCTGATGTTCAAGAACGAGACCCACAACCACCCCACCGAGATCGAGCCGTTCGGTGGCGCCGCCACCTGCCTGGGCGGGGCCATCCGGGATCCGCTGAGCGGCCGGGCCTATGTCTACCAGTCCATGCGGATCACCGGCAGCGGCGATCCCCGGGTG
>Ga0302320_10017438_pt1 | contig 14574 bp, 13 predicted proteins | sample Bog_T0_3_FD_202130 | JGI IMG/M metagenome (GOLD analysis project Ga0302320, IMG submission 202130) | Peat permafrost microbial communities from Stordalen Mire near Abisko, Sweden - Bog_T0_3 | ecosystem: Environmental > Terrestrial > Soil > Wetlands > Peat | place: Sweden: Abisko, Stordalen Mire...
AACGCCATCTCCCGAAACGCCAACGGACGCCAACCCTCGCCCTTCTTCGCCATTTGCAGTTCTCCATTCGCTGCAAATGCGCTCATTTTAAGCTGTCTCACTTTTGGGGGTCAGTCCAGGCCCCTTCATGTCGATTTTTGACGCCAAACGAGCACAAATCAGCCCGGTTCGAGGAGCCTTTTGGGGCTGCTTACCCTCATTGAAGATCTTGGCAATGAGAGCTACAGTCAAAGAAGCGAGCGTCTGCGCTGTTCAGGGTCGATTTCAGTCGACGAACTCCACCTGCGGCGCAATGGGAATGATCCCGCGCTCGTAGCCCATCTCCAGCAGCTTGCGGATCGCCTCGCGCCCGTCCGCGCCGTAATCGAGCGTGCGGTCGTTGACATACATGCTCACGAAGCGGCTTGCCAGCCCGGAGTCCAGATCGCGCGCAAACTGCATGGCGTATTCCAGGGCCTGTTCGCGATGATCCAGAGCATGGTTGATCGAATCGCGCAGAGCCTTCGAGATGATCTTGTGCGACTTGGCGCCCAGCGAGCGGCGGATGGCGTTGCCTCCCAGGGGAAGCACCAGGCCGGTGGTCTCGCGCCACCACACGCCCAGATCGATCACCTTGTAAAGCCCGCTGGTGGAGTAGGTAAGCTGACCCTCATGGATGATGAGGCCCGCGTCGTAAGTTCCAGCCAGAATCGCGGGGATGATCTTGTCGAAGGCAACGGTCTCGGTCTTGATTTCGGGGTTGAGGATCTTGAGCGCCAGGAATGCGGTAGTCAGCTCCCCGGGCACGGCGATTTTCACTCGGCCCAGCTCGGCCGGCGCCAGCGGGCGGCTGGACACAACCATCGGCCCGTAGCCCTCGCCGACGCTGCCGCCGCAGCCCATCAGCGTGTAATTCTCCTGCAGGTATGGGTAGGCGTGAAAGCTGATGGCGGTTACGTCGAAAAAAGCTTCCTCCTGGGCGCGGCGGTTAAGGGTCTCAATATCGCAAAGCGTGTGCGAGAATCGGTAGCCTGGGACTCGAACCTTGTTGGTCGCCAAACCATAGAACATGAAGGCGTCATCGGAGTCGGGGCTATGAGCGATTGAGATTTCCTTCACGCTATCGATGGAAGGCGTTGCAGTTTGCGAGTTACTCACAGGCTCGAGATCCTTTCAGCGAAAAGAGAGACAATTGTTGTATGGAATCAGGCCGGCCCTTCGAGGGCTGCTGAAGGTGATCTATCTTATTCATCTTCGTGCCGGCGTTGTGGCTCCAGTTCCACGCCTGGGTCCTGTATCGAGTCGGGAGTCGCAGGTTCACGGCGAACTGCCGCACGCTGGAGCCTGACGTGCCGCGCCAGACCCGCAGCCGCCAGCAGCAGCGCTCCGAGCGAAACCAGAAGCCCAATCATTAACCAGCGCATAGCAGCGAACCCCCCAAGAATATCAGAGCGCCCGCGCCAGGCGGGTTGCCCGGCGTCCGCGCCCTGCCGACTCCTATGGAGTCCGAAGCCCGGCATGGAGCCATTCCAGGTACGGGTGGCTCCCGGAACTTGCATCCACCACCAGGAACTCCGGGACGTCATAGCTGTGCAACTCGTGGATGCGTGCTTCAAGCGCGGCCAGTTGATCGGGCCCGGTCTTCACCAGCAGCAAGGTTTCGGTGGAAGACTCGACCTCACCCCGCCAACGGTAGATGGATTGAACCGCGGGAACCAGCGTAACGCAGCCAGCCAGTCGCTCCTCCACCAGGGTTCGCGCCAGTTGAGCAGCTTCGTCCGGCCTGGCGGTGGTGATCACGATCCGGGCCTCCAGCTTCGACTCAGGCATTGGACCTCCCATAAGGCGATCTTAGAACAGTATCGCAACGGCCTTTAACTCCCCTGCATCCCGGTTATTATGGATTTTGCGGTCTGCCTCAACCGGCCGCAAACGGAGCGTGAAGATGACGACAGCGATCAAGTTTGGCACTTCTGGCTGGCGCGCGATTGTGGCCGACGAATTTACCGTGGCCAACATCCGGTTGGCCGTGGCGGGAATTGCCGCCTATGTGAAATCGCAGCCCGGGCCGCACCGCGTGCTGGTGGGCCGGGACCCTCGATTTCTGGGTGAGAGCTTTGTAGCCGAGGCGGCGCGGGTACTAACCGGGGCTGGTGTCACTCCCATCGTGATTTCCGAGCCCGCGCCTACGCCCGCCATCTCCTATGCGGTGCGCACCCTGAAGACTTCCGGCGCCATCAATTTCACCGCCTCGCACAATCCCCCGGAGTACAACGGCATTAAGTTCTCCACGCCCGACGGCGCCCCAGCTCTGCCAGAGGTGACAGAACAAATCGAGGCGGCCATTGATGCCCTCGGAGTGGGTACCACCGTTGTCAATGCAGAGCCTCCCTCGGGCGGATTTGAAACGGTCGACGTCAAGCCGGCATTCCTCAAGCGCCTCGCTGAACTGGTTGACCTGAAGGCGATCGCCAAGTCAGGCATCAGCGTCGTTTACGATCCCTTTTGGGGCGCCGGGCGTGGCTACAGCTCCGATCTGCTGCGCGAAGCGGGCGTCCCGGTTGAAACCGTGCATGACTACCGCGATGTTTTATTCGGCGGCCATGCTCCCGAACCCGACGACCATCTGCTTGGGGACGCCAAGAGAAAGATGAAGGAAATCGGCGCGGCAATCGGCATTGCCACCGACGGCGACGCGGACCGCTTCGGCATTGTGGACGGCGACGGAACCTTTCTGCAACCCAACTACGTGATTGCGCTGCTGTTCGACTACCTGGTGGAGACGCGCGGCTGGAAAAACGGCGTCGCCAAAAGCGTGGCCACCACCAACCTGATCAATGCGCTGGCCGATTACCACAAGGTGCCGCTCTACGAAACTCCGGTCGGCTTCAAGTACATCGGCGAGCTGATCAACGGAGACAAGATTGCAATCGGCGGCGAAGAGTCGGCCGGGTTGACCATCCGCGGACACGTTCCAGAGAAAGATGGTGTGATTGCCGGCCTGCTGGTGACCGAGATGGTAGCTACCCGGGGCAAGAGCCTGGGCGTGCAATTGCAGGAATTGTTTGCCAAGGTTGGTTCCTATTACCCCGTTCGCGAGAACTTCCGCTTGACCCCGGAGGTCAAAGCGGCGTTCACTGAGAAGTTGAAGGCAGATCCCACGGAGTTGAGCGGGCGCAAGGTTTCGAGTGTCGTGCGCACCGACGGTTTGAAGCTGATTCTGGACGATGGTTCCTGGGTCTGCTACAGGCTGTCGGGCACCGAGCCGGTGGTGCGAGCCTACACGGAAGCGCGCAGCGAGCACGACATGGAAGCGCTGAAAGCCGCAGCTGAAGAATTTGTGCTCTCCTACGCGAATTGAGGACGAATGCCAGACCGGACATCTCGTACCGAAACAGCAGCAAAGGCTGAAGTGCACGCGCCTTTGAGCATGCGGATGCTGGCATGGGCGTTCGGTATGTGGCGTCCTGCGGGGACCGCGGTCGCGGTGGCGCTGGCGCTCCTCATGACCTGGCACGTGATCCACGGCAAGCACGGCCTGTCAGTGTGGCACCAGGAGCGTACTGAAGACAAATCGTTGCAGCAACAGATCCAGGATTTGCAGCGGGAAAACGCCGCGATGCGCGATCAGATCGAGAAGCTCAAGTCCGATCCGGACGCGATCGAGCACGAAGCGCGCGAGAAGCTCCACTACGCCAAGCCGGGCGAGGTAATCTACGCGCTGCCGGAAAACCCAACCCAGGCGCGTCCGTGAAACTGAGCCGCTCGGCAGCCGGGAGGGCACGAATCACTGACCGCCCGTCTTCCATTTGCTGAGCGACTTCAGTTCGCTGTTCACGATTTCGGTCGGCAGCGGCGCGTAGCCCAGAGATGCACACTGCTTCTGCCCAAAGGTCAATGTCCACTGGAGCCAATCGGCGATGGCCGATCGCTTCTCCGCGCTTATTCCGTCCTCTGGAACCAATAGCCATGTGAAGGTGCTGAGGGGATAGGCGCCCTTGTTCCGGGAGTCGAGAATCGAGGAGCGAAATTCCTCACCCGGCGACACACTGGCTCCGGCCGCGGCCGCGGTAATGCTTCCCAGGTCGGCTTTGATGAATTCCCCGGCGGAATTGCGCATCGCAGCATAACTCAACTCATGCTGGATGGCGTAGATCAGTTCCACGTAGCCAATGGAGTTCGGTGTCTTCGCGACCAGTTCCGCAACGCCCTCGTTCCCCGCTGCACCAGTGCCAATCGGCCATCGGACCCGTGGGCCTGCACCGACAGAACTCTTCCACGCCGGGCTCGAGATGGAGAGATAGCTTGTCCAGACAAAAGTTGTGCCGCTGCCATCGGAACGGTAGATCACCGCTATATCGGCGTCGGGCAGGCGGGCTCCGTGGTTGATTTCAACGATCCGCGGATCATTCCACTTGCGAATTGCACCAGAATAAACTCCGCTGAGGATCTCGGGCGTCAATCGCAAGCCGCGGTCGGTGGAAGGAAGATTGAAGATGGGGACCACCCCTCCCAGCACCGTTGGAAAGTGAATCACGTGCAGCGCGCCGAGAACATTTTCTGGCTTCAATGGCATATCCGATGCGGCGAAATCAACCTTGCCTTCCGCCAGCCGTGCAATGCCGGCCTCCGAGCCGATGGCGTCATAGGTGATCGTCATTCCCGAGGACTCGATCCACTTTCTGTAAAGCGGCGCGGGGAGCGTCGCGCCGGCAGCGTGCAAGGCCACACCAGCTCCCGGCGGGGCCGCGATTGGAGCGCTTGAGACTGCAGCACCAGCCGCGAGCGCATCCAGCAATCGATCCACCACGTGATCGGCGAGGTCGTCGGTGATGCTCGCGGTGCGAAAGCGGCTCGGAGTCGCCAGATAGGACCAAAGAGTCTGGCCGGTCTTCCGGATGAGTTCGACGGAGAGATAGCCCTGGTAACTGATCTCTCTGGCGGCTTTAGAGTGTGGGTTGAAAGCCATGGCGCCCGTGGCCCAGATGCTGGAGGATCCACGCAGAATGAGGTCCGCGGCGGACGGGCTCTCGACGATTTTAAGTCGGCCGTCTCTCTGCAGGCGTTTGATGACTCGAGAGCGCAGCGCATCGGCGCCGGATCCATCCCCAAGTGATGCGACTTGAATCGTGCGAAAGCCCCCGGTTCCCTCCTTCGGGCTTTTCAACTCTTGCGCTGCGGCGCGTTGGGTCAGAAGCAAAGCGGCCACAAGAATCGCGCATCGCCTGAAAGTGACCCCTCCGCCAGCTTGACGGTGCCTGTCTGCCGGTGGCCCGGACTGCTGCGATCGCATCTTTCAACCAACCTTTATGGTAGATTGCAACATTGCGCGTGTAGCCTTGATTAAAACCCACCCCAGAGATTGGACGGCAGCGTTGCGGCGCGCCCGCGCGCTGGCCGCCGCACTCCCGCGAACTTCAGAAGTCTATATGCATCCGCACGGTTTGCACGTACAACGGACCGCGGTCACTGTTGTATCCCGGATGATCGATAAAGTCTCCGCCGACCGCTCCATAAAGCCCCCGCCAGATGTGATCGTTGTAATACCACTCGACAATATTCTCGCGCCCGTATTTCAAATTGCCGTCGCCCAGCAGAAAGCCCAACCCGCCAAAATGCAGATAATTCTGATGGTCGCGTTTGATCGCATTCGAGACGAAGGCGATGCCCAGTTTATCGTTCGGCCGGCGCCAGTTTCGGCCGCTGTAATCGCCGCCGAACAGGATCGTCTGGCCCACCTCAGTGTAGGCAAACGATTCGTGCTGGTCCTCGTTCCAGCCGAAGCGGCCAAAGAGGCGAAGGCTTTCACTAACTTCCTGCTCAGTGTTTAGTCCAAAGCCGTACTTTACCGCCCCGAAGCGCTCGGACCTGGTGATGTCGGGCGTCGCAATCCCACCAGAGGTAAACTGCTCTACCGCCTCGCGATAGTCGCCCATGTGCGCGTGGTTTACGAAGCTCAGAACGCGAATTGCGCCCTGGCGCTTGGAATCGAGCAACGCAGAGAATAGTCCTTTGCGTAATTCGAATTCAAAGTTCTGCCCGCTGGCCCGGCTTATTGCCCAATCCAGGTCGATGCCGTTGGCGATGATCGGCATGGCTGCAATGCAGTAGCGCGCCGACCAGATTCGGTCGTCATACTCCAGAATCCCCGCCACCGTGTAGCCGCGGGTGTCGGCAGCGTAGTCCCATGCGCCGTTGTTGTCGATCGTCCAGTTCGTAAATTGCAAATGGCTGTCGGTTCCCACGGAGTTGATGTCCAAGGTGTCCGGAAGGCTCATCTTTCCCAGGCGAATTTCGAATCGGCGGACCGGAACCTGGATCGCCAACGCAAAGGGACTGCGGTCCTGGTCGACCATCTCACGGGTCAAGCCCACGATCTGATGAACCTCTCCCCTGGCCAGGTAAGGGGTCGTGCTCAGGTTGGGATTGCGCACCACATCCAGGTTTGTCTCGCCTGCCAACCCCAGCGCCTGAGAGATGCCTCGGCCTCCGGCGTTCTCAAAATCGGCGATCAGGTCGGTGTTAAAGCGCCTGTTGGGCTGCAGCTGATAGCCCAGATAGAGCGTCGCCACCTCTGAAGCCTTGTATTCGAAGATGTCGCGCAGGCTGTTTGGGCCTTCGAACGGGGAGTGGAAATGGCCGTGCATCTGGAAGATGCTGTTCGCCTGTCCTGAAACCCAATATCGGGCGCTCTCCGAGTGAGGTGCCATGGTCAGAGTGGGCGAGTCCTGGGGCTGATCTCCCGGCGACCCTGGGTCGGTTGTTGCCGCGTCGAAGGATGCCAGCGATCGCCGGATCAGGAGCGGATCAAGGGTCTGCAGCGCGAGTTGAGGAGAGGCCTCGCTCGGCAAGCCGGCAGAAGCCTGCGCCGCAGCCAAGGCGGCGGAGATGAAGTAAAAGCACGCCAGCCAAGGCAATACAAACAGGGACGGATTTGGGTGGCGGCAAGGCATAGAATTGGGGCGAGGGATGCTATACCCCTACCGAGTACATACTATACCCCGGATAGGTATCTTATTGAGCGAAGGAGTAGCCGAATGTCTCATCAGGAACGCGAAAAGCTCAAGCTGCTGCAACGGGTGAGAAAAGTGCGCGGGCAGTTGGATGCCGTCGAGCGGTCGCTTGAGGCAGAAGAGGAGTGCGGCGGCCAACTGATGTTGCTGGCGGCCGTGCGCGGCGGCGTGAATGGGCTGATGGGCGAAGTGCTCGAGACTCATATCCGTTTCCATTTGGTGGACGGAGCCAAGGAACAGATTGCTCCAGAACTGGCCGAAGACCTGATCGATCTCGTGCACGCCTACCTGAAGTAGTTGCTCCTGAAGTAGATCGCCTCCTGGGAGACACCAGCCTTGACCTCGACTTTCCTATCCTAGCTCCCGGCCCGTACGGGGATTGTTAACTTCAGTTGAATCGCCGGCTCACCGGGTCATTCAAGGGTCATTGACCGGTATGCTACTTCTGACCAAGACAGTCGCGATGTGGTTCGACTGTCGACGAAATTCCGAGATCGCCCTGACGGGTCTTTCTACCCTGTCCCAGTTAATTTACGCGGGTCGCATGCGGACAAAACTCTCAGTAGTTTCCGAAAACGGCGCTTGCCGTTATTAATCCTGATCTACCGTGGTGTTCGTGGCCCTGAATACGCGCTTTGGACTTTGCCAAGGGGAGTGCCGGTGGAGGCGCTTGATCTCGTCCATTGGCAAAGTGGCTGGTCGGTTGCGTCATTTTTAATGCGCCGATTCATGAGTGCTTAACGTGCACTTGCTATTTATCCCTCAGCGGCGGCGAGTTGGCCTTCCGGGTGCCTGAAGAGCAACTCGGAGAGCATTCCAAAAAACGCCGCAAATCCCATAAACTGGAGGTTTCAATGTCAACGCTCCCCTATCTTCGATCCCTCGCCGCACTGACATTCGCGGCTGCCCTGAGCGCTTCAAACATATACGCCCAGGAAAACCGAGGCGACCAACAGATCAAACACGTATTCGTGATTGCCCTCGAGAATCACGACTGGACACAACCGGCCACCGTCTCCGGAGGGATCGAACCCATCTATCAAAACCCGAACGCGCCGTTCGTTAATAGCCTTGTGAATGGAACCGGGCTGGCTCTCGTTGGCGGCCACCTTGAGAACATCAGCCAGCATGTGGCATACGCGACGGCCTATCACAACGTTTTAGCCACTCCTGGCGGAAACAACCCTCACATTCACCCTTCAGAGCCGAACTACCTATGGGCTGAAGCCGCAACCAACTTTGGCATTCTGAATGACGATGACCCGTATGCAGACAACCCGCCGAATGCCCAATCCACCACCCAGCATCTAACCGGTCTGCTGCAGAAAGCGGGCAAGAGCTGGAAGTCGTATCAGGAGGACATCGACTTACAAAGCAGCGCCGGACAGTTCATCGATCTGACCTTGCCCCGGGAAGAGTGGACCGTGCCGCTGGTCAGTCATTCCGGTGTATTCGGAATAGGCAGCTTCTTGAATGCGTATAACGATTCAACGCAGTATAACTATGCCTGCAAACACAATCCGCAGGTCTTCTTCACCGACACCAACGGCGGCGACGATACAACAGCCTCGAACCCTCTGTCGGGCCATTATGCACCCTTGCAGCAATTGGCTTTCGACCTGGCTGACGACCGCGTCGCAGACTATAACTGGATTACGCTCGACCAATACAACGACATGCACAGCGCACTCACGGGCGGCTTTGCAGGCCTCACAGGCGATGCATCGCAGATCAGGGCGGGCGATAACGCGATCAGCAGGCTCGTTCCCCTCATCATGTCTTCCAATGCTTACAAGGACGGAGGAGCGATCATCCTCTGGTGGGATGAGAGCGAGGCCGATGGCGAGGCCGGAGACAACGGGGATGATTTCAACCACACGATCGGTGAGATCGTCATCTCCGATCTTGCTCATCGCAACGAGGGCCGCCTTCCGTATGCAAGCTCGATCGATTATTCTCACTCTTCCGACTTGCGCACCATGCAGGAGATCTTCCACGTGAAGGCAACAGGCGGATCGTCACCCTACCTGGGCGACGCGGCAAACGCAAATGACTTGTCAGACCTGTTTGCGCCCGGCGTCATCCCGTCAAATCCGTAGCAACTTCTTAAAAAAAGTCTGCGGTGAAAGTGGAAGATGCCGAAGTGCCATCCCACAGCCTGTTAGCAACTCTCGATCTACGAGGTACCCCTGAGGCCCGGGAATCTGCGCCATGACGGATGAGAAAACGTTGCTTTTCCTATCTCCCGGAACGGCGCAGATTCCAGAAACACAGATAAATCAGACAGTTATTGAGATGAAAATCCTACGGAATCCCAGCCAGCTGCCCGGAACTGTGGAACTCGAATAGTCGGCTCTAAACGTTTTGGATTTTTCGCGGTATTTCTAAAGTTCCCGGCCCCGCTTTGTGTGATTTGAGACCCGCTCGACGTTTGCGCCGGAACTCTGCACCCGGTGAGTCAAATCACTTTGCTGAATTTTATCGCCGGACTATAATGCCTGCGGCCTTAACCTTGCGTCAGGATCGTGCCAGCGGGCCGCGCCGGATCAAGGCAGATGAAGGGAGCGTGTGCGATGACTACGCAGGGTGCAGAGCACGAACTGGTTTTGGCGCGCAGGATGGCGCGGCTCGGAACGGAGACGGCATTTGAGGTTCTCAGCAAGGCGAAAGCGCTAGAGCGGCAGGGCAAAAGCATCATTCATCTTGAGATCGGCGAGCCTGATTTCGCGACCCCGAAACATGTGGTGGAAGCCGGAGTCGATGCGCTTCGCGGGGGCTGGACGCACTACGGACCATCGGCGGGACTGCCGGAGCTGCGAGAGGCCATTGCCGCCTATGTGAGCCGGACGCGGGAAGTGTCAGTGCTGCCTGAAGAAGTGATCGTTGTCCCAGGCGGAAAGCCCATCATGTTTTACGCCATGCTGGCTCTGGTCGACAAGGGCGACGAAGTCATCTACCCCGATCCCGGATTTCCAATCTACGAGTCGATGATCAATTACGCTGGCGGAACTGCCGTACCCATTCCGCTACGCGAAGAGCGCGATTTCGCCATGGACGTGGACGAGATGGCGCGGCTGTTCACCGATCGGACCAGGCTTATCATTATCAATTCGCCGCAGAACCCCACCGGCGGCGTACTAAGCCGCGCGGAGATCGAGCGCGTGGCCGAAGTAATCGGCAACCGCAACCTCATGGTGCTTTCCGATGAGATTTATAACCGGCTGCAGTTTGAAGGTGAGCCCTTCTCGCTGGCGAGCATTCCGGGAATGAAGGACCGGACCATCTTGCTCGACGGTTTCTCGAAGACCTACGCCATGACAGGGTGGCGCATCGGCTACGGCGTAATGCGGGCCGATCTGGCTGCGCAAATGACCAGGTTGATGACCAATTCGAACTCCTGCACCGCAAGCTTTACGCAGCGGGCTGCTATCGCCGCGCTTGAAGGCGACCAGAGCGATGTGGACAGGATGCGCACCGAGTTCGAGCGCCGCAGCAGGGCCTTTGCCGACGGACTGAATCGGATCAAGGGGTTCCGCGCCCGGATGCCGAAGGGCGCGTTCTACGTGTTCGCGAATATCGAGGGAACAGGATGGAACTCGAAGGCGCTGGCGGATGCACTGCTGGAAGATGCAGGTGTGGCGGCGCTGTCGGGGACATCCTTTGGGCGCTATGGCGAAGGGTTTCTTCGTTTCAGCGTGGCTAATTCAATGGAAAACCTGATGGAAGCGCTAAAGCGGATAGAGGCCTGGGCTTCGAATCGCCTGTAATCGGTTCAAAAACGGTTGGTCTTTGGGCACGCAAAGGAGAATGAGATGGCGCTGAGAGATTCGGTTACGGGGTGCGTGACGCGCGAGTACTCGCTTGAAAAGCTGAAAGAGGCGGCACGGTGGATGCGCGGTTCCAACCTCGTGGCCTTGTGCGCCGCTGGATCGGGACATGCGGGCGGCACTCTGTCAGTGATGGACCTCGCGGCAGCCCTCTACCTGAGGGCGGCAGAACACGATCCCGCCAATCCCAACTGGGAAGACCGCGACCGGATCGTGTGGTCGGCGGGACACAAGGCCCCGGCGCTCTACGTGTCGATGGGCATCGCGGGGCTTTGTCCAATCGAGGACGTTGTGACGCTTCGCAAGCTTGGATCGCCTTTCCAGGGCCATCCCAATTGGCTCAAGCTGCCTGGAGTGGAAATTTCGACAGGCTCTCTGGGCCAGGGACTGAGCATTTCTGTGGGGATGGCGCTGGCCGCGCGCATGGATGGAAAGAGGCACGAGATTTTTTGCCTGATGGGCGACGGCGAGCAGCAGGAGGGGCAGGTTTGGGAGGCGGCTATGGAGGCTGGACACTTCCACCTCGACAATATTGTCGCCATTGTCGACTGCAATCGCCTTCAGATTGACGGGTGGGTGCAGGAAGTGATGGAGGTTGAGCCGCTGGCGGCTAAGTACAAGAGCTTCGGTTGGGATGTGCTGCGCATTGACGGCCACGACATGGCCCAGATCGTGGACGCCTTCGATCAGGCCAGGATGGCGGCCGGCAAGCCGGTGGCGATTTTAGCCGCCACCGTCAAGGGCAAGGGCGTGAGTTTTATGGAAGACGTGCCCGGCTGGCATGGAAAGGCGCCGAACCGGAAAGAACTCGATGCTGCGCTTACCGAGCTGGGGCTGATCGAGCGGCTGAAGGTGGACGAACTGCTCGAGAAGGCCAATCGCTGTCAGGCGGAGATCGATCGCAGGCTCGCATCCAGAATGCCACGGTTTTCCCGTGACTACTGGTGGAACTCCAGTGACACGATGCAAGTTAAGATGGAGCCGACTCGCAAGGGTTTCGGAAGGTCCCTGGCCATTGACGGAGCGGATGAGCGGGTTGTTTGCCTGGGCCTGGACATCTCCGGATCGATCACCATCGGCGACTTTTACGCAGGCAAGCCGGAGCGGGCGCGGCGCTGGTTCAGCATGGGAATCGCCGAGCAGTCGGCCACCTCGGCCGCCGCCGGCCTGGCGCGCGAAGGCAAGCTGCCGGTGCTAGGCTCCTACGCCACGTTTTCAGCAGCGCGGAATCTCGATCAGATCCGCGTGTCGATCTGCTATGCCAACCTGAATGTCCTCATCGCCGGTGTGCATGCCGGCGTCTCCGTCGGCCCCGATGGCGCCACGCATCAGGCGCTTGAAGACCTCTTTGCCATGATGGGACTGCCCAACATGGTGGTCGTCGCCCCCTGCGACGCTGTCGAAACCGAGAGGGCGACGCGCCATCTGCTGCTTGGACACGTGGGACCGAAGTATATCCGCTTAGCGCGCGAGGCGACGCCGGTTGTCACCCGCGAAGAGACGCCATTTGTCTTCGGAAAGGCCAATGTGATCCGGTTGCGCCGGGAGCAGGCGAATTTCGCCTCGGCGTTCGAGACTCGGCTCGCCCAGGATTACGCCGACGAGCATGAGGACCTCACAATTGTGGCATGCGGGCCGATGGTGCCCGAGGCGATGCGAGCGGCGTGGATCTTGAAGCGTGAGTTCGGCTACGAGACGCGCGTGCTGAACATGCACACCCTCAAGCCGATGGACGAAGGGGCCATCGTGCGCGCAGCCCGGGAGACCGGTGTGCTGGTCACCGCCGAGGAACATCAGATCGGAGCGCTGTCCGGGCGGGTCAGCTCAATCATTACTGCGAATCCGGAGCTGTATGGGCTGCCTATCATCACCGCGGCGATCGGGGTGAAGGACCGCTTTGGGGATTCAGGCGCCCCGGGGGAACTGGTGATGGAACTCGAGGTAAGCGCGGAGCATATCGCCGCCCGGGCGATGGACTTGATAGTGCTTAAGAAGCAGGGCGCCCATCATCTTGCCATGGCCTAGGCGCGGCCTGCAAACTCCTTCGTCTCCGTCGACACCCTTACCTTTTCTCCCTCTTTGATGAAGAAGGGGACACGAATCTCGAGCCCGGTTTCGAGTTTGGCGGCCTTGGTCACGCTGCCGCTGGCGGTGTCGCCGCGCGTGGCCGGCTCCGCGTAGGTGACAGTGAGTTCCACCTGGGCCGGCAACCGCAGGCTGATCGGGTTGCCGTTGTACTTATCGAGCTGCAGCAGCGCGCCTTCCACCAGGAAATCGATCGCGTCGCCAAGCTTCTCCTGTGTTAGTGTCAGCGTGTCAAAAGTCGTCTGATCAAGGAAATATGAGCCGTCGCTATCGGAATAAAGGTAGGACACTTCGACCGTATCGAGGTCGGGTTCCTTGAACTTGTCGCTGGCTTTGAAGGTCTTGTCGAAGACCGCCCGGGTGAGCAGGTTGCGCATCTTGAGGCGAACCAGCGTCTGGCCACCGCGTGCTGTGGGGGTGGAAACTTCAACATCGATGCAGTAGTAGGGAGTGTTCTCGAATTCGAAGAACATCTTTCTTTTGATTTCGATAGCGTCAAGGAGCGCGGCCATGGTTTTCTCTAAAGGTTAGGATAGCAGCCTGGCGGCGGGCTGAGCCAATGAGGAGGACGCCCATCCGCGAAGTCAATTCAGCGTCGCAATAGTGGCCCGCATTCTTCACCTGGCGCCGCAAGCATTCATCGGCCGAAACAGGACTCATTCGGACCCGGGTCCCTACCCCTTTACCCCTCGGCCTGCCGCGTCTTGAGCAATGGAGACTTCAATAAGATCCATCAGGCTGTGCATCAGGAACTGATGCCCCTCCTGGATGCGCGCGGCATCGGTGTGCTGCACTACGAGTGGCTCATCGGCCAGGGCCAGTGCCGGCCCCCCATCGCGGCCCAGGAAAGCGATCGTCGCGATCTCGGCTTCGCGAGCTGCTCGCATGGCCTCGAGAACATTGGCCGAGCGACCACTGGTGCTGAACACGATCAATACGTCTCCGGCGCGTCCCAAGGCCCTCACCTGGCGCGAAAACGCATCTTCGAAGCAGTAGTCGTTGCCTATGCAGGAAGCGACCACCGGATCGGTGCCGAGCGTGATGGCCGCCAGGGGTCTGCGCTCGGACTTGTACCGCCCCACCAATTCGCCAGTCAGGTGCATGGCTTCCGCAGCGCTGCCGCCGTTGCCGCAAATGAGGAGCTTGCCGCCGCCGCGTAGAGTTGCGATGCATCGATCCGCGGCCCGCTCGATTGCGCCCTCCAACTGCCGCAGCGTCGCCAGCGTGGCCAGCGACTCATCCAGTGCCTGGGTGTAGTTGCTCACTTGTTTGATTCCTTCCCTCCAGCGTCCATCGGGACGCAGAGCGCGGCGATATCGCCTATCCGTCCGCCCAGTTACGCGGTCACGATGGTACACGCCGCCAAGGCATACGGCAATGCCTCGCGGCGCAGCGACTCCCGGGCTGGATCGAGGAGCAGGGCTCCCAGCCGCACGGTGAAGCCTCCCACCGCGATTCGCTTCGGATGGGGATTATCGACCAGAGCCGCGAGGGCAGGCCGCAGTTTCTCACGGAAATGCTTCATTTAAGCCTCGTTTGTCGTCGAAAATCGACACGAAGGGGCCTGGGGTGACCCCCTAAGTTGAGACAGTTTCTGTTTTGCGCATTTGCCGTTCGCTGTTTTTGGTTATGCCGAGAGTCGGGTTCTGGTTGACTCTGATCTCGGCCGG
>Ga0302320_10017440_pt1 | contig 14572 bp, 10 predicted proteins | sample Bog_T0_3_FD_202130 | JGI IMG/M metagenome (GOLD analysis project Ga0302320, IMG submission 202130) | Peat permafrost microbial communities from Stordalen Mire near Abisko, Sweden - Bog_T0_3 | ecosystem: Environmental > Terrestrial > Soil > Wetlands > Peat | place: Sweden: Abisko, Stordalen Mire...
CGTCGCCGATTGCGTCGATGCCGTTTGTGCTTTCGCTGGCCTGTTTAGAGATGCGGCTGTTGCCGGCTGAAGCGCTGACGGCGGCCACAGTGAACGCGGCCTGGAGTCTGGGGCTGGGCGAACACGTGGGATCGCTCGAAGCAGGGAAGCAGGCGGATTTTCTAATTCACGAGCTTACGGATTACCGCGAGCTGGCTTACTTTATTGCCGCACCGACGCGGCCGCGGGTGTTTATCAGGGGCAGGGAAGTTACAGTCTAAGTGCGAGCTAATGGAAGTTTCTGGCTTGATCGGGGCCGGTGGTTGGGCCGTAGAGCGGTGTGAACGACTGGGCTTTTACGTGGACGACTCCGTCCTGATTTTGCAGCCGGCCGGCGACGATCAGGAACCGGGTGCGGGTGGCCACCAGGCGGTTCTGCTCAAAGACATCGGGCGTGAGGATGATGTTGGCGATGCCGGTCTCGTCTTCAAGCGAGAGAAAGACGAAGCCCTTGGCGGTTCCGGGGCGCTGGCGGCAGATGACGCGGCCGGCGATGCGGACATGGGGGCTGCCGTTGAGCTGCTCCAGTTCTTGCGCGGAGAGAATGCCCTGTTGGCGAAGGGCTTCGCGCTGGTAGACCATGGGATGGGGGCCGGTGGTGATGCCGGTTCCGGCGTAGTCGGCCAGGAGGCGCTCGTCGGTGGTCATTCGCTGGAGTGGACTGGATTTGGTGGTGCTGACGTTGGCTGCGCTACGTAACAGCGGGCCGACGGGGCGGCCTGCTTGCTCCACCTGCCAGAGGGCGTCGCGGCGATGCGCGACTTCACCGAGCATGTTCAGCGCCCCGGTGCGGGCCAGGGCTACCAACTCCTTGCGGTTCAGTTCGGGTACGCGGCGGGCCATCTCTTCGACGGAGGTGAAGGCGCCGTCGCGATTGCGTGCTTCGAGCAGCGCAGACGCGGAGGATTGCCGCAAGCCTTTCACATAGTTGAGGCCGATGCGGAGTGAGAGCGAACCGTCTGTCTCAGCTTCCAACGCGCAGGGCCAATCGGAATTCTGCGCGCAGATGGGGCGCACGCGGAGGCCATGGCGCTGCGCGTCCTTGATGAGCACGGCGGGCGAGTAGAAGCCCATGGGCTGGTTGTTGAGAAGGCCGCAGGTGAAGGCGGCAAGGTAGTGGACTTTCAGATACGCCGAGGCATAGGCGATGAGCGCGAAGCTGGCCGCGTGCGATTCGGGGAAGCCGTACATGGCGAAGGAGGAGATGCCCTGGACGATGTTGTCCTGCGCCTCGGGACCGATGCCGTTGCGGGTCATGCCGTCGCGCAGGCGGCCTTCGAGGTCTTTCATCCGCTGCATGGAGCGGCGCATGCCTACGGCGCGGCGCAGTTCTTCGGCTTCAGCGCCGGTGAAGCTGGCCACGGTCATGGCCATGCGCAAAAGCTGCTCCTGAAAGAGCGGGACGCCGAGGGTGCGTTTGAGCACCGGCTCCAGCGACGGATGGGGATAGGTGACTTCTTCTTTGCCCTGGCGGCGGCGCATGTAGGGGTGCATCATCTTGCCCACGATGGGGCCGGGGCGGATGATGGCCACCTGGACGACAAGGTCATAGAAACGGACAGGGGCGTTGTGGGGGATGGAGGCCATCTGGGCGCGGCTCTCTACCTGGAACATGCCCACGGTGTCGGCTTTGCAGAGCGTTTGATAGACCACCGGGTCTTCAGGCAATGTGGCCAGGTCGATCTCTTCTTTGTAACTACGCGGGATGATTTCGATGCAGTCCTTGAGCACGGCCATCATGCCCAGGCCGAGCAGGTCGACCTTGATGAGGCCCATGTCGGCACAATCTTCCTTGTCCCACTGGATGACGGTGCGGCCGGGCATGGAGGCGCGCTCGATGGGGACGACGCGGTTGAGCATTCCGGCGCAGATGACCATGCCGCCGGAGTGCTGGCCGAGATGGCGGGGCAGGTTCTGCATCCGCATGCAGAGGTCAAGATACTTGGCAATGCGTGGATGGCGGGCATCAAAGCCGGCCTGCTCGAAGTTGCGGGCCATGGTGTCGTTTTCGCCGCGCCACTCCCAATGGCCCACCAGGCCGGAGAGCCGCGCAAGCTGTTCGTCGTCAAAGCCCAGCGCCTTGCCCACCTCGCGCGCGGCGGAACGGCCGCGATAGCTGATGACGTTGGCCGTCATGGCCGCGCCGAGTTGGCCGTAGCGCTCGTAGACGTGCTGGATGACCTGCTCGCGTTGATCGCCGGAGGGCAGGTCGAGGTCGATGTCGGGCCACTCGCCGCGGTTCTCGTTTAAAAAACGTTCGAAGAGCAGCTCCATGCCCACTGGATCGACGGCGGTGATTTCGAGAGCGTAGCAGACGGCGGAGTTGGCTGCCGAGCCGCGGCCCTGGGCGAGAATGCCGTGCTGCTGGCAGTAGCGGACGATCTCCCAGACGATGAGGAAGTAGCCGGCAAAGCCGAGCTTGGCGATGAGCTTGAGTTCGTGTGCGACCTGGGCGCGCGCCTTGGCCAGCAGGTGCCGCTTGGCCGGAGAGCCGTAGCGCTTGAGCACGCCTTCGGCTACACGCTTTTCGAGAAAGCTGTCCATGGTTTCGCCGTCGGGCACCGGCGCGTGGGGGAATTCGTAGCCGAGATTGTCGAGCGTGAACTCAAGGCGGTCGCTGACGATGCGGGTGTTGGCGATGGCCTCGGGCAGATCGGCAAAGAGCGCCGCAATGTGCTGCGCACCGCGGAATTCCCGCGCATTGTTGCAGGAAAGGAGACGGCCGGCGCGGTCGAGCGTGGTGTGATGGCGGATGGAGGTGAGCACGTCGAGAATCTCGCGGTCCGCCTGGGTGGCGTGACGCACGCCGTTGGTGGCGATGACCGGCAAATTGAGGGATGAGGCGAGTCTGAGCAGCGACTGGTTGCGGCACTCTTCTTCGCGCTGGTGGTGGCGTTGGAGTTCGAGATACAGGTTGCCGCGGCCGTAGATGGAGGCCAGGCGATCGGCCTGCCTGTGGGCAGCCTGGCTACCTTCCTGCGCGAGGGTTGCGGCAAGCGGGCCTTCGTCGCCGCCTGTGAGGCAGATGAGGCCTGCGGAGAACTCTTCCAGATCGTCGAACGTAGCAGCGCCCTCGGCCTTTGTGGCCTCGCGCATCTTGAAGCGGGTGATGAGCTGGCAGAGATTTTGGTAGCCGGTTTGCGAGGCGCAGAGGAGCAGTAGGCGCGGGGACTCGGCAGGGACTTGATGCGGCAGCCATGAAGGCGGAGTGAGGCGGTCTCCGAAGGAGCTGACGGCGATCTCCGCGCCGATGTGCGCCCGGACGCCGCATTTTTTGGCCATGGTGTGAAAGCGAGCTACGCCATAGAGGCCGTTGCGGTCGGCGAGGGCGATAGCGGGCATGCCGAGTTGCTGAGCGCGCTCGGCCAACGCTTCAGGCTGCGAGGCGGCGGCGAGAAAGCTGAAGGCGCTGGCGGCGTGCAGCTCGATGTATTCGTCGCCGCCGCTGCCGTCAGTCATAGTAGGCCTCGAGCTGCCAGACGCTACGGCCGTTTTTACGCAGCTCGTGATTGCGGACCAGCAGGCAGGCCACCGCGCCGCTGGCGGTCTCAGCCAGCACATCCCACTCTTCCGTATTCCAGCTATCGGCCGACCACCAGCAGCCGCTGGCCTTCCACGGACCGTAAGCCGCGGCCACTTTGAAGCGGCGCTGGTTGTCGTAAAAGGCCACCGGCTTCAGGCCGCGCAGCTCTACGCGCACCGGAACTGCCGGCCTCATGCGACGGAGCGTGAGATGTGGGCGCTCTGCCTGCGGCACGGAGGCAGCGTCAGCGACCACAAAGCTTTCCAGATGAAAGCTGCCGGGGCGATGCGTGTCTTCCAGTACCGGCGAGCCGACGCGATCTTCGCCGGCGATGGCTTTGAGGCGTGCGATGGTGACGTCGAGCCGCGAGGGCTCGGGCATTTGCGGGGCAAACAGGCCGAGCTGCACCTTGCTGGATTGACCGGCTTCGGCGGTGAGCGCCATCAGCACCACGGCGGCTTGCGGCGGGTGTGCGGCGATCTCCAGTTGCAGCAGCTTGAGGAGGAACTTGCGGTCGGTGGTAGGGGTGGCGGGGCGGATGACGCGCCGGTAGACGCGTCCGCCTTCAAGCTCCATGTGGAGGACGAGCGAGGCCAGCGAGAAGGCACGGGCTGTGGCGCGGGTGACGAGACAATCGATCATGCGCGCGGCAACGAAGAGCAGGGAATCGCTGTGGTCGACGGGAGTGTCGAAGGCGCAGAATTCCTTGAGAGCGAATTCTGGCTCGATAGGCTGAAAGGTGTGCGGCATCGCGCCGAGGGCCAGAGCGCGCCACTCTGTGGATCGAGCGCCGAGGCGGGTGATCAGGTCCACTTCAGGCAAGGCTGCCAGCTCGCCCAGGGTTTGAATGCCCCAGATGGCAAAGGTTTCGGCGGGTTCGATTTCTAATCCCAGCACATCGAGTGGAAGTTTGCCCAGCGCAGCTGATTCGTGATGGAGGGGGATTACGGTGATGCCGCGGGTGGCGATGGCTTTGAGGCGGGCGGCGTGGAAGTTGGCGCTTACGGCAATGGAGGAGCGAAAACCGGCCGAGGCGAGAGCGGCGCGCAGGCGCTCGGCCAGCGTTTCAGGCGGCCCGAAGAGCCGCTCGGTGCCGGCGATGTCGAGCACGCAGGCGCAGGCCGTGCCGCGGCTCACATCTTCCATGCGCGGAGAGAAGTGCGCGGCGCACTCGAGCAGCGCGGCGCGGGCGGCTATCTCTGTCTCAGCGGAGCGGGGCAGCAGGCGCAGGCCCTGAATGCCTTCGGCCTCAAGACGGGTCATGCGGAGGGCCACGCCTTTGAGCCGCGCAGGGCGGTTGAGCGAGCAGACGGTCTCAAGGGGCGGGCGGCCATCGAGCACGGCTACAGGTTTCGCTTCGAAGTCGGTGCGCAGGCGCAGCAGGGCTTGCGCGGGAAAGTCGGCGGCGTAGATGCAAGCGTACAGTTCCTGTTTCATGCTCTCTTTTCCCTTTCCCATGCGGGGGTTGCGGTCCATGTGGAAACCGGCGGCTTGCGCGGGCCGGTGACCAGAGCGGGCTGTCGCTGACGGCCTCGGCTCACCTGGTAGGAGAATCCGCTCAGGACGGTTGGAGACTCGCTGGCCTCGCGTTGTGCGGAGCACTCCAGCATCACGGCCGCGCTGGATTGCGCGAACGGCGCCTGACCCAAGACCAGCAGGGAGCAGCGCGTGCGGTCAGCTGCATGGCGGAAGCGGAACCAGGTGGCAAGAGGAATGCGGCATCCGTGCTCGGGGGCGGTCGAACCCAGATCGAGCACCAGGGCGGCAAAGCCGCCGGCTTGCAGCAGCAGATCGGTCGAGCGCAGGGCCTGATCGAGCCGCACCCAGGGCTTGGCGTTGGCACCCGCAGCGCGGCACCGCACCCAGAGCAACTGCTTCAAGCTGACGCCCGAGGCCGCGGCCGATTCCGGATCCAAGGAATCGCCGGCATCGACCCAGGCGCAGACAAGACCCTCCCGTGATCGCCCAGACAGGAAGGCGAGCGCGAGGCTGGTGCGGCCCGAGGACTCCGGTCCGGTGAGTTCGCTGATGGCGCCGACGGGCAGGCCGCCGCCGAGCAGCGCATCCACTTCGTCAATGCCGGTGGCCGCAACTTCGTGGATAGTCCGCGGGAGGTGCGAGAGCGCGGCGGGGAAGCGGTGCTCGAGGGAGTGCTCGATTTGGATGCGGAGGGCTTGAGCGGTATTCATGGGTGGCCAATATTCGCCGTTTCTTCGCTATAGAATTACCCAAAAGCCTCCGCCTGTCAAAGGCCAATATTGGAATGCTGCATCTGTAGATTTATGAAGGACTTATCGCCGACCTTTAAAGTGAAAGGTCAGCGATAAGCCTGACGCCTGGTGAAATTGCTACTGTGCATCGCGCACGCAGCGGAAGCCTACACCGCCGGAGCGGTCGTAGCCGGGGGCCATCAGCAGCAGCTTGCTGTGCTGGTCGTTGCGGTAGGCCTGGGGAAAGTACCAGATGGAGCCTTGCGGCTGGTAGTACTCGCCTCCGCGCAGAATGCCGGCGCGAGTGCGCTCGTCAGTGAACTCGTCGGTCCACTGCCAGACGTTGCCTACCATGTCCATGACGCCGTAGGGGCTTGCACCGGAAGGGTGGGCGTCGACGGGGTCAGGTCCGCGCATGGAACGGCTCTGGTCGGGCGTGGGCACATTGGCCGGTTGCCATTGGTTGCCCCAGGGGTAGATGCGGCCATCTGTACCCTGGGCGGCCAGTTGCCACTCCCACTCGTGGGGCAGGCGCTTGCCGGCCCAGGCAGCGTAGGCACGGGCATCCTCAAGCGAGACCCAGGTGACGGGGCGGCTGTCCCAGCCTTGGGGATACGCGCCGTTTTTCCAGTCGTGGAGGAAGTTGATGGGATCACGCGGGGCGTAGTGTGTGGCATCGAGGAACTTCTTGAACTCGGCGTTGGTGACGGGAAACTTGTCGATGAAGAACGGGGCGATTTGCATGGTTTTCTCATGGAAGCGGCGCGGCGTCTCTTCCCACGCGTACTGCACATCGACCATGTTGGAGGCTCCGCCCTCAATCTCAGTGCCTTGAACTCTAAAGACAAACTCTCCGCCGGGGATGCGGACCATGCCGGCGGGGGCCTCTGTTGCCTGCCGGGTGGGCGGAATGGGAACCATGGTTTGCGGCAGGATGACGGGTTCATGGGAGTAGCTGGCCAGCGGCTTGGCGGTGAATGCGGCCATGCTCTGCATCAGGGACTTGACGGCGGGTGCCGGCTCGACCGGCGTGGCGAGGATGGCGCCGTAGCCGTTGGTTTCGAGATCGAAGCTGAGCACGGCGGTCTGGCTATCGGCTTCCAGATGCAACTCCGCACCGTGATAGAGGTCGAAGTAGCGCATGCCCGGCGTGGCGGGTACATCCATCTGCTGGCCGGCGATGTTATACGGATTGCGATTGACGATGGTCCAGACTGTCTCATTGCCCAGGGGCCATTTGCTGGAGTACACACCGTAGTTGTGCATGGGATAGTGCGGTTCCCAGCCGGGGCTGACCAGGAAAGGCGCGAGGGCGCGCTCAAGAGTGGCGACGCGGCGAGTGGCCTCGGCGTCGCGGGGGTTGATACCGTTCCAGATGCCCCAGACGTTTTCCCAGCTCTCGAAGCCGATGCCGTTGAAGAAGGCGTATTGCAGGTTGTTGGTGTGATCCGGGTTCCAACGGTCGCAGACATTGACCATGTGGCGGGTTTCAAGCCATTTGAAGCGGGAGACCATGGGGATAAAGGGATAGTTGTAGTAGCCCCAGGACATCAGGTTCCAGCTCACGTCCTGGTCTGTAGGGCCGCCTTCGGGCTCAAAGGCGAGCGGATGGCCGGTCTTCTCGGCGGCCAGCGGGAAGGCCAGCGGGACGCCATCCTGGGTGTCGCCGTTGATGCCGTCGGCGTTGATCTGCTTCATGCGCGCGGCGATGGCTTGGGGCCAGGGCTGGCCGGGGTCGCGCGTTCCCTGGTCCCACATCATCATGGGGAAGAGCACGCGGACGCCGCGACGGTGGAAGTCGGCGACCATCTGGCGGACGCCTTCAAGACCGCCGGGCAGGGAGGCGACCATGTCGAGTTGGTTGCGGTCGTCGATGCCCATATTCGGATAAGTGGACCAGACCAGGACCGAGTCGATGCCGCCGTAGCGCTTGTCGAGATCGTCGAGATAGCGGTTTACGGTGTAATGGCCGGAGGCTGAGTCGTAGAAATAACGGTCCTGCACCATCATCTGCGGCTGGATAAAGCTGGACTGGGTCCAGAGCAGAGCGGGCAGCTCGTAGCGCGAGGGGTCGTAGCCGGTGCGGATGCGGCGCTCGGTGCGCCAGTGCTCAAGGTCGCGGAGCCAGCGCTCATGGGCGCCGGCGGAGCAGGGAGCTGCTAGCGGGCCTTCCCAGGCGTTGTGCATGTTAAGGCAGTCGGGCGTGGGAATCTGCTCGTCTTTGGGCGCGAATTGGGTGTCCTGCGCGGTTGCGGTAAGGGCGAGGGCGCTGGCCAGAACGGTGAGACTCATCGTGCGAATCATAGTGTTGGCTCCCTGCGGTGTGCCGGTCTAAGAATTGTTGAGCCGGGGAATCGTTGAGCTGAAGCGCCTCTAGGTTTGCGTGGCCAGAAACTCGTCTACTTCAGTTCTGGAAGGCATGGAGGCCTGTGCGCCGCGGCGGGTGACGGAAATGGCCGCGGCCGCCGAGGCGAAGCGCGCGGCCGCCCAGGGGTCGTTGCCTTCGAGCAGAGCTACGGCGAAGGCGCCGTTGAAGCAGTCGCCTGCGCCGACGGTGTCGATGGCCTCGACGGCAAAGGACTTGACCCAGGCTGCGCTGCCGCCGGCAACTGCCACGTATGCGCCTTTGCCGCTGCGCTTGAGCACTACACCCTTGAGACCGCGTTTCATCAACTCCGCTGCTCCGGCTTCTGGAGTGGCACTGTGGCCAAGGTAGAACTCGGCTTCTGTCTCGTTGGGCGTGAACCAGGCAACCTGGGTCCAGATCGCATCCGGCAGCGGCGCGGCGGGAGCGGGGTCGAGCATTACGGGCACGCTTGCATGGGCACAAAACGAAAGCAAGTGGTTGATTGTCTCTGGTGGCAGTTCGAGTTGGCACAGGACCATGCCGGCGGAGCGGATGAGCGCGGCCTGCTGGTCGATGGTTGCGGGCGTGACTTTGGCGTTGGCGCCGGGAACGACAACGATCGAGTTTTCGCCGTTGTCGCCCACAAGGATTGGCGCAACCCCGGAGGGTCCTTCCACGCGGGCCACGGCGGCTGTGTCGACACCGGCGTTTTTCAGATTGTCGAGCAGGGCTTGGCCGAAGACATCTTCACCGACTGCGCCCACCATGTGGACGGGATAGCCGAGCCTGGCCACGGCAACAGCCTGGTTGGCGCCCTTGCCGCCGGGGGTGGTGACGAAGTCGGTGCCGATGAGGGTTTGGCCGGCGAGGGGAATGCGCGCCGTGCGGGCCACCAGATCCATGTTGATGCTGCCGACAACGACGATTGGTTTGCGGGCTGCCTGCATGATGCGGACCTCGAGCTTAGTAGAGCGGAGCCAGGGCGACGGCGCACAGGCCGAGCGCGAAGAAGATGAACATAAGGAGCAACAGCAGCTTGGCCGCGCGAGGAGCACCGGCAAATTCGCGCCAGACGAAGACGCCCCAGCAGGCGGAGATCATGGTAGCGCCCTGGCCGATGGAGTAGGAGACGGCGGGGCCGATGGGCTTGGCGAGGTGCGCGACCGAGGCGATAAAGTTGGCCACTGCGCCGACGCACCAGACAGCGCCGCCCAGGACGCCCGCCAGGTGCCAGCCGAAGGGAGCACGACCATAGCCTGAGCCCGCGACCGGTGGCTTGCCGTCGAGGGGTTTGGCCATCAACAGAAGATTGGCCGGAACGGTGGAGACGAGTACGCCGATGGCGAAGAAGAGAGCGATGGCGTAGGGTCCGGGGCCAACGCCTCTGCCCAGGCCGTGGGTTGCGATGGGATACCAGCCGCCCATGAGAACGCCGGCGACCAGCGAGAGGACGATGGCGCGCGTGGTGGTGGCCTTTGCTTCACTCTCGCGCTTGCGGTAGGCGGCGGCGTCAAGCACGATGGCGACGGTGACCAGGGCGACGCCGGTGAAGAGCAGCAGAGGATTGGCCGCGGGCGCGATGAGATAGCTTGAGACTGCGCCGATGACCAGCGCCAGGCCGATGCCGACGGGGAAGGCGACGGCCAGTCCGGCGACCTCGATGGCCGCAACCAGCAGCAGGTTGGCGACGTTGAAGACCACGCCGCCGCACAGGGCAAACAGAATTGCGCGCGGCTGGGCATGGGCGAGGGAATCGAAAAACGAAGGCCCCGCGTGGCCCAGGCTGCCGGCGGTCAGTCCCCAGACGAGGGTAGCGAGCAGTAGGCCGAGGGTGTAATCCCAGTAGAAGAGCTGGAAGCGGAAGCCGGGGCAGAGCTTGAGAGCGTTGGCCCACGACCCCCAGCAGATCATGCTGAGAAGCATCAGAAAGAGAGCGGCCTGGTAGGTCTCGGGAAGAAACATCTTTGTTGGCCTCGTATGCGCAAGCCTGTGCGCGGTAAACAAACCAACATAGCGCCTGGGCGCACCGGCGCGCAAATGCGGCAGAGCCGGGCTTGCGCGCCAGGCCGGCCCTATTGCTTTGCCGCCTTCACCGCCTCGGTCAGCGCGGGGACGACTTCGAAGAGATCGCCGGCGATGCCGTAGTCGGCTACTTCGAAGATGGGCGCGTCGGGGTCTTTGTTGATGGCCACGATGCACTGCGAACCCTTCATGCCGACCAGGTGCTGAATGGCTCCGGAGATGCCGACGGCGAGATAGAGCTTGGGCGAGACGGTTTGGCCGGAGCTGCCGACCTGCCGCTCCATGGGCAGCCAGCCGTTGTCGCAGATGGGCCGGGAGGCAGCCAATTCAGCGCCGAGAGCGGTGGCCAGGTCCTGAACGAGCGGGAGGTTGTCGGCGTCTTTGATGCCGCGGCCTACGGCCACGATCAACTGTGCCGAGCCGAGGTCGACGGTTTGCGCCGAGCCGCGGAAGGGTTCGCCGGGCTTGGTGCGTATCTGCGCGGCGTCGATCATGGGCGTGAAGGTAGAGATTTCTGCGGCGCCGGTCTCGACCGTATCTGCGCGGAAGGCTCCGGCCTGGACCGAGATGAGGCACGGGCCGCTGCCGGTGTGCCGGTAGCGGCCTGTGAGGCGGCCTTGCAGGAGCTGGCGCGTGAAGACGGGCCCGTCGCCAATGGACACCACGTCGCTGATGAGGACGTGACCCAGTCGAGCGGCCAGCGCCGGGGCGTAGTCGCGCACCTGGTACGTATGTGGAAGCACCACTTGCGTGGGGCGCTCGTTTTGGATCAGTTGTGCCAGAGCCGCGATGAATCCGTCGGCGGTGTACTGCGCCAGCAGAGGATGCTCCACGCGGATGACTTTTGCGATGGCCTTGGCGGCGGCTTCGGCGGCCAACGCCTCGGTGGTTGCGCCGAGGACGATTGCGGTGACCGGCTGATTGAGTTCACTGCCCAGCCGTTGACCGGCGGCCAAGGCTTCCCAACTGGCGCGGCTGACGCGGCCATCCCGCTCTTGCAATATGACATAAACGCCGCTCATAGCACCCTCGCTTCGAACTTCAGTTTTTCCACCAGCGCCGCCGCGGCTTCCTTCGCCGTTCCGGGCAGCATCTGCGTGGTCTTCTGTTTTTGCGGCAGCGCGATGCGCTCCACCACCACGACCGGCGTCGCGTCAACGGCCAGCTCGGCAGCCGTCAGGCGGCGCACATCTTTCGTCTTGGCCTTCTTAATGCCCATCAGCGTGGCGTAGCGGAGCTTGTTGCCGCCGGATTGGATGGTGAGAACGGCGGGGGTGGGCAATTCGATGGATTGAAACCAGCCCTCTTCCAACTCGCGCTTCACGTTAAGGCCGGTGTCGGTCTTTTCGACTTGCAGGATGAGCGTGGCATGGGGAAGGCCGAGCAGCTCGGCAACGATCACGCCAGTCTGGCCCAGGCCCAGGTCTTCCGACTGCAAGCCGGTGAGGATGAGGTCAGGGTTCTCGGGCTTGATGGCTGCGGCTAGCAGACGGGCTACGCCGAGGGCGTCGCGCATGCCGAGATCGTCGCAGTCGATGTGGATGGCGCGGTCAGCGCCCTTGGCCAGGGCTTCGCGGATGGTAGGGCCGACGCGCTCCGGGCCGGCGGTGAGGACAACGACTTCGCTGCCCGCCGCGCCGGACTTTTCTTTCAGTTGCAGTGCCTCTTCCAGTGCGTAGGCGTCCGACTCGTTCAGCGCCCATTGCAGGCCGGACTCGTCAATCCATTTTCCGGCAGCGTCAATGCGCACCTGCGCATCGCGCTCCGGTACTTGTTTGATGGCTACGATGATTTTCATATGTGTCAGAACTCCAGAAACAAAATCAACTGCGTAATTGACTACTTAGTATCGATTCGGGTGAGTAAGGCTTCGACAACCTTCTGACCACACGACTGAATATCGGCTTTCAACACAGCTTCCGAGAACCGAAGGACGATGTAACCTCTGCTCTGTAGATACCTCGTCTTTTTTTGGTCCCGCTCCAGAGCGCCGGGTAAAGAATGCCAGTACTCACCATCACACTCAATGACGATACGGGGTCCCATGATAATCGCATCGACGAGATATAGACCATCGACAACCTGTTGTTTTGCGAACGGAACATTCCGGCGCTCTAACTCTTGATACATAAGTTCTTCGATCGATGTTGCCCGGGGCATTGAATAATGAAGACGTTTAATCGCGATCCCATGCTCGCGTAGAGCACGCAGAACAGAATTCTTAGATGTGCCAAGACGCACTGCGATTGCGGACGCGCTGAGACCTTCAGCGTCGTATAGATAGAGCAGTTCGTCCTTGGCGATTTTGAATTTTCTCTGCCCCTTGTTCCACCCTCCCACGACCTGGAGTTTGTTCTCGTTGATTGGAGGAGACAATCCGGCGGAACGACAAGCGGATACCCACGAACCACCGAGTCTCCGCGAAACGGTCGACGCGCTGAAGTCTGAACATTCGTCAAATTCATCGGACGAAGGAGTGTGGCCCACTTGTGCCGATACTCTAGTCAACTCATTCTTTAACTCCTGATCGTCATATTTCGTCCGGGTCTTCAAGGGATCGAACCCAGCAGCAGCCAGAGCATTTTTCCAGCCCTTGAAACGCTTCGAGACGGTGACGACCGCGACCGCGCTGTGTTCTTCAAACTGGAGCATCTTTGGCATTTCACCGACAATCTTCGCTATCCGTTTGATTTCGGCAACAAGAAAGTCACGTGGGTAACGATGCGATTCCATTCTTAAATGTACCTTCGCAGAGTAATGTTCATTGTATCGCTCGGGTGTCATTGTGCCATAGCTGAGGTGGGGACCGAGCAGGGCCGACGCATATCGAATCTTGAGACAAACAATTACTTGTTTGGTCACCGTGGAGTGGTTTGGCATACCAACTCAAATGACTTCAGCCCTTCTTGGGGCGATGAAGCGGACCCTCTTGCCTCCCCGAAGGCGCTTTGGCTTACACAGCAAGGCTGGAGGAAGTCCGATTTGAGGTTCCAAAGAGCGTCTTGCCGCATTCCGCCAACGCCGAGGAATTTATATGCGTCGGCCCTGGGGGACCGAGGACCTTAACTTGTGTAGCGTCCAGGCAATCCTCGCGCTGTCAACTGGGCGATGTCGAGCAATTGCGGGGCGGCGTCGCCTTTTTCGGCTAAGGCGTCGCGGAACATGCTGTTGCAGAAGGGACAGGCGGTGGCGATGGTGGTTGCGCCGGTGGCGACCAGTTCAGCGGTGCGGACGTGGCTGACGCGTTCGCCGGTCTCTTCGCCGAGGAAGGTGAGTCCGCCGCCGGCTCCGCAGCAGAAGCTGCGCTCGTGGCTGCGTGGGGCTTCGACGAGATGGCCTGCGGCTCGGACGACATCGCGGGGTTCTTCGTAGACGTTGCGGTAGCGGCCGAGGTAGCAGGGGTCGTGGTAGACGGTTTTTTCCTCGCTTTTCTCTTTGGGCAGCTTGTGGGCAAAGCGGGCGAGAAATTCGGTGTGGTGTTCGATCTTGGGGGGCGTGCCGTACTCTTTCCAGTCTTCCTGGATGGTGCGGACGCAGTGGGGGCAGATGCTGAGCATCTTTTTGACTTTGGATAGGGCGAGGTTTTCGAGGTTGGATTCGGCGAGTTGCTGGAAGAGGAGGTCGTTACCCAGGCGGCGGGCGGCGTCGCCGGTGCATTTCTCCTTGCGCAGGACGCCGTAGCTGATGCCGAGATAGTTGAGGATGCGGGCGAGGTCGGCGACGATCTCGCGGCCCTTAGGGTCGTAAGCGCCCATGCAGCCTAGCCAGAGGCAGTACTCTTGCGTTCCGTCGAAGAGGGGCAGGGCGGCTTTCTCGATGAATTTGTCGCGATCGGTGGCGGGCATGCCGAGCGGGTTGCTGCCACGCTCCAGAGCCAGAAAGAGTTTGGAGCCGTAGTCGTCCTCCCAGGTCCCGGTGTTGACCGCGCCCCGGCGCAGGCCGATGAGGATGGGCAGGTGTTCGATGCCGACGGGGCACTGGAACTCGCATGCGCCGCACGTGGTGCACTGGAAGGGCGCCTGCGGTGCGGTCAGTTTTTCGAGGAGCGGAACCTCTGACTGAGGGCCGAGTTCGTTGAGATAGCTTCTCAGATCGAGGATGATTTCTTTTGGATTGAGGGCTTTGCCGGTGTTGGCGGCGGGGCAGTGCTCGGTGCAGCGGCCGCACTCGACGCAGGAATAGGCTTGCATGCTGACCAGGCGGGTGAGGTCAGTTCCGGCGACGAGGCCGAAGTCTTCATCGCCGTCGAGTGCGGGAATCTTGCTGAAGCCGCCGCGGGAGAGAAAGACGGTGGCCGGGCTCAACAAGGATCATGTCTCATACTGCACCCCTTTGGTTCGATGCGAGGACACTTTGGTTTGTTCGACCTCTTCTTACACCCCAAGCGCCTTTTTTGGGTAGGCCGGTGCTGGGTGGCTCGTACAGGCACTG
>Ga0302320_10017442_pt1 | contig 14571 bp, 14 predicted proteins | sample Bog_T0_3_FD_202130 | JGI IMG/M metagenome (GOLD analysis project Ga0302320, IMG submission 202130) | Peat permafrost microbial communities from Stordalen Mire near Abisko, Sweden - Bog_T0_3 | ecosystem: Environmental > Terrestrial > Soil > Wetlands > Peat | place: Sweden: Abisko, Stordalen Mire...
CCCAAACGCCCAACCCAACAAACGTTGGTTTTTTTTTTTCGGGTGGGGGGGGGGGGGGCCCCCCCCCCCCGCTACAGGGACTATTCCAACCTCACTATTCATCATGGCGCGATTGTAGCACGGTATTGGAAAAAGCGTCTCCGTACGGTACGGACGATTTTTTGGTCGAAAAACGTGCTTTGGACCCCGGCTAAACCGTTGTGAATACGATGGTTAGGAGGGGTGGGTACAGATTTTACACATGTACAAATTTGAAAATAGTTTGGTCGGAGGGGCGGTTTGGCTGCCAAATGACGAACGCTGGAATGCTGAACTGCTGAGATGGGAAGTATGGGAGGAATAGAATGGATGGAGGAGGATGGATTCCATAGAAAACAGTAAAATCTATTGACTGTCTGGTGTCTTTACTATATTATCACGGCATGAATGAAACCAAACCTGATATTGAGAAGATCGCGATGCCGGCGCTGCTCCGTCATGCGCGCGTCACATACGGATTGACGATGCGCAAGGCCTTGGGGGACGCCGGATTTGACGATATTCCGAGAAATGGGCTTTATGTGATCGGCGGACTGGCACTGGAGACGGGCGAAATCCCGTTGGGCCAACTTGTCAGGGAGTTGCGCGTCTCCAAGCAGGCGGCAGGCCAGCTTGTGGACACGCTGGTACTGCGCGGCTATCTGGAGCGCACCGTGGATTCGGAGGATCGCCGGAAGCTGACCGTTACCCTGACGGAACGGGGCCGGGCGGCCGCGGCTGCGCAGGCCGCCGCAATGGAGAAGATTGATGCCAAACTGATCTCCCGGGTCGGCCAGGAGGATGTCAGCCGCACGCGGCGGACTCTCGCGGCTCTGATTGATCTGGGTTGCGAGATGGGTGTGGGACAGGTTGATGAGCATTGAGGAACGAAAGTTGGGATGCATCTTGACGCTGCTACCGAACGATCGAACGAACCCGTCTCCCTAACCCTCTCGACGGGGAGAGATGAGGGGAAAGGACTGGAAAAAGGTCCTTGCAAACCGGTGGAACTGGAAAAGAAACACGAAAAAGGCCCACGCGGGTCGTGGGCTGGAAGCCATACAGGAAATCCCAGATGATACGAATCGCATTGCCAGACGACGCTCTCGCGATACACAACCTTCACACCCGCTCCGTGCGCGGGTTGTGCGTGCGCGACTATCCCGAAGAGGTGATCGAAGCCTGGCTCTTAGGCCGATCTCCTGATGGGTACAAGGGAATCGCGAAGAAGGAGATGTATGTCTTCGAAGAGGGCGGTGCCATTTGCGGTTTTAGCCACGTCGTCCCGATGTGCATCGTAGCGCTGTTTGTTGATCCAGACCATACGAGAAGCGGCGTTGGCAGAGCCTTATTTGAGCATGCATTGGGGTTGATTCGTGCCAGCGGCACTGTTCCGGTGCCGTTCGAGGCGACCATTACCGCGCTTCCATTCTACTTGAAGATGGGATGCATGGAGATTCGCCGAAGCTTTGTTGAAAAGAACCATGTCAAAGTAGAGACGGTTCTCATGCAGTTGCCAGGAAAGACCAGCCATGCGTCGGACCCAACGACCCTGGCGGTCACGCCCGCTGCTGACGCACCGGTCGCGCCAACCGGCGGTCGAGGGTCGGCATGTCGCACAGCTTTGGCAACGGCCTATTTACGCGCTGCTCACCAGTTGCTTGACGCCCCGCCGCGAGTTCTTGAGGATCCGGTTGCTGTGAGACTACTTGGCAAAGACGCTTCACAAAACATCTTCGAAGCGGTTAAACGCTATCGGAGCCCCGAGACGAGTGCGTTGCGTTCGCACGTAGTACTGCGTTCCCGATTTGCCGAGGACCGGCTGGCTGCCGCCGTTCATCAACGAGGGGTCAGCCAATATGTCATTTTGGGGGCTGGTTTTGACACTTTCGCACTCCGACAGCCAGATTGGGCAAAGTCACTAAAGGTTTTTGAAATTGATCATCGGGACACACAGTTGGTTAAACGATCGTTTCTCACGAGAGCGGACCTTGATTTGCCGGCAAATGCCCGATTTGCACAAATAGATTTCGAGCAGGAATCGTTGCTAAAAGGTCTTTGCCGTCACCACGTTTCATTGGAGGAGCCGACATTTTTTTCGTGGCTGGGCGTGACCGTATATCTAAAAGAAGCGGCCATTGATGCAGCATTGAAATCCATGGCAACGTATCCACCGGGGAGCGAGGTGGTGCTTACCTTTAAGCAGCCGATTGTGAAGCCTGCCGGCCAAGGAGCAGAAGCGGCACAAAAATTGGCGGAGAACGTTGCCAGCATGGGCGAGCCATTTATCAGCTTTTTTGAACCCAAGGCCATAGAGGCAAAGCTAACAGGCGCGGGCTTTAGCAAGGTCGAATTTCTCGATTTGCAAACCGCCGGGAAACGATATTTCGCATTACGCCCGGCAGACCTGCCGAGACCAAAGCACGTCAACATCGTAAGTGGTATTCGGTAAAATGTGGCCGTCGCCACGAGTCCACCTTAAATAAAACAAGTTGCTTTCGCAGGCTGCTCCCCATCATCAACGGTAGGGTTACACCCCATCGCGCCCGCATGGTTGCCCGGATTATTTTGAAGGCGCGGCAGACTTTTGTGCCGGTCAATGCAGCCGGACACTGCCCGATTCGCAGAGGTTGGTTATCATGAAAACAGTCACGAAGAAATCCGGTGCCGAGCCAGCGATATTGAAGCCGGCTAAAGCCAAGCCGCCTGACATCGCCGCCGCGTCGGTTCCCGACACGCTCGCGACGCTTAAAACCAATCCCGACACCGGGCTTGCGCGCGCCGAAGTGGACGCCCGACGAAAGGAGAGCGGCTACAACGAAGTGGCCGAAAAGAAAGGGCATCCAGTCCTGAAATTCCTGAAGAAATTTTGGGGTATCTCGGCGTGGATGCTCGAACTGATCATGGTTCTTTCGGCCGTGCTCGGTAAGTATTCGGACCTCATCGTGGTGGGCGCACTGCTGGTAATCAACGCAGTTTTGAGCTTCATGCAGGAAAGCCGGGCCGCCGGTGTCGTGGAGGCGCTGCGGAAACGGTTGCAGGTCAATGCGCGCGTCCGGCGCGATTCAAGTTGGCAGGTCATCCCCGCCCGGGAGTTGGTCCCCGGCGACATCGTCCGCGTGCGCCCGGGCGACATTATCCCGGCGGACGTAAAACTCCTCACCGGGGCGTTGAGCATTGACCAGTCGGCGCTCACGGGCGAGTCGAAGGACGCTGATAAAAAGCCGGGGGAAGTGCTTTCGTCGGGGTCCGTCGTGCGGCGAGGCGAAGGCAACGGGGTGGTGATGTTGACCGGAGCGAAGACCTATTTTGGCCGCACAACGCAACTTGTGCAGGAGGCGCGTCCGAAGCTCCACATTGAAGCGGTAGTCGCCAAGGTCGTCCGCTGGCTGTTCGTCATCGTTGGCGCGCTGCTTTGCATGGTGATTGTGCTGTCGCTAATCCGCGGTTCGCCGCTCCTGGAAATGGTTTCGCTCATGCTGGTTCTGTTAATGAGCGCGGTGCCGGTTGCCCTCCCCGTCATGTTCACGGTCAGCATGGCCGTCGGCTCGAAGGAACTGGCCAAGCGCGGTGTTCTTGTCACACGCCTCAGTGCCGCAGAGGATGCCGCAACGATGGACGTTCTTTGCGTGGACAAGACGGGCACGATCACGATGAACCAACTCGCTGTCACCGGCGTCATCCCGCTGGAGCACGCTACGGAAACCGACGTGCTGGTTGCCGGCGCACTGGCGTCGCAGGAAGCCGATCAGGATCCAATTGACCACGCGTTCCTGACTGCAGCGAAAGACCGGCACGTTTTCGACAATCTTCCTAAGGTCACGCCCGTCTCGTTCGCGCCGTTTGATGCGAAAAATCGGCGGACTGAAGCCGTGGTCGAGCAGAACGGGCAGCGGCAGCGCGTGATGAAAGGCGCCATGCGTACCATCGCCGAGGCCTGTGGATTCCAGCCCCCCGCCATCGAGGCTTTAGAGGCGCGGGTCAGCGCGGCGGCCGAGAAGGGCTATCGGACGCTGGCGGTGGCACGCGGCCCTGAGACGGGTGCGCCAACGTTGATCGGATTGGTGTCATTGTATGATCCGCCACGACCGGACGCCGAGCAGCTCATCGCCACACTCCACGACCTCGGCGTTCCGGTGAAGATGCTCACTGGCGACGCATTGCCGGTGGCGTGCGAGATCGGGCGCGGAGTCGGGTTGCCCAACATCCGGCACATGGCGGACCTGAAAGCGGGCAACCAGACGGTGGATCTTTTCGCGGGGGCAGATGGTTTCGCGGAGGTATTTCCAGAGGACAAATATACGGTGGTGAAGCACCTGCAGGCTGCGGGTCATGTGACGGGCATGACGGGCGACGGCGTCAATGACGCCCCCGCACTGCGCCAGGCCGAGGTGGGGATCGCTGTCAGCACCGCAACCGACGTGGCCAAGGGCGCAGCCAGCGTTGTCCTGACTGAAGCGGGGCTGACGAACATTGTGGCGCTGGTCGAGCAGGGGCGGACAATTTACCAGCGCATTCTGACTTGGATCATCAACAAGATCAGCCGGACCATCCTGAAGGCGGCCTTTGTGGCCATCGCATTCGTGGTGACAGGCAAGTTTGTCGTTTCCGCCTTTGCCATGCTGCTGCTCGTCTTCATGACGGACTTTGCGAAGATCTCGCTGGCCACCGACAACGTCCGGCCATCCAAACAACCAGAGACGTGGAACATCGGAGGCTTCATCACCGTCTCCGTGGTCCTGGGTGTCTCAATGGTTGCTGAAACGCTTCTCCTATTGTGGTTCGGATGGTCGCATTTCGGCTTGGCGGCCAACAACAATGCCCTCTACACCTTCAGCTTCCTGATGCTGCTCTATTTTGCCGTGTTCTCCGTGGTGTCCGCGCGCGAGCGGCACTGGTTCTGGGCGACGATGCCCAGCAAGACTTTCCTGTCAGCCATCGCGGCAGATGCGATCACGGGCACCATTCTGACGCGCGTGGGTCTTCCGGGACTCATGCCGTTGCCTTGGTCGCAGACGCTGACGATTTTCGCTTATGCGATGGTCTCGTGCCTGATCGTCAACGACGCTGTGAAGGTCGCGATGATCAAATGGCGTGTTCCCAACGCGGTGGCCAGAATACCTGTTGATTTGACACCGCAGATCGCCACGCGAGCCTATGAATTGTATGAGCAGCGAGGCCGCCAGGACGGTCGGGCGGTTCAGGACTGGGGGCAGGCGGAGCGGGAGATTCGGAAAGCTGCCCTCCATAAATGAACAGACGCGAACACCGCGGCGGGCATCGCCGAAAGAACGAAAATGAGAATCAATTCAAAGGACTTCCGGGTGCGGCCCGGTGAAAAGGTCAAGCTCGGAAAGTGGCCGACGATGGTGCCGCCCTTTTGCAAGTCCAAGAAAGCGTATCGAAAACTTCTGGAAGAACATGTTGAGAAATTGAGTTCGCTGCAACAACTTCATTACGCCTCCGGCCATTATGCGTTGCTGCTGATTTTTCAGGGGATGGACGCTGGCGGCAAGGATGGGGCCATCCGGCACGTCATGTCCGGTGTTAATCCGCAAGGCTGCGAAGTTTTCAGTTTCAAGCAGCCGAATGAGGAGGAACTGAGGCACGATTTTCTTTGGCGCACCACCCGACATTTGCCGGAACGAGGGCGGATCGGCATCTTCAATCGTTCCTATTACGAGGAAGTGCTGGTCGTTCGTGTGCATCCGGAGATTCTCCGCAGCCAAGGTCTTCCCAATGAGTTGCTCGACGAGAAGACCATTTGGAAGGAGCGGTATCGTTCCATTGTGGACTTGGAGGAGCATCTTTACCGTAACGGCACCCGGATCATGAAGTTCTTTCTCCACTTGTCGAAGGGCGAACAACGGAGGCGATTTCTCGAGCGTATTGATGAGCCGGATAAGAACTGGAAATTCAGCCTCGCGGATATTCGCGAGCGGAAATACTGGGCGCATTACATGGAGGCTTATGAGGATTGCCTGAACGCGACCAGCACCCATCGCACGCCCTGGCACGTCATTCCCGCCGATGATAAGGAGAATGCCCGGTTGATTGTTTCCCAAATTGTCCTTGATTCGCTCCGCGAACTTAAGATGTCCTATCCCAAAACCACCGCAAAACGCCGGCGGGAATTGAAATCCATCCGCAGACGCCTCTGAAGGCGCCTTTTCGGGGATGGCGGCTTGCCAATGGGGGGAAAGAGATTCAAATTGGGGCGGATGCGGAAAGTTGTAATGCCTATCCGTTGAGTTCGAAATAAATCAAAGGAATTTCCAACTCGCCGGTCTAATGGGTTAAAGACGTACATGAGGAAGCTGGAGATAATATGAGAGCCGCGGCCGCGCCAATCTGGGTTGACGGGGACCTCGCGCCAGACGCTGGCGCTCCTGTGCGCAAAAGATTTCAAAGGATTTTGCCGTCTCGCTGGTCTGATGGGGTAAAAGAAAGCCGCATGGGCGACCCGAATGACGAGACTTTGGTGTTGCGAACCCGGCAGGGCGATCCGGCGGCCTTCGAGGCGCTCATCCGCCAGCATCAACGCATGATTTACTCGCTGACATTTCGCATGACAGGCTCGGTGGCGGACGCGGAGGATCTGACGCAGGAGACCTTCATCCGCGCGTGGCGGCAGATCGGTTCGTACCGGGCTGCGTGCAAACTGTCCACGTGGCTTTATCGCATTGCGATCAACGCCTGCTTGAACTGGCGTCAGCGGGAAACCCTGCGCGTGGAAGTGGAGGCGGGCTGGGCCGAGACCAAAGGGACGGCGGATTTGTCAGCGGAAAGGACGCTGGCCGGAAACGAAACGGGCCGCAGCGTCCACGCCGCCCTGCTCAAATTGCCGGCGAAACAGCGCGCGGCCATTTTGCTGACCGTTTACGACGGCCTCAACCACGCCGAGGCGGCGGAAGTTTTGGGGTGTTCGGAAACGACCGTCTCGTGGCGCGTGTTCGCCGCCCGGAGAAAATTGCAACGCTGGCTTGCCGCCGCGGGAGAAGCCCTATGAAACGCATTGATTTGGAGTCGCAAATAAAGTCCGTGCGCGTGCCTGAACGCGACGAGGAGTTTTTTCGGGACTTGCCGCAACGCGTGCTGGCCCGCACCCAGGGCGCCCCGGAACCGTCGCCCCTGCCGCGATCTTTTTCTTTTTCGCTGTTCGCCATTCAAACGTCAAAATTTGCCCTTCCCGCCCTGGTTCTCGGCTTCTGCCTCTGGCAAAGCCGGATGCCCCAGGCGGCTTTTCGCGCTTTGCAAGAGGACAGACAGGAGGTGCGCGTGGCCCTCGCGCAGGTGCATTCGAGCCTCGACACTCTTATGCGCGACGAACACGGCTTGCACTATCTAGTCCAGGACCAGCCATGAGCGATTTCCAGCCAGCCATCCATGTGGAGCAGGAACCGGTTCCGGCGGCAGAGAGCGCGGACGCTTCCGCACCGAGGATCGTCGAAGACCTGGTCCACCAGGCCGAGCGGGTTTTCGCCAGCGACATCCATCTGCAAATGGATCACAATGGCGCCGCGGTTTCCTTCCGGCTGGACGGCCTGATGACTCCGGGGGGGCGGCTTTCCGCCGATGTTGCCGAGCGGGTGTTTGGCCGGATCAAGTTCCTCGCGCGACTGAAGACTTATCAGGAGTCCATGCCGCAGGACGGTCGGATTGACCGCGGCGATGTGCAGGGGCAATGCGATATTCGCGTGGCCACTTATCCGACAGTTACGGGCGAAAAAATCGTCTTGCGCCTTTTCAATCCCGCCGCCGCCAAGGGGATTGAGGAACTGGATTTTCCCGGCGAAGTTTCTACTGAGTTGCATCGTTTTCTGCGGCAGCCTTCGGGCATGATGCTCCTGACCGGACCGGCCGGCAGCGGCAAGACCACGACAATTTACGCCTGCCTTCGCGCCCTGGCTGAACCGGGCGGACGGCACATAATCACGATTGAAGACCCGGTGGAACAAATCGTCCCGGGCGTCATGCAGACCGAGGTGAGCGAGGCGCGGGGGCTGGATTTCGCGAAGGCCGCGCGGCATTTGCTGCGGCAGGACCCGCAGGCACTGGTCATCGGGGAAATCCGCGACGAGGAGACCGCGAACATCGCCGTGCGCGCGGCGCTGACCGGGCATCTGGTTATTTCGACCTTGCACGCCGGTTCGTGCCAGGGTGTGCTGGAAAGGTTGCTGGTTCTTTGCGCCGACCGCTCGGCGATTGCGGCGGCGGTGGAACTGATTTTGAACCAACGCCTGATGCGGCGGCTGTGCCGGGAGTGCCGCGGGACGGGCTGTGCGGCCTGCCTGCAAACCGGCTATCAAGGGCGCGTGCCGCTGGTGGAATGGCTGCAAATCAACGACACATTGCGCGCGCAGATTCGCGCCCACCAGTTGCAGGGCGTCTCGCCGCAACGCGCGCTGGAGGAATCGGCGCGGCTGCTGTTGCAACAAGGCGTCACCAACCAATCGGAGCTGCGGCGAATTTTCGGCTTATGAAAAACGACGAGTTTTCCTTCTTCAACCAGCAACTGGCCGCGATGGTGCGCGACGGCATCCCGCTCGAAAGCGCGTTGAGGCGGCTGTGCGAGGGCATGCGCCGGGGCCAACTGCGCTCCGAATTGGAAACGCTGGAGGCCGATCTGGCCAGAGGCGTGCCGTTGCGCGAGGCGGTCGCCGCCCGGCGGCTGCCGGACCTCTATCGTCACATGCTCGAAGTCGGCGCGCAAACCAACAACCTGCCCGCCGTACTGACGATGCTGGCCGACTACTACCAGCGCCGGCATGTTGTCTTGACGCGGCTGAAGGGGCTGATGGTTTATCCGGCGATTGTGTTCGTCGGGGCGTTTGTGCTGTCGTGTTTGCTGGCTTTCCTGTTGCACACAATGGTGGCGTCCGTTGGTGGTTTTGCAAGTGAGTATTACATGCGGGCGCTGCCTGCGGGCGCCCGAATCCCAGTTTGGTTGGTGCCTGCCTTTACGGGGGTGATCGCACTGGTGATTTGTGGCGCCCTTGCCCTGCCGCAAGTGCGAGGCGTGTTGCGGTGGCGGATTCCGGCTTTGCGCGAGGCCAGCCTGGCCCAGGTCGCCTCCTCTATCGCGCTCATGCTCAAGAGCGGAGTGCCGTTGGACAGCACGCTCGGCCTGATGGAACGTCTGGAAGGCGGCACTCCCGCCGGGAATGAAATCCACCTGTGGCGGGAGCGGCTCGCTTCCGGTGTGGGGCATTTCGAGGGGATGGCGGCGCACGGGCGCATTTTTCCGCCGCTGTTTGTCTGGACGGTATCGCAATCCCACGAGGATCTGCCCGCCGGATTTCAGCACGCCGCCGAGATTTATCAGGCCCGCGCCGCCTATCGCTCGGAACTGTTTCTGTATTCGGCGTTGCCGTGCTCGGTGTTGATGCTGGGGATTTTGATCCTGGCTCAGATTCAACCGATGATCATCATGTTTAGCTCGCTTATGAGAGCGGAGGGCATGATGGGTGGCGATTAGGTGGCAGGACGAAATGATTTGCACCGTGAATGGAGGAACTAACATTTTGCTTCTGTGTTTGGTGGGTCTGTTTGGGCTCTGCGTTTCGATGGTGATGGGCGGCGGCCTGGTCTTTCTCCTCCATTTTCTCATCTCGCTGCCGATGCGGCGGGCGGAACGGGCGCGTCTGTTTCTCGATTTGGCCGAACCGGCGCTCACGCAGGGGCGGCCGCTGGAGGAGACGTTGATTTCCGCTTCGCGCAGCGGCGATGCTTCGCTGGGTGCGCGCTTTCACCTGATGACCGCCTGGCTGGAGCGAAACCTGAGCTTGAGCGACGCGCTGGACAAAGTGCCCCGTTATTTGCCGCCGCAAATCACGGCCATGTTGAAGGCCGGCCAGAGGCTCGGCGATTTGCGAAAGGTCTTTCCGGCGTGCCGTCAACTATTGAAAGATGGCGTATCCCAGACTCGCGGCGCGATAAGTTACCTGGTCATTCTGACGCTGGTCATCACGCCGATCGGCACCTTTGTGCTCGGTATGATGCAGGTATCTATCATCCCGAAGTTTAGGGCAATCAGCCTTGACACCGAAGGCAGCGCGGCTGGAATTAACTTTCTCTACCATCATGGGGCGCTGTTGATCATGCTCCAAATCGGATTGCTGTTCTTGCTGTGGCTGGCTGCGCTGATTTACCTTGCCGGGCCGCGCCTCGCTGTTTGGTTACCGGTTTTGGACCAAGTTTATTACCATTTGCCGTGGCGCAGAAAGCGGATGCAGCGCGACTTCTCCACACTCCTCGCCATCCTGCTGGATTCCGGCGTGCCGGAATCGGAGGCTGTGGCGCTTGCCGCCGATGGCACGGCGAACACGGTTTTTCAACGGCGCGCCGCGCGGGCGGTGGAGAATTTGAGGCAGGGGATGAATTTGACACGGGCCGTAGAGGCGCTGGATGATACCGGCGAATTTGCGTGGCGTCTGGCCAACGCGGCGCACGGCCGGACGGGCTTTCTGCAAGCGCTGGCCGGCTGGCATGAATCGCTGGACGCCAAGGCATTCCAACAGGAGCAAGCCGCCGCGCACGGCATCACCAGCGCGCTGGTGCTGTGGAGCGGGCTTTATGTCGGCGCCGTGGCGATATCCGCATTCACGTTTCTGACTTCGATCATCAACTCCTCCGATTTATGGTAACGCGCGAACACAAACAGACGGCTCGCCGGGAGGCTCGCCCTACCGGCGTGGCAGGGCGTCGCTCCCGCGGAGCCTCCTCCCCGCGCGGCATGGTGCTCATTGAATTGGTGGTCGCCATCGCCATACTCGCCATCGCCTTCCTTCCGCTGGCTTACGGGGCCGGTTCCACCATCAAGCGTTTCCGCGCCAATTACGACCGCGCCGTCGCGATGGAGATTGTGGATGGAGAAATGGAAATTCTCGCCGCCGGGGAATGGCGCGCCTTTCCCGAAGGCTCGCAACCCTACGCCGTGAACGCGAAAGCGGCGGGCAATTTGCCGCCTGGAAAATTCCAGTTCACCCGCGCGGGGAACCATCTCCGCCTGGAATGGTCCTCCACGGAAAAGCGGGGCATCCTCGGCGTCGTCCGGGAGGTGACGGTTCCATGAAAACCCTGATCCAAAAGGCAGAAGGCAAAGGGCTAAAGACTAAAAGTTTCAGGCTTCGCCTTTTAGCCTTTCCGGTCCGCGCTCGCCAGCGCGGTTACCTGCTCATCGAGTTGCTGGTGTATATCGCCGTGCTTGCGGTGGTTCTGGCGATTACAACGAAGGCATTCTATCGTTGCTGGGACGACAGCAAGGCACTCAGCCGCAATGCCGATGACATCAGCCGCGCCCTGCACGCGGGCGAGCAATGGCGGGCCGACCTTCGCGCTGCCACGGGAGCCGTGGAATTGACACGGACCGGCGACGGGGAACGCTTCCTGGTTCCCTCCGCCGCCGGGCCGATTATTTACACCTTCGCGGCGGGAGAACTCCGCCGTCAAACCCCTTCCCCGGCGCCCACCTATCTCATGCTCTCCAATATTCAATCCTCGCAAATGCAATCCGACCAGCGCCAGCGCGTGCAGGCGTGGACATGGGAACTGGAACTCAAACCGACGCGAAAGGATGCCAAGGTCCGGCCGCGCTTCACCTTTGAAACCGTGGCCGGCCCGGCGAACACCCGATGAAAACCCGAATCGTCAACATCCGCCGCCAGCGGCGGTCCTGCGGCGGTTCCGCCGTGCTGCTCCTGCTGGCCTTGCTGGCCGTGATGCTCATGCTGATCGCCGCCAACGCCGCCGTGTTGAACCGGCTCGAAAAGGATATGAAGGGCATGGAGAAACGGCAAATCCAGCGGCTCGACGCGTCCGCAAAGCCGCAATTGCGTCCTGCACAGGAAGCGACCAACCAACCCGCCCGATAATAAGTCCGCCCGATTTCAGGAATCACCATTCACAATTCGAAAATGAACCTGCCCCGGCAATTGGACAAAGTGGAAACCATCGAGCGTTCGATCAGTTGTTTCGAATTGGGCTTGTTGAGCTTGTTGCCAGTGATCGGCCTCCCCATGGCGGTCCGGTCGCTCTTCCAGTATTTCCGTGTGCATGGAGAGCAGGCCGGCTTGCGCAATCCCGTCAACCGCTTGCGGCAATGGGGCCTCTTGTTCGCGGCGCTTGGAGCCGCAGAGTTTGTGGTAATCCTCCTCGCTATCGCCGGTTGTATCGCATCGTCCTATCTCCGCAACAATCCTTAACCAAAATTAGTAGCGATAGTGCTCCGCCTTGTAAGGGCCGTCCGGAGAAATGCCCAGGTAGGCGGCCTGCTTTTTGGTCAGACGTGTGAGCTTGACACCGATTTTCTCCAGGTGCAGGCGCGCCACTTCCTCGTCGAGCTTTTTGGGCAGGCGATAGACGCCCGGCTTGTAGGCGCTCCGGTTTTCCCAGAGATCCAATTGAGCCAGGACCTGATTGGAGAAGGAATTGGACATGACGAAGCTGGGATGGCCAGTGGCGCAACCGAGGTTGACCAATCGCCCTTCGGCTAGGAGATAAAGGCTGTGGCCGTCGGGGAAGGAGTATTTGTCCACCTGCGGCTTGATGTTGAGCTTCTTGATGCCCGGACGCCGATTGAGCAAGTCCACTTGAATCTCGTTGTCGAAGTGGCCGATGTTGCAGACGATGGCCTGGTCTTTCATTTTTTCCATGTGCGCCACGGTGATGACCTCGCAATTGCCCGTGCAGGTGACGTAAAGGTCGGCCCGCCCGAGAGTGTCCTCAACGGTGGCAACCTCGAAGCCTTCCATCGCGGCCTGGAGGGCGTTAATCGGGTCCACTTCGGTGACGATGACGCGCGCGCCGAAACCGCGCAGGGAGTGGGCGGAGCCTTTGCCCACGTCGCCGTAACCGCAGACGCAGGCGACTTTGCCGGCGACCATGACGTCGGTGGCGCGTTTGATGCCGTCGGCCAGCGACTCGCGGCAGCCGTAGAGATTGTCGAACTTGGACTTGGTGACCGAGTCGTTGACGTTGATGGCGGGGACGAGAAGTTTGCCCGCTTCCTTCATTTGGTAAAGACGATGGACGCCCGTGGTGGTTTCTTCGCTCACGCCCTTCCAGTCCTTTGCGATGCGATGCCAGAGGCCGGGCTGCTCCTTGAGCACGCGCTGCAACAGCGCCTTGATGACTTCCTCCTCGTGCGATGCACTGGGTGTTTTGACCCAGCCGCTGCCGTCTTCCAATTCATAGCCCTTGTGAATGAGGAGCGTCGCGTCGCCGCCGTCGTCCACGATCAATTGGGGGCCTAAGCCGCCCGGATGAACCAGGGCCTTCAGGGTGCAATCCCAATACTCCTCCAGAGTCTCGCCCTTCCAAGCGAAGACCGGCACGCCGGTCTTGGCAATGGCCGCCGCCGCGTGGTCCTGGGTGGAGAAAATATTGCAACTGGCCCATCGCACCGATGCGCCCAGCGCTGTCAAGCTCTCGATGAGGACCGCCGTTTCGATAGTCATGTGCAACGAGCCGGTGATGCGCACGCCGGCCAGCGGGCGGGCGGACGCGTATTTGCGCCGGATGGACATCAGGCCGGGCATTTCGTGCTCGGAAATGTCAATGGCCTTGCGCCCGTATTCGGCCAGGCTCAAGTCCTTGACTTTGAAGTCCGGTTGACCGTTGCCGTTTTTGGCGGCGGAGGCCGGGGCGCGTTTTGTTCTGCGAGAGGGTGATAATTTTATGGCGGGCATAAGTTGGCTTCTGTTTTTGGGATGCGGCTGGTGACAGTTTTACTTGACGGCCTTTTTCAATGCGGCCGTTTTGTCCGTCTTCTCCCAAGTGATGGAATCCAGGTCGTCAATTTTGCCGAAGTGGCCGTAGTTGGTTGTCTTGGAGTAAATGGGGCGCAGCAGGTTGAGTTGCCTGATGATGGCGGCGGGCTTGAAGTTGAACACGGCCCGGACCGCCTCCTCGATCTTTTCGTCGCTGACCGTCCCCGTGCCAAAAGTATCCACACAAACGGAAACGGGGTCGGGGTAGCCGATGGCGTAGGCGAATTGGATTTCCGCGCGCGTGGCCAGGCCCGCCGCCACGATGTTCTTGGCGACGTAACGGCCCATGTAGGCCGCGCTCCGGTCCACTTTGGAGGGGTCCTTGCCGCTGAAAGCGCCGCCGCCGTGCCGGCCCATGCCGCCATAGCTATCCACAATGATCTTGCGCCCAGTCAGCCCCGTGTCCCCCTGCGGGCCGCCGACCACGAACCGGCCGGTCGGGTTGATGAGAAATTGGGTTTCCTTGTCCAGCAGGTCTGCCGGGAGGACTTTGCGGACGATCTCGCGGATGATGAAGTCCTTGATTTCCTTGTGTTTGACATCCGCGGAGTGCTGGGTGGAAACGACGACGTTGACGATCCGCGTCGGCCGGCCATTCTCGTACTTGACGGAGACCTGCGTTTTGGAGTCGGGGCGAAGCCAGGGGGCCTTGCCGGCTTTGCGGACGCGGTTCAACTCCCGGCCCAGCCGGTGGGCGAACATGATCGGCGCCGGCATCAGCTCCGGTGTTTCGTCGCAGGCGTAGCCGAACATCAATCCCTGGTCCCCCGCGCCCTGCTCGTCG
>Ga0302320_10017443_pt1 | contig 14571 bp, 4 predicted proteins | sample Bog_T0_3_FD_202130 | JGI IMG/M metagenome (GOLD analysis project Ga0302320, IMG submission 202130) | Peat permafrost microbial communities from Stordalen Mire near Abisko, Sweden - Bog_T0_3 | ecosystem: Environmental > Terrestrial > Soil > Wetlands > Peat | place: Sweden: Abisko, Stordalen Mire...
CGCATGTCTCGCTCAGCGTGATGCCTGGATTGCGCAGCTATGCAGGCCCTCTGCTCGGTGCGGAACACCGGACCGTCGTGGAGTTCGACACCTTCCCCGACTTCCGGTTTCTGGGCGTGCGCTGCTTCCTGGGAAAAGACGCCGTGCTCTTGCCGGTCATGCCGCAAGATCCGCAACCCGCCTGTAATCCCTTCGGCAGCGTGTCGCTGGCGTTTTCAGCTCCGGTCATTGCGCCCGAGATCAAGGCGCATTTGACTCTGACGCCGGATCTGGCGGCGGGCCGCACCGACTACGATCCCTGGGCCAATGTTTATCCCACCAGCGCGCTGGGAACGGCGCATCGACGCGGAACTGAATATACGGTCGATCTTCCCGAGCACTTACGCGCCTTTCAAAGTTATTCCGTTGCATCCCTAGGGGCCGTGCGGGATGAGTTCGGGCGCAGGCTGCGCGGCACGGACGCCATGAATTTTCGCACCGATCATCGGCCGCCTCGCCTGAAAGTCACTCATCCCGTCGCCGTACTGGAGAAGGATGCGCCCACTCGCATGCCCCTGTATGTCACCAATCTCACGGACGTCGACATTCACTACCGCAAGCTCACATCGGACGGTCTTACCGGCGGCCTTACTTTCAATCAATCCATCGACAGACCATGGGACATCGCCTACGCGACTCCCGTGAAGATTCGTGAATTGCTCGGCGGTCAATCGGGATTGGTGAGCGGCAGCTTTAGTCCCCATCCGACTCCCCCGTCCGCCGATGGACCGGAGTATTTCGATGACTCGCAAGACGACGACCCGGGCCTGCGGCGCGACCGCAAAGCTCAGGATTTTCTGGTCGAAGTGACGCCGTTTCAGGTGCACGTGAAGCTGGGGGCCTACAACACTCTGGTCTGGGTGACCTCGCTGGCGCACGGCACCCCCATCGCCAAAGCCAGGGTACGCATATACGAGGACAGCTACCAAGGATTGACGGCGACGCCGGACGTACTCGGAGAAGCGACCACCGATCGCGATGGAGTCGCGATGCTCCCCGGCCGGGAAGTCTTGGAAGCCCGCGGCGCGACGCGTCTGCGGAATCCGCGCGACGTGCTCATGGTTCGAGTGGATGCCAACGGCGAGATGGGTGTGCTGCCGCTGGATGGATCGTTCGAGGTCGACACTTATCGAGCGTCGCGCGGCAAATTCTGGTCCGGATACGTGCCCGATCAGAACCACATTCATGCCTGGGGATCGACCGCCCAGGGCGTGTACAAACTCGGCGACACGGTTCAGTACAAGATTTACGTTCGCAATCAAAATAACGCGACGCTCGAACCGGTGGCGCAGCGCGACGGCTACAAACTCGAGATCGCCGATCCCACGGGCAAGACCGTCAAGATGGAGGCGGATGTATCGCTGTCGGAATTTGGCGCCTACGCGGGAACATTTCGCGTGCCGGCAACGGGTGCCGTGGGGTGGTACGAATTTCGGCTGAGCGGCCCGACGTTGGGTGCGGGATCGACGCCTTCGGGACTTTGGACGCCCATGCGCGTACTCGTCGCCGACTTCACTGCGGCCCCGTTCCAGGTGCAGGGCACTTTGAACGGCCAGTCCTTCGAACCCGGAGATAACGTCGAGGCCGAGACCCAGGCATCCTTGCACGCGGGAGGGCCCTATGCGAACGCCGCCTCTCGGGTAACGGCGAGGCTGTTTCCACAGGCCGTGCAGTTCGACAACCCGGCTGTTGCAGGGTTCGAATTTGCGAGCGTCGAACCGGGAGGGCAGTGCACGTTTCGGCGCGCTCCGGAGGTCTTGACGGTGCACCAATCCGACGGCTCGGTCGACGGCAAGGGAGAATTGACGACACGCTTTCAATTGCCGGACGCCGAGATGGTGAGCGCTCGGCTCGAGGTTGAAAGTGCGATACGCGACGAGCGAGGTAAATATGTCGCGAACCGCGTCACCGCGCAGTACCGTGGGCGCGATCGTCTGATCGGATTGCGCACCGATCGCTGGACATTCGAAGAAGGAAAGCCGGCGAACATCCAATATATCGTCGTCGACCAGAACGGGCGGACAGTGGCGGGTGTGCCCGTCAGCATTTCCGCCGGCGTCGAGGTGGTCAGCGCCGCGCGTGTCAAGGGTGCTGGCGACGCGTATTTGACCAGCTACCAGCCACGATGGGAACCCGAATCCTCGTGCGACGGCGCTTCAGCCAACGGTCCGCAGACTTGTACCCTCACTCCGAGCCGGCCGGGCCTCTACAGCGTCGTGGCTCGCATCAAGGACACTCACGGCCGTTCGCATTCCACTGAGTCGTGCCTGTGGGTGACCGGCAAAGGCAGAGTGCTGTGGCAGGAGCCGGCGGACATGAGTCTGAGCGTGGTTCCCGAGAAGCAATCCTACAAGGTCGGCGAGCGGGCGCGGTATCTGATACGAAATCCCTTTCCCGGCGCGCATGCGTTGATCACCATTGAGCGGTTCGGCGTCATCAAGCGATGGGTACAGACGCTAACGGGCAATACGCCCGTCATCGAGTTCAAAATCGAGCCGGATTTCATGCCGGGGTTCTATTTATCCGTGGTGGTGACGTCGCCACGGGTCGCCGCGGCGCCGGGAACATCGCCTCTGAACAAGGACGGCGTCGATCTCGGGCGCCCCACGTACCGCATCGGCTATGTCAAGGTGCCGGTGCAAGATCCCTATAAAATGCTCGATGTGCGCATCGAAAGCGATCGGCCGTCGTACAAGCCTCGCGATACGGTGAAAATCGAACTCGCGGCGCAGCCACACAAACCGGGCTTTCAGCGCGCGCCGGTCGAGTTCGCGGTGGCCGTACTCGACGAAGCCGTATTCGACCTCATCCAGGACGGCACAAGTTACTTCGATCCTTATCGCGGACTCTATGAGTTCGACAATCTCGATCTGGTCAATTACTCGTTGTTGTCGCGGCTCGTCGGTCTGCAGAAGTTCGAAAAGAAGGGTGCCAACTCCGGCGGCGACGGCGGCGCCGGATTCGACATGCGAAACATTACTCAATATGTGGCGTATTGGAATCCGTCGATAAGCGCGGATGAGCGCGGGCATGCGTCGTTGTCTTTCACGCTGCCCGACAATTTGACGGGCTGGCGGGTGTTCGCGATTGCCGTGACTCCCGCAGACCGCGTCGGCCTCGGTGATTACAAATTCAAGAGCAGTAAACTGACCGAGCTGCGGCCGGTGTTGCCGAATCAATTGACGGCGGGCGATCGATTCACGGCCGGATTCAGCGTGCTCAACCGATCTGAAAAGACCCGCACCTTGAGCGTGGATATTGCCGCTCGCGGACCCATCGAGAACGGCAGCGCAAAGACACATCAAATCATCACGCTGGCACCGTTCAAGCGTGAAACTCTCTGGCTGCCGGTGACCACGACCGCGGACGGTACTCTGGAGTTCACCGCGGTGGCGGCCGATTCGGCCGACCGGGACGCGTTGCGGCAATCTCTCGCGGTCCACAGGCGCGTCTCGCTCGATGTGGCCGCGAGCTACGGCACCACGGAGTCCGCGGCCGTCGATGAACCATTGAAGTTCCCGGCGGACCTGATGCCGTCCGTCGGTGAATTGACCATCACGTTCACTCCATCGGTGCTCGGTAATGTCGACGGCGCTTTTCGGTACGTCCGGGACTACCCCTATCTGTGCTGGGAGCAACGACTGACCAAGGCGCTGCTGGCCGCCAGCTACTTGCAGCTTCGCGGCTATCTGGCGGCCGACTTGAATTGGCCGCAAGCCCGACAGCTTCCGCAGGCGCTGCTCGACGATGCCGCCGGTTTTCAGGCTCCCAATGGCGGTATGGATTTCTGGACTCCTCAAGACGAGCGAGTCAGTCCTTACTTGTCGGCGGCCACTGCGTTGGCGTTCAATCGGCTGCGCGCCGCGGGTTATCGCGTGCCGGACGAGGTGCAGAAGAATCTCGATACTTACTTGGACCGGCTGTTGCGGGACAGCAGCGCGCCGTCGTTCTACAGCGAAGGCATGGTCTCGAGCGTGCGCGCGGTTGCCTTGCAATCTCTGGCTGAGCGCCAATTGCTCAAAACCGCCGATTTGCAGCGCTACGAACCTTACGCCGCGCAGATGGATCTGTTCGGGCTCGCGGCATTCCTCGATGCGGCCGTCAAGGTCAAGGGAGCGCAAGTCCTGGCGGCATCGCTGGCCCGTCAGATACTTGCCCACGCCGACCAAAGCGCGGGACAGTTTCAATTCAGCGAAACCTGGGACGACGGTTACAGCCAAATGCTGGCGACGCCCATGCGCAGTGAGTGCGCCATATTGACCGCGTTTCTGCACTATGGAGCAACCGACGCCGGCGCCAAACTCCTGGCAGACGTGCCCTTCAAACTGGTACGCAGCATTACCCAATCGCGCGGCAGCAGCGATCATTGGGAAAACACCCAGGAGAATCTCTACTGTACCTCCGCGCTGGCTGAATACGCCGCTATCTACGAGAAACAGACTCCCGCTCTCGACGTACGGGCCTCTCTGGACGGCGCGCATTTGGGGACCGTTCAGTTCGCCAGCTTGCGCGACCCGCCGAAGGTGCTGCGGCGGGCGAACGGCAAACAGGATGCCGGGCATGCGGTCACGCTGCGCATCGATCGCGGCGGTCTAGGCCGCCTCTATTACTCAACGCGTCTGAGCTATTCGCCGACCGATGCGGCGGCCAAGCAGACCAACGCCGGAATCGAAGTGCATCGTGAATATAGTGTGCGGCGCGCGGGCCGATGGCAGTTGCTGACGACGCCGGTCAGCGTCAGGCGCGGCGACTTGGTTCGAGTCGACTTGTACTTGTCGCTGGCGGCACCCCGTCATTTCGTGGTGGTGGACGATCCGGTGCCCGGCGGCCTGGAGCCGGTCGATCGGGATCTCGCCACGGCCTCCACGGTCGACGCGGAGGCGTCCGACTTCTCGCCTTCCGGTGGTTCGTTCTGGTTCAAATACTCCGACTGGAGCGAGTACGGCATTACGTTGTGGAACTTTTACCACCGAGAACTCAAGCACGACGCGGCGCGCTTTTATGCCGACTATTTGCCGGCGGGAAACTATCACCTGAGTTATGGCGCGCAGGCCATGGCAGAAGGACAGTTCAGCGCGGCGTCGACCAAGGCAGAGGAAATGTACGATCCGGATGTCTATGGTAAGGGAATGCCGGCCCAATTCGCGGTGGGACACTAGTGAATCGGCGCGCCGCTTGGGCGGCCGTCGTCATTGTTGCATTGGCGGCCTGCGCGCTGGCACTGGCAACCAAACGCTCGCTGCTCGAGTTCCCGGACGATCCACTGGGAGCCGGTGATTTGGCGATCAAGCCGCAGGTGCTAGCCAGAGATGGCACGCCGCTGAGCTACACGCTCGAGAACCATTGGAACACAACGGATATCGTGCCGCTGTCTTCGGTTCCAGCGTTGATGCGACGCGCCTTCATCGCGGCAGAGGATCAGCGTTTTTACGAACATCACGGCGTCGATTGGCCGGCGCGTTTCGCGGCGGTCTGGCAGAACCTGCGTGCTATGTCTGGGGTACGCGGTGCCGGTACCATCACTGAGCAAGTGGTGCGGATGATTCATCCGCGCCCGCGCACGCTGTGGTCCCATTGGGTCGAGGGTTTCGAGGCGACACGCCTGGAACGGCGGGTCTCGAAGGCGCAGATACTTGCCTTCTACCTCAATCAAGTTCCATACGCGGATCGGCGCCGCGGAGTGGTGCAGGCGGCGCGCCTGTACTTCGATCGGGGCTTAGACACTTTGTCTGCGGCCGAGCAGCTGTCGCTTGCAGTGTTGGTACGCTCGCCATGGGGAATGGATTTGCGGCACAACCGGCCTCGGGCGCAACGCGCTATCGACCACCTGGCCGATCGGATGATGCAGCGTGGATATTTGACGGCGGAGCAGCGCGAGCAGGTACGCGCCGACCAATTGCTGCTCGGGTCGCCGCGCGATGTCATGGATGCCAGTTATTTCGTCAGCCATGTTCTGGATCAGTCGATGAACAGTGGACAGCCGGCTCGCGCCCGGATACGTACCACCCTGGATCCGCATTTTCAACTTCTGACTCAGCAAATCCTGGATTCCGCGCTCTGCGCAATGGCGAAACGCAGAGTGCGCGACGGAGCCGTGTTGGTGATCGACACGGAGCGAAATGAAATTCAGGCATGGGTGGTCGGCCGGACCCATTCGAGCGCCGGCCCCGCCGAGCCGGCATCCAACGGCTACGACACCATCATGACCCCGCGGCAGCCCGGTTCGACCATGAAGCCGCTGCTCTATGCCTTGGCTCTAGAACGAGGCTGGACTGCCGCCACCCTGATCGACGATTCGGAAATGAGCGAATCCGTGGGCGGCGGTCAACATACCTTTCATAATTACAGTCACGTGCACTACGGTCCCTTGAGATTGCGGGAGGCGCTGGGCAACTCCTTGAATGTTCCAGCGGTAAGAACCCTTAAGTTCGTTGGACAGGACCGTTTCTTGGATCGACTGCATGTGTTGGGCGTCACCAGCCTCACCCAGCATCCGGATTTCTACGGCGACGGTCTCGCGTTGGGCAACGGAGAGGTTTCCTTGTACGAGATGGCGCAGGCCTACACGGCTCTTGCGCGTCAGGGTGACTACCTGCCGATCGCCTACTCGACGGACGAAGCGGACAATCGGTTGGTGGGGGGCGGCCCCAGAGGTACCCGGGTATTCTCCCCGGAAGTCGCCACCCTGATCGGCAACATTCTGGCAGACCCCGATGCGCGCTTGCGCGAGTTCGGCGCCGGCCTGCAGTTTCCGGTGCAGACTGCGATCAAGACCGGCACATCGACCGACTATCGCGATGCCTGGGCCATCGCTTTCGACTACCGGCACACCGTGGCAGTTTGGATGGGCAATCTCGATGGCACGGCCATGGACGGAGTCACCGGCGCAGTGGGGCCGGCCATGGTATTGCGGTCGGTGTTCTCGGAACTGAATCGAAATGGGGAAACCCGGGACCTCCCCTTGAGCCGCCGGCTCCTATCCGCCAAGATTTGCCGGCGCGACGGGCGGCTCGCCGATGATGCGTGCGAGTCGACCGATGAGTGGTTCTTACCCGGCACCCTCCCCGCACAATCCGAGCGGGCGGTGCAATCAGACAGTGAGCCTTCGCGCCAGGCGCCTGCAGTGTATCGCTTGCTGCAACCTACCGCGGGTTTGCATGTGGCCCGCGATCCGCGGATTCCAAAGGAATTCGAAGCCTTGCCCATGCAAGTGGCGCCGGTCCCGGGCATGCGCACAGTGGCTTGGTACGTCGACGGCCGGGAGGTGTCGAGCACCTCCGTCGCTGGCTACGCGTGGCCCTTGGCAGCAGGCGCCCATGAGGTGTATGCGCGGATTTGGCACGCCCACCCACAGGACGCACACGCACAGAACGCCCATACGACCGACGTGATTCGCTTCTACGTCCACTAGGAATGGCAGCATAATCCGCTGCCCAGGTTACGCGAGGAAGCGCACTTGCCGCTCAATAGAACGCAATGCCATCGGACGCCCCGTGCGCGCCATCGCTCTAGGGAGGAGTGTTTGTCCCCATGGGAGGAGTGTCGTTTTCGACTTCCAGTCCATCGGAATACAGGGTGTCCTCTTCGTCATCGAGGTTCAGGACCGCATCGGGGTTGCGTGCCTTCTGGTGCGCCGTATGGTCGACCGCTTGCGTGCGTTCAGCGCCATCCAAGGCGTTGCCACGAAGCTCCTTCTCACCTGACTGACCGGCACGCGCCCGGTCATTTTCACTATTTGTGTTGCCCATGCGTTACTCCAATGGCGAATGTGACAGCCGCACACTATGCCGGGTCGCGGACCTGCGCCATCCGTGGGGTGCGAGGACTGCTTGTAGGCGCCGGCCGACAATTGGGAACATCGGATCGGTGTATCCTTCGAACCGAATGAACCAAACCGCATTCGCGCTTGTATTCGCTGTGACGGCGCTCGGTTCAATCGCGTACGCGGCCGATCCACAGCCCTACAAGGTGGAATTGGCGTCGGTCGGGGATGGCGATATGGACGCCACTCTCAAGACCACGTCCGACCTGCTGACTCTGCGCGGCACGGCGCCCGTGAGTCCCTTTGGCCTGATCGCCCGGGCGCGCGGCGATGTGGACCGGCTCAAAACCGCGGTGGAAAGCTTCGGCTACTACCAGAGCGCCGTGGCGATCAAAATCAACGGCATGATGCTCACTAATCCGGCGTTGGGCGACGCCTTGAATGTCCTGCCGAAGGGCAGCGATGCGCAAGTCTCGATCGGCTTCACCTTGGGGCCGCTCTACCATCTGGGCCGAATCGACGTCGACGGTGAACTGCCTGATGGAATTCGAAACGCCTTAGGGCTAACCACCGGAGAGCCGGCCGTGGCCGCGACCGTGCTCGCGGGCGGCGCACGCCTGCTCACCACCCTGCAAGAGCGCGGATATGCTTTTGCGCAGGTGGCTCCTCCCGTGGCTTACGAGGCCGCCGATACGCCCGTACTCGATGTTCGTTTTCATGTCGTGGTCGGCGCCAAAGTCAACATCGGCGAGGTCCGCATGCAGGGCCTGCAGCGCGTACACGAGTCGCTGTTGAGAGCCCGGCTCATGCTGCATACCGGCGACCCCTACAGCCCTTCCGCGATTGAGCGGGCGCGCCACGACTTACTGGGCTTGGGCGTGTTCGGTCAGGTCAGCGTGCAGATCGGAACCTCGGTCGATGATTCCGGGGGCGTGCCGGTCACATTCAAATTCCGCGAGCGACTACGCCACGCGATCGGCGTCACCGCGGCCTATTCCAGCGATCTGGGCGGCAGCGGCGGTATCACCTGGACCGACCGTAATGTATTCGGAAATGCGGAGCAGTTGAGCTTCGCCGCCTCGGTGATCAATCTGGGCGGCAGCGACACCACCGGCGTGGGCTACGACACCAGCGCGAAATATCTAATGCCGGATTTCGGTCACCGGGATCAGTCCCTGCAGTTCGCGGTCGGCGCCATCAAGCAGTCGCTTCAGGCCTACGATCAGACGGCGCTCACCACCGGCGTCACTTTGGCCCGCAAGATCACCAGTCAGTGGAGCGTCAGTGTCGGGGGTGCCACCACCGAAGAGAGAATAACCCAGATCACCAGTGAGAAAATCTGCCAAACGACGGGGCAGAAGCTATGCCAGACGACCGGCGAGATCACCGCCGCCGAGATCGCAGCCGGCGACATCGTGGATCCCATCAGCACGACCTACTATTACACCCTATTGGCAGTGCCGATGAACGTGGCATTCGACTCGACCAATCTGGCCTCGCCACTCGATGATCCGCACCGCGGCCTGCGCGCCTCGGTCAGCGTCACTCCCACTCTGGCGCTGGGACATCCGAATGCCTTGTTCGTGATTAGCCAAATCAAAGCGTCTGCCTACTTCGACCTCGATCATCTGCTGCCCACCGATCCCGGCCGCACCGTGCTCGCGGGCCGCGCGGTGGCCGGACTCGCCGAGGGCGCGAGCGAACTCAGTCTGCCGCCGGATCAGCGCTTTTATGCGGGCGGCAGCGGCACTATTCGAGGTTATGCGTATCAGTCCGTCGGCCCGAAGTTCAAGGATCCGGATCAGACTCCGATCGGGGGCACCGCCATCACAGCGGGAAGCCTGGAATTGCGGCAGCGATTCGGCACGAGCTGGGGCGCGGCGGTCTTCTTGGATGCCGGACAGGTCAGCTCGAGTCTCAAGGCGGTCGCGGGGGAATTCGACCTCGGCGCCGGCGTGGGCCTGCGGTATTACACGCCGATTGGACCGATTCGATTGGACGTGGCCGTGCCCACCAAGCGGCTCCCGCCACCCTACGATGATGCTTTCGAGATCTATATCGGTCTCGGGCAGTCTTTCTAATGCGCCGAACGCTGAAAATCTGTGCGTGGGTCGTGGGCGCCGTTGCGCTGCTCTGCCTGTCGATCGGGGCAGTCGTGTATATTGCCGGCAATACAGACCGCGGCCGCGTGATGATCGAGAGGCTGACCTACGCTGTGACTTCCGGGCATGTCTCCCTTTCGGGATTGTCCGGTTCATTCCCGCAGCAATTGACCCTCGACCGGCTGGAGTTGCGCGACGATCGCGGGGTGTGGCTGTGGGCCGAGAGAGTGAGTCTCACATGGTCGCCGATGGCGCTGCTGGCGCACCGCGTAGACGTCGGCTCGGTACACGCCGGCCGCGTGGACATGCAGCGGCTGCCGCTATCCTCGTCCAAGCAGCATAGCGACGAACCGGTGTCGATACCGCACATTGACGTCGCGGACTTGGCCGTCGATCGGGTCACACTGGGACGGGAGCTTGCCGGCATGCCCGCCGAGCTGGTGCTGCGGGGCAATGCTCATCTGCGTTCCGTACAGGACATGGTCATCGACGCCACCGCGCATCGCATCGACGGCGACGGGAACTATGTGTTGCATTTGCGCTTTGATCCGCAACGCATGGACGCTGTGTTGAATCTGCATGAGCCGGCCGGTGGTCCCCTCGAGAACATACTGCAGCTTCCAGGTCTGGGTGCGCTGGCGGCAACGGTGAATTTGAACGGGCCCCTGGCCGCGGAACGCCTGGAAGTATCGGTCGACGCGGGTGCCTTTCGCGGGCGGGCACACGGTAGTGTCGATCTGAAAGATTTATCGGCGGATCTGGACTTTGACGTCGACTCGCCGGCGTTGGCTCCCCGTCCCGATCTTGCATGGCAGCGCGCGAGCCTGCATGGACGCTGGCATGGGAGCGTCAAGGCGCCGCAAGCGCAGGCCGACATCGAAGTCGATCAATTGCGGCTGCCCGGCGGGACGGCGCTGGCCACGCTCAGAGGCGATGTCACCGCCGGGTCGGGAAAAGCCGAGTTACGTGCGGTGCTGGGCGGCCTGCTGATTCCGGGAACGGCGCCGCGGCTGTTTCAGGATTCGCCGGTGACGCTGAATGCGTCGCTGATCATGGACCAGGTAACGCGGCCATTGGTTGTGACGGCCTCGCATCGGTTGTTTTCGCTGACCGGCTCGGCGCAGACGGCCGCGACCCGAGGTGCACGAAGCGCAGTCCTGGAATTGAAGCTGCCGGACTTGACGCCGCTGGCGGCGCTCGGCGGTCAGCAAGTTCGGGGCAGCGCGCTGCTGAAAGCCCGGCTCAAAAACGACGGCAACGCGACGCACCTGCTGCTCGACGCAAACGCGGTCCTGCAACCCGGCACTGAAATCTGGTCGGGACCCGTGGGAGATCGCGCCGACCTGCAATTATCGGGCGTGTTGACCGGCGAAGCCCTGACCATAGACAGCATGAAATTCACGGGGCGCACGCTGACGCTCACGGCGAGCGGCGCATTGTCCTGGCCGGCCTCGCCGAGCCACGCGGCTTCCACGTTGCGTGCGAGCTGGAATCTCGATGCCGCCGACCTGCGAACCCTGTCGCCGGCTCTGGCGGGTACGCTCAAGGCTTCCGGGTCTCTGAGCGGACCGATCACCGCAATGGGCGGCGCCGCCCACTTGACCTCGACTCTGTCGATGCGCGATTCGCCGACCGGCACTGTGTCCGCCGACATCACATTCCGTGGGCTGCCCACGGCGCTTGCGGGCAGTCTCGAGGCCCAGGGAGTCCTGGACGGGTCGCCGTTGCATGTCGATGTGGGCGTGGAGCGCAGTCCGGGCGGTGCAATCAGGGCCATGGTTCATCGCGTGGATTGGAAGAGCGTTCAAGCGGACGGTGATATCACCATCGCTCCCGCGGGCGCGCAATCCCGCGGACAATTGCGCCTTCAGGTGGGCCAACTCACCGATCTGCAGCATGTGCTCGGCATCGATGTCAAAGGCAGCGTTGCGGGAAACGTGGCATTGCATTCGGATCAGGGGCGCACCCATGCGCAGCTGCATCTGGGCGCCCGCGACCTAGGGGTGGCGTCGCTGGTCGGGAATGCCGAGCTGAGCGCGGAAGGTCTCACCGACGCTTTGGGATTCAAGCTGGATGTGCATGTGCCGAAATTGCGGGGAACCGCGGCGAGCCTGTCGGCCGCGGGTTCGGTGAATCTCGATGCGCGCAAGATAACCTTGACGAGCGCGGTGGCCGACTATCGGGGTCAGGACGCGCATCTGCTCTCGCCCGCGCACGTTGCGCTGGCGAATGGTATCTCCATCGATGCGCTGAAATTGGGAGCGCAACGCGCGGTGCTCGAACTGGCGGGGGAAATCTCGCCGGCGCTCGATATGACCGCGACGTTGCGCCAGGTTCAGCCATCGCTCGTGAATGTGTTCGTGCCGGGACTCCTGGCAGCCGGCACGATTGAAGCTCATGCACAGCTTCGGGGCAGCCTGGCGTCCCCCACCGGAGAAGTACGGCTCAACGCGAGCGGCTTAGGTTTGTCCGACGATGCTGCCTTCGGCCTTCCGCCGGTGGATATTCAAGCAAGCGCGCGATTGATGGGGGATGGCGCGGATATCGATGCACATCTGATAGCCGGCACGCAGTCTCGCCTGAGTGTGGAGGGCCGCGCGCCGCTCGCGGCAGACGGCGCGGTGGATTTGAAAATCCACGGCGACCTCGACGTCGGAATGATCAACCCTCTGTTGGAGGCGCGCGGCCAGCATGCCGCGGGCGAGATCCAGATCGATGCCTCGGTCGCCGGGGACCTCGGCAAACCCAAGATCGGCGGGACGATCTCACTAAGCAAGGGCAGCGTGCGCGACTACGGCCGCGGCGTGAGTCTGACCGACATCACGGCCGACATTGTCGGCAGCGAGGGCAGCTTGGAGATCAAGAGCCTGACGGCGACGGCGGCGCCTGGAACGGTGTCGATGACCGGCACGGTAGGCGTGCTTCAGCCGGGCGTGCCGGTGGACATTCGCATAAAAGCCGACCACGCCCAACCCATCGTGAGCAAGCTCATAACGGCGAATCTCAATGCGGATTTGCACGTCAGCGGCACTGCGCGAGAGCGGCTCGACATTGCCGGGGAGGTGGATTTGGGCCGCACCTTGATCGGGATTCCGAATAGCCTGCCGCCCAATGTCGTGGTGCTCGATGTACGCAGGCGCGGCAACGCGGCGCCGCTGGCCCCCGACAGGCAATTGGTGGTCGGTTTGAATGTGGATGTGAAGGGCCCACAGGAAATTCTGGTGAAGGGCAGAGGATTGGACGCGGAAATGGGCGGCGAACTCCATCTCGGCGGCACGACTGACTCGCCCCTGGTGAGCGGAGGCTTCGACTTGCAGCGCGGAAGTTTTTCACTCGGCAATAAGCTCAATTTTACGGCGGGCCGCATCAGCTTCAACGGCGCCGGGCTCAAGAACAAGATCGATCCGACCTTGGACTTCACCGCGCAGTCGACGGTGGGAAGTGTGACTGCGACTCTGCGTATCACCGGTTTTGCCGACGCACCCCAGTTCGAATTGACGAGCAGCCCGGTCCAACCGCAGGATGAAATCATGTCGCTGCTGCTGTTCGGCGCACCCGCCACACAGCTCTCCGCATGGCAGCTGGCGCAAGTGGGGGCGACGCTCGCGACCTTGGGGGGCGTGGGCGGCGACGGGGGTCTCAATCCCCTGCTCAAGATTCAGAAGAGCTTGGGATTGGACCGCCTGACCGTCGGCGCAGGTACGACCAACACGGCGACGGGAACCGAGAATTCCGGCGCCAGCATCCAGGCAGGGCGCTATATTTCCAAACGGGTGTACATCGAGGCAAAACAGAACACCACCGGTACCAGCCAACTCCAGGCGGACGTGGATTTGACCAAGCATCTGAAGCTGCAGACGCGTCTTGGCAACGGCAACGCGGCCTCCTTGCAAGGGACCACTCCGGAAAACGATCCGGGCAGCAGCATCGGCCTGACCTACCAATTTGAATATTAGAGTCGGCGTTCTGCGAATGGATATAATGCTGGATTATCCGACCGGAGATCAATTAATGACTGTACGGATTCGATTCATTCTCGGCGCTTCACTGGTCGCCGCGACACTGGCCGCCGCCGGATCGATGGGCGCCGAACGTTCGACGCCGAACGATACGCCGGACACAAAAATATCGGTGGTTCCGGAGCCCACCGAATCACCGCGGTATTTGCGGGATGAGTCCAAGACGACTCCGGGATCGGTGAACATCGGCGGACGCGCCCTGGCTTATCAGGCCGAAGCCGGGATATTGGTGGTGCACGTGAAGGATCCTCTGGATGACGACGCACCGCCGCCGCGCGACGACAAGAGCGGACCGCCGCCGCCGCAACCGCCGGAGGTGGGCATGTCCTATGTGGCGTATTTCCGCGGCGACAAAGAGGACTCGCATCGTCCCATCACTTTTTTGTACAACGGAGGTCCCGGCTCATCGACGGTGTGGCTGCACATGGGCGCGTTCGGCCCGAAGCGGGTGGTGACGGCGGACGACACGCACAGTCCGGCGGCTCCGTATCGAGTCATCGACAATGAATATACTTTGCTCGATGCCAGCGATCTGGTGTTCATCGATGCGCCGGGCACGGGATTTGGGCATTTGCGCGGAGCGGACAAGGAGAAGGCCTTTTATGGCGTCGATCAAGACGCGCATGCGTTCGCCAATTTCATCGTGGAA
>Ga0302320_10017444_pt1 | contig 14570 bp, 7 predicted proteins | sample Bog_T0_3_FD_202130 | JGI IMG/M metagenome (GOLD analysis project Ga0302320, IMG submission 202130) | Peat permafrost microbial communities from Stordalen Mire near Abisko, Sweden - Bog_T0_3 | ecosystem: Environmental > Terrestrial > Soil > Wetlands > Peat | place: Sweden: Abisko, Stordalen Mire...
ACTCTCCTTCGGCAGCGAGTTGTTCACCGTAGCCCTCGGCGATATTGCATGCTTCGCGAAATGTTCCCGCAATGCGCCGCGTGTTTTCAGGTGGATTCTTTGCCCACTCCGCCGGGCTCACAGCCGAATCGATTCGTACGATGCCGTACCTGCGTATGCCCAGGCCGCGGAGCTTCTGGCCGATCACGCAGGCTTTGCGAACCTGTTTGAGAAAGCGGCCACGCTCTTCCTCCGATCCCATCGCAGAGCCTCCGCCGGCGGCAGACCAAACGGGCGCAACCAATGAGCCTGCCACAAGGTGATGGGCCGCCAGTTTGTCGGCAAGCTGCTTGAGGTCGTCGTCTGTCGAATCGATATCGGTATGAGGCAGCGATAGGAACAAATCGACTCCGTCGAACCTCGTCCCATCTACTTCGGCAGCAGCGGTCAAGCTGAGCATCGTATCGAGGTCGATTGCAGGTTCAGAGCCGGCTCCTTTCCCAACGATGCCAGGCCACATCGCATTGTGGATTGCCGGAGACTTGTGTTGGATTTCATCCATAATGGTCTTCCTTCTCAGAGATCCCTTCTTAGCGGCTCTGCGTCCGGATTGCCCGGACCAAAGTGTTTCAACATGACCAGCGGATCGGTGCCACTTGGATTCTCGATGCGTACGCCTCCTTTGGCCGCAGAGGCTGTGACGAACAGCTCATCCTCGGTGAGTTCACCAAACCGAATCATGGATGGAGTGGATACCGGAGTCTTACCGAAAGTACCGTATCCCTGCGTGAGAATCAATCCGTAGGCAGCTCCGTCCTTGATCGTTACGCTGCGATTGGGCAGGACGGTGAGCTCCTTTGCGGAGTAGTGCCGGTTACCGTAAGTAATCCACACCTCACGATATCCCGCCTCCTCCATCTCTTCGATCGGATCAACGGGCAGCGGGTGGCGCTTGTTGCTGCTGGCGAACTCCGGATTCACGTTGGCGTCCCAATCAAGCATGCCGATCAGGTAATCGAGATCATGATGAAACTCGGGCAGAACATCCTTGGTGAGGAGGCTCCAATCAACGATGCGCCCGTCTACCTCGGACTGGAACATGGCGAAGACATCGCTGTTGACCTGGGGCTCGTACGTCACCAGGGAGCCGGGGGCATGAAGAATGCCCGGATCCACCTGCCAGCCACTCCCCGGTTCCATGCGGTAAGCGCGGGAGTGGAACAGGATGCCATTGTCACCTCGGTTCCATCTCTCCAGGCAGCGGCGGATATCCTGCTTGGTGGTTCCTGGCTCAAGGCCCATGTAGGTGTGAGGAAAGTTGTTGGTGAGCTGGTTGTATTGCGGAGGGAAGTAGTAAGCTTCCGGCTTGCCCTTGTGCCCCACCAGATTGGCGAACTCGTCGCTCTGGTGCATGTGATGCGGAATCGGGCCCATGTTATCGAAGAACTTGCAGAGCAGGTTCCATCCACCCTCGCGCTCCATTACGTCCGCGCCCAACAGAAGATCGCCGGCACAGTCGACAGCGTCCTTGAGCAGAAACTTGGCACCCGCACCAGGATGGACATAGCTGAGGCCTTCATCCGGCGTGGTCAATGGACCGTTCGAAGCCTGCGTGGTTGAAGAAAACCAGCGTTCATTGATTCCACCTCTATGGGCTCCAAAAGAGTAGAAGTCATCTGGGTGGAGTTTCAACCTCCTTCCGGGAATCATGAAAGAGCGAGGTACCCAGGATGGCTCTAATCTAAGGACCCCCGCACCAGCGTTGACAGCGTCCTGAACGGATGCTCGATTCAGCATTTCGAATTCTCCTGACCGATTCCTGTGGTGGTTATCTCTTCCGTGGTTTTCAGCCCATATGGACTTATCTTCCTAAGCGCACCTTGCAGGGCGAAGACAGGGCGGGCGCAGCAGAGGGGCAAGAAAGGCAGCCGCACTTGTGAAGATCATCAAAACCTCTCATCGCGGCTAGTCGATTTTCTTGAGCCAAATGTTACGGAACGATACCTTTGAAGGCACTCCTTCTATCTGTAAACCTATGAGTCCGTCCACGTTGTTTGAGGATGCCGGGTCGTCGTCGACTAACACTGCCATAAGCTGACCGTTCAGAATATGTATGAATGTGCCTCCCCGCACCATGATGGTGTACTGGTTCCATTCCCCATCTTTTACAAAAGCTCCCAGTGCCGTCCTGTCGCCGATATTGCCCACTCGGACAGGCGGCTGTCCCGCCACGGAGCTTACGACCTCACCGCGCCACGCAATGATTCTACGCCCGGTGTTCTGCGAATAAAGCTGACCTGTGTAGCTGGCATGAACCGGATTTACGGGATACCAGAAGTCCGCCTGCGGACCAAACATGGTCCATCTTGCTTGTGGGGGAGGAGGCTGCGGCTCACCCGCTCGGATCGGGCCGCCGCCGGTACCACCGGGGGGCGGCATCCCCAGGGTGCTCCGGTATTGGATCCCGCTCCCTCCGCCATACTCCACCTTGATCTCCAGTTTCAAATCAAAGTCCTTAGGTTCGGAGCCATGATAAACGATGAACGTATTTCCGGCCGGCTTCTCTCGCGTCGATACCCCGACGATCGAACCATCTTCCACATGCCAGACATCCGGATTGCCATCCCAGTCTTTCAGTGTCTTTCCGTCAAAAATCTCTACAAACCCCGTATGATTTTCAAAGTCGATCGGCTTGGACTCAGCGTATGGAGATCTGGCAGGCGCAGGGGAGGATGAGACAGTCTGCGCTGGTTGCGCGGCAACAGGAGCCGTTTGTGCGGATATCGTTCTGGCCGTACTGAGACCCAGACCGAGGGCCAGGATCAAGAATCCTGTTTCAGTGCTTTTCATAAATACTCCACTCCGTTTGCTCTGTGTAGACTCGGCACGAATGATATTCGTGAAACTCCCGCAGCGGCTCCGTAGGTGCTGGCGATCAAGCGCCCTTCAGTTCCAGGGAAATCACTAAAATGAGACGTCTCATTCTTGGCTGGAATATAGGCGGGATAACTGGAATCCGTCAACGGCGAAATGGACCAACCGGAAGCGAAGGAGCTTTTGAGCCTTCGTCAGCACAGATTGTGAATGGCCTGGCTCCTGCCTGAACGATTGGCCTCCTCCTTGCTCAAATGATTGATCCTAAGGTGTATTGGCGGGGCATCCTTGACAATTGTTGTCTTTTACTGGTAATTATCCATCCGTAATAAATTCCTCCTTTGAAAGGCGATTGAGAAATATCTGGAGCTTCAACGGAGGGTTGGTGAAAAGGCAATCTCCCGCAAGCCAAGCTATTTCGCGCCCGTGTGTCATTTCCCTTATTGCTCGTCCAAACGTGTTCAATCTTTGCCTGAATTGAAACGGATTTCTTGTAACCCTGTGAACCACCGTTCCCGGTGGACACATGGAAGTGAATGATGCGAGACCCATACAGAATCACGCTCGTGACGCGCGCCGGCACGGACCATCGCGAACGGGCGGGAATGCGCCTTCTACTCGCCTTCGTGTTCGCCGGAGTGCTGTCGCTGTGCATCGGTGCCCAGGCGGCGACGGCGAGGCCCTGGCAAGAGATACAAATGCCAACTGCTTCTCAAGTCTCTGCCACATGGAAGAATCCGCCTCCGGAGTACGGTCCGCAGCCATATTTCGACCTGAGCGGTTCCGTGGATCAGGCTGAGGTGGAACGCGATCTCGACGAAATGAAGGCACTCGGCTTTCGTGCTGTCACGGTGCAGGCAGCAGTCAACATGCCGTTTGAGTACCTGTCGCCGGAGTATTTCAAGTTCTTTCAGATGCTCGTGGCTGAAGCAAAGAAGCGTGACATGCGCGTTTGGATTGTGGATGACATTGGCTATCCAAGCGGGTTTGCCGGTGGCAGATTCACACGCGAAATGCCGGATCTGCGCATGCAAACACTGGGCGTAGCTGAGTCAATCGTTGTGAAAGGCAGCGAAGCGTTAAGGCGCTCAATTCCTCGGGAAACAGTGGCTGTGACAGCCATCGGTGAAGATGGGGCCACGATTCAGGTGCCCATAAACAATGGCTCAGTTAATTGGGCAGCGCCTGAGGGAAAATGGCAGGTCTTGACCATTGAACATCACTTTGAAACCTCGCCGACACGCTCGGAAACAAATCTCAAGCTGGCAACAGAGCCTCGTCCCAATACAAATAATGTTCAGGCCAAAGACCGATCGCAATCGCTGGAGGATTACCTGAATCCCGACGCAACCAGGCAGTTTCTTGCGTTCACGCATGAGCAGTATAAGAAGTATCTGGGCGATGAGTTCGGCAGGACAATCTTGGGTTTCCGCGGAGACGAGCCTGACTATACCGTGAGCGGGTTGCCCTGGACGCAGTCCTTCTTCGAACGGTTCCAGAAATTGAAGGGGTATGACATCAGGCCCTTTCTGGCCACGTTTCTGCTTCCCAGAGGCGCCAGGATTACCGATGAGCAGGCGCGTGCGAAGGCCGACTACTGGGATGTTTTCTCAATCCTGTTTGCCGAGAGCTTCTTCAAGGTCCAGGCAGACTGGTGCGCCGCGAACCACCTCGAGTACCAGGTCCACCTGAATCACGAGGAGGCGGAACTGGAACTGGTGCATAGCGAAGGCGATTTCTTTCGCGACATGCGCGCGGTGCAGGTTCCGGGCATCGACATGACGCGCCATCAGATCTGGACGGATACAATCTCCGACTTTCCACGCCTGGCTTCCTCGGTCTCTCACGTCTACGGCAGGCCCAGAGCCTTTACCGAGAGCTTTGCCTCTGCGAATCCAATGCCGGACATGGCAGAGATACGCTACATTCTGAACGAGCAATTTGTGCGCGGCGTCAACATGGCGGAATTGATGTATTTTCCTTCGTCGAATGCAGGCGGCAGGCCACGAACAACACTCATGGCGCACCCGGAATTCCCGGCATTCATGCGCTATGTGGGAAGACTGAGTTACTTGATGTCGATGGGAAGGCCGACGGCATCCGTAGCGCTTTACCTTCCCTCGAGTTCGCTGTGGTTGAACGATCGCATGGCTGATTCGCAGTTTGTTTCAACGGAAAGATTGCTCTCGGAACATCAGATCGAATTCGACATTGTGAGCGAAGATGCGCTGGCAAATGATCTTCAGGCAGGCAAAGGTACATTTCAAACCAGGAGCGGGAACCTTTATCGAACTGTGATCATGCCGAACGTTTCATTGCTTTCAGGAAAGGCCCTGGAGCGTTTGCGGAGCTTTGCGGCTGGAGGGGGACATGTGCTGTTCCTGGGGCGAACGCCGTCGCTGATCGCTGGACGGACTATATTGGAAGCGCGCACGGCCAAACCGGCTGAGTTCTACTGGGCGACAGTTGTCTCTGGAGATTTGTCGCCGACCCCTGTTCCCTCTGATGCGCCGCCTTCTCATCCGCCAGAGCCGCAGGTGATCCCATTGGCTATTCTGACGGCGATTCAATCGGCCGTTTCGGAGCCCGGAATTACGTTGGATCGGCCGGACACCGCATGGCGCATGATGAGGCGGCAGTGGAAAGATGCCGATCTGTATCTGATTTTCAATGAAGGGTCCGCTGTTTCGAGCCATGCAGTGACCATCAACGGAACTCGGAAGAGGATTGAAGTGTGGGACCCGCAAACGGGAGAGGTCACGCCGATGCATGATAGGACGTCGAAGGCTGGATCGATTGTCGAAATAAAACTGCACGGCTATGAAACAGATGTATTGGTTGTGCAATAGAAGATTCAATCTCAATACCGCTGGACTCAGGAGTAGCCAATGATGCTTCGCACCAATATCACTCCCATCGTTTTCGCCCTCATCCTCGCAGCGTCTGCACTTGCAGTGCAAGCCGCTCCTCCCACCGTTTCATCGACCAAATTTTCGGTTCAGAGCCTCAGGGAAAACTTTGCCAATCCCCCCGCCAGCGCCAAGCCGATGGTGCGCTGGTGGTGGTTCGGTCTGGCGGTCGAGAAGCCGGAGATTCTTCGCGAGCTTCAGCAGATGAAGGCCAACGGCATTGGCGGAGCGGAGCTGGCCTTCGAATACCCTGAGGTTCTCGATGACCCCTCTAAGGAACTTATGAATCTGCCCTTTCTTTCGCCTGCAATGCTCGATGATGTGAAGTACGCTCAGGCGCAAGGCCGGGCGCTTGGCCTTCGAATCGACGTCACCCTGTGCAGCGGATGGCCTTACGGCGGGCCCAATACGACGCTCGAAGAGGCCGCCACACTTTTTCGGACCGCCGAGGTTCCTGTTCCTCCCAATGCCACGTCCGTCGCCGTACCGCCGCTGGCAAAGGGTGAATCGTTTATCTCCGCGTCGATCGTCAACTCCATCGTGCGGACTCCGGTCGCGCGAGAGAGCCGTCCGGCGCGCGGCCCCAATGCCCCGCGTCCGCCAGTAAACTGGGACGAAGCCTCTGCCCAGCCTCTCAAGATTTCAGGCGACTCCGTTACGGTTTCACCAGCTGCCCAACCGCGCACCGCGCTTTTTTTCATCCTCAGTCACACAGGGCAGGAGGTTAAACGATCCGCGGCCGGAGCGGAAGGGTGGGTGCTCGACCCCTTCAGCCAGAAGGCCGTCGCCACACATCTCCAGAAAGTCGGTGAACCGCTCCTCAAAGCCTTCGGTAACACCCCGCCTTACGCAATCTTCTCCGATTCGCTCGAAGCCTACGGAGCTGATTGGACTCCGAATCTGCCTTCGGAATTCAAGAAGCGGCGCGGCTACGACCTGATCCCTCATCTCCCAGAGCTTGCAGCCGGAGGCACTCCGGAGGCCGAGAAAATCCGTCACGATTATGGCCGCACCCTCACTGAATTAGTGAACGAGAATTATCTGACCCAGATCACCAGTTGGGCCATCGCGCACCACACAAGATTCCGCTCGCAAACCTACGGGGAGCCGGCTGTGAGCTTCTCGAGCCAGAATCTCGTAAGCCTGGCGGAAGGTGAAGGCCCGCAGTGGCGCGCGTTCTCAACCCTGCGCTGGGCCACCTCGGCAAACCATGTATTCGGCCACAACATCACTTCGGGCGAGACCTTCACCTGGCTTCATTCCCCCGTCTTTCGCGCCACGCCCCTCGACATGAAGACGGAAGCCGACGTCGACTTCATCATGGGCGAAAACCTGCTCTTCTTTCACGGATGGCCCTACTCCGCTCCTGAGGTCGAGGAACCCGGCTGGTCGCTCTATGCCGCGGGAGCCTTCAACGATCACAATCCCTGGCATCCTGTCATGTCCGCTGTGACCCGGTACATAACCCGCATCAGCTACCTCATGCGCCAGGGTCAGCCCGCCAACCAGGTTGCCGTTCTGCTTCCGACCGATGACGCCTGGGCCAGCTTCGCGCCTCCCAATGTCACAGTGACCGGAGCCATGCAGCGCCTCATCACTCCCGCGCTCATGTCTGCCATCCTCTCCGCCGGCTATAACATCGACTATATCGACGCCGACGCCATCAACAAGGGCGGCATCAACCACAAGATTCTGGTGCTGCCTCCCACCGATCGCATTCCTGTCGAGACTTTGAAGAAGATTCAGGCGTTCGCCGCGACCGGAGGCAAGGTAATCGCTTGCGGCCGCGTTCCTTCGTCCGATGCCGAAGGCAAGCCGCTAGCCACAATCACGGATCTTTCAAAACAGCTCTTCGATCCCGGCCGGTCGACATTCGTCGATGACGCAAGCGGGCTGGGGGATGCTCTTCGGCGCGCCGCCACTCCCGATTTCAAGCTCGCGGACACTGACGACTCGGTCAAGGAGCAGCTAGGCTTCATTCGCCGCAAGCTGCCGAGTGCCGACATTTATTTCGTTGTCAATTCTGGCAATCGGGAGATCGATGCCTCGGCCAGCTTCGCCACAATCCACAAGTTTGGCGAGCAATGGGATCCGGAAAGCGCCACCGCCGCTTCAGCCTCGGCGAATGATCAATCCATTCATCTGGCTCCATATGAGTCGCGCGTCTTCGTGTTCTCAGACACTAAACCCACCGCCAAGTCCGCATCAATTTCCACGCCGCCTTCCCAGTTGGCCGATCTCAGCAGCAATTGGAAGGTTACCTTCACCTCCACTGGCAAGACTGAGACTCAGCAAACTCCCACCGATTGGACAACCGATCCCGATACTCTTCATTATTCGGGCGAAGCGGTATACTCGCGCGACTTCAGTCTCGACGCGGTCCCCGCGGGTCCAGTTTTTCTTGAAGTGGAGGGTGGCAAGCCCATGCCCGGTGCGCCAAATTCTCCGCCCGAGCATCCCGCGCTGGGTCCGAATGGCCTGCCCAATCCCCTCATCACGCGCCCTGGCCACGGTATGCGCGCCTACTTCGATCCGCCAATCCGCGAGGCTGCACTGGTCACCATCAACGGCCAGGCCGCTGGCGCTCTCTGGCATCCGCCCTACCGGCTCGACATCTCGAGACTCCTGAAGCCCGGCCAGAACAGTATCGAGATTCACATATACAACACCGCTCTCAACGCCTGGTCCGCCAAGCCGCCCCACGACTACAAACCACTCATTGCAAAGTATGGCGATCGCTTCCAGATGCAGGACCTGGATCAGGTCAAACCCATCTCTTCCGGGCTTCTTGGTCGGGTCCGCCTTATAACCAAAGGCTCAAAATGATATTCATCGCCCTCGGCAACGAATGATGTTGTTACTGGCGCATGCCCAACCATCTTCGGATTACTCCGCGCGCAAAGCCTGCATAGGATCGACCTTGGAGGCGCGCGCGGCAGGCAGCCAAACGGCGAGAAACGCAATCGCAGTGAGAATGAGTGGCGTCGATACGAACACGGCGGGATCCCAGGGCTTGACGCCGAAGAGGAAGGTGGACAGGAGGCGAGTAAGGCCGAAGGACGCAGCGATGCCGGCGGCTACGCCGACTAAGGCGAGCCGCATCCCCTGCCATACGACGAGCTTGCGTATCGTGGCGCGGTCCGCGCCAAGCGCCATGCGGATGCCGATCTCCTGGGTGCGCTGCGCAACGGAGTAGGCCATCAAGCCGTAGATGCCGATGGCGGCGAGCAGCAGCGCCACCGCGCCGAAAACTGTCAGCAGAAGCATATTGAAGCTCTGCCGCGCAGTCGACCGCCCCATCACCTCGTCCATGGTGCGGATGTGGGCCACCGGAAATCCCGCGCTCGCCAGCCGCAACTGCTCGGTGATGGCGGCAATAGACAGTCGCGGGTCGTCGCGGGTTCGCTCCAGCCAGAAGAGAGGCTGGATATTGGAATACGCGGCGGTAGTACCATCACGGACCTGGGGAATGGGAGCGATGATCATGGGGTCGGCGGGCTTGGCCAGACCGCTGCTGTGGAAGTCGGCGACGATGCCGACGACGGTAACTATCTTTCCGCGCCTGAAGTGCTGCCCTATCGGGTCTTCGTTGGGCCAGAATTGCCGGGCGAAGGCCTCGTTGATAAGCGCTACGGCGGGCGCGTCCGCGCTGTCATCTTCAGTAAAGTCGCGTCCGCGCAGAACGGGGATCCTGAACAGACTCATGTAACCCGGCGTAATGCTCATCCACTTGCTTACGCAGCAGTCTTTGTCGACCGGACGCCCGACGATCTGGAACCCTGTGTCATCTCCGACATCGATGGGCAGCCAGTAACCGGCAGCCGCAACCGCCACTCCAGGCAGGGCATTGAGCCGGGCGCGGCCATCCTGCAGGAGCTGAGTCAAGCCGGCTGTGGTCTGGTAGCGCTCGCCGTTGAGCGACATCTCCATGGTCAGCACGTTGTGCGCAACGAAGCCCGGGCCCACCGCGTGGAGGGCGATGAAGGTGCGAATCAGAAGCGCCGCGCCGATCAGCAACACCAGAGCCAGAGAGATCTCGGTCACCACCAGCAGAGAGCGGGCCTTGCTCTGGCGGAGCCCGGCGCCGGAGCGGTTGCCGCTCTCTTTGAGCGAGGAGTTCAAGTCGGAGCGCGAAGCACTGAGGGCCGGGAACAGTCCAAAGAGGATGCCTGTAAGCATCGAGACACCGAGAGTGAAACCCAGCACGCGCCCATCCATGCCGATAGCAGAGCCGTCCTCGCCGATTCGAGGCAGGCCCGCGGGACTGACGGCGAGCAGCGCTCGCATTCCTAGAACGCCGAGAACCATGCCGAGAATCCCGCCGCCAAACGAGAGCAATACACTTTCAGTCAGCAACTGGCGCACGATGCGCGCCCGGCCCGCCCCCAATGCGGAACGAATAGCAAACTCGCGCCTGCGAACCGTGGCGCGGACCAGCAGCAGGTTGGCGACATTGGCGCAAGCGATCAGCAGAACCAGCCCTACCGCGCCCAGCATCGTCAACAGCGAATTGCGCGCGTCGCCGATGATGCTGTCGCGCAAGGGGCCAACCGTAAATTGCTCCGCCTGATTCGTCCTCGGGTACTCCCGATGGTACGCTGAACCCGCCGCCAGCAATTGGACGTTGGCCTGTGCGACGGTGACGCCCGCCTGCAGCAGTCCGGTGACGTAAAAGAAGTGGTTCATGTCGGTGCTGGCCGGGTCAAACTGAAACGGCAGCCAAACGTCGGCCTGCACATCGGCCACAAAGTCCTTCCCGATCACGCCGACAATCGTGTACGGCTCATTTCCCAGCGAAAGCGATTTCCCCACGATGCTTCGGTCGCCGCCAAATTTGCGCTGCCAGAGACCGTAGCTGAGTACCGCTGCCTTGCCGCCATGGGGCGAGTCTTCCTCGTGCGTGAAGGTTCGTCCCAGCACCACATGCGCGCCATAGAGGCTGAAGTAGCCCTCAGTCACGTGAATCCCGTGGACTTGCTCCGGGCGGCCGCCGGTGAGGTTAAAGCCGGGGCCCGCGCTGTCGAACGCCACGACCTGTTTAAATATGTTCGTTTGCCGCTGGAAAAAGTGAAACTCCGGAACGTTGTGAAGGTTATTGGCAATGACACTTGAGGGCCTTAGAAAATTCACCATTCGGTCGGCGTCGGGATAGGTCAATGGCTTGAGCAGCACCGCGTTGACAACGGAAAAAATGGCTGTGTTGGCTCCGATTCCGAGGGCAAGCGCGGCAACAGCGGCAAGGGTGAAGCCGGGACTGCGCCACAACTGGCGCAGGCCGAAGCGCGCATCCTGCCAGAACGACACAAGGCCGACGCCGGCGCGATGATCGCGCGCAGCCTGCTTCACCTGCTCGATCCCGCCAAATTCGGCCAGTACGGTGCGCCGGGCCTCGGATGCGGACATGCCGGCCGCGATCCGTTCGTCGGCGATGAGATCCACGTATACGCGAACTTCATCGTCAAGTTGCCTCTCCACTTGTCGCTTACGGAGAAGATTTTGCCAGACACTGCGAACCCTAGACCAGAGCTTCATCATGTGCCCTCTACGTTGCCCTCAAGGCATTTGTCATTGCAAGCGCTACCGTCGCCCATTGCTCCGTCTCCAATTCAAACTGGCGTTTCCCCGTCTTGGTGAGCCGATAATACTTCGCGCGACGGTTGTTTTCCGACTCGCCCCATAACGAAGTCAGCCACCCTGCTTCTTCCATGCGATGAAGCGCCGGGAAGAGCGAGCCTGGCTTGACGAGAAATGTGCCCCGGGTAATCTGCTCAATGCGGCGCGAAATGCCCAGGCCGTGCAACTCGCCGGGGCCAAGCGCCTTCAGGACCAGCAGATCGAGCGTGCCCTGCAGTAGATTCGCCTGTTTGGAACGCATTTTCTCTTTTCCTATAAAACAGATACAGAGATACCCCTTCTTCCTACAGAATGTCAATAGGAGAGGAACCATCGCTCAGGGCAATCGCATTTGAAAACTGCTTGAACCAGCGTTGACACTTACTCGGGACGAACAGGCGAGCGACTCTTGAAGGAGCGTTCGTCGCGCCAGCGACATAGTTCAAACGCCCAACCATTCACTGGCCCAAGAGGCCAGCTCAAGTGTTGTCCAGAAAGTTGAAATCTTCAGCCATTCCCGCACTGCCACTTGATGAATGCCGGCAATTCACGAACCCGAGCAAACTTTGGCCCTCGAAACTGGAATGCGGCGGGGAGAACTGTACTCGCTTGATTGGGACCGCATCGATCTGGCGCGCAGGCAGTTGCACCTGCTGAAAACCAAGAACGGCACAGCGCGAGTGGTGATTCTCACAGCCGCCGCCGTCAGCGCCCTTGAGGAACTACAAAAGCGCCGGAATCCGGATTCGCCTAAAGTCTGTCTTACCCGCTATGGCGAGCCCATGGTCTCGCCGCGCGCCTGGTTCGAGTTGGTCATGGAGGAAGCAGTAAAGAAGAATCCGTCGCTTAAGGACGTTACATGGCACATCTTTCGACACACATATATCTCTCGCCTCGTCATGGCCGGGGTGGATCTGAGAACTGTACAGGAGCTCGCCGGCGACAAAGACATCAAGATGACCGTGCGATATGCTCACCTTGCGCCAGCGCACAAGCTGGCAGCGGTAGACAAATGGGCCGAGTACCGCCGAGAGCAGGAAAAGGCTGAACGCTCAATGACACAGAGCATCGATACCGCCGCGGCGTACCCGCCTGCCTTCGGCCCAGAGACAACCACCTCACTTGCTCTTTCGCAACCTGGGAAGCAATGGCTCAATCTTCACCCGTTGCCCATCAGTCAACATAGGACCGCCTCGTGCATCGCCTCCTCCTGCCGCATTATCGCCCGCCCAGGGCAAACCACCTGTACAAGTACCACCCTCGATTCTGAATCAGATTATGAAACACCTTCGACGGATCCATTCATATTCGCGGAGTTCCGAATCGAGTTATTCAGTTGTCGCTGGCTCTATGTAACTGTAGACCCAATAATGGTATTCGTCCCATCGGCCGGTCTTCGAACTGGAGAATTCAATACGAACAGCTATCCTGCCCTTTCCTTGGGTATACCTTGCCGGAACATCAAAATCGCTGTCGAACCACTGGATGTTCCGATATGTCCTTTCGTAGTCCACACTGTACCAAGGGCGTTCCGTTACCAGGGAACCATCGATAAATACCCGGCCCTCTTGCCGGTTGTTTGCTTTGTTGCAGCGGCGCCGCACGCGCACGCCGCGATTGTCAGAGGAGACGGCGACATTGAAGTTGCTTTCCCCTGTAAAAGAAATACCATCGTCCACAATCGCCGGGGTCGCGAAGAGTACATTGTTGAGCTCCCCATCGTACCAATAGGCTCCTTGTAACCTCTGTACATCTCCCTCTGCGCGATAACCATGGGCGTTCTCCGAGTCTGCATTTCCTATATCCAGTTCGTCCGTTTGGATCAGCCGCCGATGAGGAGTTCCATACCAGAAGGCGACGCTTTCTTCCTTGCCTATTTGATATTTTCCCTCCAACCCCAAGGGAGAATGGGGGCCATAGGTTTGGTGCCCGTATTTGATGCCATTGTAAAAGCAGTACATGTCAGGCAGCAGAAACCGGTAAACGCCACCAGCGCCCCCTTTGGCGCCAATGGCGCCGAAAAGCGGCTGGGTCAGATTCTGGAGTCCCCAACCCATGTCATGATCGTCCTCAAACCCCTCGCCGATCATCCAAGGGGTTCTGCTCCCGTCACAATAAGTACGCTCGTCCTCTTCCATACTCGTGTCCCAGCGCATGACAACATGACCGACGACCTGGCCGCTGCCACCGACTTCCAGATAGGCATAGTCCTTTCCCTCGACTCGAGGATCCTCCCTATGGTAGTGGGCGTAAAGGTATCCGCATTGCGGCCTAGGATAACTCATGGCCGAGGCTGGCTTATCATCGATAGTGGCAGTGACGGTAACTTCTTCTTGACTACGATTCTCCACTTGAATCACAGCGGACTTCCAAAAGGGCATCGGGAAGTTACAGAACCCCTCGCCATAGGAATAGCCCAGAGGGAGCGAAGTATACGCGCTCTGAAGACTGGTCCGATACGCTCCAAAAAAGCAGCCAAAGGGAGCCTCGATTTGTGGAGAGGACGCCCGATCGAAAGTGATCTTGAGCCAGGTGTTAAAGAGCGCATCCACATTGTCAGCGGGATCGATTTTGATACGGAGAGCGGAGATAGAGCCGACTGTTCCCGATTTTCTCCAGATTGTTGCAGATTGCCCCGCTCTCACTTTGAGATTCGTCACGTCTTTCCGGTCGCCGCCAACAGGCTTCTGATCGCTTCCAAGACCCTGCGTATTCATGATCTTGAGCAATGCGGGCATGACCTCCCGCGGGGTATCGGGCGTCCAGGAATTGAGACCCGGATCTTCACGGTACAACTGGTAAGTAAAGTTGTACCAATGGGGCAGCCGAGTCTGCGGGTCTTTGTCAGGGTCTTTTCTGGACATCGATACGGTATCGGGCCGGCCAGGTTCCGAACTCAAAGAAACCTTCAATCGCTTCTTAAAGAACATCGGGTGATACAAGATACGGAAACAGTCCTTCCCGTCAAATGCAATGGGCGATTGAAAGATTCCCAACGGGCTCTCATTGCTGAAAAAAGTGGATATATCCATATCGATGCGAGGCATTGGTTCATTGTCAAAGTAATACAGAATGCGGATTCCCTTGTAGATTTCGCGACCGTGCCAGATGTTCATGTGATGCCGATAAAGACATCCTGGTCCCATCGAATCGAATAGAACGCATTCGCCATTTGGCTCAACGTACAGCGCAAAA
>Ga0302320_10017447_pt1 | contig 14568 bp, 15 predicted proteins | sample Bog_T0_3_FD_202130 | JGI IMG/M metagenome (GOLD analysis project Ga0302320, IMG submission 202130) | Peat permafrost microbial communities from Stordalen Mire near Abisko, Sweden - Bog_T0_3 | ecosystem: Environmental > Terrestrial > Soil > Wetlands > Peat | place: Sweden: Abisko, Stordalen Mire...
GGCGATCGCGAGGCCGAAACTCTTGGCGCTGTCGGCGATGACCTCAGGGCGGCCGATCAGGATCGGCTTGGCGATCTTCTCTTCGAGAATCACCTGCGTTGCGCGCAGTACGCGCTCGTCCTCTCCCTCGGAGTAGATGACGCGCTTCCAGGCGAGGCGGGCCTTGTTGAACAGCGGTCGCATTATTAGGCCGGAACGGAACACGAATCGGCTCAGGCCCTCTTCATAAGCCTCGAAGTCGGCGATCGGACGCCGCGCCACGCCGCTCGCCATCGCCGCTCGCGCGACCGCCGGGGCGATGCGGATGATGAGCCTGGGATCGAACGGGCTGGGAATGAGCGAGGCTCGGCCGAACGCCGGCGCGGCGCCGCCGTAGGCGCGCGCCACGACTTCCGACGGCGCCTCGCGCGCCAGCGCGGCGATAGCGGCGACGGCGGCCTTTTTCATCGGTTCGTTGATCTCGCGCGCGCCGACATCGAGCGCGCCGCGGAAGATGTAGGGAAAGCAGAGGACGTTGTTGACCTGGTTGGGATAGTCCGATCGCCCGGTGCAGATCATCGCGTCGGGACGCGCTGCGACGGCGAGTTCGGGCATGATTTCCGGGTTGGGATTGGCGAGCGCCATGATGAGCGGATCGCGCGCCATTTTGGCGAGCAGTTCCGGCTTCAGCACGCCCGCGGCGGAGAGGCCGACGAAGATGTCGGCGCCATCGATCACGTCCGCGAGGGCGCGCGCCGAAGTCTTCTGCGCGTAGACGCCCTTCCAGCGGTCCATCAGCTTTTCGCGGCCCTCGTAGACGACGCCCTCGATGTCGCAGACGAAAATGTTTTCCCGCCGGGCGCCGAGTGAAACCAGCAGATTGAGCGAAGCAAGCGCCGCGGCGCCTGCGCCCGAGCAGACGATCTTGACGTCTTCGATCCGCTTGCCCGTCAATTCCATGGCGTTGACGACGGCGGCGGAAACGATGATCGCCGTGCCATGCTGGTCGTCGTGGAACACCGGAATGCCCATGCGGGCTTTGGCTTTTTCCTCGACGTCGAAGCACTCGGGACCCTTGATGTCTTCGAGATTGATGCCGCCGAAGGTCGGCTCCAAGGCGACGATGATGTCGACGAGCTTGTCGACGTCCTTCTCGTTGACCTCGATGTCGAACACGTCGATGTCGGCAAATTTCTTGAACAGAACCGCCTTGCCTTCCATCACCGGTTTGGCGGCGAGCGGGCCGATGGCGCCGAGGCCGAGCACAGCGGTGCCGTTGGTGAGCACGGCGACGAGGTTCTGCCGGATCGTCAGCGTGTCGGCTTCGTTCGGGTCGTCCTTGATCGCCTCGCAGGCAAAAGCGACGCCGGGGGAATAGGCGAGCGCGAGGTCGCGCTGATTGCCGAGCGGCTTGCTCGCCTCGACCCGCAGTTTTCCAGGGCGCGGGAAGCGGTGGAAGTGCAGGGCGTCGGATTTGATGTCAGCCGATTCGTTGCCCGTCATGGTTGCGTCCTCCCGCTAAAGTCTGCGGTGGAATGTCGCGGACTTGGGGGGCGCGGGCAAGACCGAATTTCGCGGCCACGGATGGAGAGGGCTGCAGGCCGCTCAGAGCGCCTCGTATCCGGATTGGATCAACAGGGCGTCCATCAACTCCGGACGACAACGGAAGTTCGTCTCGCGCAGACTATGGAACGCCGCGCGCACGTCTACCCAGCCCAATTGCGCCGCGCGCAGGAGAAGGCCGAGGGTTCCGATGGTCCGGAGGCCGGACTTCGTTGCCGCCTCATCGCCGGCTCGATCATTGATGAGCAGCAAAGTTGCGCTGAGACTTTTCGTCAGTCCGATTGCCGCGCGTTCGCCCGCGTCGCGCGTCTCGGAAGGATTGTCGGCGCGCGTCGGCGCTGGCGGAATGTCGAGCCAAGTCGGTCGGCCCGCGAGCCATTCGCGAACTCGCGCCGGTGTCCCATGGCGGCTCAATTCCGCGGCGACGATATCCGGGATCGAGACACGGCCGAAAAGCTTCGGAAGGATATCCTGAGCATCGATCAGCACCAAATAATGCAGCGGCCCGGCGTCCGCGACGACTGTCGACACAAGACTCAGAAGCCCAATTCGGCGAGTGTCTCGACCTGACGCTTGATCTCGTCGGCCGAATAAGCCTCGTAGACGCCGTGCGCCTTCAAGAAGCCGTCCACTTGGTTGAGCGCTTCGAAGCCCAACGCATTGCGAAGCTCATCGAGCGTCAAACGACCCGAGCGAAAATTCTCGAGCATGAGCGCCTCCAGCGCTTGGCGCTCTAGTTTCGGCCCGGCTTCGATCAGACGTGAAGCGAGCGCGTCGGGTATGGTCAGCGTCAAGTTCATGATTTGATTTTATCACAGTTTGAAGGGGAGTCGAAGCCGGCCGCGAACTTGGCGCTTCCCATACTGTCGCGCCGGAGTGACATCCAAACCCGCCGCTCAGTTCCGCTCTTTCTTGATGAACTGGCGGAAGCGGTCCGACTTCGGGTCGCCGAACAAGTCGCTCGGCGGTCCCTCGGCCTCGACGAGGCCCTGGTCCAGGAACACGACGCGGCTCGACACGTCGCGCGCAAAGCTCATCTCGTGGGTGACGACGAGCATGGTGCGGCCTTCCTCGGCGAGCGCGCGCATGACGCGCAGTACTTCGCCGACCAGTTCCGGATCGAGCGCCGATGTCGGCTCGTCGAACAGCATCACCTTCGGTTGCATCGCCAGCGCGCGCGCAATCGCCGCTCGCTGCTGCTGGCCGCCGGAGAGATGGGCGGGGTAATGTCCCGCCTTGTCGCCGATGCCGACCTTGTCGAGCAGCGCGTGCGCCTCGTCGATACATTGCGCGCGGGGGCGCTTCTGCACATGGATCGGCGCCTCGATGAGATTCTCGAGGATCGTCATGTGCGACCACAGATTGAAGCTCTGGAACACCATGCCGAGTTCGGAGCGGATGCGGTCGACCTGATGGCGATCGGCGGGTTCGGCGCGGCCATCGCGCGTCTTGCGCATCTTGATAGTTTCGCCGGCGACGGTGACAACGCCGTCGTCGGGCGTCTCCAGCAGGTTGATGCAGCGCAGCAGCGTGCTTTTTCCTGATCCAGACGACCCCAGGATCGAGATCACATCGCCTTCGCGGGCCTGCAGCGAAACGCCCTTGAGCACTTCGAGCGCGCCGAAGCGTTTGTGCATATCGGTGACGGTGAGGGCGAAGGCGTCGGCGGCGGGCATTCGTCTCTCTTCAGTTCGGTCGGGCGCGCAAATGCGGCGACAGCCAATGTTCGACGGCGATGAAGGCGCGGGCGATCAGATAGTTGAGCACGAAATAGATCGCGCCGGCGACGATCAGCGGCGTGTAGGTGACGAGCGTGTCGTTGCGGATTTTGAGCGCGACGCTCATGACGTCCCACAGCGTGACCATCGAGACCAGCGCGGTCGCCTTGGTCATCGAGATCACTTCGGTGGAATAGGCGGGCAACGCCTGACGTAGAGCAATGGGGAAGATGATGCGGCGAAACAGCGTGACGCGCGACATGCCGCAGGCCCGCGCGGCCTCGATTTGTCCATGAGGCACGGCCGCGAGCGCGCCGCGAAAGATCTCGCTCTGATAGGCCGCAGTACAAAGCGCGTACGACAGCACCGCGCAGTCGAAGGCGTCGCGCAGGAACGGCCAGAAGATGCTGGCGCGCACCGCAGGAATTGACCCCAGCCCGTAGTAGACGACGAACAATTGCACCAGCAGCGGCGCCCCACGGAACACGAAGATATAGGCCTTGGCGAAATATACGAGCGGGCGAACGCCGCTCCCCCGCATCCAGGTGATTCCGGCGGCGATGAAAGCGCCGAGCACGATTGACAGCGCCCACACCGAGAGCGTCACGTCGAGGGCGCCGAGGAGGCGCGTGAAGGTTGTCCAGAGGAAGTCGGCGCCCATGTCAATGGGCCTCTCGACGCATGCCGCGCGTCGCCCGCGCCTCGGCGAATTCGAACAGCCGGTCGGAGAACGCGGTCAGCAAGAGGTAAAGCGCGCCTCCGGCGACGTAGAAGGTGAAGGGTTGATGGGTGGAACCGGCGCCGAGCTGGCTCTCGCGCATCAACTCGGCAAGCCCGGTCACCGAGATCAGCGAAGAATCTTTGAGCGCAACCTGCCAGAGGTTGCCCAATCCGGGGATGGCGAAGCGCAGCACTTGCGGCGCGATGATGCGGCGAAACATCAACCAACGCCCCATGCCGACCGAGCGCGCCGCTTCCAGCTCGCCTTTGGCGATGGCGAGAAAGGCGCCGCGGAACACCTCGGCCTGATAAGCGCCGGAGATCACTCCAACGGCCAGCGAGCCCGCCGCGAAAGCGGGCACGCCGACAAATCCCTCGATGCCGACCAGATTGGCGAACGCCGTCAGCAGCGCCGAGGAGCCGAAATAGACGAAATAGACGACGAGCAGTTCGGGCAGCCCGCGGAACAGAGCCGCGTAGCCCTCGCCGATGGCTCCGGCGAATTTCGCGCCGGAGAGCTTCGCCCAAGCGACGAGTGAGCCTAAAATTGCCCCAATCGCGAGGCCGGCGGTCGAGACGAGCAGCGTCATCACTGCCCCCTCGACCATCGCCGGACCCCAACTGCGGTCGCCGAAGCCGAGCGCTGTCGTCCAGTTCACGTCAAGCTTCCGTTATCAGCGCGGCGTGGTGTCGATCTTGAACCACTTCAACGAGTACTTCTTGATCGAACCGTCGGCGAAAGCGGCCTTCAGCGCGCCGTTGAACTTCGCGGTCAGGTCCGCATCGGTCTTGCGCAGGCCCATACCGGCGCCGACGCCGAAGGCGCCGCCTGTGAACTCAGGCCCGAAGGTGGTGAAGTCCTTGGCGTCATCCTTGCTCAGCATGGAGACGATGGTCGGCTGATCGTCGAGGACCGCGTCGATGCGGCCAGACTTGAGGTCGAGGTCGCGTTCGTCGGTCGTCTTGTATTCCTTGACCGTCGCGACGCCCTTGAACGTCTCGGTGGCGAAGGTCGCGTGCGTAGTGGAGACCTGCACGCCGATGGTCTTGCCCTTCAGCGCCGTCTTCAACTCCTTGATGGCGGCGTCGCCGGCGGCCTTTTCGCCGGTGAGACTGATGACCTTGCCGGCGAGTTTGGCGAGTGGGCTCGACTTAGAGGTCGCGAAGGCGGCGGGAGTCTGGGTGTAGGGGATCGAGAAGTCGATCTGCTTCTTGCGTTCGTCGGTGATCGACATGCCGTCCATGATGACGTCGAACTTGCCGGCTTGCAGGCCGGGGATCATGCCGTCCCAATCCTGGGCGATGATCTTGCACTCGACCTTGATGCGAGCGCAGACATCGACGGCGACGTCGGGCTCGAAGCCGACGATCTTGCCACTGGGATCGGTGAGATTATAGGGCTCGTAAGCCCCCTCCATTCCTATTACCACCGTCTTCCAGTCCTTCGCCTGAGCCGCGCCTGCGAACAGGAGGACTGTCGACGCGAGCGTCGCGCCGATGAACTTTACCGTAGACATGGTTATGCCCCTGATGTGCCAGAGCCGAGCGTCAACGCCGGCCCCTGACGCCCTTTAGACGACGCCGAATGGCGAAAGTAAACGGTCCATGGCTGAACCGAGAAGGTGGGACTGCCGCCCGCCGAATCCTGTTTTACCCCCGCGGGCCTTCGGGTATCATCGCAGCTAATATAACAATCGCAGGGAGAAACAGCGCATGGGCTCTATCGTCGTCGTAGGCGGGTCCGGGTTCGTGGGGCGCAGAGTGACGGCCGCCTTGCTGGATGCGGGACAAATCGTCACAGCCCCGGCGCACGCGGATTTCGACATCGCGCGGGAAGATGCTTCGGCGCTCGCGGGGAAATTGGCGGGCGCCGAAATCGTCGTCAATTGCGCGGGGCTCGTGCGCGACTCTCGGGTCGAAAATCTCACCGGAGTCAACGCCGAGGGCGCGCGCCGATTGGGGCTCGCCTGCGCCCAGGCCGGCGTGAAGCGCCTCGTCCACATTTCGGCGCTCGGTGCGGGCGCGGGCGACTCGACGCGATTCCAGCGCTCGAAAGGCGAGGGGGAGCGGGCGCTCAGCGACATCGAAGGCGTGCGGGTGGTGATCGTCCGCCCGTCGCTGGTGCTCGGCGCCGGCGGCGCCACGGGCGATTTCTTCAGCGCTCTATCGGCGCTGCCGATCCCGCCGCGGCTCGCGGAGGGGAATTGGCGCTTGCAGCCGTTGCACGTGTTGGAACTCGCCGAACTCGTAGTTAGGCTCGCGCTCGATCCCGATCCGCCCGCGAGCGTCGATGCGGTCGGGCCGCGGCCGATCACCACGGACGAACTGACGACGAACCTGCGCGCCTGGCTCAAGCTAAAAGCCATGCCGGCGCTGACCATGCCGCGCGCGATCCTCAACGTTTACGCCTGGGCGAACGAAATCGTCGAAATGGGGCCGGGAGACCGCGACCTTCTCGACCTGCTCGAGCGCGGCAATGTCGGCGATCCCGCGGGGGTGACGGCCGCGCTCGGCCGCGCGCCGCTGTCGCTGGCCGAGAGCTTGAAGCGACGGCCGGCGACGATCGCCGATCTCTGGCGGGCGCGGCTGTATTTCCTTCATCCGCTGCTGCGCCTGACGCTGGCCCTTCTGTGGTTGGGTACGGGGCTGGTGTCGTTCGGACTCTATCCGCCCACAGAGTTCTTCGTCATGCTCGGCGAATTGGGCCTGACCGGCGCAACCGCGCAAGTCGCGCTGTTCGGCGCGGCGGCGGTCAATTGCGGGCTCGGCTTCTTGCTGCTGGTCAACTGGCGCCCGGTGCTCGTCGCTCAAGGGATGTTGCTGACGCTGATCCTGTTCTCAGCCGCCGCGCTGCTTTTGCCGCACGAATATTGGCTCACCCCGTTCGCGCCGATCCTCAAAAACGCGCCGATCGCCGTGGCGCTGCTGACGTTGATCGGCATGGAGCGGCCGAATCGGCAAGCCGGGCCCGCCTCCGCCCCGGTTTCGGCGAAGGCCTACGTCGAGCCTGCGGCCAGGGCCGGTTGAAAGGCTTGCGAACGGCGCGCGCAACGGCTTGAATGTCGGCCATGCGCGCCGCCGATCTCGACCTCATATTCGCTCCCGAAGGCTTGAAGCCCGAGTCGGAGCATTGGCAGTCACGCTGGGCGGCGAAGCTGTCGAGCGCGAGGTTTGTCGAGCGCGGCGAGGATGAGGTCGCTACCGCCGCGGTGGCGCGCGCCGCGGCCGCTGCGCGCAAGCCGATTTTCTTCATCGCCCATTCCACCGGCGCCATCGCCATCGTCCAGGCTGCGCCGATGCTGGTTGACCTGGATGTCCGCGGCGCGCTGCTCGTCGCGCCGCCCGATCCCGCCGCCTTGGCGACCCTCGACGGCGGGACTTGGGGCGAGATTCCCCGCACGCGTCTGCCGTTTCCCGCGATTGTTGTCGCGAGCCGGACCGATCCTTGGGCGCGCTATGAAGAGTCGCAGGCGCTCGCGCTTTCCTGGGGGGCGGAACTGATCGACGCTGGCGAGGCCGGCCGCCTCGACGCCGCGAGCGGGCATGGTCCGTGGCCCGAGGGGCTGCTGCGGCTCGCCAGCGTGTTCAGGGGTCTCTGACGACGCTCACTTCGGATTGAGGAACGCGTCCCACTGCGCTTGCGTGCCATAGAAGGCGTTGCGGTCGACGTGGCCGTCGATTCCGGGCATCGTGCCGTCGGCCTGATACTGCCAGAACTTCCAGGGACGCGACCCGTAGCGCACCGACGGGTGATGCTTGGTCGAGCGCACCCACATCGGATAGTCGGCGAAGGCGCCGTCGGCGAGGATCGCCTCGTAGAAGTCGATCGGCGTGTAGATGATCGGCTTCTTGCCGTAATGGCGCTCCAGTTCGAGCAGCATCGCCTGCATGTCGGCCTGCGTCGTGGCGCGCTCCAGATGGCGGCGGCAGGTCTTCGAATCCGGCGTCGGTTCGACGTCGAGCACCGGGGGCAGGGCGTCGTCCTCGACGGGGACGTGCTGCTCGAACCAGTCGATCTCCTCCTTCGGATCCCGGCACCAATAGACGAAATGGTAGGCGCCGCGGGGAATGCCGACCCGCCTCGCGCCTTCCCAATTGGCCTGAAAGCGTTCGTCGAGATGGTCGCCACCCTCGGTCGCTTTGATCCACGCGAACCTGACGCCGTTGTGGGCGACCTGGTCCCAGTCGATGTCGCCTTGGTATTTAGAAACGTCGATGCCGTGGATCGGATAGTCCTTTGGCGTCGGGCGAGACTCGTCGACGTCGAGCGGCGGACCCGCGGCGCAACCGGCGAGCAGCGCCAGCGCCACGAGCGCCCCGAGGGGCGAGAGGGGATTACGCATCGACATCGTCCAAGCGAGTACTCACAGACTTACCGGCAAATTAGGGGCTGGGAGGTAACGGTCCGTTAATGTGGGATCTCTGGTCATCTTCGGTCTTCTTCGCTTGCGACGTCGGAGCCTCGAGCCAATGCCAAAGCTTTGTGGAACAGCGAGTAAGGCAGCAGCAACGAGAGGGGCATGTCGTTCAGAGAAACAGCGCCATAGAGCTTATACCAGGCGGCAGCTCTGTGATCCTTGGCGTCGATCATCAACGCCGTACCGCCCACCTCTGCTGACGCGCGGATGAATCGCTCGGCGGCGGCGACGAGCAACTGACCGCCGAGGCCGACGCCTTGGTGTTTTCTGTCGACCGCAAGCCGCCCCAGCCGAAACCCGCCGACTGCATAGCGACCACCGACAGGGCGGGCGATCTCCGGGACGCGGTCGAAGTCGACCTGAGCCGGGCTCAGAGTATAGAAACCGAGCACCGTCGCGCCGTCGGCTTTGGCGACGGCCACGTAGGTTTTCGAGGCGCCGTTCTCATGGGCCTTGCGAGCGTACTGGGCCAGGAAAGCATTGAGCGTGGAATGTCCGCAATCGAAGCCTTTGCGATTGTGCCGCCTGTCGATGGGCTCCTCACGCCAGGGCGGAACGTTCATCGGCCGCTCGGCAGCGTCTTGGCGGCGGCGATCAGTCGGGCGTTGGGCTCGGGCGGATTGTCCAGGAGGTCGAGCCAGAGCCGGGTGTCGCGCTCCGAAAGGACGACTCGCTCGGCATGTTCGATGACCGCGTCGGCCGCGCGCAGCGCATTGCGAAGCATGAAATTCTTGAGGTCCGTCTGTTCCAGGGCCGCGGCCCGCATCAGCCGCGCCTTTTCGGCCGGAGCAATTCGCATGGCGAACCGGCTGTTGTCTTCCAGGGCGACTCTGGGCATCGCGATCTCTCCACTTTGTACGCTATCAAAGCGTACACGAAAGAGGCGAGACAATCAAACTATACGCCTCGAAAGCGTATGCATGAGCCACGGACATTGAAGCGCCTTAACTCGATCGCATCACGACTGCCCCGAAAGCAAAACGGCGACCCAAAGGGTCGCCGTTGGAAATTCATGGTGCGGTCAAGAGGACTCGAACCTCCACTCCGGTTAAAGAACTAGCACCTCAAGCTAGCGCGTCTACCAATTCCGCCATGACCGCGTTTCGCCGGCGGGTCGCCTTGCGAGGCCCGCCGTCTATCAAATCGTTTCGGGGATGACAAGCGCGTAACGGTCGGTTTTTTCCCGGTCACCTCGGCGCGGCGCCGGCGCCACGGTCTCTCGGACTGAGCGCGATATAGAGCCCGCTGGCGATGATGATCGCGTTGCCGATCAGGATCGGCAGAGTGGGCGCGTCGCGCCAGACGATCCAGCCCATCAGCGTCGCCCAGACGATCGCCGAATAGTGCAGCGGCGCCAGTACGGCCGCGCGCTGAAACGACAGCGCGCGGGTGATGAAGATGAAGCAGGTCATCGATACGACGCCGACCAGGAACATCAACAGCAGGTCGAACGCCGTCGGCGTCGCCCAGGAGAACGGGACGGTCGTTGCGCCGATGAGGCCCGCGCCCAGGAATTGCCAGAACACCAATGGCAGCCAGTGGGTCCGGCGCAATTTGCGCGTCGCCGTCTGCCCGAGCGCGAACATCGTTGCGCCGAATAGCGCCAACCCCGACGCCCAGGAGAACACGTCCGGCGTCGGGCGCAGCGCGACGACGACGCCGACGAAACCGATTCCGGCCGCGATCCAGCGGAACCGCTCGACCTTTTCGCCGAGCAGCGGCGCCGAGAGCGCGGTCACGATCAGCGGGCACGCCATATAGAACGTCATCACGTCGACGAGCGGCAGGTAGCGTGTCGCGAGATAGAAGGAGAAGACGTCCGCCGCCATGCAGAGAATGCGCAGGATCTGCCAGAGCGGCTGGCTGAAATCGAACAGGTCGACCCGCATCCGCGTCGCCATCGGCGCCAGCACGAAGCCGGCGCCGACCGCCCGCAGCATCATCAGTTCGCCGACGCCGTAGTCCTTGACCAGCCATTTGCCCAACGCGTCGTTGAGCGCAAACAGGAACACTCCGGTCAGATAGAGGATGACGCCGAGGACGGGTTTGGACAGGCGGGGCAGGGGCGACACGGGCGACTCGGCTAGAAGATGGAAGCCCCTATAGCAGCGCGCGGCGTCCTTTCGACACCACGATGTCGACCTATTCGTCCCGTAATCGAGCCTTACGCGCGTAGCGAGGGCGTGCGGCTTCCCGGCTGGCGCGATAACGAATTCGTGATTACACTCGGCTCGCCGGGCGCGAAGCGTAACAGAGCTGCAAAAGCTCCATCCCCGACAATGCGAGGAGAACCGCCCATGTTGAAGAGGATGCTGAGGAGGATCGCCGCGGCGGGTGTGTTGACCGCCGCCGCCGCGATCGGCGCGGGAGGGGCAAACGCGCAGAACGCGCCGCCGCCGCGGTTGGCCTGGGTCGTCGGCGAGTCCGCCTATGTCGGGGGCACGCTGCCGACGTCCGCCAACGACGCGACGCTGATCGCCCAGACGCTGGCGGGCGAAGGTTTTGAGGTCACCGAATCGCTTGACCTCGATACGCCCGGTTTGGCGGCCGCCTATCGGGACTTCGTCGCCAAGGTGCGCGCAGCGCCCCCCGGCGCCGCCGTCACCGTATATCTCGCCGGCCTCGGGGTCACCGTCGGTTGCGACGACTATCTGCTGCCGATCGACGCGCAGATCCGTTCGGCCGCCGACGCGCCCGCGATCTCGCTCAGCATGAAGCGGGTCATGAACGATCTCGCGCAGAGCAACGCGCAGGTCCGTGTCGTCTCGCTCGACGGTTCCCGCCCGATTCCGCCCAGCGTGAGTTCTGTCGCTTTCCCCAAGGGGTTGATTCCGCTCACGCCGCCACCGGCGACGGCCTTCGCGCTGGGCGCGGAGATCCATGATTTCGAGTCGCCGCCCCAGTCCGGCGACGTCAACGACGTCTATGCTCCGGCGCTGGCGTCCGCGCTGCAACAGCCGTACTTCGATGTCGACCTGACGTTGCGTTCCGCGCGCCTCGCCGCGCATCAGGCGGCAGGCGGCGCGCAGACGCCGTGGCACGCCGTCGGCGCCAAGATTCCGGCTTTCGCTTATCTGCCGACCGCGACGCCCGATCAGGCGCAGCAGGCGGCGGCGGCGATGCCGACCAACGCCGGGCCGCTCACCGGGATGAGCGCCGACGCCGCCTATTGGGCCGCAATTTGGCGCAACGATGTCGGCGATTATCGGGCGTTCCTCGCGGCCTATTCTGCGTCGGCGCCTCCGGCGGGAACCGCGCGGGCGCGCGCACTGCTGGCGTTGCTGTCGCAGTCCAATCCGGTCTGTCAGGCGGGACCGTCGCAGATCATCGCTCCCGTCCCCCAGCCGGTCTATCAAGGTCCGCCGATCTATGAAGGGCCGATCTGCCCCGGCGGGTTCGAGCCGGACTTCATCAACGGGACCGACTATTGCGCGCCCGTCCAGGTCGGCGCTCCCTGTCCGTTCGGCGCCGAGCCGGCGGTGGTAGACGGCGTCGCGTTCTGCCGTATCGTCTCGACCTGCCCACCCGGCAGGCATCCGCATTGGACCGGAAACGGCTGGGCCTGCGGCGAGCCTTGCCGTTGGGGGGAAATGGGCTGTCCGTGCCCGCCCGGCGATCCGCGTTGCCATCGCCCGCCGGATTGCCGCCCCGGCATGCCCGACTGCGCGCCGATCGGTTGCCCGCCCGGCCTGCGCTTCGTCGATGGCTCCTGCCGCCCGTTCGGCTGCCCGCCCGGCGAATCGTTCCGTGACGGCGCTTGCCGTCCGGGACTGCCGGGCTTTCCCGTAGTTCCCGGCGGCAACACCCAGACCTGCCCTCCCGGCGAGATCCGGGTGAACAACAGTCCTTGCGCGCCCGTGCACTTGAACCCGCCTCCGGGACCGACTGGCTCGGCGTGCCCTCCCGGCGAGATCCGGGTGAACAACGGTCCTTGCGCGCCCGTGCATTTGAACCCGCCTGCGGGGCCGAATGGCTCGGCGTGCCCTCCCGGTGAAATCCGGGTGAACAATGGGCCTTGCGCGGCGCCGAACCATCCGCTGCCTCCGGGCGGCGCCAATCCAAATGGCGCGCCATGCGTCGGCGGCGAGGCTCGTAACGCCAGCGGCGTCTGCATGCCGACAACGGTCAAGTTGCCGTCGGCCCCGCCAGTGGTCATTGCCCCGCCTCCGGTCGTGCATGCGCCTCCGCCGCCTCCGCCGCCGGTCGTGCACGCGCCCCCGCCGCCTCCGCCGGTGGTGCATGCGCCTCCGCCGCCTCCGCTGCCGGTCGTGCACGCGCCCCCGCCGCCTCCGCCGGTGGTGCATGCGCCTCCGCCGCCTCCGCCTCCGGTGGTGCACGCGCCTCCGCCTCCGCCGCCGGTCGTGCATGCGCCTCCGCCGCCTCCGCCTCCGGTGGTGCATGCGCCGCCGCCCCCGCCTCCTCCGCATCCGGCCGGGCCCGGCCCCGGGGGCGGGCCGCAGCCAAGCCACGGCGGCCAGCCACACTGCGGTCAACCCAACGAGCCCAAGTGCTGAGCAAGAGCGAGCGGCGGCCGCGCGCCGCCGCTCTTTCGAACAAACTTGCCGGCGGTCGGGAAAGCTGGTAACGCCCCGGCCTCACCGCGTGGAAGAATGCCCGGTCGCCAGCTGGGAGACCATTCGCACCACGCAACTGCAACCTGGCGCAGCCGCCCCGGAGCTTCCGAGGCGGTCGCGCTGTGTTTTGGAGCAGCCATATGGCGAAGAAGATAACCGGGTACATCAAACTGCAAGTGCCGGCGGGCGCGGCCAATCCGTCGCCGCCGATCGGTCCCGCGCTCGGTCAGCGCGGCCTCAACATCATGGAATTCTGCAAGGCCTTCAATGCGCGCACCGCGCAGATCGAGAAGGGCTCGCCGATTCCCGTGGTCATCACCGCCTATCAGGACCGCTCGTTCACCTTCGAGATGCGTCAACCGCCGGTGACCTTCTGGCTGAAGAAGGCGGCTGGTCTCAAGATCGGCAAGAAGCCGGCTTCGGGTCACAAGACCCCGGGCCGTGGTTTCATCGGCAAGGTCACGCGCGCGCAGGTCAAGGAGATCGCCGAGAAGAAGATCGTCGATCTCAACTGCGACTCGATCGAGTCGGCGATGAAGATGATCGAGGGCTCCGCCCGTTCGATGGGCGTCGAGGTGGTGGGGTAAGCCATGAGCAAGCACGGTAAGCGCATTCGCAAAGCCCGCGAGTCGGTCGTCCGCACCAAGCTGTACGGGCTCGACGAGGCGGTTAAGCTCGTCAAGACCAACGCCAATGTGAAGTTCGACGAGACCGTCGAACTCGCGCTCAATCTCGGCGTCGATCCCAAGCACGCCGACCAGATGGTCCGCGGCGTCGTCAATCTGCCCAACGGCACCGGCCGCACACTGCGCGTGGCCGTGTTCGCGCGCGGCGCCAAGGCGGACGAAGCCAGGGCCGCCGGCGCCGACATCGTCGGCGCAGAAGACCTCGTCGCCGCCGTCCAGGGCGGTACGATCGAGTTCGATCGCTGCATCGCCACCCCGGACCTGATGCCGCTCGTCGGCCGTCTCGGCAAGGTGTTGGGCCCGCGCGGCCTGATGCCGAACCCGAAAGTCGGCACGGTGACCATGGACGTCACCGGCGCCGTCAAGGCGTCGAAGGGCGGCGCGGTCGAGTTCCGCGTCGAAAAGGCCGGCATCGTGCAGGGCACGGTCGGCAAGGCCTCGTTCGGCGACGCCCAGCTCGCCGAAAACATCCGCGCCTTCGTCGACGCGGTGCAGAAGGCCAAGCCGACGGGCGCCAAGGGCACCTACCTCGAGCGCGCCGCGCTCTCCTCGACCATGGGCCCCGGCGTCCGCCTCGACCTCGCCTCGGTGCACACCGCCGCGCAGGTTGGGACGTAAACGCGAGCGATCGTTCTCGATCGGTAGAGACACGCCCCCGGCTGCGCCGCAACCGGGGGCGTTTTCTTTTGGAGGGCGCACTTTGCTGAGGGCGTCCAAAATTGGCGCCGATCGGGGGATTTCAAGGCGTTAAGTGTTAAATGGTGGACACCTGTTTACGCTGGGTTACGGGGTTACGGGGGTTACGGTGACGGTGGTGCGCTAGGCGAAGCTGGCGCGATCCAGCCGGTGGAAGTCCGGCGCAGGTAGGGAGTAGCGTCCGCCTGCTAGCGAGTGTTGCGGCGTGGAAGGC